>Ga0169931_10002806_pt1 | contig 28109 bp, 23 predicted proteins | sample Kivu_15m_20L_FD_129675 | JGI IMG/M metagenome (GOLD analysis project Ga0169931, IMG submission 129675) | Freshwater microbial communities from Lake Kivu, Western Province, Rwanda to study Microbial Dark Matter (Phase II) - Kivu_15m_20L... | ecosystem: Environmental > Aquatic > Freshwater > Lake...
CGCCCCCCGCGGCGTTGCTCCGGTTCGGCGACCTATTCAGGTCGCCTGGAATCCTCGCGCCTTGCGGGGAGCGCCGAACCACCTGACATCTGCAGCGGACTTTCGAATCAACCCACTAGACTCTTCGGCCCCGCCAACGCCCGGACGCTGCGTCGAGCATCGACGCGTCGCCCGCGCCCATCGCCATCCAACGCCGCGAGCCCCCTCACGCCTGCGGCGCAGCTTCTTCCACGACCGGCATGTCCGGCACCCTCGAGAAACCATGCAAAAACGACTCACGCTGCTCCTCACCGCGCTGACCCTGCCCGCCTTCGCGTTCAACGCGCCGCCGGCGGACAAGTTGGCCTTCGGTCCGGCCGCCGGAACGACGCTCTCGCGCGCCTGGACGATCACGAACGAGGCCTCGCTCGACGACATGCAGGTCTCGGTGGGCGGCAACCCGCAGCCGATGCCCGGCGAGATGGAGATGACCCAGACGATGAAGACCGAGATCACGGTCAGCGACAAGCTGGTCGAACTCGGCGCGGGCGCGCCCAAGGTGCTCGTGCGCACGTTCGAGAAGCTCGCCGGCGATGGCTCGGTGTCGATGGTGATGGGCCCGATGGGCGAGAACTCGACCGACATGAGCGCCAAGAGCGAGCTCGAGGGCAAGAAGGTCAAGTTCACCTGGAACGCCGACGGCGGCAAGTTCGAGCGCGACTACGACGAGAGCGAAGGCGACAAGGACCTGCTCGAAGGCCTGGTCGAGGACATGGACCTGCGCGAGTTCCTGCCCAAGACCGAAGTTTCGGCCGGCGACACGTGGAAGATCGCGCCCGCCGCGATGCGCGCGATGGTTGCGCCGGGCGGCGCGCTGGCGCTGGTCCCCGAGTCCGCCGAAGGCGGCATGGGCGGCATGGGGCCGGGCATGGATCAGATGGGCGATCTCGCCGGCATGCTCACCGGCGACTTCGAAGGCGATGTGACCGCCGAATACAAGGGCATCCGCGAAGACAGCAAGCTCGGCGAAATCAAGATCACGTTCGAGATCAAGACTTCGGCGGATCTCAGCGAGAAGGCCGCGGAGATGGCCGACCAGATGCCCGAGGGCATGTCGATGGAAATCCAGAGCCTCGACATGGAGTTCGGGTGGAAGGGCGAGGCGACGATCCTGTGGGATGTCGTGTCCGGTCACGTGTCGAGCGTGGAAGCGTCGGGCGATCAGAGCCTGAGCGTCGACACCGGCATGAAGATGTCGATGCAGGGCCAGGAGATGGAGATCGAAACCGGCATGGAGATGTCGGGCAAGGTCGAGTCGAAGCTCGTCGTGACGCGCGAGTGATCCAAGGCCCATGCTGAGCTCGCACTCGCGCAGGTGGCTGGGCGCGTTCCTGCTGGCGGCGCTCGCGGTTCCCGCGATCGCCGCCGGCGACGCTTTGGCGGACGCGCGCGCGCTCGCCGCGGAGAACAAGTGGGCCGAGGTCGTCACGCGGCTCGAGGAGCACCTGCGCTTCGAGGTCAGCGACGCCGCGATCGACCAGCTGATGAGCGAGGCGCTGGCCAAGCTCGAGCGGCGCGACGAGGCGGCTTTCTTCCTCGACCGCGCGCTGGCGGGCATGAACGAGACCGACAAGGAGACGGTCAAGCTGCGCAAGCGCCTGCTCGAGATCGATCCGCTGGCCACCAAGCGCGACAGCGCGCTGAAGAAGACCGTCAAGTCGCTGCTGGAGAGCGCACAGACGCTGCACGACGGCGGCCACGTCGAACGTGCGCTCGCGATCCTCGAGCGGCTGCGGCCGATCGCGCGTGAGCCCGAACTCGGCGTGGTGAAAACGCTCGCCGAGACGATCCGCGCGGCGACGACGAAGATCGACCTCGATGCGGCGGGCGGCGACTCGCGCCCCGCGGACGGTTGGCCCGAGGTGCAGATCGAATCGCAGCGCTACCTGCTGCGCGCCGACCTCGAACCCGCCGTCGCCGAGATGCTCGGCCGGACGATGGACGAGATCTTCGAGTACTACGTGACGATCTACTTCGACGGCGATCGTTCGAAGCTCGATCCGCGCAAGGCCACGATCTTCGTGCACGCCTCGCACGACGACATGGGCAAGGTCTGGGGCGGCGGCGGCAACGTGCCCGGCGGCTGGTGGTCGCCCGGCGAGTGGCAGGTGCACTGCTACGACACACGCGGCGAATCCGGCACGCTTGACCAGATGCTCGCCACGCTGTTCCACGAAGCGAGCCACCAGTTCATGACGATGCTCGCCGGCGGCGGCGGCACGCCGGCGTGGCTCAACGAAGGCACTTCGAGCTTCTTCGAAGGCGCGGTGGCGATGGCCGACGGGCGCGTGCTGTGGCCCGACGCCGCGCTCAGTCGCCTCACGACGCTCGAGGCGATGCTCAAGGGGCAGAGTTTCGGCCCCGACACGCCGAAGTTCCTCGACGTGATCTCCTACAACCAGCCCGGCTCCTATCCGGCGCCGTACTACCCCTGGGGCTGGGGACTGGTGTACTTCCTGCAGCAGTACGAGGACCCGCAGACGCTCGAGTACGTGCACCGTCCGAAGTACATCGCGTACCGCGACGAGGTCATCAAGCGCCAGACCGATCCGCGCGAGGCGTTCGAGAAGGTCTTCGTGGGCGCGGGCAAGTACACGACCCTCGCCGCGTTCGAGACCGACTGGAAGCGTTGGATCCAGGACACGATCTACCCGCTGCACGTCGGCGGGAGAAAGCGCGAGCTGCGCATGGCGCTCGTCGAGCGCTACCTCGCGGCGGCGACGGCTGCGGCGCGCGAACCGAAGAAGGCCAAGGTTCCGGCCGAGGAACTGCTGCTGCGCGCGCTCGGTCACGTCGAGTACGTGCGCTCCAAGGTCGACGGCGCAGAAAAGCCCGAGCCGTCGTTGCTGCTCTTGCAGGCGGACATCTTCGAACGCCTCGGTCGCGCGCCTTCGACCGCGCCGCTGCTGGAGCAATTGCTCGACATGGCCGGCGACGGACGCTGGACGCCGAGCGAAGAGGAGCTCGCCACGCTCGAAAAGCGCCTCAAGAAGCTCGACTCGAAGAACTCGGCGCTGCGCCTCGCCAAGGCGCGCACGGGCAACCTCGCGAAGGCCGCGCTCGAGTTGCTCGACCAGTACGAGAAGGCCAAGACTCCGCTGCTGCTGCGCAGCTACAGCTTCGCGAAGGCGATGAACGCGGCGCTCGACAAGCCCAAGCCCCTCGAGGAGCGCGTCGCGCAACTGCGCACCCGCGCCCGCGAGAGCGGCCTCCTGCGCGGCGCCACCTACAAGCTGGGCGGCGCGCCGGGGACGTGGAAAACGATCTTCAACAGCGACGAGAAGTTCTTCGGCGCCAAGGACGGCCGCGTGGAGATCGGCGGCGTGCGACCGGTCGGCCGGTTGTGCACCACAGTGCCGATCAGCGGCGAGTACGAGGTCCGCGCGCGCATGACGCGCGTCGGCGAAGCCGGCGTCGGCGCGCACCACGGCATGATCGTGTCGGGCACGACCAGCGGCGACTGGCTCGTCGTCAGCATCGACAACGGCGGCAAGCTGTGGCTCAAGCGCATCGTGATGGGCAACGGCGGCGTGAGCGACACCAACGTGTCGTACTTGAAGCTCAGCGCCGTGCCGCCCGCCGATAAGCCCTTCGACTTCGTCGCCAAGGTCGCGCCCTCGGGCGCCATCGAGGTCACGGTCGGCGAGGACGGGCCGTTCTTGTTCCAGGCGCCGCTGGCGATTCCCGGCGTCGGGCACGTGGGCGTGTACGTCAAGTACGGCGAACTGCTGCTCGAGAACGCCCTGGTCGAGATCCTGCCCTGAGCGCTCCGCCGCGCTACGCGCCCGGCCGCGCGTTTCCGCCGTACGCGTACGTGCCCGGCGAGCATCCGCACCCCACCGGCGACCCGCAGGGACACTCGTACCGCGACACACCCGAGCCGCCGGCCGGTTACTTCGCGCCGCGCGATTGGGAGGACAACGACGAGTACCTCTTCGGCGTCGACCTCTACAACTCTGGGTACTTGTGGGAAGCGCACGAAGCCTGGGAAAGCCTGTGGCACGCCGCCAAACACGACGCGCTGCAGGCCGAATTCCTCCAGGGCTTGATCCAGTGCGCCGCGGCGGCGCTCAAGGTGCGCATGAAGCAGCCCGCGGGCGTGGTCAAGCTCGCCGGGCACGGCCTGGGGCGTCTGGCGCGCGTCGCCGATCAGACGCGCGGCGAGTTCATGGGGCTCGACGTGCGCGCGTTCGTCGACGCGTTCCGCGCGTTCGCGGAGTCGGCGCCGACGGACTACGAAGCGCGCCCGCGGATCGAACTTTCGCGCTGAAGCGAACGTTCGCACGGACGTGCGGCTGCGCGAACCAGGCGCGCAGGAGCGCTCGCACGAGCTGCGTCTGCTTGCGGCTCGGGACCGCGGCGGCCGGCGGAACGTGCAGGAAAACGGCCGGAATGCCGTGCTCGCGGCCAGCGCTGAGCAGCGCGTGGTACGTGCGCTCGCACACATAGCCGCCCGCGTCGTTCGATAGCCGCACGTCGTGCGCGCCCGCCTCGCGCAGCAGCCGCGCGAGCCGGCGCACGTCGAGCGCTGTGTGCAGTGTCGGTCCGACGCGTGCGCCGAGTTCCGCACCCGCGACGCCGTCGTTGTCGACGCGTTCGGTCGAGAACACGCCGCGCGCGCGCTGCTCGAAACGAAACCAGCTCGCGCGTTGCACGCCCAGGCCGAGCAGCAACACGGGCTGCTGGCGCGCGTGGCGCGCGACAAAACGCTCAACCTCGCGCGGCGCGCCGCGGAACGAGACCGGCAACTCGCGCGCGAGCACACGCACGCCGCGCGGCGGCTGGCGCTCGAGCGCGGCCGCGACGACGCGGCTGGGATTGAAGCGGCGCTTCTCGAAGGGGCCGAAGCCGGTGACGAGCACGAGGGGTAGCGGCGGTGTTCTGGCTGCGCTCACCGGAGCAACGCTAACCCAACAGGCGACCGTCGTGGTTGTACGGCGGGGCATGCGATTACACTCCTCGCCCCCAAAACAGACCGGGGACCCACGAGGAATCACGCATGGCGCGCAAGGACAAGGTGCTCGTAGCGAACGGGCAGGGCTTCTGGGGCGACTCGCTGCTCGGGCCCATTCGCCTGTGCCGCGAAGGGCCGATCGACTACCTGACCCTCGACTACCTGGCCGAGGTGACGATGAGCATCCTGCAGAAGCAGTACCTGCGGGATCCCTCGAAGGGCTTCGCGACCGACTTCGTGAAGATGATCGACCGCACGGCGCCGGAGCTCGTCAAGAAGGGCATCAAGGTCGTCGCCAACGCCGGCGGCGTGAATCCGATGGCCTGCAAGGACGCGACGATCGCCGCGCTGCACCGCCAGGGCTTCAAGGGCGTGAAGATCGCCGTGGTCGAAGGCGACAACATCTACGGGCAGCTCGACGGGCTGCTCGCGGGCGGTGAAGAGCTCAAGAACATGGACACGGGCGCGGCGCTCGCAAGCGTGCGCTCCAAGGTCACGAGCGCGAACGTGTACCTCGGCGCCTTCCCCACCGCGGAAGCGCTCGACCGCGGCGCGCAGATCGTGATCACCGGCCGCGGCACGGACCCGGGCCTCGTGCTCGGACCGCTGATCCACGAATTCGGCTGGAAACCCAGCGACTACGACCTGATCGCGGCCGGCACGATCGCCGGTCACATCGTCGAGTGCGGCGCGCAGTGCACGGGCGGCAACTACGTCGATTGGCGCGCAGTCAAGGACATGGCGATGGTCGGCTACCCCATCGTCGAAGCGCGCGCCGACGGCTCGTTCGTGATCACCAAACACGCCGGCACGGGCGGGATGGTCACGCCGCGCTCGATCTTGCACCAGCTCGTGTACGAGATGGGCGATCCGAAGAACTACATCGGGCCCGACGGCACGGCGGACTTCACTTCGATCAAGATGGAGCAGGAAGGTCCCGACCGCGTGCGCATCACCGGCGCGAAGGGCGGGCCGCCGACGCCGACGTACAAGGTCTCGATCAGCTACGAAGACGGCTGGAAAGCGCTCGGGCAACTCACGATCAGCGGACCGGACGCGCTCGAAAAAGCGCGGCTGTGCGCGGAGATCGTGTGGAAGCGCCTGGAGTACGACGGCTGCACGTTCAAGGAGTCGGAGAAGCTGGTCGAGTTCGTCGGCGCCAACGTGTGCCACGCCGGCATCGACGTGCCGCACGCCAGCGAGCCGAGCGAAGTCGTGCTGCGCCTGGGTGTGAAGGGCGCGGACAAGGCGCGCATCGAGCGCTTCGGCTACGAGCTCGTCCCGCTCGTCACCAGCGGCCCGCCAGGCGTCACGGGCTTCGCCGGCGGCCGGCCGCACGCGACCGAGATCATCGGTTTCTGGCCGGCGCTGATGCGCAAGGACAAGGTCAAGACCAAGGTCACGCTGTTCGAGAGCTAGGAGACGCAACATGCCGATCGTTTCGCTGTCCCGCATCGCCGACGCGCGCTCAGGCGACAAAGGTGAAGGCTCCAACGTGGGCGTGATGGCGCGCTCGGACGCGGCCTTCGTGTTCTTGAAGCGCGCGCTCACGACCGATGTCGTGAAAGCGCACATGCACGCGATCAACCTCGGCGCGGTGAAGCGCTACGAGTCGGACAGCCTGCGCGTGCTCAACTTCATTTTGGCCGACAGCCTGGGCGGCGGCGGCTCGGCGAGCCTCAAGACCGACGCGCAGGGCAAGACGCACGGGCTCGCGCTGCTGCGCTTGAAGCTCGACGTGCCGGCGGAAGTGCTCGCCGCGACGCCGGAGTGACCATGGGCGACCTGCTGCTCGAGTTGTCGGAGAAGGCGCGCCGCAATCCGCGGCGCATCGTGTTGCCCGAGTCGCAAGACGCGCGTGTGCGCCAGGCCGCGGCGACGCTCAAGGCGCGCGGACTGTGCGAGCCGGTGCTCGTCGACGACGGCCGCATGGGCTCCGCTCCGGCGGGCGTCGAGGTCGTGCGCGTGCAGCGCGACCCGCGCCTCGAGAAGTTCGCCAGCGACTACTTCGAGCTGCGCAAGTCGAAAGGCATGACGCTCGAGGAGGCGCGCAAGAAAATCGTCGAGCCGCTGAACTTCGGCGCGATGCTCGTGCGCAGCGGCGATTGCCACGGCGGCGTGTCGGGCTCGGAAGCCGCGACCGCGGACGTGCTGCGCGCCGGCCTGCAGATCGTCGGGCTCGCCAAGGGCTGCAAGACGCTCTCGAGCTGCTTCCTGATGCTCTTGAAGGATCGCGCGCTCACCTACGGCGACTGCGGCGTGGTGCCGAACCCGACTGCGGAGCAACTCGTCGACATCGCGATCGCTTCGGCGGAAAACCACCGGCGCCTCGTCGGCGAATCGCCGCGCGTCGCGCTGCTCTCGTTCTCGACCAAGGGCTCGGCCTCGCACCCCGACGTCGACAAAGTGATCGCCGCGACCGAGCTGCTGCGCAAGCGCGCGCCGCAACTCACCTGCGACGGCGAGCTCCAACTCGACGCCGCGATCGTGCCTTCCGTCGCCGAAAAGAAGTGCCCCGGCTCGCCGCTCGCGGGCAAGGCCAACGTGCTGATCTTCCCCGACCTCGACGCGGGCAACATCGGCTACAAGCTCACGCAACGCCTGGCCGGCGCCACCGCGCTCGGCCCGCTAGTCCAAGGCCTCCAGCAACCCTTCATGGACCTCTCGCGCGGCTGCTCCGCCGAGGACATCGTGCACGTCGCGACGATCGCGGCCGTGCTCGCGAACGTGTAGCGATCGCGCGATCAGTCGGCGAGTTCGCGGCTCACGGCTTCGCGCCACGCGGCCGCCGAAGCGAGAAACTGCGCCCACAGCGCATCAAGCGCTGAGTCGTCGCCCTCGTAGATGACGAGCGACACCGCCCAGTCTCCGCTGCCGAATCCCTTGTTGAGATGCCTGCGCACTGGCTTGGCTTCCGGGAGCATGGAGCGGGGAATCGTGAACGGCGCCCGCAACAGCCCTGGGTCGAGCAAACGCTGCTGCGCGACAGCAGCAAGACCGGCGCGAAACGCGAGAAACTCCGACCTGCACGTGCTCTTGAGAGCGTCGTGCTTCGCCACCCGACTTTCGAGCTCCGATCGAGTTACGCCTCGCACGAGTGCGTCTGAGTAAAGCTTCGAGAATTGAAGCTCTGGATCTCCGACGCCGCAGTAGGCGTGCAACCTTCGGTCGCAGTCCGCCGGGTCCGTGAACTCATCGACGATGCGGCGCGACAGTCGATCTCTGGATTCGTCCCAATCCTTGAGGCTTCCCAACTGGTCCAGGTTCAGGCCATCCGCCTCGAGTTCGGCGCGCACCTGCGGCCAACGCGCGCCCCAGAAGTCCGCGAGCGCAAGGGCGATGGGAAGGTGAACAGGCGCGGGAGGCTCGACTGTCGTGCAGTCGATCTCCTCGCGCCGCGGCTCGACCTCGCTCCGAGAGCCAGGCGCATCCAAATCCACACTCGCCGAGGCAGTGCGAGTGTCGTGGCCCGCAGCCCGAACCGGCTCTGCGCCCGGAACGGCGCTCGAAGTCGGCTGCCGTGCGGCAACGCGCACGAGGCCAACTGAGAACAGCGCAACCGCCGGCAACAGGAAGACTGTGCGTCGCATACGTCGATCGAGGCGGACGGTTCTGGTTCAACCAGGCGTCCGTGCTGCGGCTTCCATCGGCCGCCTCGTTGCGAGATGGCGAACGGCCGGCCTTGACGGGCGCCCTCGGACAGGCTGTCGGCAGTGTGCTGGTTGCCCTTGAGGCCGTCCTCTCCGCCAGTCCCGCCGCCGCAGGACCGTTTCGGCCAGAATCTTGCCCGGGAGCGCCTCGGGCGCGCGGAGTCGGGGCGGAGGAATCCCCATGAAGCTCGCAAAGGTCCGTTCCCTCGTCGGGTCACTGGCCCTGCTCGCCGTCGTCGCCGCGCCCGCCAAGGCGCAACTGCCGTGGCAAGCGGTGGCGACGCCGATCTACCCGCAGCGCATCTACTTGCAACTGGTTCCGCCGCCGCTGCGGCACGGCGAGGCCGCGCAGTTGCTCGAGCGCATGCGGATCGACTTGGTGCGCATCCGCGGACACCTTCGCGCGATGCAGGGGATCGCGATCGAGGCCAGCAATGGGCTGCTCACAAAGGCTGATCGAGCTCTGCTCGACCTCCGGTTCCGGGCGCAATTGCAACGCATCGAAGACATCGTCGCGGCGAGCCAAGTGAACGGGCTGCCGCTCTTGGACGGAACGCACACCTACGTGCTGCTGCAGATCCGCCCCGCGCGCTTCGCGTTCCGGCAGGAGTACCTGCAGGTCATAACGCCTACTTCCCTCGGGATCGAGGTCGCCGATGTGACGACCGTCGCCAACGGCGGAATTGCGTCGACAATCTGCCGCTCGGCGATCGACTCCGTCGACTACGCCCTGTTTATGCGCCGCGCAGCAGTCCAAGCGCTCGGGCTCTAGAGGCCGCCCCACCCGCTCGGCAGGCGGCGCGTTCCTCGCCGAAAGATCCCAATCGCCCGATTGCTCCAATCCGGCCGGCGCGGGAGACTCCGCGGCCCGTGGTCAAGTTCCACCTCACCCGCCATCTGTTCGCGTTCTTCCCTCAGTTGGAGGGGCGCGAGCTCAGGGTCGAGGCGGCGGACGTGGCCGGCGTGGTGCGCGCGCTCGAAGCGCTCGCGCCGGGCATCGGGTTCTACGTGTGCGACGAACGGGGCCGCCTGCGCCCGCACGTCAACGTGTTCATCGGCAACGCGATGGTGCGCGACCGCCGGCAGCTGAGCGACGCGCTCGCGCCGGGGGACACGGTTTCGATCCTGCAGGCATTGAGCGGACGCTAGAGCTATGGCGCAGTCGGTTTTGTGGGTCGCAACGCGCAAGGGCACGTTCAAGGTCGAGAAGCGCGGCGGGCGCTGGCAGGCGGCGGGCGCTGGCAGGCGGCGCTCGCCGGGCACGCGGGAACCGGCGTCAACCACGTCGCGCGCGAGCCCAAGACGAATCGGCTGTGGGCGCTGCTCGGCCACGGACACTGGGGCGCGAAGCTCTCGGTCTCCGATGACGGCGGCGCTACGTGGCGCGATCACACGACGCAGATCAAGTTCCCCGACGGCGCGCGCTACATCGGCCAGGACATGTTCGAGGACGCGAGCAGCGACTTCGGCGTCGGCTGGAAGGTCGTGACGCGCAAGGCCACGGTGCAGAAGCTGTGGGTGATCGGCTTCGGCGGCGACGGCGCAATCTGGGTCGGCACGATTCCCGGCGGTCTGTTCGTCAGCCGCGACGGAGGCGCGACGTTCGAGCTCAACCGCGCACTGTGGAACCACGAATCGCGTGGCGGCGACCTGTTCAACGGCGACGGCACGGGCGAGACGAAGTGGTTCGGCACGCCGGCCTCCGAAGGCGGCGAGTTCGCGCCGGGACTGCACTCGATCTGCGTCAACCCGCGCGACCCCAAACACGTGCTCGTCGCCGTTTCGACCGCGGGCGTGATCGAGACACGCGACGGCGGCGCGAGTTGGCGCCCGCGCAACTCTGGGCTGAGCATGGACCACCACCCCGATCCCAACGCGGAGTGGGGCCACGACACGCACTTGATCGAGCAGTGCGCGGGCGCGCCCGAGCACGTGTGGCAGCGAGACCACGCGGGCGTGTTCTACAGCGACAACGGCGCACAGAGCTGGCGCAAGGTCAGCGCTCCTGCAGTCGGCGTGCACTTCGGTTTCCCGATCAGCGCTGATGCGCACAACGGCCGCAGCGCCTGGCTCGTGCCGGGCCGCGGCGACAACCAACGCACCGCGATCGACGGCGGCTTGTTCGTGGCGCGCACGGACGACGGCGGCGCGAGTTGGCGCCAACTGCGCCAGGGGCGGCCGCAGGAGTGCGCGTACGACATCGTGTACCGCCACGCGCTCGACAACCGCGATGGGCTCGTCGCCTTCGGCTCCACCACCGGCAACCTCTACATCAGCGAGGACCGCGGCGAACGCTGGAGCGCCGTGAGCCACAACCTGCCGCCGGTGTACGCGGTGCGCTTCGGTTGAGGAGCGGGCCGGTAATTCGGGGCAATTTCCGCAGCGCTCGCTAAGGTTGGGGGCCCCATGAGCGCCCCCACGCAACGCACCACGAGTCGCATTGGGCTCGAACTCGTCGCCATTTCCTTCGTGATCCTGTTCCAGGAACTGGCGCTCATCCGCTGGCTCCCGACGCAGGTGCGCGTGCTGGCGTACTTCCCCAACCTCATCCTGATCAGCGCCTTCCTGGGCATGGGACTGGGTTGCCTGCGCGCGGGCCGCCGCTCGCTGCTGTGGCTCTGGCCGGTGTCGATGGTCGCGCTCGTCGCCACCGCCTGGGCGGTCAGCGACGTGGTGTTCACCAACGAGGAGAAGTCGGAGTTCCTCTGGCTCCTGTACGCCGACGTCGACCGCACGAGCGAGCCAGTCAAGAGCGTGCGTCTGCCGATCATCTGGGGCTTCGTGGCGAGCGCGCTGACGTTCATCCCACTCGGCCAGATGATCGCCGAGCGGCTGCGCGAGTTCCGCGCGCTTTCGAACTCGCTGTGGGGCTACGCCTGCGACATCGCCGGCTCGCTGCTGGGCGTGATCGCGTTCTCCGTCAGCAGCTTCACCGGCGCATTCCCCATCGTGTGGTTCAGCGTGGTGGTGCTCGTGCTGCTGCCGTTCTTCGTCGTGCGCCGCGCGCTCGCCGCCGCGTACGTGGTCGGCGCCGCCGCGCTCTTGTTCTGCATCGTGCGCGCCGAGAAGGCCGAGCTCTACAGCCCCTACTACGCCATCACGACCGAGGACCATCCCACGTACCCGATGGTCGAGGTGATGACGAACCGCTCCTGGCACCAGGGCGCGTTGCCGCTGAGCAAGAACGATCGCCACCCCAAACCCGCGATCCGCAAGTGGCTGCGCGATATGCGCGAGGACTACCACTTGCCGTACACGCTGCTCGCCAAGACGCCCAAGAAGGGACTGGTGGTCGGCGCGGGCACGGGCAACGACGTGGCCACGATGCTCGACGAAGGCGTCGAGGACGTGACGGCGGTCGAGATCGACCCGGCGCTGCACAAGATCGGCCTCGCGCGTCACCCCAACAAGCCCTACTCCGATCCGCGCGTGCGCGTGTTCATCGACGACGGGCGCTCGTTCCTCAACCGCACCGACGAGCAGTACGACTTGATCGTGTTCGGGACGATGGACTCGCTGACGCGCCTCTCGGCGCTCTCGAGCGTGCGCCTGGACAACTTCATCTACACCAAGGACTGCTTCGAGTGGGCCAAGAAGCGCCTCGCGCCCGGCGGCGGTTTCGTGGTGCTGTTCGACTCGTACGTCGCCGACCACATCCGCGAGCGCCAGATCGCGATGCTGGCCGACGTGTTCGGCACGCCGCCGCGGGTGCACCCCAAGTCGATCGACGGCCACGCGATGTTCTTCGCGGGCGAAGCCTTCAGCGAGCGGCTCGAGGACGGCCCCAAGCGCGCCACGCCCGAGGAAATCGCCGCGATCAAGACGCGCACCGAGCTCCCGAGCGACGACTGGCCGTTCCTGTACCTCACCGAGCGCGGCATCAGCGACTTCTACCTGTCGCTGATGGCCGCCTTCGGCGCCCTGGCGATCGTGTCGGCCTTCGCGTTCTCACCGCAGCTACGCCGCAGCGCGCTCAGCGGCGGCTTCGACCTCGAGATGTTCCTGTTCGGCGCGGCGTTCCTGTTGCTCGAAACGCGCTCGGTCACGGCCATGAACCTCGCCTGGGGCGCGACGTGGCTGACCTCGGCCATCGTCTTCGGCGCCATCCTGCTCATGGTGCTGCTGGGAACGATCGCCATGGCCGTGCGTCCGCTGTCGTGGACGGTGAGCGTCGTGGGACTGCTCGCATCGCTGGCCGTGACGATCTTCGTTCCGACCAACGCGCTGCTCGACCTCGAAACGCCGGCGCGCCTCGCTGGCTCCGTCCTGCTCGTGGGCGCTCCGGTGTTCTTCGCCTCGACCTGCTTCGCGCTGCGCTTCAAGGCGCGCCGCGATCCTGACGCAGCGTTCGGCTGGAACCTGATCGGCGCCGTGGTCGGCGGACTCACCGAGTTCCTCTCGATGGCGATCGGTTTGCGGGCGCTGCTCTACATCGCCGCCGCCGCATACCTCGCCATCGTGCTGCTGCGCGCGCGTTCGAAGGCTGACGAATCTGCTCCGGCGTAGTCGCGAGGCAGCGAGCGCTACAGCATTCGTGGGCGACGTGGAGTCCGGCGCTGCCATCGAGGTCCGAGGGCTGACCAAGCGCTACGGATCGCGCGCGGTGCTCGACGGCGTCGACTTCCGCGTAGCGCCGGGCGAAATCCTCGGCTACGTCGGGCAGAACGGCGCGGGCAAGAGCACGACCGTGCGCGTGCTGCTCGGGCTCCTGCCGGACTTCGAGGGCTCGGCGACGGTCGTCGGACTCGATCCGCGGCTCGATGCGCTTAAGCTCAAGCGCAGCGTCGGGTACGTCGCGGAGAACGCGCTGCTCTACGAGTCGCTCACCGTCGCCGAGCACTTGCTGTTCGTCGGCAGGATGCACGAACTCGATGAGCCGCTCATCGAGCGGCGCGCGAGCGCATGCCTGGAGGCGCTCGAGCTCCTCGACCGGCTCGACACACGCATCGCTTCGCTCTCGAAGGGCATGCGACAGAAGGTCTTGCTCACAGCAGCGTTGCTCCACGCGCCGCCCGTGTTGCTGCTCGACGAGCCCATGTCGGGCCTCGACGTGCACTCGCAGATCCTGGTCAAGGAAATCGTGCGCCAACTCGCACTCAGCGGGCGCGCGGTGCTGTTCAGCTCGCACGTCATGGACGTCGTCGAACGCCTGTGCACGCGCGTGGCGATCTTGAAGGACGGCCGCGTCGCCGCGTACGGGACGTTCGAGGAACTCGCCGCGATCGAGGCGCACGGCACGCTCGAAAGTGTGTTCGCGAGCGTGACCGGTGTGCGCGACGCGGAGGCTCGCGCGGCGGCGGTGGTCGAGGCGCTGGCGCGGTGAGTGCGCCGCACTCGAAATGGCCGCAACGCGCAAGGTTGCCGCTGCTCGCGCTCGTGAGCGTGTGGATCGTGGACCGCCTGCGCGCGCCGCTCAGCGCCGCTGGTGTCGAGTTCGACAAGTTCCGTGCCATCCTCGCCAACCGCTTGTGGCTCGAGACACGCGCCACACATCCCGACGGAAGCCAACTGGCCTCGCCCGCGCTCGGGCTCGCCATGGTGGGCGCAATCGCTGCACTTAGCGGCATCGCGGCCGGAGTCATCGCGCTCGCGAGCGGCGACGTGAAGCTGTGGCTGCTCGTGGGTCTGGGCATGTGGGGCCTGTGGCTGCTGCTGCTCACGCTCGGCCACTTCGCGAACCTGCTCGTCGACGGCGTCGATATTCACGTGCTCGCCGGACTGCCCGTGCGCGACCGTACGGTGCTCGCAGCGCGTCTCGCGCACGTCGGCGTCTACACGCTGGCCCTCACGGCCTGTGCGTCGCTCGCGCCGATCGCCCTGGGCGCGTTCATGCTGCCGTGGACCAGCGTCGCGATCGTGTACCCGCTCGGCGCACTGATGACGGCCGTGTGGGTCGTCGGCGGCGTCGCTACGCTCTTCGCCATCGCGCTGCGCGTGTTCGGAGTCAAACACTTCCAGCGCCTGACGTTCTGGCTGCAAGTGGCCGGCGGAGCGCTCGTCGTGCTCGTGCTGCAGCTTGCTCCGCAGTTGCTGCCGCGCCGCGAATTGCTCGAGATCGCAGAGCACAACGTGTTCGTGCGCGCCTTGGTTCCCGCACTGTGCTTCGAGAACTTGGACCGAGTGCTCCGCGGCTCGCGTGCGAGCGACGATCTCCTCCTCGCCGCGCTGGCGCTCACGCTGCCGCTCGCCGTGACCGCGCTCGGTCTGTTCCTCGCGCGCGGCCGCTACATCGCCGCGCTCAGTGACGCTGGCAACGCGTCGGTCAGCGGAGCCCAAGGGTTCCGGACGAGCTGGCTGGCGCGCCAGGGCCTCGCGCGCTGTTCGGGCCCCACGGCTCGCGCGACCTTCGGCTGGGCGCTTGCGCTCATGCGCCGCGAGAAGACGTTCCTGCGCGGCGTCGCGCCGCAGGCCGTGCTGTTCCTCACGATGATCGTGATCAGCGTCGCCGCGCCCAGCCGCGAGGTCGGACGCTTCGACGCGAGCTACGCGCCGCTCTCGCTGTACATGATGGCTTTTGCGACAGCGACGGGCTTCTTCGTGGCCGAATTCTCCGAGCACGCTCGCGCCCGCGCACAGTTCGACGTGCTGCCATCGCGCTCGATGTCGGCCCTGCTCGAAGGCGCGGCCAAGGCTCTGATCGTCGGATTCGCGCTGCCGTTGCTGGGCGCGACTACGCTCGTGACGGCAGCCGTCGCTGGACCGAGGAACTGGCCCGCCGTAGCACTCGCGGCCACAGGGACTCTCTGGCTGCAGCTCGCGTTGGCGCGCCGCGTGCTCACCAAGCTGCCCTTCAGCGCCGCGCCCGGCGCGCTGCCCCCAGCCGACCGCGTCGCTTGGATGTTCGCGATCCTACTTCCAGTCGCTGGCCTGGTCCTCGCGCACCTCGCCTGGGCGCTGCATCCGGCGGCGCTCGCCGCCGGACTTGCGTTCTATGCGTGGCGAGTGCGCGCAGCGTGGCACGCGCTCGATCAGATCCAACCGCAGCGCAACTGAGCGCAGCCCGCGCTCAGACGAACTTCGTCACGCCCGGAACCGCGATCGGCGGCGTCGGGATCTCGGCCCACTCGTAGGAGCTCGGCGAGAGGTCTTCGGCCGAGTTGAGCGCCTGCTCCCAGGTGAGCGTCTGGCCGGTGTAGGCCGCCATGCGCGCCATGATCGCGAGCATCGTCGACTTGCACATGTAGTCGGAGTTGTCGAGCGGCTCGCCCTTGCGGATCGAAGCGAACAGCGCGTCGTGCTCGTTCTGGTACATGTCGTCGGCCTCGCCGTCGCGCGAGCGGTGGCGCCAAGCGTTCGCGCCTTCGATCGCGTGCGACTGCAGGTGCGCGACGCCCTTGGTCCCCCACACGTGATCGCTCACGTCGCTGGAGGCGCCGTTCCACTGGCGGCACGAACTGAACATCTTCACGCCGCCCTCGTACTCGAACACGGTGTTGAAGTGGTCGTAGACGTTGCCGTACTTGGGATCGGTGCGCTGCGCGCGGCCGCCGCTCGAAGTCACACGCTGCGGCGTCTTGTCGCCGAGCACCCAGGCGATCTTGTCGAGCGAGTGGATGTGCTGCTCGACGATGTGATCGCCCGAAAGCCAAGTGAAGTAGAGCCAGTTGCGCATCTGCCACTCCATGTCGCTCCACTCGGGCTGGCGACCGCGGTGCCAGAGGCCGCCGGTGTTGTAGGTGCACTGCGCGGTGAGGATCTCGCCGATGGCGCCGTCGTGGATGCGCTGGACCGTTTCGATCTTCTTCTTCTCGTAGCGGTAGCACAGGCCTGAAACCACGGCGATTTTCTTCTCGCGCGCCACGCGGCAAGCCTCCATCACGCGCCGCACGCCGGGCGCGTCGACGGCGACTGGCTTCTCGACGAACATGTGCACGCCGCGCTGGGCGGCGTACTCGACTTGCATGGGCCGGAAGTGCGGCGAGGTGGCGAAGAGCACGACGTCGCAGTTCTCGACCACACGCTTGTACGCGTCGAAGCCAGTGAACACGTGTTCGGGCGAGACCTTGACACGTGCGCCAATCTCTTCTTCGCCGCGCAGCGAAGAGAGCGCCTGCTCCGCGTGATCGCGGAACGCGTCACCCACACACACGAGTTCGGTATTCGGGTCCGCGCGCAACGCTTGGCTCGCGGCGCCGGTTCCGCGCCCGCCGCAACCGACTAGGCCAACGCGCAGCACGCTGCTGCCTGCTTGATGGAAGCCGCGGAAGACGGGCTGCGTCGCGCTCGCGAGTGCGGCGCCGCCGAGTACGGCCCCACTGGTGAAGAGCATGTCGCGGCGCGTCAGTGAGGAAGCAGTCGTCGGGCGGATCGGGTGGGTCATGGTCTCGGCGCAATTGGGGAGCGATGGACGGGCCCCAAGATACTTTGCGAGCGCCAGGAGCGCGCCCCACCGCGCTGCCTTCGAGCGGCGAGCGTGGCGAGCCGGCCAACCGCAGTCGTTCGCACCTTGCGAGGCTTCGGCGCGACGTAGTGTGAGGCGCTGATGCTGCGCCAGTTTCCCCCGATGGGCGTCGGTTGTACGGCGCAAGGCACTCCAACTCGTCCCCACACTCTCGGAGGATGCGCGCTTCGACGCGGTCGAAGTGACGCAGCGTCGCCAAACCCTCCGGCCCGAGTACACACAGCGCGGTGGCCAGCGCGTCGGAGAGCGTTGCGTGCGGCGCGATGACGCTCGCACTCGTGCGGATCGCGGTTGTACGGCGCCGGAGCAATTTGTCTCACGTCTTCGGCGAGCACGGCGCGCCGGAGACGTGAGACAAATTGCTCTGGCGCCGTACAACCGCGCGAAATCAGCGCACGCGCGCGAAACCCGGCGTCGCAACGCACTCCAACTCGTCCCCACGCTCTCGAAGGATGCGCGCTTCGACGCCGTCGAAGTGCCGCAACTTCGCTAAGCCGTCCGGCCCGAGCACACACAGCGCGGTGGCCAGCGCGTCGGAGAGCGTTGCATATGGCGCGATCACGCTGGCGCTCGTGCGAGTGGCGAGCGCCCAACCGCTGCGCGGATCGAGGATGTGCGACCAACGCCGCCCATCGAGTTCGAGCACTTGGAACGCGTCGCCTGAAGTCGAGACCGCGCTGCGCTCGAGCTGCAGCTCCACACGCTCGCGCTCGTCGTCAAAGGGTGCGATGACGACGCGCCAACCGCGCTGCGCCGGCGGTGCACGCCCCGCGACGACGTCGCCGCCCCCCACCACCATGGCGCGCTCGAAGCCCTCGCGCTCGAGCAGGGCCAAGGCTTCGTCGAGTGCGTAGCCCTTCGCGATGCCGCCTAAGTCAAGACGCATGCGCGGCGCGAGCAGACGTGCGCGGGGCGACTGTGCGTCGAGTTCGAGCTTCCTCCAGCCACAACTCTCCAGCGCTGCGGCGAGTCGATCGACGCGCGGCAATTCCTGCTGACGGCGCGCGCGACGCCACAGCGCGCTCAACGGGCCAACGGTGACGTCGAACGCTCCGTCCGTGAGCTCGGCGAGTTGCTGGGAAGCGCGCAACGCACGCTCGAGGTCGGCGCTCAGCTCGACCCACTCCGTCGGCGCCTGCGCATCCGACCGCGCGCCCAGACGCGCCAATTCGCTGTCCTCGCGGTAGTCGCTGAACACGCGCTCGAGCTCGGCGACACGCTCCAACGCGGCCCGCGCCGCGCGCGCGCCTTTGCTCGCGTCCTCGGCGTACAGCACGACTCGGAACAGCGTGCCCATCGCCGGCGCCTCGAGCTCGACGCGCTGCTCCGCGCGCGGCGCGCTGCGGCAGGCGCACGCAACGGCGAACACGACGGCGAGCGCCAGGAGAAAGCAGCGCGGCATGGAACGCGCGAGAAGATACGCTGGAACCGCGATGCAACTCCTCCGATTCGTGCTGCCTTTCCTGCTGCCCGCGCTCGCTTCGGCGCAGGCGCAAGACGTGTTCGTCTACCCCTCGATGCCCGCCGGCGCGCCGCCGCGCATCGCCAACCCCGACGCGGAAGCAGCGAGCGCGGCCGAGATGAAGCGCTACGTGGAGAAGATCCCGGGAAGCGACGTGAGCTTCGCCATGGTTCCGATTCCCGGCGGCAAGTTCCGCATGGGCTCGGCCGCAACGGAAGCCGGCCGCAAGGACGGCGAGTGCGCGCCGATCGAAGTCGAACTCAGCCCGTTCTGGATGGAGGAGCACGAGCTCACCTGGGACGAATACCGGCTGTTCCAGTTCAAGCTCGACATCGAACTGCGCAAGGCAGGCAAGTTCGAAGCGCAACCGACCGACGGCTGGGCGGACGCCGTCAGCCGCCCGACTCCGCCGTACGTGCCGATGGATTTCGGCATGGGCCTCGAGGGCTTCCCCGCGATCTCGATGACTGAGTTCGCGGCCAAGCACTACACCAAATGGCTGTCGATGAAGACTGGGCGCTTCTACCGCCTGCCGACGGAGGCCGAATGGGAGTACGCCTGCCGCGCCGGCGCGAGCAGCGCGTACTCGTTCGGCGACGACGCCAAACAACTCGGCGATTACGCCTGGTCGTACGACAACTCCGAGGGCCGCTACCACAAGGTCAAGCAGAAGAAGCCCAACGCCTGGGGTCTGTACGACATGCACGGCAACGTCGCGGAGTGGTGCATCGACCAGCACGACGACGGCGCGTTCCTGCGCGCGTTCACGGGCAAGCTCGCGAACAATCCCGTCAACTGGCCGACCAAGCAGTACCCGCGCGTGGTGCGCGGCGGCTCGTGGGACGACGACCCGGATCGACTGCGTTGCGCTGCGCGCCGCGGCTCGGCCGCGGGTTGGAAGGTGCAGGATCCGCAGCTCCCCAAGTCGATCTGGTACCTGACCGACGCGAAGTTCGTCGGCTTCCGCGTCGTGCGCCCGCTCACTGAGCCGAGCGACGCCGACAAGGCGAAGTTCTGGGAGCCCGACATCGACTCGCAGCGCGAGATCCTCGAGCGGCAACGCAAGGGCGGGCGCTGAGCGCGAGGTCGAGCATGATGCAGCCCGCGGCGCAACGCCCCGTTCGTCCCGGCCTGCAGTGGGTCGTGGCGTTGACGTTCGCGCTCTGGGCCTGGGCGATCAGCGTGCCGAACGGGTACTTCGGCTGGACCGTGTTCGCGCTGCTGTGGTCGGCTCCCGTCGGCGCCATATGGCTCGCGAGCTTGGTGTACTGGGTCTGGCGCGAACCGCGCGCCGTGCGCGCCGCTTGGCGTTCGTGGGCGCTCGCACCCTCGCTCGTTCTTTTGCTCGTGCTCGACGTGCCGCTGCGCCTGCGCTTCGCGGCGAGCCTCCCTGCGCTCAACGCCGCTGCAGAGGAAGCTTGGGCAGCTTCCGAGCAAGGCGCACGCGAGTGGTTCGCGCGCGAGCAGCGCCGCATCGGCCTGTACGGCGATTGCGGGCTCCGCGTCGATCCTCACACACGCAGTGTCGTCATCGAGGTGCACGACACCGGCTGGCTCGACTCTGGAGGATTTGCGCACGTCCACACCGACGAGACTCCGCGCGACACCTCCGATCGCTACCGCCGACTCTGGGGACGCTGGCATCGGGTGAGCCTCGACTTCTAGCGCTACGATGCGCGCGCCTTCCATCCAACTCCTCTCAGCGAGTTCCCAGGTCATGTCCCACGCACCCATCGGATCCCCCAGCGTCGCACGCCGTCAGTTCCTCGTCGGTTCTTCGGCGGCGCTCGCCGGCGCAGCGTTGGTGCAGCCCGCGGCCGCGAAACTCGCGCGCACGCTCGGCGAAAAGGAGCTGCGCGTCGCGCTCATCGGCTGCGGCGGCCGCGGCGCGGGCGCGGCCGTGCAAGCGCTTTCGACCGATGGCCCGGTGAAGCTCGTCGCGATGGCCGATGCGTTCCTCGACCGCATCGAAACGTGCTTGGGCGAAGTGTCGCGCGCGCGCCCCGACCGCGTCGACGTGCCGCCGGAGCGGCGCTTCCTGGGCTTCGACGCGTACAAGAAGGCGATCGACGTCGACTGCGACGTCGTGCTCTTGTGCACGCAGCCGGGCTTCCGCCCCGCGCAGTTCGAGTACGCCGTCTCGCGCGGTCGGCACGTGTTCATGGAGAAGCCCGTCGCCGTCGACGCGCCTGGTGTGCGCCGTGTGCTCGCCGCTGCGGAGCAGGCGAAGAAGCAGCGCCTCAAAGTCGGCGTCGGCCTCCAACGCCACCACGATGCGCGCTACCTCGAGACGGTCAAGCGCCTTCAAGAAGGCGCGATCGGCGACATCAACCTGCTGCGGTGTTACTGGAACAACGACGGTGTGTGGGTCTACAAGCGCCAGCCGCAGATGACCGAGATCGAGTACCAGATGCGCAACTGGTACTACTTCAACTGGCTGTGCGGCGATCACATCGTCGAGCAGCACATCCACAACATCGACGTGTGCAACTGGGTCAAGAACGCGACGCCGGTGCGCGCGCAGGGCCAGGGCGGACGCCAAGTGCGCACGGGCCCGGACTTCGGCGAGATCTACGACCACCACTTCGTCGAGTTCACCTACGCCGACGGCTCGAAGATGTTCTCGCAGTGCCGCCACCAGCCGAGCACGTGGTCGAGCGTCAGCGAACACGCGCACGGCGCAAACGGCGTGTGCGACATCTCTGGCGGCTCGATCAACTTCAAGGACGGCACGCGTTGGCGCTCGCGCGCCGAGGGCGGCGATCCGTACCAGGTCGAGCACGACGTGCTGTTCCGCGCGATCCGCGAGGAGCGCGAACACGACGAGAGCGTCAATGGCGCGCACTCGACGATGACGGCGATCCTCGGCCGCATGGCGACCTATTCCGGCCGCGAGATCGGCTGGGACGAGGCGCTGGCTTCCGAGTTGGTGCTCGCGCCGGCGGAATTGAGCTGGACTGCCGATGCGTCGGTCATTCCGGATGCGAACGGGCTCTATCCGATTCCTATGCCGGGCCGCACGCGCGTGCTGTAGCGACGGAGGCTCGCGACGTTCCTGCGCAAGTACGACGATCTCCGCATGGCGCGCGGCGCGCCATGCGTCGACAACGGGGCGAGCGATGCCGCCGCCCCTCGAAGACTTTGACCCGTTGCTCGATGCGCGCGTGTGGCGGGCGGACGACGCGCGCGTCGAACGACTCGAGACGCACATCTCGCGCCTGTACTTCGTCGGCGAGCGCGTGTTCAAGCTCAAGAAGCCGCTCGTGCTGCCGTTCCTCGACTACGGCACGCTCGAACGTCGGCGAGAGATGTGCGAGGAAGAGTTGCGGCTTAATCGGCGGCTCGCGCCGCAGGTCTACTTACGTGTCGCGCCGCTCGCTCGGCGCAACGACGGCGCGCTCGAACTCGATGGACCCGGCGAAGTCGTCGAGTGGGCTGTCGAAATGCGGCGCCTGCCAGCCGAGCGCATGCTCGATGCGCTGCTCGAGCGCGGCGAGTTCGACAACTCGCGCGTGCGCCAAATCGGCGCGTTTCTCGCGGACTTCCACGCTCGCTGCGCCCGCGCGGAGCGCATCACCAACTTCGCGTCGCCGCAGGCCGTGGGACGCAACGCGCGCGACAACTTGAACGCGCTCGCCGAACACGCGGGCGGCCGCGGGCTCAACGCGTTGTCGGATGCGCTGCTCGGTCACTTGCGCGCCGCCACCGAACGCGACTTGACGAGCTCGCGCGTTGCCGAGTTGCTCGGGGCGCGCGCAACGGCTGAGCACGTCTGCGACGGCCATGGCGACCTGCACGCAGGCAACCTGTGCCTGACGGACGGCAAGGTCATTGCCTACGACTGCATCGAATTCTCCGAGGCTTTCCGCTGCGGCGACGTCGCGAGCGAGCTCGCCTTCCTGTGCATGGATCTCGACTACCGCGGCTACCGCGGCTTCGCGTCGATGCTCGCGCACGAGTACGCGACGCGCGCCCAAGACGCGACATTGCTCGAGGTCGTCGACTTCTACAAGACCTACCGCGCGCTCGTCCGCGCGAAGGTTGCGCTGCTGCGCTCGCGCGCGCGCCGCGACGACGCAGCGTTCGAGCAGTGCCAGGGCTACCTGCACCTCGCAGCGTCTTACTGCTTGCCGCCGGCGCTGATCCTCACCTGCGGACTGCCGGCGAGCGGCAAGAGCTGGCTCGCGCCGCGCATCGCAGCTCCGTTCGAAGCCGCGCTGCTCTCGAGCGACGTGCGCCGGCGACGGCTGGCGATCGGGAGCTCCCAGCGCGCGGGTCCCGAGGCTTGGAACCAGGGCTTGTACTCGCCGACGCTCAAGGAGCGCACCTACGATTCGCTGCTCGCAAGCGCGCGCGAGACGTTGCAGCCATCGGGCGGACGCAAACTGCGGCGCAGCGTTGTCGTGGACGCGAATTTCCCCAGCGCGGCCGTGCGCGGCAAGTTCCGCGCGTTGGCGCGCGAGTTGGGAGCGCCCTTCGTGCTCGTCCACGCGCACACTGACGAAGCCACCACACGCACGCGCTTGGCGCTCCGGCCGTCCGATCCGGATTGCGCTTCCGATGCGGACTGGGAAGTGTTCGTGCGCGCTCGCGCTGCGTTCGAGGCGCCCACGGAGTTGGCCGCGAGCGAGCTCGTCGAGCATGCGAGCCCAAGCGAACGGGCTGCGGACACCGTCGGGCGCGTGCTCGACTGCATCGTCACGCAGCAGGCGCGCTGAAAAACGAAACCGGACGGCCCGAGGACCGTCCGGAAGACTGCGCTTGGACGCCGCAGGGCGCCCAAGCTTCGAACTCAATCGCTCAGGGCTGGTAGGTCAGCGTGATGCCCTGGCTCAGGAAGGTCGTCTTGCAGGCCGGCGGATCGCGGAACCAGCCCTGCATCGTGACGACGTCGCCCGACGAGAACGGCGCGCCGACCGCGCCCACGAACGTGTTCTGGAACAGGTTCCAGTCGTTCTGGAGCTGGCCGTTGCACTGCCCAACCGTGCCGCCCGTGCCCTGGGGGAAGATGCGCTGCGTCGGCGCCTTCACGCAGAGCAAGCTCGGGCTGTTCGTCGGGCACCAGGGGAAGTTCACCTGGCCGCTGACGCCGTAGAACAGCAGCCCCTGCTTCTGGCCTTCGACGTTCGAAACCGTGATCACGCAGTTGTTGTTCTGCGCGACGTTCGGGTTGCCGGTCGCGGCGATCGTCGGCACACAGCCGTTGGTCGTCGTGCCCGGAGGCGTGCAGAAGGTCGGAGGCGCGACCGGGCCCGAGAAGCACAGGCGCCAGCCGCTGAGCGTGCCGACGTCGCCGTTAGCCCAGTCGTAGACCGTCAGGGTCCAGTTGCCGGCGGAGACCGGAATCGACGACAGCGGCGTGTTGAACACGCCGAGGTCGCCCGAGTTCCAGGAGCCAAAGTGCTGGTTGTAGTTGCCGCCGGGGAACGAGACGCCCGGGCAGACCGTCGGGATGTCGGCTTGACCAGCCGCGAAGAGCACGTAGTCCGTGCCATCGAGGTCGCAGTTCAGACCTACCGTGCCACCGACCGAGCCGGGGCGGCAGAGCAGGTTGTGACGGCCGCCGGTCGGATCCGTGAGCACGACCTGGAGGTCGCCGACCCAGGTGTGCGACAGACCTTGGAGTTCCACCTTGATCAGCTGCGACGTCGGCGACGGCGGAACGATGTTGCTGGTGAGCGCGAGTTCACTGGCCGGGAAAGTCGTCGGCCAGACGGCGCCGACGCCGCCGGTGCCGGTCAACGGGATCAGGCCGCCGCCGGCGCCCGCCACGCAGGTCGTCGGCGGAGGCGGAGGCAACACGGTGAAGTTGCGCAGTCCCGAGAACGGACCAGGGCCGACGTTGTCGCGGCCGCGAACGCGCCAAGTGTGCGCGCCGGGCGCGGGATTGACGACGAACGTGTTCGAGAGTTGGTTCGTCGTGAGCACGCCGTCGACTTCGATGTCGTAGGCGGTCGCGCAGGCCAGAGCCGACCACTCGAGCGTGACCGGCGCACTGACCGTCGCGTTGTTGAGCGGGGTCACCTGCCCGGGTGCGAGGAGCGTCGGGTTCGGGCCGCCGAAGCAGATGTCGAAGCTCGTGAACGCGCCGACGTCACCACCGGCCCAGTCGTACACCACCACCGACCAAGTGCCCGTCGCCGCGGCGATCGTGTTCAGCGGCGTGTTGTTGATGCCGTTCGTTCCGGTCGGCCACGTGCCGAAGTCCTGCGCGTACGCGCCCGGAGGGAACAGCGTCGTGCCCGTGCACGTAGCGGGATAGGGCTGCGCGCAACCGCCCGTCGGCACCACGGTGTAGTCGCCGTTGAGGTCGCAGCTGAACGGAGCGCGGACGATCAAGTTGTGCTGACCACCTGCGGGATCGACGAGCACGAACTGCAGGTCGGCGACCCAAGTGTGGGTCAAGCCGCGCAGCGTCACTTCCGTGACGACCGTCGCGCCCGCGGGGAGCGTCGCGACGTTGAGCGTCGCCGTCGTCGGCGAGGTGGGCAGCGTGCCCGGGAACGTGCCGTTGCCAGTTCCAGCGGTCGGGATGACGCCGCCGCCGCCGTTGGTCGCGCAGCCGAGCGTCTGTGCCTGAGCCTGGACGGCAATCGCACAGAGCGACGCCGCGGCAGCGAGCGTCTTCAAGAGTCTGTTGGTGTGCATGGGGAGCGAGAGGCGGCTTGATTCCCTGACGGCGCACGCGGCGGTCAAGCAGAGCCCGCCGGGCCGGGACAGCGCGATGCGCGCTGCGCTCCGCAACCGAGAATAGCCGTCGCAGGCGATTTCGGGCGGCGTTCCGAGACGGAACGTGAACGCGCTCGCTACGTGACCTGAACGGTGGCGCTCGCCAACGCAATCCACGTCCAAGCGGCGCGGCGCCCGCGCAATCCAGTCGCTGCACACGACACCATCCCCACCCGCCCAGCGCCGCGCGCCGCCTCGAGCGGCCCGACCGTTAGCAGCGGGTTCACGCCGAGCAGAGCGGCGCGACCTGCTCCGTCGAGCGCACTCGCAGCGCTCGGGGGAAGCGGCCGCGCTCCCATCGCGCCGCGCGGATTCACGCGCTCAGCTCCGCGTCGCTCTCCGCCGCAACCGCAGCGAGGTCGTGGATTCGACGCACAGGCGCAGCGTTTCGCGCAGCCGCAGACGAATTCGGGCTGCCCTTGGGCAGCCCGAAAGAGGATCCCGAGCGCGCTGAAAGCGCGCTCGCAGAGTTACGCGACCTGCTCGGCCGCGATCACGGTTGGACCGTCAGCTCGACAGCGTTCGAGAGGTTGGTCGTCTTCGCAGCCGGCGGGTCGCGGAACCAGGCCTGCACAAACACCTTGTCGCCCGCAGCGAACGGCTGGCCGAGCGCGCCCGGCAGCGACGCCTGGAACGCGTTCCAGTCTTGGCTGAACGCGCCGCTGCAAGTGTTGGCGATGCCGCCCGAAGCCTGCGCGAACGTGCGCTGCGTCGGCGACTTCACGCACAGGAAGCTCGAGCTGCCAGGGCCCCACGGCAGCGGCGAGAAGCCGCTGTTGTCGAGACCGTAGAAGAACAGCCCCTGCTTCGCGCCTTCGACGCTGGCGACGGTGAGCAACGGCGCCGTGGCGTTCGTCGCGCTCGGCTGAGCGCTGGCCGCGATGGCCGGCGTGCAGCCGTTCGTCGTCGTCGACGAGGTGCAGTAGGTGACCGGGCCGCTCGGGCCGCCGCCGGCGTCGAAGCACAGCTCCCAGCTACCGAGCGTTCCGTCGTCCGCCGCGAGGAACCAGTCGTAGATCGTCAGCGTCCAGTTGCCCGAGGCGATCGGGATGGAGTTGAGGTCGACGTTCACGATGTTCGCGTCGCCGCTGATCCACGCGCCGTAGAACTGCAGGATCGCGCCGTTGGCGACCGGCGAGCTGGCGCCGCACACGAAGCTCGCGCCGGGGATGCCGCATTGATCGACACCCGTGGTCGCGTCGACGATCACGTAGTCGCCATTGAAGTCGTCGCCGCAGCCGCCGCCGAACACGCCGTCAACCTGCTGGAACAGGTTGTAGTTCACGCCGGCCGGCGAGGTGAGCACGATCTGGCAGTCGCCCGACCAGGTGTGCGACAGGCCGTTGAGGCGCACGCCCGAGATGCGCGTCGCACCGCTGGGCACGAGCACCGAGGTGGTCGAGATCAGCTCGTTGGTCGGGAGGGTGAGCGGCCAGACGCCTTCGATACCGCCAGCGGTGGTCGGGATGAGTCCGCCGACGCCAGTCGTGCAACCCCACGTCGTCAGCGAGGCGATCGTGAAGCTCTGCGCGGTCGAGTAGGCCGAGCTTCCCGAGCCGCTCACACCGCGCACGCGCCAGGAGTAGGCGCCCGCACTCAACCCGGTGGCGGTGAAGGACGTGCTCGTGACGCCCGTCGTGACGACGCCGTTCAGTTCGACGTCATAGCTCGTCGCGCAGTTCGCAGCGTCCCACGTCAGCGTGACGCTGGAAGCGCACAGCGACGATCCGGTCGCCGGGCCAGTCGGGTTGGGAACCGCCGGCAGTGCGACCTGCGGCGTGCCGAAGCAGATGTCCCAGCTCTGCAGCGAACCAAAGTCCCCGGCGACCCAGTCGTAGAACGTGAGCTTCCACGTTCCGACCGCGGCCGGGATCGTGTCGAGGGGCACGTCGTCGACGCCCTGCGTGCCGCTGCCCCAGAACGGATCGAACACTTGGTCGTACGTGCCGCCAGGGATGATCCCGAAGCACGTGTTGCCGTCGGGGAACGGAACGCCGCTCGTGCACGGCGGCACGAATACGTAGTCGCCGAAGAAGTCGCAGCCGCCGCCGCCGCGCGTGAACACGTTGTAGCGCGAGCCGTTCGGCGCCGTGAGAACGACCTGAACGTCGCTCGCCCAGGTGTGGGTCATGCCGTTGAGCTTGACCTCCGTGACACGCGTAGCGCCCGCGGGCAACGTCGACACGGTGAGGCTGGTTTCGAACTCGTTCGGCGGAAAGGTCGTCGGGTAGGCCCCGCCGCCGCCGGTGCTGCCATTCGTGCGGTGGAGACCACCGGGACCGCCGGTAGCGCAACCGATCGTCTGCGCACTCGAGACGTCGGTGAGGAGGAGGGCGCTGACGATCAATGCCGCGGCGCCGGTGAGGAACTCGGTGAAACGCATGAGGTGTGCTCGCTGCTTACGTCCTGACAGTTGCCTTCGCGCGGAAAGCAGAGGCCGCGCCGGCAGGCACGAGCGCGGCAGGCGCTCCTGTTGCACCACATGGTAACGGTGAATTCCGAGCCCATGTGCTCGCCGCTGGGTGGAATCGTCCAACTTCGCCACTGGATGGCGAGCGCCGCACGCCAACATCGCCGCCTGGCGTCACCAGTTCCTGCGAACGATCTCCCGTGTCACGCGCGAAGCAGCGCCCTCGATCGCGACGTTGCACCTCACCGCCACAAACGAACTCGGGCTGCCGTGAGGCAGCCCGAGAGTGCTCACACACGCGCTTGTTGGCGCGTGCGTTCACGTCATCACCCGATCAAGGCTGGACCGTCATCTCGATGGCGTTCGAGAGGTTGGTCGTCTTCGGAGCCGGCGGGTCGCGGAGGTAAGCCTCGTGTCGGTTGCGGCGGCAGCCGCAAACGAACTCCGGCTGCCCTTTGGCAGCC
>Ga0169931_10002807_pt1 | contig 28108 bp, 20 predicted proteins | sample Kivu_15m_20L_FD_129675 | JGI IMG/M metagenome (GOLD analysis project Ga0169931, IMG submission 129675) | Freshwater microbial communities from Lake Kivu, Western Province, Rwanda to study Microbial Dark Matter (Phase II) - Kivu_15m_20L... | ecosystem: Environmental > Aquatic > Freshwater > Lake...
AGCACGCAGCTGGGGTACTTCCAGGTGATGGCGCTGCCGGTCTCCACCTGCGTCCAGCTGATCTTGCTGCGCTCGCCGAGGCACATGCCGCGCTTGGTGACGAAGTTGTAGATGCCGCCCTTGCCCTCCTTGTCGCCGGGGTACCAGTTCTGGACGGTGCTGTACTTGATCTCGGCGTCCTTCAGGGCCACCAGCTCCACCACGGCGGCGTGCAGCTGGTGCTCGTCGCGGATGGGGGCGGTGCAGCCTTCGAGGTAGCTCACGTACGCGCCCTCGTCGGCGATCAGCAGCGTGCGCTCGAACTGGCCGGTCATGGCCTCGTTGATGCGGAAGTAGGTGCTGAGCTCCATGGGGCAGCGCACGCCCGGCGGGATGTAGCAGAAGCTGCCGTCGCTGAACACGGCGCTGTTGAGCGCGGCGAAGTAGTTGTCCGTGCGGGGCACCACGCTGCCGATGTACTTCTTCACCAGCTCGGGATGCTCGTGCACGGCCTCGCTGAACGCGCAGAAGATGATGCCCTTCTCCTTCAGCGTCTCCTTGAAGGTGGTCTTCACGCTCACGCTGTCGAACACCACGTCCACCGCCACACCGGCCAGGCGCTTCTGCTCTTCAAGCGAGATGCCCAGCTTCTCGAAGGTCTTTATCAGCTCGGGGTCGGCCTCGTCGAGGCTGTTGAGCTCCGGCTTCTTCTTGGGCGCGCTGTAGTAGTAGGCGTTCTGGTAGTCGATCTTGGGGTAGTGCACATGGGCCCATTCAGGCTCCTCCATCTTCTGCCACAGGCGGAAGGCCTCCAGCCGCCACTCCAACATCCACTCCGGCTCGTTCTTCTTGGCGCTGATGAAGCGCACGATGTCCTCGTTCAGGCCCTTGGGCGCTTTCTCGCTCTCGATGTCCGTGACGAAACCGTAGGCGTATTCCTTCTCGGTGACCTCGCGGAGGATATCGTCGGTGTCTTGTGCCATTGAATGCCTGTAGGAAGGTGAAAGAGTGAGAGGGTGAGAGAGTAGAAATCCCTTGTGACCCGATCTCATCTTTTCATTTCCTCGTTGTTGGTTACCGTTTCACTCTATTCTCCATCCACCGTCGCTTCATACCCTTCCTTCCATCTGGGTATTCCTCTCACACCCTAACCCTCTTAAATGCTAAAGCTCTCCCCGCACCCGCAGGTCCGGCTGGCGTTCGGGTTCACGAACTGAAAACCTTTGCCGTTCAAGCCGCCGCTGAAATCGAGGGTGGTGCCCAGCAGGTAGAGCAGGCTCTTCTTGTCCACCACCACCTTCACGCCGTTGTCCTCGAAGACCTTGTCGCCTTCCTTCATTTCGTTGTCGAAGTCCAGGTCGTACATCAGGCCACTGCAGCCACCGCCCTTCACGCCCACGCGAACAAAGTGGTCCGGCCCGCGGCCCTCCATGGTCAGCAGCTTGGTCACCTCGGACTTTGCGCTTTCAGAGACTTTGATCATGGCTTCCCCTTATTTAGAATGGGTCTAAACAAGAAATCGGCACAAAGATACTGACCTCTCCTCCATTGAACAACCGACCGCATCAAGGAACAAGCGGCCCAGCATGAAGTTCGCGCGGCACAGGGCATCTGCTGCACGGTAGCTTTGCCGACCCACCATGATCGAGAACCCTTCCCGCACCGAACTCTCCGCCTTGGGCGAATTCGGCCTTATCGAACGCCTCGCTTCGCGCATCCAGTTGCAGCACGCCTCCTCTGTGAAAGGCATCGGCGATGACGCAGCTGTGATCGACCCTTCGGTGGGCTCAGGAGGACCCGGACTGCACCAGGTGGTGACGACGGACATGCTGCTGGAAGGGGTGCACTTCGACCTTAGCTATGCTCCCTTGCGCCACCTGGGCTACAAGGCCATCGTGGTGAACCTGAGCGATGTGTATGCCATGAACGCCACGCCCCGGCAGGTGACCGTGGCCTTGGGTATTAGCAACCGCTTTCCCGTGGAGGCGGTGGATGAGCTGTACGAAGGCATGCTGCTGGCCTGCCGCAACTATGGTGTGGACCTGGTGGGTGGTGATACGTGCAGCAGTCGGAGCGGACTGGTGATCGCGGTGACCGCCATCGGCTCTGCGCGGGCTGCGGACATCGTATACCGCAGCGGCGCCCAGGACAAGGAACTGCTGGTGGTGAGCGGTGACCTGGGGGGTGCCTACATGGGCCTGCAGATCCTGGAGCGCGAGAAGGCCGTTTTCACCGAGACGGGCGCCCAACCCGATCTGGAAGGACACGACTACATCCTGGAACGGCAGTTGAAGCCGGAGGCGCGCCGTGATATCATCGAACTGCTGCGGACGTTGAACGTGAAGCCGACGGCGATGATCGATATCAGCGATGGGCTGGCCAGCGAGGCCATCCACCTCGCACGGGCCTCCGGCTTAGGTGTACGGCTGTACGACGAGAAGTTGCCGATCGACCCGACGACGTACAGCTCGGCGCGCGACTTCAACCTGGACCCCAGCACGTGTGCGCTCAATGGCGGAGAGGACTACGAGCTGCTGTTCACGATCGTGCAGGCCGACTACGACAAGATCAAAGGGAACCCGAGCCTGACCGTGGTGGGACACATGGTGGACGCATCCAGCGGGTATCGGCTGGTGGACAAACAAGGCGGTGAGCACGAGCTGAAGGCCCAAGGTTGGGATGCGTTCCTGAACAGGGGTTGAGCCGCAAGCCGCACGGATGGCGGAGCAGCACTTCTTCCTTTCTGGGGGCGCGTTGGCTTACGCCCTCGGCCCAACCCACCACTTCGCATTTGCCACACCATTGATGCCTGCTATATCGGGCCTGTTCACACGCCGGGTAACACGAGCATCGGACAGCGGCACATCATCAGGAGCATGTCTCCCCTGTTCTTCCTGCCTACCTTGGTCGCCCCATATCGTACCGCGTACATGAGACCCCTTTTCAGCCTTATGCTCCTCCTGGCCCCCGTTGCACTGCTGGCACAGGACCAGGAACAGCAGGACATCGACCCCTCCAAGCCGACGAACCTGTACACCCAGATCAACGCGCAAGCAGAGTACAAGAGTGTCCTAACCGGAGGCGACCTGTTGGGCACGCGGATCAACATCCAATACGCACCCAACAGCGACAACCTGATCCTGGGGGAACTTCCGATCCTGCATAATAATTCCACCAACAAAACCGGCGTGTCGGATGTACGGGTGCGGTACTTCACGGTCGTCAAGCGCAACATCAACGAACGGTTGATCGCTGTAGCCCCGTTCCTGGATGTGACAGCACCCACCGGTTCCACGCAGAACGGGCTGGGCCAGGGGGCCTGGTCCATTGCCACCGGTGCTGTCATCGGGTATGTGGTATCCCCCAAATTCAGCTTGTTCCCGGGGCTTGGCTACGTGCACATTGCGAACACCACCGGAAACCTGCCAGCCACCAATGGCATCGCATTTCAAATGAACGCGAGCTACGCCTTTTCTCCGCGTACGTTCATGTTCATCAATCCCACACCAGCGTTCTTGAACACCGACGGCGTATGGGCCGATCCCGTCTGGAAAGGAGACCTCAGCCTGACCCGCATACTCATACCCAACAGGTTCACCGTGAACGTTGGGTTCGCTCCGAACTTCACCCAGGAGACCTACACCTACAGCACCGGGTTCACGTTCTTCATTTGATCGCGATCCAGCGCGTCCCGGTGATCGTGTGGGGGCGGGAATGCCGACCACGGACAGGGGCCTTAGCGTGCTCCCCACGTGTGGTGATCAACCCCACGTGCTCAGATGCGTACCGGCCAACAGTCCTTCCACCCTGGCCAAGACGTCAGTGGTCAACAGCTCCTGCGCATCCACAGCCTTCAGGTTCTCCTCCAATTGGGCCACTTTGCTTGCGCCCAGCATCACGGTGCTTACGTACGGGTTCTTCAGGCACCACGCAATGGCGAAAACGGGAAGCGAAAGGCCCAGCTCCGCTGCGATGGCCTTTAACTCGTTCACCTTTTTCAAGCGCACTTCGTTGAGCTCACGTTCGCGCAACCAATCGAGCCCTTCCATGCGAAGGCGCGAGGATGCGTCGCCTTCCAGGGTGTGCTTGCCGCTGAGGATGCCGCTCGCCAGGGGGCTCCAGATGGTGGTGCCCAGGCCTACCGTGTCGTAGAGCGAGGAGAACTCCTGCTCCACCTTGGCGCGGTGGAAGAGGTTGTACTGCGGCTGCTCCATGGTGGGACCGATCAGGTGATGCCGGTCGGCCACCGCATGCGCCTCCCTGATCTGGTCGGCGGACCATTCGCTGGTACCCCAGTACATCACCTTGCCCTGCATGATCAGCTGATGCATGCTCCAGACCGTCTCGGCGATGGGGGTGTTGGGGTCGGGGCGGTGACAGAAGTAGAGGTCCAAGTAGTCGACCTGAAGGCGCTTGAGCGCATCGTGGCAGGCCTCCACCACATGCTTGCGATGAAGCCCGAGCTGTGTGGGCAGTTTGCCACCGGTGCCGAAGAACACCTTGCTGCTAACGGTCCAGGTGTCGCGCGGCCACTCCATCTTCCGGAGGATGCGGCCCATCACCCGCTCGCTCTCGCCACGCGCATAGATCTCGGCGTTATCGAAGAAGTTGACGCCGTTGTCGTACGCCATCTTCATCAACGTCTCGGCGGTATCGTCGGTGATCTGTTTGCCGAAGGTGAGCCACGAACCCAATGAGAGCTCGGAAAGCTGCAGGCCTGCCCGGCCAAGTCTACGGTAGCGCATGGTAGTGCAAAGATGGATGCACGATCGTGAATTACCGGTGGAGAACACAAGGTCCGAAGACCCGGAATTGACGCTACCGTCACATCAGGTCAACACCGTTGCACGAACCTTGCGTTGAAACAAGTGATGACGCTGATGCGTTATACGCACATGACCGCTTGAGCAAGGTGGTCATCGCACACGAAGCCCGGGAGGGCATGCGGATCACCGCGGCGATGTGCGAAGCGGAGGTGAACGACGGGGCCCCGGGGACGGGGCCTCGCCGCGTTCATGCTGATGTGATCGCCCCTCAATGGAGGAAAAAGCGGCAGGGCTCCACCTGCCTGAGCCCAAGGCTGCGGAGGATGTATGTGCCTGTCGCAGCGGCCCCCATGTCGACCACCGCCGTGGCACCTGCAGTCTGCACCGCATGGACCGTTCGACCCATGGCGTCCATGATGATGATCTGTCCAAGCCCTCCCGCATCCCCTGCCATGATATGCAGCGTGCGACCGTGGAGCGCGATGCTGGCGTTGGATGCATCGGTGTCCGCCATGCCTTGGGCACTTTCGATGCAGGGTGCGAACAGGGTGAAGGGCATGGTCACCAAGCCATCGGCCGGCAGCACAACGGACACCGGCGGCACCTCGAAGAGCGAGGGCGTCACACCCACCTGGAAAGGCTGGCCCGTGGGGAAGGGCCATTGCATCTGGAGGTTGTATGCACCCGGGGGCAGGCAGGTCCCATCGACCACTTCCACCAGGCCATCGGCCGCGAACAAGAGCGTACCGCCGTCCACGACCACGTTGCCCGCATCACGGATGGACCATGCGAGCTGTGCATCGATGGGGCCACTTTGCGAAATGCCGAAGACCTGGAACGGGAAGCAGCTGTCAGGCGGACACAGGCTCACCTCGTCCATCGGGAAAGCGCAGCTGCCCTCGCCATCCGCGTTGATTTAGTTGAACACCAGCGCACCGCTGAACGGCGATGGCGGCGGTTCCCCGTTCATATCGAGCACATGCAGCCGATGGATGGAACGATGGTCCCACGGTCCCCGCCGCATGCATTCAAAAGGAGGACAAGGAACAGGAGCAAAAGTGACCGGCCCATGATGCAAATGTTACCAACATGGGGATCCGCGCAACCCACCTTTGTCAGGAACATGGATCTTCGCGTCAACGTACTTGAACGCATGAGCGGCATATCCTCCAATAAAGCACCAGAACCCGTTGGACACTATCCACATGCCCGCCGCGTGGGCGACCTCCTGTTCCTAAGCGGTGTGGGGCCGCGCGAACGGGGAACCAAGAAGATCCCCGGTGTGGAACTCGATGAACAGGGCAACATCGTGAGCTACGACATCGAGACGCAGGTGCGCAGCGTGTTCCAGAACGTGCGGTGGATCCTGGAGGACAGCGGCAGCAGCTGGGAGAGGATCGTGGACGTGACCGTGTTCCTTACCAACATGAAGGACGATTTCCCCACCTACAACCGGCTGTGGAAGGAGTACTTCGAGCACGACCCGCCGTGCAGGACCACCCTGGAGATCAACTGCCTGCCGACGCCGATCGCCATTGAGCTGAAGGTGATCGCAACGGTTTGATGGAATGAGCTGGCCCTTGCGGAAATGGGAACTGGTTGGCGATGTCACCCCTGCCCGGAAGCCTGTTCAGCCTCGCTGATGGCATCCAGCACGGTGCGCTCCAGGTCGTGCGGATCCCATGGTTTCTGCATGTATCGGTAAAGATGCACCTTGTTGATGACCATGTTCACGGCCTCCATATCGGCCTGTCCGGTAAGCATGATCGTACGAAGGCCTGGATATCGTTCCACCAGCACCAGCAGCAGGTCACTTCCCTTCATCGGGTACATCTGGTAATCAACCAGTGCAAGGGGGATGCGCCCGCCTTGTGCAACATGTTCCTGAGCATGTTCCAGCGCTTCGGGGCCGGAGAGTGCCGTGATCACTTCCCAACCGGGTGGCAGCACGCGCCGCAACTGAAGGCGCAAGGTATTGGCGACAAGTACATCATCATCGACGACCAGGACGGCGGGGGGGGCTTCATGCATGGGGACCGGTGGTATCATGCCCCAACAAGGGCAGTTCAATGGTGAACGTGGTCAGCTGCTCGGTGGAAACACAGCGGATACCACCACCGTGCCCATCGAGGATGCGTTTGACAAGGTTGAGCCCGATGCCCGTGCCTTCGCCCTTCTTCTTGGTGGTATAGAGCGCATCGTACATCCGCTCCTGCACCTCGGGTGGGATCATTGGGCCATTGTTCGATATTTCCACCAGCAGGCGATCCTTTCCGGACCGTATTCGCACCATGATCCGACCCGCGTCGCCAATGGCTTGGACGGCATTGCTCAGGATATTGGTCCAGACCTGCGCAAGATCATCCTCAACACCATGGACCACGACGCCGTCGGGGATATCCAGGTCGATCAATAGCCCCCGTCGGCCCGAAGCCTTGAACAGGGTGCTCACGGAGCGCAGCTGTTCGGAGAGGTCGAAGGGCTTGGACCTGCGGTCCTCGTCCTGGTGGATGTAGGTGCGCAGTGCCCCCACCACCTTGGCGGCACGCTCGGTAGCGAAGTCGATGGTACGCAGTGATTCACGCACCACGAACATGGTATTGGAAGTGTTCAACAGGCGCAGGCCCGAGGCATGGGATAGCAGGGCCTCCCAAGGTTCCCCCGGGCTTGCGCCCCAGCCCATCTCTGCAATGGTCGAAGCGGCTGGCATCCACTCCGGACCCGCACCCAACAATACAAGGCGTTCCCGCACCCGCTTAGTTGCCGCGCGGAGTTCCGCGTTGGCCGGAGGGTGCATTCGCTGCTGGGCCAGCAGGACCATCAGGCCCAGATCGTCCCTGATCAGTTCGGGCATCTCCTTGAAGACCCAGTCGGTAAGCGCCGTTGAGAGGTTTCGTGAAGCACCCAGCACAGCTCCCAGCGGGTTGTTGATCTCGTGGGCAATGCTGGCGGTCAAGCGCCCGAGCACCGACATGCGCTCCTGGTGCATGGCATCCTCCTGCATCTCGCGCAGGCGGTGCATGGCCGAAACATCCGTTCCGTAGATGTTGTAGAAGCCGAAGTCCTTCACCGCTATGCAGAGCATCTCGAACTTCCGGTCACCAGCGTCGATGAGCATCGGGCTCGTATCGTTCTCGTCCTTGGTCACCAGCCGGTGGTGGAGTTGCTCCGGCACCCTGGCTCCCAATTCCATTCCCAAGGCACCGAGCACCTGCTCACTGGCCCGGTTGGCATAGAGCAGCACGCCGTTGTCCCCGATCCGCATGACCGGGTTGGGGTCTCCATCGGGGAAGCGGGTCATGGCCTCCAGCTCTCCCATGCGTTGGTCGCGCTCCACCAGCGCTGCCTCCCGGTCTTGTGCCACCTGTTCGCGTTCAATGGAAGAGGACAAGGCGCTCACATAGGTGTCGATGGTCCTTCGGTTCCCCTCCTCCCAAACGCCCGTTTGATGGAGGTGGTCCAGGCAGAGGAAGCCCCAGGGTCCTTTCGTGGTCATGATCGGCACTGCAAGCACCTGGCGCACGCCCTGAGAGGACATGAACGCAGCGAGCTGCCGATGCGTAACCTCCTCGGTAAGGGCTTGGTATGAACGGCCTGCAAGGATGGCATCCAACAGCGGGCCGAACGCATGCACGGGGGAGACCGCCAAGGGTACCTCTTCGATCGTCTCTGTGCCATTGGCATCCCTTGACCACGTCAGCACCGGACCACACCCATCGACCTCATCCCCGATGCCGTATGCGATCCTGAACACGCAGAGGCGGTCCACATCCAGCGAACGCCCGAACAGGGGCAGCCCTTCGGCAACGCCTTCCAGCACGGTGGGCGCGTTCAACAGGGCCGTGGTCGCGCCTGCAAGTGACGTGATCAGTTCCGAACCGTGGCGGATCGCCATTTCGGACAGATATTCGCTGGTGATGTCAGCGATGGTGGCGGTCAACATCAGGTCGTCCCCCTCGGGATACACCTGGCCGACCTCCCTGATCCAGCGGATCTCACCGGCCGCTTGCACCCGGTACTCGATGTCGAAGGAGCCATTGGCCGAAATGAGCTCCTGCATACGGGCTCGTACGCGCACTTCGTCCTCCTTCAGCATGCACGTGTACCTGTCCGCGCGCCGCTCCATGAAATCCGCCACAGGAACGCCGAGGATCTGCTCCACCTGGGAGGACATGAACAGCATCTGGGGCTCCTTGCGCAGACGCATGTGGTAGGTGGCACCCTGCAGGTTCTCGACCAGCACCCGGAACATGTTCCTGCTACGCTCCAGGTCCAGGGCACCATGCACCCGTTCGGTGATGTCGGTCTCCACGGCCATGAACCCCGTGTGCGCTCCATGCTCATTGAAGAGGGGCACGATATTGAGCTGGAGCCAGTAGGTATTCCCATGCTTGCCCCGGTTCCAGACAACCTCGTTGACCTCCCCCCGCCGCTCCAAGCCCAGTCTGATGCGCTCGCGTGCCGCCGGATCGGTACCCCAGAACTGGAACATGACAGGTGTCCGGCCGATGACCTCATGCAGCTCGTATCCGCTCAAGCGGAGCAGGGCATCGTTCACCCAGGTCATGCGACGCTCGTGATCGGTGATGACCACACAGTTGGAAGTGCGGCGGGCCACCATGGAAAGCCGCTCCACCTCCTCCTGCGTGCGGCGGCGGATGGTGATATCCTGGACCGTTCCAAGGATCATGCCGGAAGCCTGCTCACGGGCCGAGGCAGGCCCGGCGGTCAGGCTCAACCAACGGCGTTCCGCCCCCTCGCCGGGATGATCGAACGGCAGGTCCCTGTGCATGCGGTGACCCGTCAATGCGACCGCCCCCAGGAGCTCCCTTACCTCGGCCAGGACGCGCTCCCCGAAGATGGGGGTGAGTTGTGAGAGGTCGATGGACACCATCGGGGAGAGCCCCAGGACCTGGAAGAACATCGGGGATGCCTCCAGCCGTCCGTTGGCAGGGTCGAACTCGAACGTTCCGATGGCGGCTACGCGCTGGGCCTCCAGCAGCACCCCCTGCGTGCGTGCCAGATCGCGCGTTCGCGCATCGATCTTCTGCTCCAGCTCCTCGTTGAAGGCGCGTTGGCGATCCCGGGCGATGCTCAGCGCATCCCGAAGTGAGGTGAGCGCGGCACCCAGGTCAGCAACCTCCGAAGCCGCACCGCGCGTATTGAACTCCACCTCATAGTCACCTTGCTGCAGATGCTCCGCACCCCGCACCATGGCCACCACCGGGCGTGAAACCCCCCGGGCCACGACCAGGAACAGGACCAGCGATACCAATGTGATGCCCACCAACCCCTGATAGACCGGCGCGTTGATGGCAGCCACCTCCGCATTGATGCGCTCCATGGAGACCGCCACCTGCACATATCCCATGAAATCGAGAGCGGTCACGGGATGGCTCTCAACCACCAGCCCTTCATTGGCGCGATCGAACACAACAGCCTCCTTTACATCCGTTGGCTGCACGGCGAAGAGGCGCTCGGCACCGGAGCTTTCGCGCTGCACCAGTGCCACATAGGCGAAGTCCTCGGTGCTGCTGGCAAGTTCAACGGCACGCTGAACACCTCCGAATTCGTCATGCTCCAGGCTCAATTCAACGCTCAAGGCGACCGCGCTCGCCATTTCACGCAGGCGGGTGTTGGTGGCCTCGCGGTAAAGCTCTCCCTGCTTGCGGGGGTAATAAACCCCGATGGAGACGATGCAAACGAGCAAAACCAGCGTGAACGGCAGCCAGATGCGGAGAACGATACGATCCACGGCCCGCCTCATTGCACCACCTTGATCAGCATCGCATCGGGGACCCCCTTGGTGCCCATCGGCACCATGCCGATCGCCCCGGGATGATCCTGCACATAGGACAGCACCTCTGCGGCCGAATCAACGAAAACGGGTGCGCTGGCGCGGCCCTGGAACACCAGTCCAAGCCAGTACCGCTGCATGGCCTGCCTGCTCATTCCAAGCACCTGCAGGGAAAATCTCTCCGACCATTCCACACGCGAGCCCGGAAGCACGATGATCACCTGTCTGCCGGTGGGCCAGACCGAGCGTTCGCCCCTGAACAAGGAACGCAGCTCCGCAGGGCTCACCTGTGTAAGGCCGGTGCCATTACCGACCAGGGAGAGCGAAGGCGCATCACTCTGGTATTGGGCGGAACAGTTCATCAGCCCCAGCAGAAGGGCCAGAACGATCGCTGATATGGTACTGGGAACGCCCATGCTCAGAACCCGTAGGCCAGTTGTATCCTGATCCCAAGGTCCGGACCATGCATGTGGCTGGTCTGGTCCATGTGTTGATGGGCCTGGTGGTCCCAACGGTTCTCCACCTGCACCTTCAGGTTCACCAGGTGGCTGAACTCATGGCGATACCCCAAGCCCAGCTTGACCTGGTGCAACGCGTAAACATGCAGGTCGTCCGAACCCACTTCGATCACATCACCAAGTCCGTAGACCACATGCTTCTCTCCAATGCGACGAGCCACATAGGTGAAGTTGCTCCAATTGGATGCGGTTCCAAGCGAATCGGTGATGGAGGCGTTCATGCACGCTTCGTTCAACACCTCCCATCGCTGGGTGAACCATGCGAACGAGAAACTTGCCAGGTGGAACGCCAGGGGGCCCTTGTAGGCATCGGCACGGGTAACATTGGGTGCCGGGGAGTGCCCACTGTGCGCGCCGTACGCATTGGCGCGAAGGAAATCATAGTAGTACGACAACCCCACACGCATTCCCTCCAGCGGCTTCACATGGAACGCGGCCGTGAGGGAGGGGTCCAACCCCTGGTCGATGGCATCCGAGGAGCTGATGCCATTGCCAAGCACGAGATCATATCCGAACTTGGCCCTGCCGAGGTTCTGGCCCTGCATCTGGAGCCCCAGGGTGTGCAGCGGAACCAGGTAGCTGAACGCAAGCGGCCTGTCAATGACGGGGAAGAACAGCCTTCCGTGGTGGTACACATCATTCCAATAGTTCACCGGCGTGTGCACCTTGCCCACGATGATGGAATGGTTGTTGGCATAGGTGTAGCGCACCAGGGAGCGCTCTATGCTCGGAAGAAAATTGGTCGCAGATGAACCGTTGGTTCGAATGACATACTCACCAAGGAACGTGATCCGCTCCGACAGGGTGGATGTCACAAAGAAATCGTGCTCACCCAGCGAGAAGTACGCCGAGGGGTCATCCCCAGCGACGCCTGTGAGCTCGATGTGGCCGAACCCATTGAACCGCGTGCGCTCCACCTGGCCCTGCACATTGGACAGCCATAACATGCTGGTGACCAAAACTATCACCTGTAGTACCGGACGATCCATCACATGCATTGGCGGGGACAAGTAGCGTTGTTGTCAGAATGCAAGATACAGCATTGCCGCCACCTAACCATTGGCAAAGAACAGCATCAACAGGAGCACCCCCACCAGATCCATCCACACCCCGGCCAGCACCATGCGGCGCACCGGTATGCGGCCGGTACCAAAGACGATCGTCTGCATGGGTGAGGCCACCGGCAACATGAAGCCCAGGCTGGCACCCATGGCGGCAGGCCACAGGATGCTCTGCGGTTCCATGCCCCACCGCTCGGCCATGGCAGCAAGGATGGGTAGGGTGAGGCTTGCCGTGGCGGTGTTGCTCCCCAGCTCGCTCAACAGGCAAACGATGAGGGTGGTGGCGCCGATGAGCATGACCTGCGGGAGGGCTCCGATGCCTGCCATGGCCTCACCGATAAGGGTGCTGAGACCACTGCGGTCCACCCCCGCCGCCAGGGCGAAACCGCCCCCGATCAACAGCAGTACGCCCCATGGCACGCGTTGTTCGGCGAAACCCCAGTCCATGATGGAGCCGCCCGCAGCAGGCATGGATGGGGTGTCGTGCGGCTGCCTTGCCCGCCGCTGCGCAGGCAGGATGAACAATAGCACCGAGCCGAGCACAGCAACGGCCGCATCGCTGAAGTCCTTCAGGAACGGTGCCAGTGACCTCCAGCCGCTGAACAATACAAGCTCGTCCTGCCGAACAGGATCGCCGGTGACCCACAGCAGGGCCACCAATGCGAAGACCCCCCCCGCGAGCCACTCATCGCGCGTGATGGGCCCCAGCGAACGAAGGCGTGTGCGCACCCCGTTGGCATCACCCAACACATCCGCCCGCAGATCGAACACCACACGCGTGAGCAGCAGCCACGCGATGCCAAGGTACAAGGCCGCCAGTGGCACGCCCAGCGCCATCCATTGCCCGAACCCGATGACGGGCGTTTGCGGATAGAGCTGCTTCCACAAGGAAATGAAGACCAGGTTGGGCGGTGTGCCAACGGGTGTCGCCAGCCCGCCGATGGTGGCGCCATAGGCCACGCCAAGCAGCAGGGGGATGGTCAGTCGCTGGCGTGCATCGGCAGGAGCGTCCTCGTCGTCCAGCAGGCTGAGGGCGATGGGGAGCATGACCAGCGTGGCCGCGGTACTGTTGATCCACATGCTGAGAAGCGCGCATGCGAGCATGACCCCCAGCACCAGGCGTACGGATGAGGTGCCCACACGGGCCATGATGCGCAATGCGATGCGCCGGTGCAGGCCGGTGCGTTCGATCCCCAGCGCGATGATGAAGCCGCCCAGGAAGAGGAAGATGATCTCCTTCCCGTAGTTGGCCGCAGTGCCGGCCACGGTGTCCAGGCCCAGGAGCGGGAAAAGCACCAGTGGCAGCAGCGATGTCACCGGCAGGGGCACGGCCTCACTGATCCACCATAACGCCATCCATGCCACCAGGCCCGCCATCATCGCGGGCTGGGCCCCATGCTGCAACAGCAGCGCATGGACCACCAAGGCGGTGGCGGGACCGGCAATGCGCAGGAGCAAGGTCTTCACAAAGGGGGAGGTACTGGTTCAGGATGCTGCCGCAAGATAGCTGCACACATCCACCACGCTGGGACAGGGCCCCATCACTACGACACCGATCGTCGTGGTCGGACCGGAGAAGACCCCAGCAGAAGGCTCCCTTCGATCTGCGGAACGTCACGCACCGGTGACCGATGCCGGTGCCGATGCCACCATACCGTTCAGTACGGACGGTTTCACGGATGCCTGGCGGCGGGTACGGAGCTTCACCTTCATGAGCAGCAGATACATGACCGGCACAACGACCAGCGTGAGGAACGTGGCGAAGGTGAGGCCGAAGATCACCGTCCAGCTCATGGGCCCCCAGAACGCCGTGTTATCGCCTCCCAGGGTGATCTGTGGGTCGAGGTCGGTGAAGAGGGTGAAAAAGTTGATGTTGAGGCCGATGGCCAGCGGCACCAGGCCCAGCACCGTGGTGATGGCGGTGAGCAGAACGGGACGCAGGCGGCGGGCTCCGGCATCCTCGATGATGGACAGCATCTCGACAAGGGGAAGTCGTGCTTCCTCCGGCAGTCCCAGTTCCGCCTTACGGCGTTTTTCCAGCAGCTGCATGAAGTCAATGAGCACGATGGCGTTGTTCACCACGACCCCTGCGAGTGAAATGATACCGATCATGGTCATCATGATCACGAACTCCATGCGGAAGATCACCAGGCCCAGGAATACACCGATGAGGCTGAAGATGACCGAGAACATGATGATGGCAGGCACACTGCTGCTGTTGAACTGCGCCACGATGATGAGGAACACGAGCGCCACGGCGATCAGCAGGGCGGTGCTGAGGAAGGCCATCTGCTTCTCCTGCTCCTTCATCTCCCCGGTGAATTCATAGGTGTAGCGCGGATCCTTGTCATAGCCCTGCATGGCGGCCTGTACCTTGGCCACCACCTCGTTGGGGTTGTAGTCACCCAGCACGTTGCTCTGTACCTGCACCATGCGGGTCAGGTCCTTGCGCTTCACCGCGCTGTAGGTGCTGGTGTAGCGGGTGGTGGCCAGCGCGCTGATGGGCACCTGGCGTATCTGTCCGTTGGTCTGGTCCCGGAAGGTCACTCGCATCCCCGTGAGCACCTCTGGGTCGTAACGGTATTGGTCCTTCAGGCGCAGGTTCACCGGGTAGTCATCCTCGCCCTCCTTGAACGTGCTTACCTCGCGACCGTAGAGCGCGGTCCGTAATGCATCGCCGATGGCATAGGTGCTCACATTGTACCGCCGGGCCTTGGCGCGGTCGATGTCCACCGGCATCTCGGGCTTGCCCAGTTCCACATCGAGCTTGAGCTCCTCCACCCCGGCGATGTGCTGGTTGATGAGGAATTGGCGCAGGCGTTCGCCCTCGGCGATGAGACCGTTCACATCGGCGCCCTTCACCTCGATGTTCACCGGTTTGCCGGCAGGGGGGCCAGCCGCATCCTTGTCCACCACCACGGTCACACCGGGTACCCCGCGCACCGCATCGCGGATGTCGTTCATCACATCGAGTGTGCTGATGCCGCGGCGATCGGCATACTTCACGAAGCTCACCTGCACGCGGCCCTTGTGGGGAGTGGCGGCCAGTGAAGGTCCCGCAGCCGGATCACTGGTACCCTCTCCCACCTGCGCGATGACGCTGCTCACCAGGAAATTGACCGTATCCTGGCGGATGGTGCCATCGGGAAGCGTGTCAACCACCGGCGCATTGTACTTCGGATCGGACAGCAGGCTGAACACGCGCGCCTCGATGGCACGCGTGGTGGCGTCGGTCTCAAGGATGTCCGTACCGATGGGCTTCTCGATGAATACGTTGACGTATTGCGGCTGGTTGATAGGGAAGAACAGGGTCTTGGGAGGGAACACACCCAACAGCACGAAGGAGAGGAACAGCATCCCGATGGTGCCCAGGAAGAGATGACGCGGACGGCGTCCGGCCAGGGCCCATGCCAGGAAGCTGCGATAACGTGCTTCCACCCGTGGCATAGTGCGTTCCTGGAAGCGGATGGAGGCTGGATAAAGGAAGTAGTGGTTCACGAAGCCGAACACGCCGAACACAAAGGCCAGGTTGCCAAGGGTGAAGAGGAAGCTGTTGTCGCTGAAATGGCCCAGCAGGCTGAGAACAAGGCCGACCCCTGTGATCCACGGACCCAGCACGAACGTGAGGAAGCGCGAGGGACCCTCCTGATGCACTTTCATGTAGCGGGAAGCGAGCATTGGGTTTATCACCAGCCCTACGAAGAGTGAGGAGGCCAGCACCACCATGAGCGTAAGCGGCAGGTACTGCATGAACTCACCCATGATACCGGGCCAGAACATGAGCGGGATGAATACGGCCACCGTGGTGGCGGTGCTGCCGATGATGGGCCAGGCGACCTCGCCAACCCCGTTCTTGGCGGCCGCAATGGGGGACTGCCCTTCGCTCATCAGCCGATGGGTGTTCTCGATCACCACGATGCCGTTGTCCACGAGCATGCCCAATGCCAGGACCAGACTGAAGAGCACCATCATGTTGAGGGTGATGCCCATGGCGCTGAGCACCATGAAGCTGAGCATCATGCTGAGCGGGATGGCGACCCCCACGAAAATGGCATTGCGCAGGCCGAGGAAGAACATGAGCACCCCCACCACCAGGAGCACACCGAAGATGATGGAGTTCTCAAGCTCGTCCACCTGGGTGCGTGTCTGGTCGCTCATGTCGCCCGTGAGGCTCACGCTCAGGTCGCGTGGCAGCCGCCGGGCCTGGAAGTCCGCCAGGATGCTCTTGATGCTGTCGCTGGCCACCAACAGGTTGCGTCCGCTGCGCTTGATCACATCAAGCATCACCACCGGCTGGCCGTACTCCCGCGCAAAGCTCTGCGGCTCCTCGTAGGTGAAGGACACGTCCGCGATCTCACCCAGCCGAACGATATCAAGGTTCTCCTGCTTCACGATGATGGAACGCACCTGTTCCATGTCAGTGAACTCCCCGTTGACACTGATGCTCCTGCGCAGGCCGTCCACAAGCACCTCGCCACCGCTGATGCTCACGTTCTCCTGCTGGATGGCTCCGGCCACATCCTGGAAAGAGACCTGGCGCGCTTCCATGCGGGGCAGATCGAGACTGATGCGCACCTCCTTCTTGGGGACCCCGCGGATCTCCACCTTGTTGACCTCCGGGAGGTCCTCGATCCGGTCCTCCAGCTCTTCGGCCCACTCATTGAGCTGCTCCATGCTGTAGTCGCCGCTCAGGTTGATGTTGAGGATGGGCATCATCTCCGAGAGGTTCATCGCGAAGATGTTGGGCTCGGCAGGCAGGTCCGTGGGAAAGTCGGGGTCAGCCTTGGCCTTGTCCACTGCATCCTTCACCTTGCGCAGGGCCTCGGTGGGCGGGACATTGAAGTCGAACTTCACCTGGATGGTGCTGTATCCCTGCACACTGGTGGAGTTGATCTCATCGATCCCGGAAATGGTCTTGATCTCCTTCTCCAGCGGGCGGGTGATCAGTTTCTCCATGTCGTCCGGTGCGTTACCCGGGTAGGGCGTGCCCACATACACCTCGGGGGTGACGATCTCCGGGAACGCTTCGCGTGGCATCCCCGCATAGGCGAGCAGGCCCGCGACACCGATGATGATGGTGAGCACCATCACCGTGGCCCTGTTATCGACCGCCCAGGTGGCGAGGCCGAATCGCTTGTCCTGCTGGTCCGTTCTGTTCTCCTGTGACATGTGGCTCGTTCGTTGAGGCCGTGTCAGCGGCTTCGTTGATGCTTTGCTGGTCCTGTCGTGGAGCTCGCTGCGATCGCGGACCCGATGGGATGAACGCTACGGCGGCTCCGGTCATGCGGGTTCATGCTGCGCATGCACCTGCCTTCATACCCCTTTCTGTACTTGCACTTCCTGCTTGTCAACGACCAGGCGCGACCCCTGGTCGATCAGGAGCTCGCCCCCCTTCAACCCGTTGTCGTTGCGCTCCAGCAGCAATTCGCCGCCCTGGGCGTTGAGGACCTTCACCATCACCTTGCGGCTGGTACTGCGACCATCCTGCTCATCGAGCACGAAGACATAGCTATCGCCGGCACCGTTCTCCATCACAAGGCGCGCCGGCACCACAAGAGCCGTGTCTGCTGTGACATCCTGTATGCGCACATTGGCCAGTTGGTTCGGCCGTAGTTTACGACCGCCGCCGATGCGTACCGTTACGCGTGCGGTGCGGTTGTTGGGGTTGATGTACTGTCCCACCTGGTCGATACGCGCCTGCACGACCTCCTTCGTCTCCGGGAACACGACCTGCACGGGATCCCCCTCATTCACCCGGGCCAGGAGGTCCTCGGCGATATCACACTCAATGCTGGAGCGGCCAAGGCTCACCACCCGCGCCACCGGTTGCATGGGGGTGGCCATGTCGCCCACCTGGGGGAACACTTCATCCACCACACCATCGAAGGGTGCGATCACCTGTGCCGAGCGCAGCTGCTCCCGCATGCCGGCCAGTTGTGCCTCGGCAGCCTGCATGCGCGTCTTCGCCTCCAGGAACTGCACTTCGCTGCCGATGTTCTGCTGCCAGAGCTTGGATTGCCGATCGAACACGGTGCGCGCCAGGTCCACATTGGCCTCGGCCTGGCGGATGTTCGCCCGAAGCGCTTCGATATCGATATCCACCACCACCTGGCCCTGCCGTACGGGCGAACCGGCCTGCACCACGATGCGGCGCACCTCTCCGCCGGTGCTGCTGTAGAGCAAGGCGTTATCGTCAGCCTTCACCGTGCCGTGCACCTCGGCGAAATGCGCGAACGAACGCGGGGCAAGTGAATAGGTGGTCACCACCGGAAGTGACCGAGCCCGCTCCGGATCGTTCGTTGCCAGCCACGCCTCCACCTCCGCAATGGCAGCGTTGATCCGCTCCCGCTCGGTCTTGAGGGAGTCGCGGGTGGCGCGCTTGGTGGCGAGTTCATTGTTCACCTCGGTGCCACCGCCGCAGGAGAACAGGAGTAGGAGCAGCAGTGTGGGGGGAAGGATGTGGATGCGCATCGGTGGTCGATGGTGGATCAATATCGGTCAAGTGCCATGCGCAGTTCGGCCCGTGCGTTCACCAGGTCCACCACGCGTTGGATGTAGCTCTGTTGGGCGCTGATGTAGCGCGTTTGTTCCTGGGTGAGCTCGAAACTGGATGCCACCCCTTCTGCGTATTTCACTCCGGTGCGTTCGAAGATGCGACGCGCTACTTCCAATCGCTCCCGCTCGTTGGCGTAGAGGTCCTGTGCGCCCTGCACATCGCTGCGTCGCTGCGCATGCTCCAGCGCAAGGCGCTCGCGGGTGAGCCGCTGGTTCACTTCTGCCTGGCCGAGACCCATGCGCTGCTGTGCAAGGCGGCTGCTGCGCAGTCCGCTGCTGAAGAGCGGGACATTCACCTGCAGGCCCCATAACGTGGCGGGGAACCACGGGATGGGACCGCCGAAGGGCTCGAAGTCGCGCGCGTTCCACTGCTGCTGGTGACTGATGAACCCGCGCAGGTTGGGCATGTAGGCGGCCCTGGCGTTGCGAACCTGAAGGGTGCTTGCGCGGACATAGGTGTCGGCCACGCGCTGGTCGATGTGGCGCGCCTGGTCGAAGGGCTCCTCCGCAAGGGCCATCTCCGCAGGGTCGTTGATCAAGGCCGTCAGGTCATCCGTGAGGTTGATGGGGGTGCCCGGCGCCAGACCGAGAACGAAGCGCAGGTAGTTGCGGGCCAGTTCCGCCTGGCGCAGGAATAGCTGGCGCTGATCGCGTACGCTGCCCACCTCGATGCGCAGGCGCTCCACATCGGTGACCTCGGCAAAGCCATTGGCGAGCAGCGCCTCACTCTCCTTCAGGCTGCGCTCCACCACCGGCAGTGTCTCCCCCAACAGGCGCGCTCCTTCCTCGGCAGCGAGCGCCGCATGATAGGACTTGGCGGCCTGCATCCGGGCCAGCTTGATGTTCCGTTCCAGCTCCTCGTCGCTGATCTTGCGCGCCTCCTTCGCAGCCTGCAGCCCCACGATGTAACTGCCATCGAAAATGAGCTGATCCAGCTGGATGCCACCGCTCATGCTCCAGGGAACACCGAACTGCACCTTGATCAGGTCCGGACCACCGAAGAAATCGGGGATCACCTGGGTGGGCACATCAAGGTAGTTGGAAAGCGAACCGGATGCATTGATCTGGGGAAGGCCGATGGCGGCCACCTCCTTGATGCGCTGACGGGCCTTTTCCGCCTCCAGTTCACTGTTCTGCACCTGGTAACTCTGCCTGGCGGCCAGTTCCAGGGCCTGCTGCAGGCTTAAGGAGACGGGGCCCTGGGCCGAACCTGATACTGCCATCAACAGCACCAGGAAGAGGATCGGGGATGTTCGCTTGCTCATGACGCTTCAGGCCGGCTGCCGCGCTCGCGGGCCACTTTCCTGTTGAGGTACTTGACACCCTTGTCCGTGGCGATACCCCGGATGTGATAGCGGAAAAGCTCCCATATCACGTCCTCGAACCGGTACTTGTCCTGCGGGAAGAGGACACCGTCGAAGGTGACATCGAAGCGGGATATGTAGATGCGGGCGATGACGTCCACGTTCAGGTCGGCCCGGTACAACCCCTCCTCCATCCCTTTCCGCAGATTGCCCGATACACAGGCATAAATGTCCTGGCGTTCCGTGCTCTGAAGCAGGTCCCAAGCCTCCGGATGGTATTTCTGAAGATCGAAATGCACGCTGGGGTGCACCTGTCCTACTTGGGCAGCAACGAACCGCGATATCTCGAAGCTCTCATCTACGGCGTTGAAGCCCTTTGCACAGATACCCAGGATGCACTCCCGGTGGTCCGCCGTGATCCGGCCCACAGCCTTGATCACCAGTTCGTTCTTGTCCTTTACGAACTGGTACAGCGTCTTCTTGCTGATCCGCAGGTGCTGGGCCATATCATCCATGTTCACGCTGCGGATACCCAGACGCATGAACACCTTTCCGGCCTCGGCCAGGATGTGCTGTTCTCGGTTCTCCATTTCCATGGCGGGCGCAAAGATAGTTACACCGGACACGAAAGAAACATTCAGGTCGCCTAATTGTTTCCGCCGTTCATCCTATTCCCACTCCGGCCATCCGGGGCGGCCGTTGCAACATGGCTCTGCCAGCTCGCGCCGCGTTCGTTCCTTTGCGACCGAAAAGTTGAAAGGTGTAAGAGTGCGAGGGTGCAAGAGCAGCCCCTCCCTCGCACTCTTACACCCTTGAACCCTCGCACCCCGGCACCCTTATGCACTCCATCAAACAAGTCCACGACGACCCCTCACTCACCAACACCACCGTTACCGTGGCCGGCTGGGTGCGCACCTTCCGCAACGACCGCTTCATCGCCCTTAACGACGGCAGCACCATCCGCAACCTGCAGTGCGTCATCGACCAGGAGCAGGTGGGACCGGAGACACGCGCCCGCTTCACCACCAGCGCTGCCGTGCGATGCACCGGCCTCATCGTGGAGAGCAAGGGCAGCGGCCAACGCGTGGAAATGCAGGTGACGTCCGTGGACGTGCTCGGCGACAGCGACGCGGAGAAGTATCCCATCCAACCCAAGAAGCACTCGCTCGAATTCCTGCGCGAGAACGCCCACCTGCGCTTCCGCACGAACACCTACAGCGCCATCTTCCGCATCCGCCACCAGGTGAGCTTCGGCATCCACGAGTACTTCGACCAGCAGGGCTACAACTACTTCCACAGCCCCATCATCACCGCGAGCGATGCGGAGGGCGCCGGGGAGATGTTCCGCGTGAGCACCCTGGACGCGAAGACGCCACCGCTGAACGAGGCCGGCGAAGTGGACTTTAAGGAGGACTTCTTCGCTGCTGAAAGCCGGCTCACCGTGAGCGGACAATTGCAAGCCGAACTAGCAGCAACCGCGTTGGGCAAGGTCTACACCTTCGGTCCCACCTTCCGCGCCGAGAACAGCAACACCGCGCGCCACCTGGCCGAGTTCTGGATGATCGAGCCTGAGGCCGCCTTCATGGACCTGAAGGGCGATATGGATCTCGCTGAAGGATTGTGCAAGCACCTCATCGCTCGTGTGCTGCGCAACAGCATGGACGACCTGCAGTTCCTGGATGCGCGCTTGAAGGAAGAGGAAGCCACCAAGCCCAAAGAGCAACGCAGCGAGCTGGGCCTCATCGACCGCCTGAAGTTCGTGCTCGACAATCCCTTCGAGCGCATCACCTACACCGACGCGATCGAGATCCTCCTGCGCAGCAAGCCTAACCAGAAGAAGCAGTTCCAGTTCCCCGTGGAATGGGGCATCGACCTGCAGAGCGAGCACGAACGCTACCTGGTGGAGAAGCACTTCAAGAAGCCGGTGATCGTCACGGGCTACCCCGGCAAGATCAAGGCCTTCTACATGCGCACCAACGGCCCCGGCGACTTCGGGTACAGCGAGAAAGGCACCACCGTGGCCGCCATGGACGTGCTCTTCCCTGGCATCGGAGAGATCATTGGCGGCAGCCAGCGCGAGGAACGACTGGATGTGCTGGAAGCCCGTATGGACGAGATGGGCGTACCCAAGGAGGAACTCTGGTGGTACTTGGACACGCGTCGCTTCGGCACCGTGCCCCACGCGGGCTTTGGATTGGGCCTGGAGCGATTCGTGCTGTTCGTGACGGGCATGGGGAATATCCGGGATGTGATCCCGTTCCCAAGGACACCGAAGAGCGCGGAGTTCTGAGGTGTGGTGATCCTTTCATCTTGGGAGTGCCCCCTCCCAGAGGCCCCGCATTGTAAAGGATTCGGGGGCGCCGTGTATTTTTCTTGCTATGTGCCGTGGATCTGCCCAGATCGTCATAACACATGAAGGGACATTCCGGAGACCACCCTCCCTGCGCTATGTGGTCCGAGTACCAACAATGACCTTAGGTTCAGTGATCCCGTTTCCCACGATCATGTCATCGAGCAATGGTCGATAGAGCAATTCGAAGAAATACACTATGTTTACTCGCGCCACTCAAGCAGAAACCCTTGGAGACAATCCGTGTAGCCAGTTAAACGTTCGATCATGGTAATCAAAATATTACACGACCTCGTCCTTGGCACCCTTCATAATGTAAGAGGTGTGTTGGATCAACTAAGGATCATCGTCGGTTTGGACGGATGGTGGGGCGGTGTGCTCTTCGGGCTGGTGCTGCTGCACGTGGTGGCGCGCATCGCTGTTGCGCACACGGGTCGCCGCCCGGGCTACCTGCTCGACCTGAAGGAGCTGCAGCACGCCTGGGCCAGCAGCACATGGTACTGGAAGGTGTTCATGCCCTTCCTCTCCCTGTTCGTGCTGGGCTACCTCGTAATCGCCTGGGCGGTGCACGGCGCGCAGGTGCTGCTGGAGCTCATGGTGAAGGCCCTTCACCTGGTGCTGCAGGGCGTCCTGTGGCTTTGGAAGTGGTTCGTCTGGCTGCTGGGCAAGCTGTGGTGGGGCCTTCAGTGGATCTGGCGCGAGGTGATCGATGTCACCATAGTGCTGTTGCTGAAGCTCGTGTGGCACTACGTGTTCGTGTGGAGCTACCGCTTCCTTTACTGGTGCCTGCACAAGGCCTTCGCGGGATACACGTGGACCTTGCTGCGGGCGGGCGCGTCCCACATGCTGGCGGCCGTGTTCTTGGTGGTGCTTGGCACTTGGACCTCGTCCCTGGTGGGCGCCTACTGGCCGCTGGGCTGCCTGGCGCTTCCGGCCTACCTGGTGCTCCTGGGCGGTGCTGGAACGGTATTGCACCGGGCCGATGGCCAGGCGGGTCGGCCCGCCTACAGCATGGCGCTTTACCGGCACCCGCTCACCTGGGGTTTGGGGGCCTTGCTGGCCGTGGGGCTGTTTGTGCTGTTGGGCCAGGTGCCCTTGCCCGGGGTGCGACTGGTGCTGTGGGGGCTGTCGCTGGACATTGCGCTGGTGGTGGTTCCGATCACCTTCCTGCTGGTGTTCGCCTTCGTGTCCGCCGCTGCGATGCTGCCCGCACATGCTCGCGCACATGACGGCAAGGTTGAACTGCTGCCGTTCGCCAAGGCCGCTGCGTGGCGCTTCCTGAAATATGCTGCGGCCACGCCCTACAAGCTGCTGGGCATCGGCATCGTTTCCATACTTCCCGTGGTGCTGGGGGCGCTCCTGTACGCAGGGATCACCGGCGTCACGGGCCTCGTCGGTGGGCCGCATCCAGCCGATCAGCAGCAGCTCGCCGAGCTGGAAGCCGCCTGGCAGAGCGCACGCAGCAGCTGCACCACGATGGACCAGGCGAAGAACGTTTCCGGCAGCTGCGGCGCCCTGATGGCCGCGCGGGTTCAAAGCGGGAAAGCGGGGATCACCCAAGGTGCAATGGCCTGGCCCGAGGCCATCACCAACGCCGGCCGCGGCTTTGCGGATGCCGCGCTGACCGAGGCGCAATTGGAAGGGCGAGCGGTGCGCTACAGGGCGGACAGCGCAATGGCCAAAGCCGCAGTGGATACGGCACAAGTGTCCTTGGACCACGCCAATGAAGAACTTGAGGCTGTCAGGTCGCTCGCCGCCAAGGTCCTGGTCAATGGTATCACCACGTTCGAAGGGAATGCCTATGTCGGCGAGACACAGACATTCGGGGCTCCCGCAATGGAAACCGATACCCGTTATGAGTGGCGTGTGGTCTCGGGAGAGAAGGACATCGTTCAGGTGTTCGCCGGCGACGTATTCTACCACAGGTGGGCCGCCGAAGGGTCTTTTGAAGTGGTCGCTACACCGATAAATGAATGTGGCAAGGGGGCCCCCCTTTCGCTCGGCGTTACCGTGGCGAAGCCGCAGGTGGTGATGGGGCTGTACGGTGAGACGACCGCTTGTGAGGGGGGTGAGCGCACCTATCAGGCCTCTCCGAACGGCCTGAGCGGGTATGAGTGGGAGGTTCCGGAGGGAACGACGATCATCGCCGCGTCGGAATCCAAGGTCACGGTGCGATTCGGGGACCGATCGGGGTTGGTGCGTGTGCGCGCCACGGCCGATAACGGCCCCACCACCTGGGCTTCCATAGCCGTGGCCATCAATTGCCTGCCAGGTAAAACAGCCGTTCCTGTAGTCCAGCCCGTGCAGGATCCGCCCTCCACCCCTCCGGCGCGAAGCAAGATGTTCCATACCCTGCGCGAAGCCCAGGCAGCGGAAGCCGAAGCCACCCATCAGGTTGAGCAGGCACAAGCCCTCCTCGATAATGCCATTGCACGTGGCGAGGCCCTTGCAATTGCCTGGACACTGGATGCAGCGGAGCTCCGGTCCACGGTCGCTGCCAAGGGCTGGCACAACATCCGTTGGATCATGGCCAGCCTGCTCGCCGCTGTTGCCATGTCCGTGCTTCTCTGCTTGATCATGCTGCCAGTCTGGCTGTACAATGTGGTCAAGAACGCCGAGCTATACGGTTACCACGAAGAAGGCTCGCCTTACGCGCACGAGATCGTGCGTGGGCACCGGGCCCGTGACGAGCGCCAACCGGTGATGGGCTGGATCATCCTTGTGCTCGCTGCCGGTCTAGTGTGGGCGTGGAACGTCGAGGGAGGTCTTGCGGATCGGATTGGGCCTTACCTGCAATGGACCCGGGCTACCGCACAGTCATGGACCATCGAGTCAGCCGCTGTTCCGGTGCAACCGACCGCAGATCGGATGGCACCATTCGATGGAGGTGGAAACCCAGCAGATGAAACTGCGGGCAACAGCACCATCGCCCGATCTTACCAGGTTGGCAGTATTGCCGGCATCAGCGTGGTGTCGGGGGTCTTTGACATTGAAGCCAATGTCCATGCGCGGGTCGACGAACTTTTGGCCATGGGCTTCCCCGGCGCGCGCGGTGCAGGTGTCCGAAGGGCGATTCGCCGCCATCGCACAAGGGCCTTTCTCCTCGCGGGAAGAGGCAAAAACGGCGGCAGCGGAGCTCAGGCTTGCCGGGTTGGAGACGTATGTGACCGAGTTGTGAGCGTTTCGAGGCTTTCACGCCTGACAATAGGTTGCCTCGAAGAACCTCGCTCCGGCGGCATGCATGGCAAGCTCTCGGGCCATACCCGGAAATTGCCAACAGTGCCGGTATTTCGGGAGTGGTCTATGTGACCTTCGTGGTGAACAAGGATGGCACGCTCAGGAACGTCAAGGTGCTGCGAGGCATTGGCGGCGGCTGTGACGAGGAGGCCATGCGGGTGGTGAAGAACATGCCGGCTTGGAAGCCCGGTAAGCAGCGTGGGGAGTCGGTGACGGTACAGTATAACCTGCCCATTCGCTTCACATTGCGGTGAGGTAACCTGTACATCAATTCGCAGTTGTTGAGGTGAGTTGTTGAACCTTACAGAGCGCACGCTGAGTGTTCTGTTATTCCTGCTGTTCGGGGTCTGGAGCGATTCGTGCTGTTCGTGACGGGCATGGGGAATATCCGGGATGTGATCCCGTTCCCAAGGACACCGAAGAGCGCGGAGTTCTGAGGTGTGGTGTGGTCGGTGAGGGTGGGGATAGTGAGAGACGGTAAATGCGGCACCAGCCGCCTTCCGCACTTTTATCGGTTTCGCGTGTTCCTTTCACCCGGTCCCACCACCTTCACGATCCCATGACCATCTACCACCTCGCCAACTGCGGCACCTGCCAACGCATCCTCAAGGACATCCCCAACCTGAAGAAGTTCAGCCTGCGCGAGATCAAGAGCGAGCCGATCACCGCCAAGGAACTGGACGCCATGCAGAAGCTCGCGGGCAGCTATGAAGCGCTCTTCAGCAAGATCGCCATGAAGTACCGCAGCATGGGGCTGAATGAGATGAAGCTGACCGAGAAGGACTTCCGCAAGTACATCCTGGAGGAATACACCTTTCTGAAGCGGCCCACGATCATCATCGGTGACCAGATCTTTATCGGTAGTGCGCCCAAGACCGTGAAGGCGATGATGGAGGCGGCTGCAGCCCTGTAGGGCGAATCACCTCAGCTCGATCCGGCTCTTGCGCTCCAGGTCCGTGCGGCTCTGGAAGCGCAACGTGAAGTAATCCGCTCCGTTCGCCGCGAGCTTCAGGTCCGCGCTGGCCCGGCCGTACTCACGCCCCTGCTGATCAATGGCCACCGCAGTGACGGGGCCGCTGTAGTCATTAGCGGAGATCACGTAAAGCACAAGCACGTTATCCGTGCCCATACTGTCCTCCTCCACCATGGTCTTGCCCAAGGAGATGCCCTTGGCCTTCAGCTCATCGGAGAGCGCCACATCGATGCTCCAGGTCTTTTCCACGCCGGTGGCCATGCCTTCAACCACTTCCGTGGCGGCGGCTCCGGCGAACTCACCGCCCTTGTTCAGCGCGCTCTTGGTGCCATCGGCCACGCGGCCGCATGCGATTAACGCAACGCTGGCAAGAAGAACCGCGGACTTCCTCATTGCACAACGAAGCGGACGGTGCGCACTTCGTCGGCGGCCTTGGCGCGCAGGAAATAAGCGCCGGGGCTGAGGCCCGCCAGCGAAAGGTCGATGCGCTGCTCACCCGCAGGGCGTTGGCCGAGCGAACGGCTCATCGCCACGCGGCCCGTCATGTCGATCACATCGAGGGTGAGCGCTCCGGCACGGCGCTGCTGCACCAAGGCCGTGGCCTGGTCCTTCGCGGGGTTCGGGAACACGGCGAGGCCACTGCCGCTCGCGCCTAGTTCCTCCACGCTCACCGGCTGGCCATTGATGTTGATGTCGTCGATGTACACGTTGTTGCCGCCGTCGCTCTCGAAATCGAACTTGAAGCGGAAGTTGGGCACGTGGCTGGTGCTGCTGATGGTGGTGATCTCGGTGTAAGCCCATTGCGCCGGGCCGTTCGGCACGAAGCTGCTGGTGGTATTCGGCGCCGTGGGCAGGCTATTGCTTCCGCGCAGGATCTTGCGCAGTGTCCACGACTGGCCGCAGTTGTTGCTGGTCCAGAAACGAAGCGCATCGTCGTCGCCGGTGGCACGGCGCGCGTAGGCGTAGCGGAAGCTCACGCTGATCTGCGTGGCGCCGCTCATGTCGATGGTGCGCGACATCAGCTCGTCCACACGGCCATCCATCGATGCGGTGTTCAGGATGCGCGCGCTCTTGCTGCCGGTGAACGCCGCGGCGCTGGTCACGCTCCAGGTGTTGTCGTTGTGGATGTTCTCCACGAACCAGTCCGGAACGTTGAATGCACTGATGCCCTCGAAACCTTCCTGCACGGGCGGCTGAATGCCGGGAACGGCGAGCACGGTGATGTAAGCGGTCTGGTTGCTCGTCAACGTAGCGCTCCCATCGCTGGCGGTGAGGCTCACGGCGTATTGGCCCGGCGTGTTGTAGGTCACCGTGGCCGTAGCGTCGGTTGCGGTGGCAGGGCTGCCCCCGGTGAAGGACCAGTTGCGCGTGGTCACCGCGCTGTAGCTCTCGTCTTCGAAAGTCACCGAGCCGCCCTGGCAGATCACGCGCTTATCGGCGCTGAACTCCACGGCGCAGAGCACGTCGGGCAGGTTCACGCCGGTGGCCGTGAGATTGCTGGATGTGATGAGCTGGTTGCGCTGCGCGGTGCTGCTGTTCAGCGCGGCGATCATGCGCGTCTTCTGGCC
>Ga0169931_10002808_pt1 | contig 28104 bp, 28 predicted proteins | sample Kivu_15m_20L_FD_129675 | JGI IMG/M metagenome (GOLD analysis project Ga0169931, IMG submission 129675) | Freshwater microbial communities from Lake Kivu, Western Province, Rwanda to study Microbial Dark Matter (Phase II) - Kivu_15m_20L... | ecosystem: Environmental > Aquatic > Freshwater > Lake...
TAATAAAAATAAATATAATATTTTTGAAGACTATATTTATGGTTTATTTGATGAAAAATTTAATTTAATCAAATCTACTTATAAATTATGGAATGAAGGAACTACGATTACTATAAATGATGATCACAAATTAATAATATTTATGCAAGTTATACCAAATAATAAAAATAAGATTATATTTAAAAATAATATACCAGTCAATATATTTGTATGCAATACAGAACAATTAACAGTTTCTTTAGATAATTTTATTCATAACACTGATTCTTTTATTAATTATATCAATACATATAACCAATCAAATATAAATAATAATAATCAAATTACTTTTGGTATATGTGATTATTCTATGCAAAATATTGATATATTAAAATCATCCAATGCATTCACTAATATTCATATACAATATTTACCTTATCAATACTGCAAAAAAGATTTACAATATTTACATCGCTATAATTTACATAAAAATAAAGTATGTACATGCGGTGTTATAGGTCCAAGACGTCAAAATATTATTAATAATTTATTAGATGAACATTCTATTATAATAAATAATGCTAGTGGATTTCTTGGACCTCGTGATGATATTTTTAACAATCACAAAATTATGTTAAATATAAGTGCTGATGATAAATTTACTATATATGAACATATTAGATGTGATAGATTAATATTTTCTGGTATGGTAATAATTAGTGAAAAAAAAATAGATTATGATAAATTAGATATTACAGATTTCATAATATGGTGTGATTGCAAAAATTTCGGCCCAACTATCATTAATACAATAAAAAATTATGATAATATTATCAAACAACGTGATAATAATATATTAAAAAATATTATTAATAATAGAAGTAATATATACATCGAATTTCTAACTAAATTTAACAACTAATTTATTATTCTTTTTTTAAATAATAATTATTAATATATTTTGATATATCTTCATTGTCTAAAATTGTACATAATTTTAATAATTTAAATTTTGTTGCTTCTAATTCAAATTTATGATTTTCTAATAAATATTTTATTAATTCAAAATTCTCTGATATTACTGCTTTTCTTAAAATTAAATCATCTTTTTGATTAACATCTATTTTAAATAATTTCACTAATATTCTTATTTCTTCCATATCAGTAATGTCATTTAATAAATTTAATATAACTTGTTTATCGTCTGTTGATAAAGTGTAATTAACTAATAATATATCTAAAATTGAATAATATTTATTTGTTATTACATGCAATATAGTTTGAAATGATATATGTTTTATTTCACTATTTATTTTATATAAATAATTAAATACATTTATATCTTTATTATATAGTGATGATTCTATTATATACCTAATATCTTCTTTTTCAAGTTCATATTTTTTTAATGTATCTTCTAATTCATCATATTTAACTTCTGATATGATTTTTTTACAAAATAAATAATCAATACATTTATATAGTTTATAATTTATTACATCATCTAAAACTTTTTTTAATAATTCTGCTTTAGTTGTATATATATTTAATAATAAATATGTTAAAACATCTTTATCAAAAGTATTATACAGTTCTACTAATACATCATGTTTATCTGATTCATAATAATTCATAAATACACCCATTATTATTGCTGTATTATGCACACTTTCCATTTTATTATATAATTTCCCTAATTTATTAGTTGTATCATTATCTACTAAATTATTATCTAATACATATTTTAAACAATTAATATATAAAAATTGGTAATCTCCTATATTTAGCAAAGTATCATCTAATTTATCTAATAAATCAAATCTCATTGACAATTCATATAATATAGCTAATTTATGCATTTGTAAATTTTTGCAATCTTTAAATATATTATTTATTTCTTGAATATCAGTAGAATGTCTGATTTGTGATAATTGTTCATCTAAATCATTTGTATTAATAGAATATGAAATATCAGATGTATTGTTATGATAAACTGTATTATTTGTTTTATTAGTATTAGCTATTTCATTTACAAATGCCATTTTGTTATATATTTATATATTTATATTTAATAAATATTTATTTACCGCAAATTACGAAAGCCTAAATATTATATTTAATTATTTACCATTTATAATAAATAAATATTTTTATACCAATAAAATAATAATATATACTAATATATATATATAATGTCTTGTAGGAATTGTACATGTTGCAAATCAACTGGTTATAAAGCTGTTGCTGAAAGATTACGTGAATTAGCAGCATATGCTACTCTAGTATCTAATGGCACTTTAACATATAGTACTTCTCAATTAATTGGTGTTATGACTGGACCTGCATTTTTAGCTGGTCCTAATGGCATTGGTAGTTATGCTAGCAATTATTTACCTTTAGGTAGTGGATCTGGACAAATGAGTGCTTTGATAGGTGGATCTAATGGTGTATCTTGGAATAATGCCAGTGCATGTGTAAGACTACCTTGTGGTACTGTTAGACCTCTTAAAATTGGTTCTGGTTCTATGTCAATAATTGGATCAACTGATTTAGAATGCTATTGTTTGTTGGCTTTACAATTAGACGATTTAGCATCAGAATTTGAAACAGTATGTTAGAGTTAATTAATATATAGATATAATTATATTTATATTTAATTATAATATTGTATTTTATATTATAATTGAATTATGTATTGTAAAAAATGTAATGATATTACTGTTACTGAAACTATTATTGATCGTATTAATTCTTTAATTATTGCATTAGAAACCGCCATACAATTAGATAATCCAGATACATTTATGAATACTATAATACCTATATGTGTTAATGATATATTATGTCGTTATTTATGCAAACAAATACAATGTAATAAAGGAAAAAAATTAAAAGATATAAAATTGATCAATTCAACTGCATTTTTATTTGAAGAAGTACCTTTGAAATATTTATTCCCTATTACAACTATCAATAAAAATGATCAATTAATGTTATACGATCTATGTTTATTTAATGATTCATGTGATAAAAATATATGCAATGTTGTTGATATTGCTATAACTGCAGCTACGTGTGCTAATCCATTAAATGATAATACTAATCAAACTATATGCAACATCAATAATGCTTGCATTTCTAATAAAACACAAAAAGTATATATTGTTATTTGTAATTCTAATCCTATATGCGCATGTATAACTATTACTGATAATATAATATACGATCCAAGTACTATTTTTATATTTCCTATAAATATAACTAATTATTTTGTATCTGCATTAAAAATATTATGGTCTAATATTTCATCTACTATACAAAATGCATTTATAACTGCTGGTATTGATGGCTCTTTATCAAATACAACTTTTATAAATATAAGTCCTTTTTCTATGACGTTTAGTAAGCATATATCAATTACTATAGAATGTTGCTATCAACCTAATTTAGTAATATTTTATGATACAACAACAACTATTTTAACCAATATCAATACAAATGATGTATATTATACATATGATAATATTACCAAAAAAATAACTATATATACTAAAAAATCTGGTATTATTGGACTATTATTTTCACATACTGCTAATTTAATTACCACTGATTATAGTTATGAAAATTTATATAATTGGATAACTAATTTACGTACTATTATAGATGCAATAAATGTTATTAAATGTTAAATATTAAATATATGTTAAATAAAGCATAGTTCTAAAACGTAAAGCACATAATTGACCTATATATGGACAATATACATATGTATTCCAATTATATGATATTATTGTATTTGCTAATGATATATAATTAGTCATGTCAGTAATTGGTGTTAATGTAGCAATATAATCAATTAAATTAGTGATTGCTATATTAAAATATTGTAATATTTTAGTTAATTTAATTAATATTGTATTTTTTATACATAAATCACGTGCTTTTTCTATAGTTGGTATTAATTTTAATATTTCACATAATATATTATCAATAATATTCATATATGTAGATATTGAACCAACCATACTTACATCATAACCATTTGGTAATCCAATTATTAAATTACAAAAATTAGGATACCATGCTTCAATTTTTTTATCACATAAATTATAATTATTTATTGGACATGGATTTAATAAAGTACATGGTGTAATTGATAAAGTTGGCAATATTGCACAAATACTATTATCACATTTTATCATAGAACATGTATTATATATTATTATTGATGAGTCTTTTTTAGTTTTGCAAAAATATTTTTTATATGGACAAACATCTTCTAATATTATAATATTATGAAATAATGTAATTGAACATATTGAACAACTTGATGTATCTATACATATATTACAATCATCTATACAATCATTAATTATATTACATTCACATGGATAATTATTACATGATATACAACAATTACATAGATTATTATTACAAATATCACAAAATGTATTTGACCATGTCAAACAAATATCATTATCTTCAGATATTACATTTATAAATGAACAACAACATGGATTTTTATTACACTTTTTACAACAATTATGCATTGATGAACAACAACATGGTTCTATATTACATTTTTTACAACAATTATGTATTGATGAACAACAACATGGTTCTATATTACATTTATTACAACATGATGATTTACAGCAACATGGATAATCATTACATTTTTTACAACATTTACATCCATTTAAAATATAATTACATATATTACATACACAAATACAAGGCCAATTAGTACATTTTTTACAGCATTTACAAGGCCAATTTGTGCATTTATGACAACATTTACATGGCCAACTTGTACATTTATGACAACATTTACATGGACAATTAGCGCATTTATTACAACATTTACATGGCCAATTAGTGCATTTATTACAACATTTACATGGCCAACTTATACATTTATTACAACATTTATTACTATATTTAGTGGTACAATTAGTATTACATATATCTATATTAGAATTACATATATGTGTAGAATTAATACAATTAGGTTTAATAATTATACATGGATTATTATTAGTGCCACTATTACATATATATGGTTTGAAAGTTATATTTGGATTACCTATATTATAAATATATTTTTGTGGAGTACACATTATAAAAAGCACATATAATTTTAATTATTATAGATTTAATTATTTTTCAATATTATAATAAATATGGATATAAATTTTATTAATGCAAAAATGAATTATTTACAAAATACCATATATTTATTGGAGTCATTAAATATAAATATAATTAATGATGTTAAAAAAATGAAATGTATTTTTAAAAATAATACATGTATTATTGCATATATAAATAACATTTTTGAAATAAACAAAAAAATATTATGTGTTACGAAAATAAATGATATAATAAATTATAATATTACTATATTAAATAAAATAAAAACAATTTTTATTCAAATACAAACTGTTTTAGAAGATGCAAAAACAACTCCTACTATTACATTAAATAATTTATATGTCAAATATATTAAACAAATAGATTTAATAGCAAAAACAAGTAATTATTGTAATTATAATATGTTAAATGGATCTATAGCTATATTTAAAATAAAAAGATATGATATAGATAAAATGATAATATGTTATGATTTTACAGAAAAAGGATTATTATTAAAAAATACAGATATATTAACATTGGGAAATGTCAGTTTAATTTGTCAAATTATTAGTTATAGTTTAGATAATGTTAATAAAATGTATAATGAATTACAACTATGTAAAAATAATATAGATAATTTAATAGATCACTATAACATTGAATTATCTTTTAATAAAAATAAAGTAAATGAATTTATTGTAAATAAAATTTTACTTTATAAAAATGATTTAGATAATTATAAAAGAAGATTACAATATAATAATTGTTAAAATTTTTATTATTTTATCTTATTATATTAATATGTGTATTATATTAGGTCATAATAACCATCCTATTAATACTAAATTATATACTTTTCCTATACTTATACAAAATACAAAAGCTAATTTATTATTATATAAAAATGATTTTATATTGGATTCAGGTAAAGACAATATAATGATAGTAGTTGTTCCAACAGATAAACCTATAGGATTGGTAAAATTGCAAGACAAAGAAAATTGTCCAGCAAATATATTAACAAAAATGTGTGATATTGTGGGAGATAAAATTATAAAATATGATTCAAATAATAATCAAACAAAAAGTATATCTAAAAATTTTGCCGAAATTAATATAGTAGGTGATTATGCTATTAGTGTTGTATATTCTATAGATGATTTAATTAATAAAATAGATTGGGAATCATTTGAACGACCAGATGATTTAGAACAACGTATAAATACTATAAATGATAAAAAATTATTTCCATTTGATAATAAAGCTATCATTATATGTAAAGCCATTAAAATTATTAAAAATTCAGGATTTGGATGTGTTTATTTTTCTGATAAAATTATTCATCCTACTTGTCATCAAAATACGAATACAAAAAATAAAAATTATAAATATGATGTCATTATTTACAATATGCATAAAAATAAACCAAATGAATATATAGATTTTATAATGGATGGTGATTTACAATATAATAATGATAAAACAATAAAAAATATGTGTAAAAATATTGGCAAAAGATTTATTGGAAAATTTGTTGAATCAAATATAAAAAAAATTAATGAAATTATAAATAATATTGATGTTATAGATTCATTAAATGGAAATATATATAAAAATCATTTGTCATTATCTAATAAATATTCATATATTTCTGTTTTTCCTATATATAATGTCTATGGAATTAATCAAAATATATATGAATAAATATTATAATTTTTTATTGTAGAAAATATAAATAATTGGAAAGTAAATAAAATATATTATTTATATATATATATATGAATAATATAATTATAAATGATTTGAATACACTTAAAACATTATTTTTAAATGGTTTAGATAATCAATTTAATAATGTTAAATTATTAAGAGAAAACATAGAACAAATCAAAATAGAAAATGATACATTCAAAAATAATGGTGCAAACAACAATGTTTATTGTTATTTAAGCAAACGTTTGAAAAATGATTCTAATTTAAATTCATCTACTATTTTAGATAATCATTATGAAAAAAATAACCAAACAGTTAATATATTACACGATACTTTAAAAAAATTACACAATTCATTTGAAGTTGGAACATTTATACAAACAATAGAAAATTTAATAAAACACGTAGAAAATAATAATACTTCAGCAACTAATACACAAACTGCTTCTAATATTCAATCTACTAATATTGAACAACCAACTACTATTCAACAACCAACTACTATTGAACAACCAACTACTATTCAACAACCTACTATAATTAATAATAATCAAGTGAATGATATTAATAAAATATATGATGGTTATTTACCAAATGGCAATGATATAAATAGATTAAAAGTTGGTAATATAGATAGATGTAAAACATTATGTGATAGAACTGCAAATTGTAAATCATGGACATACAATAAAAATAATATTTGTCATTTAAAAAATGCATATAATTCTACAAATGTAGTACCTCATGCTGATTGGAAATCTGGTTTCAAATCAGTAGAAGGTTTTAGTATTAATACTGATATTAATTCATATAACAACATATGGTTAATATTGATAATTGGAATTATAATTTGTTATATAATGAAAAAAAAATAAATTATATATATATATGGGTCAAAAACAATCATTTGAAGCTGAATACAAACAATGTAAATCAGATTTAAATATTGCTAATGCTACATTAAAAAATATATCTGTATTTCCACCTGCAACAACACCACCTGCAACAACACCACCTGCTACATCACTTCCTGCTACAATACCACCTGCAACAACACCACCTGCAACAACACCACCTGCAACAACACAACCTGCAACAACACAACCTGCAACAACACCACCTGCAACAACACCACCTGCTAAATCACTTCCTACTACATCACCTGCTACATCACTTCCTGCTACAACAATATTTACTAATACACAATCAACAATTATTGATAAAATATATGATGGTCATTTACCAGCAGGTTATGATGTAGGACCACCTACAATAGAAAATATAAATAGTTGTAAATTATTATGTAATAATAATGCAACATGTAAATCATGGATGTTCAATCCATCAAATGGTATTTGTCATTTAAAAACTGGATTTAATAATGAAAAAAATATAATACCAAGTGCTAATTGGAAAACTGGATTTAAATTAGTGGAAGGTTTTAGTATTAATACTGATTTTGGATCATATAATAAGATATGGTTAATTATAATAGGAATATTGATATATTATATGATGAAAAAGCAATAAATTATAATTATTATATCTATATTAAATATAATAATTATAATCTAATAATATTATATCTATATGGATAAATCAATACGTAATATTATATATATAGTATTAGTAATAATAATAATAGTGATATGTAAAAAAATAATAGATGAATATAGAAATAAAAAATTAGAAATAGAATATTTTACAGATAAAAAGCCAAATATAGTAATTATAATAGGTGATAATATAAATACAATAAATATAAGTAAATATTCTGATGGTATATTAGGTTATAAAACTCCTAATATTGATAGTATAGGTTCAATAAAATGTGTTGATGTATATGGTGAAATGAATAGTGAAAATGGATTATTGGCGTTATTAACAGGTCAAATGCCAAATAGAACTAGAATGGATAATGATTATTTAACTATAGCAGATATATTAAATAGTAATGGGTATGCAACGGGATATTTTGGTAAAACATATATTGACCAAAAACAAATGCAAGAATGTGGATTCAAAGAGGCATTAATATATAATAATGATGAAATGATATATATGAGATGTGAAAAAAATGATTGTCAAGTAAAAAAATTGGAAAAAGGGATATATGATAAAACGGTGAAAGAAATGAATGATTATATATTTGACAATATGGAATCGTATATTAAAAAAACAGATAAACCATTTTTATTAATATATAATACAATATTTCAGTCATCAGACGAACAACACAATGAAAATGTGATAGCACATGATAAATATGTAGGTAAATTATTGGATAAGTTAAATGATAACACTATAATAATATATACAGGATTGACTGGAAATAATAATATACAGACAAATTATAAAATTAATGAAGAGTTTTGTACAGATGGCAATTATAGGATACCTTTGTTAATAAAACCATTATACTGCAAAGATAAAACTATAAATCAATTAATATCTATAACAGATATATTTCCAACTATAGCTCATAAATTAGGTTATGGCAATATAAAAGATAAGTTAGAAAATGGATATAATATAAATAATAAAGTATATCATGTAAAAATAGATGGTGTAATTTTTGATAATGAACATAATCGAAAACATTTTATTTATAATTCAAAAAATGGTCATATAGTAGGTATCAGAATTAATAATTATAAATTAATTTTTGCTTTATGCCAAGATAAACCTAATTTATTAAATGTTCCTATTATTAATGATTTATCTACTAATCATTATGAAAATAATATAATTGATGCAGAATTATATGATAAAATATTAATTAATCAAAAATTTTTAATTGAACCTGCCAAGAATATAATAAAAGATTTATTAAGTACTTTTGATAATGATGATAATGTGAATATATTATTAGATAGAATGAATAATTACAATATATATTAATATGTTAGTGTTATATTTTATAGTTGCAATTTAATTGTAATTTGTGTTGTTGCATTTTATTATCAGTAAATTCATGTAATAATAATATTGAATCTAGATCAATAGATATATTTGGTCGTTTTGTTTTTAAAAAATCTAAAGCACTGTCATATGAAATAAATTTATAACATGTTTGTTCAGATAGATATTTATTGAATTCATTTATTTTGTGGCCATATTGAATTAAAAAAGACAATATAATTGTAGCAGATAAAGTTGTTCCATTTTGACAACAAATAAAAACAGTATTATCACTATTTAATAAGGTATATATTTGTTTATTGATATTAATGAAATCAATATCATAATGTTTAGTTTTATCAATATTAACAATAATTTGAGAAGTTGTAATATTATTATAGTTTGGAATATTTTGATGTTTAGTAGTAATATAAATTATATGTGTAATATTAATGTCATTAAATTCGTTATAATTTATATCAAATTCACTGCCTAGATATAAATTTTGTAAAACTTGAGAAGCATTAAATTCATTATAGATGGATTTAAAATTATTGCTCGAAAATGATTTTTGAAAAGTATCAGATCCTGTTTTTTTAAAGGAGGAAGAAGACATGATCTCTTGTGATAATTCGTAATTATTAGACATAATCTATTAATATATATTATAAATCAAATTATATATATATATTATAAATAATTCAATTTTTATAGTATTTTTAAATATTTAAAAAGTGAAATAATAAATATAGTAAATGAATTATATTTATATAATTATAGCATTTATATTGATTTGTATTATAATATATATAGTTATTAACAATAAACTAGTAAATGAAACATTAAATAAACCAGTAAATAAAATATTAACATATTCTAGTAATGGATATTTAGATAGATCATTTATACAAATATTAAATAAATATGGATTAGATAGGAATGATAATAGTGATATTTATTTTATAAATGATTATACATATGCAGAAAAAATAATAAGTGATATACAGCCTAATCAATATAAATATATAAATATTATAGATGGTTGTGATTTGATAAGTTCTAAAATTTCTTTATATAATACATTAAAATACAAATATAAAGATGATGTATTAAAATATGCGCCAAAAACATATATTTTTAAAAATATAGATGATTATAATGATTTGAAAAAAGAAGTAAAAATAAATGATAAATATATATTAAAAAATAATGCACAAAGACAAGAAGGCATTAAATTATTAATATATACATCGTGGAATGACATAATTATGAATGAGGATAATTATACTATAATACAAAAATATATAGAAAATCCATTAATAATAGGTGAAAGAAAAATAAATATGCGAATTTATTTATTGTTGGTATCGATTAATGACAAATTATATGGATATATATATGATAATGGGTTTATATATTATACACAACAAAAATATGATATAAATAAATTTGATTTTGCACATCATATTACAACTGGTTATATAGATAGAAAAGTGTATGAAGAAAATCCATTAACAATCCAAGATTTGTATAATAAATTGGGAGATAATAATAGTAATAAATTACAAAACAATATAAATATATTAATGAATAAAATATGTGATGCTTTTTCAAACGTAATATGTATGAAAAAACATGGAAATACAATTAAATATCAGATATTTGGAGCAGACGTGGCACCATTAGATAATTTAGAAGTTAAAATAATGGAAATAAATAAAGGACCAGATTTAAGAGCAAAAGATAAACGAGATGGAAAGTTAAAAAATAATATGCAGAATGATATATTAAAGACAGTATTAAATAATGATATAATAAATACAAATTTTATAAGAATATATTGAAAAATATAATTATATATAATTATATTATATAATGACGGAAAATATAAAACAAACTATTTATGCATCTGATGGAGTGTTTAGATGTGGTAAAGATACATCAGGAACAGAATATGGGAAATGTCCTCCAAATTTATGTTGTTTAGAAAATGGAATATGTGCTTTAAACGGTGGTATATCATGTAATTCTGATAATAAAGTAAATCAAAAATATAATGGTGATATTGTAGATATAGATATGATAGGACCAGTACCAATAATAAATATGAATTTGCCACATAGTGCTATTAAAATAAGTATGAGTGGTTATGATAATAATTATAATATAAATGATCAATTAATGTTATTAACAGATGCAAATAGAATTAATAATAATTCTATACAAACATCTTTATTGACTGATCAAGTGAATACGATAACTAATAATATAAATGATATATCAATAGATATTGATAAAAATATTGATATAAATGAATTACCTATAGATAATTCAAATATTATAAAAAAAGATATAATAAATGAAATAGAAGAAATAGATAATAAAAATATAGAGCCATTTATGGATTGTTTATTAAATAATAAATATATTAGTAAATATAAAGACAAAACATGTAATATAATAATTATAATTTTAATAATAATAGCAGTATATTATATAATAAAATAAAATAAAATTAAACAATTTCGTTTTTGTCTTTATATATAAAATCTGATATATTATGTTTTATATTATCAACATCAATCATACAATGTTCATCTTTTATTTTATTTTCTAAATTATTAATTCGCAATATTTCTAGTATTTCATTTAAATCTATATTATCAGATTGTATGTCATCATATATTATACATATACGTTCATTTATTTTATTAGTGAATGTTTGTATTGATTCATTTGAATAAATATTATTATTAATAACAATTTCTATATGTGTATTTAATAATTCACTTATACATATCATTATTTTACATAAATATAAATGTTTATGTATATGATAACTTGTTTGTATTATTGTTTTAATAATATCCTTATTAAATAAGTAATCAAATGCATTATATAATAATGAAGTTGATTTTGTTAGTAATAATTTTTCTAATATTTCTGGAAAAACTATACTGAATTTAACATAATAATCATCATATAGCAATGTATCTACTATATATTTTACTGTATATAATACATTTTTTTTGATATCGTCATTATAATCTAATAATAATTGTTCAAATTCATCTATATAATTTTCAATTATATTATACAAATGTGCATCAATAATATTACTCATATTTTCCATTCTATTTGTCATATTATTTATTAATCTTTATATTATTAAATAATTGTAAAAAATTAAATATTCAATTTTTTATAATTATTTCATGTATTTTTTATGTTATTATATGCAATTTTACGCAATGTTTTTAACATATATTTTTTTGGAACATAATTTAGTGCATACTCATTATTTTTACATGCCAAATAACATAATTTATATGATATAAAATTATGATGTACATATTTTAATGCAATACCATTATTTATACATGCAATTATACATAATTTATATGATATAAAATTATAAGGCACATATTCAAGAGCCAATCCATTATTTTTACATGCAATAATACATAATTCATTTGATATATATTTTTCTGGAACATATTCCAATGCACATCCATTATTTTGACATGCAATAATACATAATTTTTTTGTTATATATTTCTTTGGAATATAATTTAATATGAATCCATTATTTTGACATGCAATAATACATAATTTTTTTGTTATATATTTCTTTGGAAAATAATTTAATGCATATATATTATTTTCATATGCAATTTTACATAAATAATATGACATATATTTATTAGGCACATATTCTAGAGCCAATCCATTATTTTGACATGCAATAATACATAATTCATTTGATATATATTTTTTTGGAACATATTCCAATGCACATCCATAATTTTGACATGCAATAATACATAATTCTTTTGTTCTATATTTCTTTGGAACACAATTTAATATGCCATAATTTTTACATGCAATATAGCATGATGAATATGATATATATTTAATAGGTGTATAATTTAATGCAAATATATGATTTTTATATGCAATTTCACATAAATAATATGATATATATTTATCAGGCACAAATTCTAAAGCCAATCCACAATTTTGACATGCAATCTTACATATTTGATATGATTTATATTTTTCAGGAACATATTTCAATGCCATACCATAATCATTACAAGCAATCTCACATATTTGATATGAATTATATTTTTCAGGAACATATTGCAATGCTAAACCATAATTATTACAAGCAATTTCACATATTTGATATGAATTATATTTGTCAGGAACATATTTTAATGCCAAACCATTCTTTTTACAAGCAATTTTACATATTTGATATGAATTATATTTTTCAGGAACATATTTTAATGCCAAACCATTCTTTTTACAAGCAATATTGCATAATTTATATGAAACATATTTATTAGGAACATATTTCAACGCCAAACCATGATTTATACATGCTATATTACATAATTTATATGTAATATGTTTTTTAATAATATATGTTAAAGAATGTCTATCAATTATGCATAATTTCCTATATAATTCATACATATAATCATCATTCATTTGTAAATTATACAAATAATATAATTTATAATTAATACTGATTTTATAATTCAAATTTTTTAAAGTATTGTATATATTTATTATTTTTAGTTTATTTTTTCAACATAAGATTTATATATAAAATATATTTTATATATATAAATTTAGTTAATAATTATATGTGAATTATATAATTTTTTTAATGTGTCATACCATTCAATGCAACTTTCATGATCTTCAAAAATTAATTTTTTATTTTCAGAAATTAATTGTTCATAATATTTTCTTTTTTCGTCATTATTTGCGTAATATACAGCTTTATCAATGTATTCATCATTAGATGTACATATAAATTTATTGATACCCATTTTTTTATAAAACCCAGACGTAAAACTGCTACATAATAGATCAGTTTGCATAGTTATTACAATTTTATTACGACTAAAACTATCAAAACTAGTATTACAGCCACCAAAATTTATGATATCTAATAAAATAACACATGTATCAATATAAACAACGAAAGATTGTAAATCAGTCATTCCAACAAATTTAATTTTATTAACAGAATTTTTATCTATAATAGAAAAAACATAATTTTTAAAATGTTCACTCATTTCACTACCATCATCTAATAATAAAATATATCCTTTTTTATCTTTTTCTAAAATTTTTTTAAAACAAGTAATTGTATTTTCTTGATATTTATGATACATTTGTAAGCAACCATATATATTTGCATCATTAGGTATATTTAATATATTTTTTAATTTCAATACAAGATCAGGTTTATATGGATGTATAGAATTTTTATCATAATAGTAAGTTCCCAAAGATTTCAATAATATTAATTTTTCTGTATAATGTGTATTATTATTAAATTTTTCAAATAAAGCAGACGATATATAATAATCTATTGTATTAATACCAGAAGTTTCTGAATTGCCCCATGTAGTTATTTGAATAGGAGCTAAACGTAAATATGCTAATATTTTAATTGTTTGGTTTAGTCCTATTTCAGGGTATATTAAAATATCAAATTTATGTTTTTTAATTTCATTACATGAAATATCAGTATTTTTATTTAATATTATTAATTTATTATAATTTTTGCTAAAATCATTGTATGTGTTTTTATCGTCATTATCAGTCAATAAATATATATCTAGATCTTTTTGTTTTATTAAATAATCAATAACACCTAAACGATCTTTAGATACAGAATGATTACTATTAATATGAGAATTACCTATAAAACCAATTTTTATTTTATTATTTTTTTTAGTAGAATATATAGATGTATCAAGTAAATCAATAGATTGTTTTAATGGAGAGCATATTTTTCTGATAATTTTTGTTATTTTTTTATAAATATTGGCATTATGGTCTGCATGATAAATAAAATAATAACTGTAATTTATAGGAAATGTTAAAATAAAAGTATTGAGATCAGTGTATATATCAGATGGTAATTTTGATAGAAGTAAATCAAAAATTAATAATTTATAAATTCTATATTTTTTAATATCAATGGCAGAAGGAAAAAATATATGAGACATAAAAGAAAACCATAATAATATAGTAATATCATGTAATATTTTTGATTCCAATATTTTATCTAAAACAGCATTATATGAGTGATAATTATCTAAATCTACATTTATATTATATATAGTTGAAAAATATTCATTAAACATAAATTTATTTTCCAATAAAATAATAGGTCGTTTTGTAATAATATAATCTATGAAATGTATTCCAAATTGTATATCATTATTTATTTTTAAATTTAATGAATCTTCTATTTTTAAAATTGTTTTATTTTTATCTATCATAAAATATGTATCATAATTAACAGATGTAATTTGATCATATGTGATAATATTATTTTGATATATATTTTCATTAGATTTATAGATAAAATAATTTAATGTTGTATCTAAATTATTAACAATATTGTAATTAGAGTATATAATATTATAAAGATCAAATAAATTATTATTTAAAATAATTAATGGTTGGAAATATCGATAAACATCTTTATAATCAGTATATTTATTAATAATATATTTATCTATACTGTTATTATTATTTATAGGAAACATATTATATGATCCATTAAAAATCAAATAATTTTGAAATAAATAATTTTGTTTATTTATAGCATCAGTAAATAAATCAAATACATTATTATTTATATTTACTTTTAATACAGACAGTAACAATGTATTTGATTTACTTCCAAATGTATTACATATATTATTTTTATCATCTCTAATAAAAAATCCATCATGTGTTTCAAGTAGATCAAATAATGATTGTAAATCATTTAATACTAATGTATTTGTATCAAGCCATATACCACCATTTTTATAGACAACATATATTTTTATATATTCTATTTTTTGTGATTCTGTTAGATATTCAAAATTTATAGGTATATCATCTATAAAATCTTTTATATTATCATTATTAATAATATTTAAATTATAATTATAAGAATGTAAAACAACAAGATCAAATAATATTTTTGTTAATTTATTATCATTTTTACAATCATATAAATAAATATTATTTTTTGTATTTTTAGATTGTGATATAGATGTAGTATTATTATTTTCTAATAAAATAGTATTTTTAAATAATAAAGAATTAATTTTATAAACTAGATATTCTGGATGGGAAATATCTTTGTAACAGTTATGAATAAAATCTAATTCATTATTAAATAATAGAGCCAAAGAATACATAGTATGAATATTACCTATATATATATTATCCATACCTTGGAATTCTTTATCAAATAAGAATATATTTTTATTTAATGTTTTATTATAATTATATTTAATGAAATTTAAGATAGTTTGTTCATCAAAATTATTGGAGTTATCTAATAAATCAAATCTCATATTGATAACAATTTCTGATTTATTTTCATAGTTATTATATAAATGATTAATTATTTTATATTTTCCGTACCAATAATTTTTCCATCCAATAAGTGGAATTTTAGAATTACCAAAATTACCATTTACGTTTCCATTTAATTTTATTGTTTTATCGTCATCTATAATAATATTTTTAATATTAGTTTTGATATCATGGAAATATGTATAAATAGTGTCATTATTAACATATAATATATTTTCATCAATATTTCTCCAACTTATATTATTAGCAAATATATTCCAAGTGTGTATATATATTTGTAATTCAGGATATAAATGGATAATTTTTTTAATAAAATAATATAAATTTAAAGTATCAAAAGAAGTGCGAATATGACCTCTAATAATTAATATCATATATATAAATTATAGTATTTCCTTTATATAAAAATAATATTTTTTTAATTATAATATAGTGATGTATAAACTAATAAAAAATAGTAAAATATTATTTGGAAAAATAATAGGAAATAATAGAAGATGTATTGCATATAATAATGAAAAAAATGGATCAGAAAAGTATGATGATATAGAAAATTATATAATAATAGATAAAGAAATATATTTTACAGGAATAAGATGGGAGTGTGTAGAATATGTGCGTAGATGGTTAATAATAAATAAATCAATAACATTTGATAATATAAACAATGCAGAAAATATGTATAATAATATAGTATTTAAAGATTTAAAAGGTGTTAAAAAAGAGCATATAAAAATAAATAAAGATGAAATAGAAATAAACAAATTGAATATAGGGGATTTATTAATATTTTCAACTAAATTATATCATATAACTGGACATGTATCAATAATAGTAGATATAGATATAATTAATGAAATAATATATATAGCGGAACAGAATAATAAAACAAATAAATGGGAAAATAATGGATATTCATATAAAATAGATATTGAAACAATAAAAAGTATAGATGGATTATTAGGAATATTACATGTTGTAATATAAAATATAATTCAATATTATGAATAGATTATATATATATTATATTATTATTTTGATAATATTTATATATATGTATAAATATAATAAAAATGTTAATAGATCATTATATAATAAGCAAGGAGATTATATAAATATATCTCCAATGAAACATGATATATTTAAACAATTAATATTAGAATTAGTATCAATTATTCCATTATTTAATATATATGATAATAATTTATTGAGTAATAAAATAATAACATTTAGTATAGGATTTTTTGTATATTATCAAATAGTGGAGCCATATATAGTAAATAAAATACCATATATATAAAAATTGAATTAAATAATTATAAATAGTAATATAATATAATATTAATTAGATTTGAAAATGTCAACAGGATATATTTTGAAAATACATGGTATGTCAAGATATGATGTAGCTAATGTAAAAATAATAGGGGGTAAAAATATAATAATATGGAAAACAGTAAAAGAAAAGTTAGGATTAACTGATAATGAGATTAGTATATTTAAAAACAAAATTAAAAGTATTACAGGAATAACTATAAAAGAAGATGATAAAGGTTTGCATTTTGATAAACAAGTAGATGAATTACAATTTAATAAAATATTAAGTGATTTTTGTGTAGAGTATAAAATATGTAATAAATGTGGTATACCAGAAATAAATGATAATATATGTAAAGCATGTAGTTATAATAATGATAAATTACAAAAAATAGATAATAAAGAAGCTATTTTGAAATTAAATGAACAAGCAAAGCTTAAAAGAAAAAATAAAAGAGAACAACAATCGCTACATGATAAAGAAAAATATGCATCTGGACATTAATAATATAATTAAAAATTGAATAATTAATTTATAATATTAGTATTATATAAAATATAAACATATAAATGAATGATGATATATCAGATGAAACAATCGAAATAGATGAAATAAAAGATATAAAAGAAATAGATGAAATTGAAGAAGATGATAATTTGTTATTAGTAGATAATATGAGAGTATTATTATTTGAAAAAATAATAGGTGATTTAGAAAATCCATATGCAACATTAGAAGACATAATAATTATATGTGAATTTATAGAGAATAGAATATATGATGATATAATTAAAACAAATACAAAAGAAATAGCAAATATTATTATAGATACATCAAAACATTGGACATATATAATAAAGACATTATTAATAATACAAAAATTAAACAAAGATGATTTATTATTAGAAATAACAAATATATGTGAAGATAATTTTGTTATAGAAAAAGAAGAAGATATAATAACAAATTATGCATTACCAGATGCATTATTAGAAGCAGTATATAATCAAATAAAAAGAATATTATATAAAACAATAGAAAACAAAGAATTGTGTAATGAGTTGGACATAGAAAGAGCAGAGAAACTATATCAGGAAATAATAAAAAATTCTATAATAGAAACATCAATATATAATAAATAATGTGATAATTAATTAAATTATAATAATATATATATATATATATATATTATATATATGACTACGCCATTAAATAATGTAAAATTATCATATTTAGATAAAAGTATAAATGATTTAGTGATTGCATTACCTTTTTTGACAACATATAAAGAAATAATATTAGCAATTTTAAGTTGTGCAATTTTATTTATAATATTTTATCAAATGTATTCTGGCAAATGTAATTTAAATGTGTTAAAATTATTATTAATAGGATTATTGATATTGTATAGTATTATATTTATGAAAATATAAAATATAATTATAATATATATCATATTATATTAATGACTAATCCAAATAATAAATCATATTTAGATATTATAATATTTATTATATCAGTAAAAATGCCATTTATTATAGAATATAAAAAATACAATATTTCAATATTAGGAAGTATTATAACATTACTAATAATATATCAGATGTATACAAAAAGGTGTGATTATAATAAAATAATATTTATATTATTGATGTTATTTATAATATATTTTATGATATTAATGAGGGTATCGGAAATACAAAAAATGTCTAAAAAAAATTGAAATTATAATGTATTATATATTATAATTTTATATTATATAATTAATAATTACTATGGCATTCAATACAGCAAAAATGAAATCAGGACCAAGTAGTTCTAAAAAATCAAAAGGTTCTAAACGTTATAATGGAAAAAATGATTATAATATAAGTGAATTTGTAAACAATCAATTAAATGATGAAGAAAATGATAAAATTAATTGTTTATTAGGTATTATATCATCCGGTATAATACAAGGTAAAGATACGTGTGTAAAAGATTTGAGAAATGGTAATATAATATTTTGTCATTCAAGAAAGTCAGTACCATTTAGAAAATTAATACCTGGAGCATTGGTGATATTTGGTATTGAAAGAAGAAATTATGATAAAAATTGTAATTTAAAAAGTACAATGGGAGAAATTATTAAAATAATAGATTCTGATAAAACAAAAGAATTAGCAGATCATTTTAAAATCTCAGAAGAAATTATTATGGCAGAATGTAAACAATTTTCAATTTTAGGAATGAAAAAAAATATACAAAAAGATATATCAATATCACATGATATACATAATTTACATAATTTACATGAAAATAAAGAACAAACATTGCTAGAAACAACAACAGGCATTGTCAATTTGTCAACAAATAATTCTTCACAAAAAATAAATGAAGTAGATGATTCAGATGAAAATGATTTATTAACTTTAGTTAATCCAAATCACACTGTAAATAAATTAAAATAATTATTTTTTTATAAATATATATATATATATATATATTTATATATATATATATATATGTCTATTAAATATAAAACATATGATCGTAAATTGAATAATCAATTAATAAATGAGCATTTTGATTTTGGAGAGCTTATATCAGATGTAGTAAAAGCACCATTGGGGATTGTAAAAGATGTAGGTAAAGAAGTTTTACAAACAGGAACAGGATTAGCAAAAGAAGCAGTAGGTGTAGCAGGTGGATTAACAAAAGAAGTGGCAGGAGTAGCAGGAGGAGTAGTAAAAGATGTAGCAGGAGTAACAGGAGACGCTGTAGGAAAAGCAGTAGGTGGAGTAACAGGAGCGGCAGGAAATGCAGTGGGATCATTTTTTGCACCATTGAAGTGGGTATTTTTAGGGATAGCGTTGTTAGTGATATTATTTATAATATACAAAGTATATACAGTATTATATGGAGATGGACCATTATTAAGTAAGTGATAGGTATTTATAAATTAAAAAATTGAAATGATTTATATTAGTAATATATAATATAATTATATATAATTAACTAAACAAAAATGCCAGCTAAACAAAAATTAACATCAAAAGAGTTATTGATAAAACAAATAAAGGAACAGCAAAATAAAATAAAAATAGTAAATGAAAATGCAAAACGTATGATGGAAGAAGAGGAAGAAAGAAATAAAGAATTAGATTTATTAGATAAACAAGCAGTAAAAGAAGATAAAGAAGATAAAAAAATGCAAAAAGAAAGAGATAAAAAAAGAAGACAAGAACAGAAAGATAAAGAAAATGAAGAAAATAGATTACGGATTATTAATCAATTAAATAATCAAGTAAGTATTAATAAAAATATAAAACAAGATCAAATACATAATAATAATCAAAATATACAAGAAACAATAGAATTAAATAATAAAGGAATAATTCAATCAGATATTAGAATGCCTATATGTTGTATTTTTGGACACATTGATGCTGGTAAAACATCATTATTAGATCGCATAAGAGGTGTAGAAACACAAAGTGTTCAAATAAATGAAGTGGCAGGAATAACACAACAGATGGGAGTAACATTATTTACAAGAGACAGATTAAATGAATGTATAAATACTGGAGATATAAAATATAAAGGAATATATGGATATGAAGATGAAATATTTAATAATATAGGATTATTGATGATAGATACACCAGGACACGAGTCATTTATAAATATAAGAAAACAAAGTGGAATGGTAGCTGATATAGCAATAATAGTAGTAGATATATTGCATGGTATAGAAAAACAGACGATAGAATCAATAAAATATATGCAATCAATAAATACAAAATTTATGGTGGTATTAAATAAAATAGATAGAATAGATGGATGGCAAAAAAATGATGGTATGGATTTTATGACATCATATAACAAACAAACATTGGCAACAAAAATGATATTTGATACATTACTATCAGAAATAATGCTTAAATTATCAGAATTGGGTGTTAATTCAGATCTATTTTATAAAAATATAAATTTTGAAGAATATATACCATTAGTACCAATATCATCGTATAATAAAAATACATATGGAGAATGTATAAATGATTTGATATATATGATATTATATATGTCGTATGTATTGATGAGAAAGCAATTAATTAAAAAGGATATATTTGAAGCATATATATTGGAAGTTAATTCAGATATTAATTATGGATTAACAGTGAGTATATTATTAGTAAATGGTGAATTAAATATAGGGGATAATTTATTAATAATGGATATATTTGGATCATTTATAACAATAACAGTAAATAAAATATACATATCATTGAATAATGTAGAACAGAGAAATACAAAAAATTACATACATAAAAAAAACGTGAAAGCAACATGTGTAGTAAGAATATCTGGAAATAATTTAAATAATGTAATACCTGGGACATCTATAAAATTATTAAATAATGAGTCAAATATAGAAGATATAAAGAAGGAATATAATAAAGATATTAGAGATGAAACAGAAGACATTAAATTAACAAATATAGGTATATCAATACAATGTTCAACATATGGATCATTAAATGCATTATATAATGAGTTAAAAAAAAACAAGATACAAATATGTAATATAGGAATAGGAGATGTAAAAATAGATAATTTATTGAAAGTTAAAAAGGCGACAGAATATTGTCAAAAAAATAATATATTATTAGTATTTGATGTTAATGTGAATATACAGATGCATGAATATGCAAAAACAAATAATATAATAATAATAGAAGGAGAAACAATATATAGATTAATAGAAAAATATATTAAATGGTTATTGGGGAAAAAAGAGGAAATGAAGCAGTATATAATAGAACCAGTAAAAATGCAATTAATAAATACATTTTTAACAAAAGATAATTATGTGATAATGGGATGTAAAATATTAGAAGGAAGATTAAAAATAGGAACACCTATATATTATATAAATAAGATAGGAGAGGTAAAGGAATTTGGTAAAATATTATGTATGCAAATAAATAATAAAGATATACAGATAGGAGAAATAGGAGAAGAAGTAGGTATAAAAATCAGCAATGAAAATAATTTACAAATAAATAGACATTATGAAAAAGGTAGTATATTAAAAAGTAAAATAACAAAAGAATCAGTAAATACAATGATGTTATATTTTGAAGATGATTTAACAGATAATATAATGTGTATGATAAATGAATATAGAAAAGAACTATTGTTTTAGATCTAATTAATTTATAAATTAATAGTAAAATTATAATAATATAAAAATAATATATATTAAAAATAATATTTTAGATTTAAATAGTAGTATGAGTAATTCACGTATAATAGATTATGATGGGCCAATACTAGATTATAATAAAGAATCTAGTATAGATAGTTCATTAACATTATTAAATAATTGTCATTGGGGTCAATTGAAATTATTATATTCAGAGTTAGAATTTTTAACACTATGTAGTGAGCAAATAAATATCAATAATTGTTTAATATTATATATTGGTGCTGGATCAGGAGGAGATGCAAGAATTAAACATTTATTTATGAAAAATTTTTATCCAAATATATCGATGTTATTGTATGATCCATCACCATTTATAATAACAGAGGATGATAATATAAAAATAAAAACAGGAGTAGATGGATATTTTACAGATGATAAAGTTAGGGAAGTATTAAAAATAGCGAATGGAAGACAAATAATATATATATCAGACATAAGAATATCAGATGAGAATATGGCAATGAAAGAAAAACTAATATATGAGAATATGCAAGAACAACAAAGATGGGGAATAATGATGGGAGCAGAGATGATGTTATTAAAATTCAGGATGTTTTTTTATAAAGAAAATCCAGAAGAAATATATTTTATAAAAAACGAAGAAATAAATGTGGTATCAGATAAAATAATATATAACAAAGAAGATAAAAAACATAAGAGTAATAGTAATTATTTATTGTATTTAGATGGACAAATATATTCACAAATATATGCAGGTCCAAGAAGTACAGAAACTAGATTATTTGTGAAGAAAATAAAATATTTAAATGATGCAAATAAATATATAAATGTGAAAGAAGATGGAGAAAAATATTTGATGAAATATTATGATAATTTGAGGTATGAGGGAGTGATGAATTATTTTAATATAAATATTCGTCAAAAAAAGTATTATATAGGAGATAGTAAAATAACATCATTATTTATACCAGGTTTAAATAATATATATTCATCGGTATCAAGTTATTATATAATATATAGGTATTTGGAAAGTGTAGGAATAGAGCCATCAATAAAAAATATAATAGATAAATATATAATAATATTTAATTATTTGAACGGCAAATTTAAAAATAATTTGATACAATGTACAATAAAAAATTTGCCAATATACACGTCATTACAAACTAAAGTAATATTGATGTTTATTAAAAACAATATAAAAAGAATCAATAAACAATTTAATAATTTGAAGAAATTTAAAAAAATTAGTGAAAATGGTAATTTAATAGATGATTTTATAAAAACATTTGAAGTTAATGTAAAAGTATATAATATAATAAATGGAAAAATGACAATAAAAAAGAATGATGAGATAGATAATGAAAAAGTGATAAAAGAATTTGCAAGCTATATAAATATAATGAAAATAAAAAAACAAAAAAAATTATATTAATTTAGATTATATACTATATAATAATATATATGTCAAGAATTAGGAAAAGAAGAGATTTTAATAATTTAATTGATATAGAAAACAAAATAGTAGATCATTCATTAATAACATATAAATTTTTTACTGATGTTGAAATAGAAAGTAAATATAATAATTCAATGAATAGATATATAGATAGATGTAAAAAAGATAAAAGTATAATAGAAACATATAAAATAATAGATTATTGTAAATATTTATTTTCAGTAAATGAAATAGATAAAATATATGAAATATATATGTTTATGATAAAAAATGGATATGATGATTTTTATGGTTTATTAAGTAAATTGATATTATATATATATGATATAAATGAAGCAGATATATTAGAAAGAATAATATTAGATGAAGAACATAAAGTATATATAAATGAGAAGTTAAGTAAAATAGTAGATATAAATATGTATAATTATAACAAAGTGATAGAAATGTTGAATATTGGTATAAATAAAGAAAACGGATATTGTGCATATATAATGTCATTTATATATTTAGAAAAAAATGATTATATCAATGCGTTAAAATATGCAAATTTGTCATATAAATATGGATATAAATATATAGATTATTTAATGGGAAGGATATATGAATTATCAGATATAAAAAAAGCATTAAAATATTATAAAAAAAGTATAAATAATGATGATATAAATGGATTATTTATGATGGGTTTAATATATAACATTGATGATAATATAAATAAGGCGACAAAAATGTTTGAAAAGGGATTAGATAATTATAGAATAAATTATAAAGACATGATTGATCAAGAAGGAATGGTATTATTATTTAAAGATATTATAATAATGAAGCCATTATATTTTGTATTGGAAGAAATAATAGAAGATATAGATAAATATGATGATGATTTTATAGATTTTTTGTTAGATTATCAAAAAGATACAAAAATACCATTGAATGAAAATATATTAAAATTGCTAAAGCATGCATATGCCAGACAAATAGATATAATAAATAATTTAGGATTTATAAATAAATCAAATAAATCTGAATGTACAATATGTTATACAAAAACAGAAATGGTTGCACCAGAATGTAAACATAAATTATGTATAAATTGTGTATTAAATATAATAAATGATAAAATGATATATAAATGTCCATTTTGTAGATGTGATTATGATTGTGAATAATTATAATAAAAATTGAAAAAATAATAATATAAATTATTAAATTAGTTATACATAATAAAAGATGTATAATTACATAGAAAATTTTGTATATGGAGGAATAGCAGGAGCATGTGGAACATTAGTAAGTCAGCCAGCATTTAATTGTAAAACAATGATACAGAACAATGAAATAACAAGTAAAGAGTTATATAACAAGATAAAAACAAATAAAATAAAATCAATAAAATGGTTATATACAGGGTGGAAAGCATCGATTATAGGTGCATCATGTGAAAAAACAATAGTATTTGGAGTATATAATATGTTTATTAAATATAATGATATAAAAAAGACAGAATGGAAAAAAATGATGGCGTGTGGATTTTTATCAGGTGCATGTGCATCATTATCAACAACTATATCAGAACAAATAGCAATAGATATGCAAAATAACATAAAAAATTATAAATTGAATCATTTATATAAAGGATTATGTTATACAATGATAAGAGAATCAATTGGATTCGCAATATATGTGCCATTATTTGAATTATTGCAATATAATTATAATAAACAAAATAATAAATTACAGACAATAACAAATGCATCAATAACATGTACAACTGCATGGATAGTAGTTTGTCCTATAGATAGACTGAAAACATTAAAACAAAAAAATATGTCAATATCAATAAAAGATCTAATATATGGGTATAGAGGTTTTAATTATGCTATGATGAGAGCATTACCGTTTCATATAACAACATTATATGTATATAATATGTTATATAAATTACAAAAAAATTGAAAATTAATTTATATGATTGTATTATGTTAATATTGAACAACTAACTACTAACAACTAACAACTAACAACTAACAAAAAATAAAAATGCAATTGCAAGAAACAACAACAAACAATAACATTGAACAACCATATATTTATACACAAATTTATAATCATGATATCATATTAAATGATTTACGGAAATTAATAATATATTATAATAATAGCGAGCTACGTGAAGTGATAGGTCGCAAATTATATTGTTTAATATCACCTGTTTATAGTAATAGTAGAAAAATAATTGGAATATTATTTGAAAACCATAATAAAAATAAACTTGAATATGAACATAATTATAATTATAATAAAGAAAATAACATATCATTACAAAGCGAATTATTAGATTTAATAAATAGTGATATACATAAATTTTACAATAAAATAAACAAAATTATTAAAATAATTGATTTTTACAATACAATTATATTAAATAGAATTATATTCAGATATCAAAATCATACAATGTATATACAACCAATTGATTATTATTGATGAAAAATTATATATAAAAAATTGAAATAATAATATATTGATATTTCCATATAAAGATATAAATAACTAACAAAAAAAATTTACAATTTGATAAAATATCAAGAAAATGACAGAAAAAGAGTTAATGAATGAATATAATAAACAACAAATATATAAGAATTTAGATAATTTATATTATGAAAGCAGAAATATATTTAATTATAATAAAAAAACATATAATAAAATTGGAGAAATATTATATAATATAATATTGGCATTACCATCAAAAATATCATTATATAATAGGAAATTGATAGGAATGTTACTGTATGAGCATAATGAAAAAATAATAGAATATAATAATAATTATAAACAAAATAATAATATAGGAAAACAATTTAGTAGTATATTACATGATATAGCAAAAAAAATGTATAATGAAAAAAATTTATTAAATTTTTATAATAAAATAATAGAATTATTAAAAGAAACAGAAAAATTAAAAAA
>Ga0169931_10002809_pt1 | contig 28101 bp, 15 predicted proteins | sample Kivu_15m_20L_FD_129675 | JGI IMG/M metagenome (GOLD analysis project Ga0169931, IMG submission 129675) | Freshwater microbial communities from Lake Kivu, Western Province, Rwanda to study Microbial Dark Matter (Phase II) - Kivu_15m_20L... | ecosystem: Environmental > Aquatic > Freshwater > Lake...
ACAACGGCCTCGAGATCGCCACCACCAACCCCGACCGATAACCTCACCCCGCCGACCAAGAACCGTGAGCATCAACCGCGGGTTCTGGTGAGCGCCGAACGCGCCTTCCCCTGAGCGCTCACAAGAAGCGTTGATTTCCTTGGCGATCCCGCCGGGAACGAGCTCGACAAGCAACGCATGCACACGCGACGTCACCCGGTTGCGTTGCCGGGAGATGTCCAAGTTCCGTTTGGCGAGCAGGCGCAGCACGTCACCATGACCCACCGCGCAGACCTCGCGCAGCGTCGGATTCCGCAGCCCCGTGATCGCCACGGCTCGAGCGTCGTTCGGGTCGTTCTTGTTCGAGCGGCCAGTGCCCAACACCCGAGTCCGCGCCGCCAACGTCGCTGGGACATCGACGACACGCTCACCCGCCGCAACGAGCTGTTGCGACAACAGGTAGCCGAGGCCGTCGGCGCCTTCGATCGCCCACGTCCGCTGCTCGAACGACGCCGACCATGCCAACAAGCGTTGTGTCTGGGTTCGACAGGCACGCACCGACAGATGACCGAGTTCCAGCTCGCGGTCGTCGACGGCGCAGGCGTGATGGGTTGCTTTGTGCGGATCGATACCGATGACCACACCCATGGTGTTCCTCCTCCGGTTCGGGGGCTTGATAGGAACCGTGATGGGCACTCCTACTTGCAGATGATCGGGCTCGTTCCTCTCGTGAGCCACACCACGGCGGGCCACCGCCCGAGCAATTCGATAGGAAGCCAGACCGTCGCGCGCGACGGCCGGCAGGCCCTTAGCGAGCACCGGCGATGGCCCCAGCGACACTACGGAACTGCCGCACTGCCACTGCCAAACACTCAAGCAGGCCCTTATGCCGTGCTCGGTAATCCTGGGCAGACGGGACCGCCGACCTGCGGCGGTCCCGGCAGCTGATCGACGGCAGCAGCCAGATTGCGCATGATCAAACGCCGTCTGCGGTGCCCAGGCGACTGCCTGACCGCCTCGGCCGGGAGTGGAGGGCCGAGCGATCCTTCTGCACCTACGACTCGTCGACGACCCAGACCTTCGTGCCGTCATCCGACACACCGGTTCGCACCCGAACGCCAAGCAGCCGGCCAGCGCGTCGAGCAGCTCGACGCCAGTCCTCGACATCGGCCAGCTCAGCCGTCCAGCGGACCACGCTCCCGTGCCCAGCGACGATCTGGGCCGCGATCTCCTCGGCCAAGCGCTGACGTTCGCTCTCGTCGGCACCCGTGGGCGCTGGTGCGCTCCAAGGGCCCTGGATCACGTTTCCAACGGCTTGTTCGCGTTTTGTTCGCATCCCGGCCCCTCCGGAACGTCAGAGGCCCTTCCCGGCTTCTCGGAAAGGGCCTCTGAACTGGTCTTACATTTGGTGGCGGGGGCAGGATTTGAACCTGCGACCTTCGGGTTATGAGTGCACCGACGCCCGTCGACGCTGGTCGGCGCTCATGGGTGTTCTCCCTGCTGAGCGAGCGAATCGGCACCGCCGAGCAGCGCTGTCGTAGGCGCCAGTAGGAGCCCGTTGGTGCTCGTCGTGTTGTACGCCTGTTGTACGGAACCGCTCTCAAGCGACGCGATTGCGGTCGTCGGCGTTGGTGGTGCGAGACGTGCTGACATCCTGCTGACAGCGTCTCGTGGCGGGCCATCGCAGCAGGGGTGGCTCGGCGATCGGCGGCGTGCGCGTCTTGACGTGGGCGGACGTCGTACCGCATCCTTCAACACGTGGTGGGTCGTCCGATGACGTCAGGGAATGGGCCGACCTGGGTCGTTCGCGGGCTGCTGCTCGTCGCCGCGATCGTGGTCGTCGTGCTGATCGTCTCGTAGCCTCCGCCGACTTCTGAGCTCAGTGAGGGTTGTTGCGGTTGATCGACGCATCGGACGGCCCCGTCGTTCGGATGCGGACGCGGGTGAGCTTCCGGCCTCGCATCTCCTCGACGGTCAGCTCGTGACCCTGCACGGTGACGACCGTGCCCGGTGTGGGCAGCGTGCTGGTGGCGGTGAGCACGACGCCGGCAATGGTGGTGACGTCGGGGTTGGTGATGGTGATCCCGTGATCGTCTTCGAGTTCGGCGAGGGTCACTTCGCCGTCGAGGCTGAGTGTGCCGTCGTCGTGTCGGGTGGCTGCGGTGTCGGCCGAGTGGGCGTCGTCGTCCATCACGTCGGCGATGACGTCGTCCATGGTGACGAACCCGAGTGTTCCGCCGTGCTCGTCGACGACGAGTGCTGCGTGGGTGCGGTCGCGCCGGAAACGTTCGAGGAGCTGCTCGGCGCTGGTGGTGCCGGCGATGGTGGGGATCGGTCGGACCATCTCACGAAGGCTCGACGTTCCGCCGCGCTGTTGGGAGCGGATGAAGTCCTTGATGTGAAGCACACCGACGACGCGGTCGAGCGAGCCGTCGATCACCGGATAGCGGCTGCGCCCGGAGGCAGTGACTCGTTGGGTTATCTCGTCGGGTGGTGTGTCGATGTCGAGGGCTTCGATGCGGCTTCGTGAGGTCATCAGTTCCTCCGCGGTGCGTTCGTCGAGGTCGAACACGTTGCGGATCAGGTTGCGTTGCATGTCGCCGAGTTGTCCGCTGCTGGCGGTCTCGTCGGTCACAATGGCGAGTTCGGCGCTGGTGTACAGGGCGAGGCGTTGGTCAGGCTCGGGGACGCGCAGGAGTCGCATGAGTCCGAGCGCGGCGGCGTTGAGCACGGCGACCATCGGCCGGAACAGCAGACCGAACACTCGCATGACCGGGTTCACCCGGAGGCTGACGGTCTCGGGTGCTTGGAGCGCAAGTGCTTTCGGGATCATCTCGCCGAACACGACGTGCATGTAGGTGATGCCGCTGAGCGCGATGACGAACCCGACAGTGTGCGACGCCGCGTTGGAGAGCCCCCAGTTCTCGAACGGTCCGTAGAGCCAGCCGGCCACCGCGGGTTCGCCGTACATGCCGAGCCCGATGCTGGCGAGGGTGATGCCGAGTTGGGCGATGGCGATGTAGCCGTCCTTGCCGGTCGGCCGGTCGAAGACGCCGAGCAGCCACCGTGCGGGCCGGTTTCCGGTGTCGGCGAGGGTCTGCAGCCGGCTTCGGCGGGCGCCGACGAGCGCGAACTCGGCGGCGACGAACACTCCGTTGACGATCACCAGCACGATGATCACAACGATGGGGATGACCACGGTCGTCATCATCGGGAGATCCCCGGCTCGAGGAAGCTCGCTCTGGCCACGGCCCGCCCGTCCATGACATCGACACGGATCTCTGGGCCGTCCGGCGTGACCGTCACGAGGTCACCGACGACTGGTGTTCGTCCGAGGTGATGCCAGATGAGGCCGCCGATGGTGTCCACGTCGACGACGTCGGATCGGATGCCGAAACGATCGTGCAGTGTCGACAGCAACACGTCGCCGCGCACCGAGACGCGGCCGTCGGCGGTGCTGATGGGTTCGTCCTCGAGGTCGAACTCGTCGTGGATCTCGCCGAAGATCTCCTCGAAGGCGTCTTCGAGCGTGACCAGTCCGGCGACGTCGCCGTACTCGTTGACGACGAGCGCGCAGTGCTGTTCCTCTTCGCGCAGCGTGCGCCACAAGTTCGGGACCGTCACCACCTCCGCGACCGCGACGACGGGACGGGCCACGTCGCTCACCGGACGGTCCGGGTCCAACTGGGCATGGACGAACAGGTCTCGGAGATGGGCGATACCGATGATGTCGCCGTCGGTGCCCGTGACCGGGAACCGGGTATGCGGCCCGCCGGCGAGGCGGGCGAGCGCGTCGGCCACGCTGATCATGTCGGGCACGGTCACGAGCCGTGGGCGTGGGGTCATGATCTCGCGGACGAGCCGGTCGTCGACGTTGAGGATCCCGGCGAGCATGTCGCGCTCGGACGCATCGATCAGGCCACCGGCGGCGCTGGCCCGGTAGAGACCGGCAAGCTCCTCGGGTGAGTGGACGTGAGCGTGGCTGTGGTCGACCTGCAGGTTCCACCAGCCCATCAGCTTGAACGCCGAGCCGTTGAACACCGCCACGAGTGGCCGGAACAGCCACTGGCTGACCTGCATCGGAGGCAGGGTCGCCATCGCCAGCCGCTCCGGGTAGCGCAACGCCACCGTCTTCGGGAGCAGCTCGCCGAGCACGACCTGAACGGCGGTGATCGCGACGAGCACGATGAGCACGGCCACGGCTCGACCACCGATGCCACCCAGGGCCGGTTCGAGCAGCGGGGTGAGCTGCGCTTGACCGTAGGCACCGGCGACGAGGCTGCTGAGCGTGATGCCGATCTGGCAGGCAGCCACGTACGCGTCGAGACGCTTCGGGTCGGACATGATCGCCAGCAACCGCTTCGCCGATCCGCTGCCGCCGTCGGCGTCCTGTTGGACCCGGGAACGTCGGGACCCGACCGTCGCGAATTCGGCCGCGACGTACAACGCGTTGAGCACGACCATCAACGCGATCACGAGCAGCGGGATGGCGATGTTCATCGGGCAGCGACCACGACGTCTGCCAATTGTCTCGGCCGTGGCTGACGGTCGCAGCGTTGTCGAGAGTGCGCTCTGAGCGGGATCACGGCTCGCACGGTAGTGGTGACATGTCCCGTCGCAGCCGACTTGCCTCGGGAAGAGACCGACGTGTCGGCGTCATCGACCCGAACGCCCGGGTTCGCTGTCGGCAGCGAGCTGCCGGTTCTCGGTCTCTTCGCCGTCCTGCGCTCGTTCGCGAACGGGCAGCAACGCGATCTCGGTGATCGCGCGGCCTCGCATTGCGCGCACATGAAGACGCCACCCGTCGATGGTGGTCTCGTCGCCCGGTGACGGGATGTTGCCCAGCTGATCGAGGACGAGGCCGGCGATGGTGGTGTAGTCGCCCTCAGGGACCTCCACCCCGATGTCGGACAGGTCGTGGATCGGGAACCGGCCTGGCAGCACGATGGTGCCATCGGCCTCGCGTACGACTGCGGCGAGGTCGGGGTCGGTCTCGTCGTAGATCTCACCGACGAGCTCTTCGACGAGATCCTCGACGGTGACGATCCCGGCCGCTCCCCCGTGCTCGTCGATCACCAGAGCCATCTGGACCCGTCCGGCCTGCATCTGGCGAAGCGCGTGCAACGCCTTGGCCGAGTCGGGGAACATCGGGATCTCCATCGTCACGGTCGACACCGGTTCATCGCCCGTACCGAGCAGCTTACGCAAGTGGACCGCTCCGGTCACCTGGTCAAGGCTGCCCCCGGCGCCGACCGGAGCCCTGCTGTGTCCCGATTCGGCGAGTCTGGCGAGCGCCTCGGCGCACGACCAGGAGGCGTCGATGACGAACACGTCGCGTCGAGGGACGAGGATCTCGTCGAGGGTGCGCTCCGCGATCTCGAACGCGCCCTCGATGATCTGACGCTGCTCGGGCGTGAACGTCGGTTGCACGGCGACCATGTCGCGCAGCTCTTCTTCGGTGACCTCCTCGCGCTGCACCTTCGGGTCGCCGCCCATCAACCGAACCGCGATGTCGGTCGAGTGCGACAGCAACCACACGACCGGCCGCGTCAACTTCGACAGGAACGACAGCGGTCGCGCCATCAACAGCCCCCACCGTTCCGCCTTCTGCATCGCCACTCGCTTCGGTGCCAGCTCACCGAACACGAGCGTGAAGTACGCCAACAGCAGCGTGACGACCACCACCGACACCGGGCCCGCGGCGGCCCCGAGGAACGACAGCGGCTCCTCCAACGGCTCTGCGAGCGAGACCGCAGCTGCGGCCGATGCCAAGAACCCGGCCAGCGTGATGCCGATCTGGATCGTGGCCAAGAACTGGTTCGGTTGGCGTGCGAGCCGGGCCAGTACCGCACCGGTGCCGGAGCGCTTCTCCAACCGTTGCAGCTGACCTTCCCGCAGCGACACCATCGCCAGTTCGGTGCCGGCGAACGCGGCATTGATGATCACCAGGACGGCCACGAGGGCGAGCTGGAGCCACACGTCAGACATCGCTGCCTCGCAGTCGGGCGACGCGTTCCTGAGTGGTCGGGTGGGTGCGGAACAGGTTCGCGAAGCCGACGTTGCGTCCGGTCAACGGGTTGACGATGAAGTGACTCGCCTGCGCCGGCGCGATGTTCATCGGCACCCGAGCCGCATACGCGTCGAGCTTCTCGAGCGCCCGCGCCAACGGCTCACCGCCACCGGCGAGATCCGCTCCGACCCGGTCCGCCTCGAACTCGCGGCTGCGCGAGATCGCCATCTGGATCAACGACGCCGCCAACGGCGCCAACAACGCCGTCGCCAACATCGCGATCGGGTTGTGGTGCTCGTCGTCGTCACGACCACCACCGAACATCGCACCCCACATCGCCATGTTCGCGATGAACGAGATCGCCGTACCGACCGCGGCGGCGACCGAACCGATCAAGATGTCCCGGTTGCGGATATGGGCGAGCTCGTGCGCCAACACACCGCGCACCTCGTCCCACGAGCACACCTGCAACAAGCCCGCCGTCACCGCAACGGCCGCATGACGCGGGTTGCGGCCCGTCGCGAACGCGTTCGGTTGCGCCTCGGGCGACACGTACAACCGAGGCATCGGCATCTGCGCGTTCGACGTCAGCTCACGCATGATCGCGTAGTACTCCGGCATCCGAGCCTCGTCGGCCGGCACGGCCCGCGCCGCCCGAATCGCGAGCGTGTCGCTCTTCCAATACGAGAACCCGACCACCGCCAAACCCAACAGCAGCCCGATGATCGCGCCGCCTCGACCGAACAGCGAACCAACACCGACCATCACACCACCGAGTGCCGCCAGCAGCACTGCGGTCTTCGCTCCGTTACGGAACACCACATACCTCCACATCGAGAAACCCACCAACCGTTGAACCGCTCGCCGGCGAACACACCGCGAGCACCGAGGCCACCGACGACACACCACAGGTGTCCGGCGGGGCGCGTTCGGATCAGATCAACAGCACCGGAGGGCCACGCCACGACGGCGGAGCGAGTCGCAACCAACGTGCCAGCCGCGTCTCGACAAGCTGGACTCGGCGGAGCATCAGACGCGCAGGGCCGCAGCGAACATCGCGAACAACGGTCCGGCGAGCACTGCGACGACGAGTCGAGGAGTCCTGGGACGACTCGGGAACCTCGTCGACCAGCGCCGCACCGGCGGTGGCAGCGGTCGCACCGGTCGACGCGGTGACTCCGGTTCCGAGGCCGAGGACCGCGACGGCGACGACGACCAGCAGTGAAGCGAGCAACCGCCAACGCGGTGCTCGCTTCGTACTCGGAGGCTCCTGTGCGGCATTCACGACGATCAAGCCTTTACGCTAGCGCCACGTGACCAGACCCCGGCGTCAACCGAGTCCGGTACCGACTGCCGCCCAGGGGCTGGGCGCCCGCGGTCCCTCGGCGCAGATGGTCACGACACAGCCCGGCTGCCATCGGCGCTGCCGCAAGGGACCTTATGCTCGTGACTCACCACGACGCTCAATCCCCAGAGAAGCCAGCGATACAGCCGACGGGACTGCCGACCGCCCATGCTCGAGAACTTGACCGATTGGGCCACCGACATCGTCGAGCGGCTCGGCTACCTGGGCGTCGCGATGCTCGTCGCCCTCGAGAACGTCTTCCCACCGATCCCGTCCGAAGTCGTGCTCGGCCTCGCCGGCTACACCGCGTCACAAGGCGACGCCTGGGTGGTCGGCATGATCATCGCCGCCACCATCGGTTCCGTGGTCGGCGCGTGGATCCTCTACGGGCTCTCCGCAGCCGTGGGCCCCGTCCGGCTCCGCGCCATCATCATCCGCTACGGCACCTGGATCGGTTTCAGCGAGACCGACCTCGACCGAGCCGAGGCCTGGTTCGACCGCAGATCGCGCTCCGCGGTGCTCGTGTGCCGATGCATACCCCTCATCCGCTCCCTGATCTCCATCCCCGCCGGCTTCCGCCGCATGCCGCTCGGCGCGTTCACGCTCTTCACCCTCATCGGCAGCCTCGTGTGGAACACCGTCCTGGTCACGGCCGGCTACCTCCTCGCCGACCAATGGGAGAAGGTCCTCGAGTTCACCGAACCGTTCCAAACCCTCGTCGTCGTCCTCATCGGCGTCCTCGTCGTGGCGCTCATCGTCCGCAAGGTGGTCCTGACCAAGCGGGCACGCGGCGCCGAGGAACTGGCACACCCCGGCCTGGCTCACGAAACCCTCGAGGAAATCGTCGAAGAACTCGAAGCGCAGGCCGAGCACGACCCTGTCCTACGGTCGAAACTCCACGAGGACTGACTCACTCCCCTGCCACAGCATGCGGCGGCCAGACCCGCCGCTGGCACTGCCAGCGTCGAAGGCCGTGATGCCACACTCACTGACCTTCGGGTTCGGGCCCGAAGGGCAATTCCGTTGTACATGTGTTGTACGCAACCACCGGACCAGACAGCTCAGAGGCCCTTCCGCATCAGCGGGAGGGCCTCTGACCTGGTACTTCAGTTGGTGGCGGGGGCAGGATTTGAACCTGCGACCTTCGGGTTATGAGCCGCGTGGCTTCCGTTCGATCCCGTTGGTTCTGGGCTGCGTTCGCCCTGTTAGACGACCACGTTACCGAGTTCCGCCCCCGCTGTCATCGGCACCCGTATGCGGCCGTCGGTGCCTGTCGTGTTCGCGTTGTGTTCGCGCCGGCGCCGTCCGTCCCGCCACCAAGGCCTACACGAGTTCCCCATGGGCAGCGTCGAGTGGAATGCGTTCTTGCTCGATGCGGCGAGGCCCGTCCCACGCCGGATCCGTGATTCGCTCGAGGAGGCTCCGTTCGGCGCCGGTCAGGAACGGTGTGGACGCTGGAGCGCCCTGTGGGAGAGGGCTGCCGTCGGCGAAGGTTGGCGAGGCGTAGGGCGCGTAGCGGTCGAGGGTGGCCTCGTCCATCAGGATCGATTCGGCGTCGATGCCGGTGCTGCGGAGTCGGTCGAGGATGACCAGGCCATGAGCGTCGAGATCACCCCAGTAGAAGATGCGAGGGCATGCGACGATCCAGGGGATCCTGGCGAGGCGGGTCACGGCGTTGCCATTGCCTTCGATGACGATGCCGCCGGTGATCTCGGGGAAGAAGAGGGCTGAGTCCTTGTTCTCTGTGATCAGGATCACTTGCGGCTGATAGCCGGGTGGCTGGTGCGTCTCGTCGAGGGCGACAGAGTCGCGACGTCGGTTGCCCTGTCGGATCCAGCCTCCATCGAGGTAGCTGAAGTGGACCCGTGAGGGACGAGTGACGAGCCCGAGTTCCGTCCGCCCGGAGAGACCGGTAACGATGCGCATGTTCCGGTCGAGCCACTTGGCGTGAAGTCCTGCGATGGGGACCTGTCGGGGGGTGAGACCTGCCGCGTTGTGCTGGCGGAACCAAGCGGCCGCTGCACGCGCTAGATCGAAGTCGACATCGCTGAGTTGGGCCGCTCCGCGCAGCAGACCGCTTGTGAGGGTCTCCGGGAACTCGTCGTACAGAACCCGGGCACGCCTGCGCGCAGCATCGAGACGTTCAGGCCAGTCGGCGTCGGATGCAGCGGCAGCCGTCGCCATATCGGGGATGGCAACGCGCGTGGGGATCGAACGTGTGGCGCCACCGACACGTCGGTTCGCGACAGTGAGAGTGCAACCGTTGGCCTCGGCCCAGGCGTTCCAGGCAAGAATCCAGCGCCACACATCGCTCCACTGTTCGTTGAGCATCTGGCCGCTGAGACTGGTGAGGGTCACGGTCCACGGCCATCGAGGGTCGACATCGCCTCGGGCCTCGGCGAGGACGCTGTCGGCCCAGTGCTTCTCGAGGCGGTGAGTGATGAGGCCTTGAACGTCTTGGACCGTCTTCATGCGCGCTCGATGACTCGGACCAGGCTGCGGCCGGTGTTGGTCTTGTCGATGAACAGGGTGCGCGGAACGTGAGGCTCGAGGGCTTGGTACTTGTCGACCGGGGCGGCGACGACGAGTTGAAACCCGAGTCGCTTCCAAGCGTTGACCGCTCGACCGGCGAAAAGTGCGTCGGCCTTGATGAAGGCCTCGTCGAGGAGGACGGGAGCGAAGGCCGGTCCCTGCGTCGGCTCGCCACCGAGCCGGTAACGGAGAGCAGAGCCGACGATGAAGGCGATGAGCTCTTGCGTTTCTCCACCTGACTTGCCGCCGAGGGTGTCGAACTGGGCGACGACCGTCCCATCGGGGGTGACGCGCTCGGCGGTGATGTGGATGTGTCGCCGAACATCGAGGAGCAGGGCTCGCTCCGAGCTTTGGAGATCAGCGTTCAGGCGCCGGTAGGCCTCGAAGCGACGGGCGGCGTGTGCTGCGTCCTCGGTGACGACAGGGGCGGAGAGCTCGGTGAGGCGCTTGCGGAACTTCGAGACGGTGTCGGGCTCGAAGCGTCGGGTTCGGATCAGCAAGTGGTCGTTAGCTGTGCCGTTCGGTGCGTTCGGATGTCCGAACGGGATGCCGGACAGGATCTGGTTGATCGCACCGATGCGCGTAGTGATCTCGTCAACGGCGGTTTCCATCGCAGAGCGGACGGCGTTGACGTCGTCGCCGCTCCAACGGTTGACGGCATTGAGGAAGGCATCGCGGACCTGCGCGAGTCCGGCCGTCTCGAGCGCGTCCAGGATGGCGAGGTACTCGCCGGCCGACGCGATCCCTGTTCCACGGTTGGGATCCGGCCATCGATTGGCATAGGTCTCGAAGGTGGCGGTCAGTTGGCGTGCTCGCTGATCAGCTTCGCCTTCGGCGCTCCTACGGCGCTCGCGCAACGCGCCGCGTACACGTTGACTGCTGGTGTCGATCTGCTGGAGATCAATCGAGCCGACGACCGAGCAACTCTCCTCGAGCAGAGCCACTTGTTCAGGTTGGAGTTCCGGCGTCGACACAGCGAGGGGTCGGTAACCGACGAGCAGCTGAGTAAGTCGGCCAACCTCGTTCCTGGCGTCTGTCTCGCGATCGGCAGCCTCGTGCGCCGCAGTGTTCGCGATCTTCCACAAGCGGTCGGCCTCTTGAGCCGCGTCCTCGAGCCGGGCGAGATCCGGGTTGGCGGTCTTGGCTCGTTCGACCTCTTCCTCAGCGGCTTCGAGGAGACCGCGCGCAAGTTCGACGTCAATCGAGTCCCACGTGACGCCCCGCACGCTGAGGAACGCGTCCCGGCGGTCGTGTCGCAGCTTTCGTGCCGCTTCCACATCGCGCACCTCGTTCGCGAGTTCGCCCAGCCGCGTGTCGATCTGCTTGATGCGTTCGTCGAGTTCAGCGATCACCTGCTCGCTCCCGAAGCCGATCAACGGACGTGAGTGGCCACCGTGTGCGCCGCGTTGGCCGCGTCGGGTCTGACCGCTTCGTGTGACGCGCGGGGTGTTGTCCCCAATGAGAGCAGTGACATCGTCGACTCGGAGGTGGTTGGCCTCCCGGAGAAGCTGCTTGTGGAGCCACCCTGCCCATCGGCTCGAGCGGTCGACGATGAGGGTTTCCGCGAGTGTGCCTGGGCTGGCGTCGAAGCGGCTCTCGACGCCAGTGTCGGCGCCGACGAAGCGGAAGCGTCGTGCGAAGCGATGCGGGTTGAGGGTGTCTCGCACGCGGTCGTACGTGGTGCTGTCGATGACGAGCTGGGTCGCGAAACCACGCAGGACGACATCAGCGGCGACTCGCCAGTCTTCGTGTTCAGGCGCGAGGTCGAAAATCTCTGCCGCGAAGGGAAGTTCGTTGGGTGCAAGTCCGATCAGCGCGGCGATCTCGCAGCGAAGTCGGTGATCTTCGCCGCTGATCTTGCCGCCGCGTCTGGCGAGGTCGTCTCGCTCCTCAATCAGTTCGTTGCGATTCTTGACGAGATCGGTGCCCTCCTTGCGAAGGTCTGCTGCATCGTCGTCCAGCTTCTGCGCGATCTGGTCGGTGCTGTTGGTCAGACGCTCCGCCTCGCGCTGCGCGGCAAGGAAGCCCTCCATCGTCGAGATGTCGATCCCGGCAGGCCCGACGGTGGCGGCGAGTCGCCCGGCGGCGGCTTCTGCCTTGCGGAGGTCATCCCGGAAGTCGGCCACCTCAGCGAGGAGTCGCGGCAGATCGCCGGCTGCGTTCTGCAGATCTGTCCTGGCGTCGTCCCGCCGTTGAAGCGCTGCCTTCTCCTTGGCTGCTGCGCCACGGGCCTCTGCTCCGGCTGTTGCCAGAGAATCCGACGCGACATCCAGTTGCGTCTCGGCGCGTTCGACAACGGTGCGCGCCTGCCAACGGGCAAATGGACCATCGGGCGAGTCCAGCTCGAGCGCGCCGATCGCCCGTACCCGATCAAGCGCCGTTTCCCGAGCGGCGTACGCCTCACGGATCGGAGCGAGGGTGGTTTGCTGGTTCTCCGCATCGACCATCGCTGCGTGGGCGGCTTCGAGGGCAGCGAAGTGATTCACAGCGGACTCGGCCGCCGCGAACGTCGCTGGTTCCTCGAGGACGAGATCTCGGTACAGGCCGACGACGTCGTGAACCGAGCGGCCGGCTTGGACGCTGGCGAGCAGGCTCATGGCCTTCTCGCCGTTGTCGGCCTTGCCGATGTGGAGCCGCTGGTAGACGCGGGCGACGAACGAGCCCGGCTGGGAGTGGACTGAGAGACTGGGGCCGTAGATCGTTCGTAGGTTCGTGAACTGCTCGGCGGCGTCGGTCTCGGCTGTTCGCAGGTCGAGCGGACCGTCGGCGGTGACCAGTCGGGTACGGACATCTTCCATGCTGCGGGCGCTGCGAGGGATGTGCCAGAGGCGCGCGGCGGTGAAGATGTCGTCAGCGCCTTCGGGGCGGAAGCGTTCGAAGGTGACAGCGACGGCACCCCAGGCGTTCGTGTTGCCTCGGAGGGTCCGGTCGACGGTCTCGCCGTCGACGACTGTGGAGTCGATCTTGCCTCGGACATAGGTCAGGACGCTGCGCTGGCCGTCGCCTCGAGCGCGTCCTCGTCCGGCGTTGGAGGCGTTGTTGAATGGGACCTTGGCGGACATCATGACGGCGATGTAGGCGTCGAGCAGCGTGGACTTGCCTGCCCCCGAGCCGCCGGTGAGGATCGTTCCAGACTGGTCGAACAAGACCTCGTGCCATCCGTCGAATCCGCCCCAGTTGACGACCTGCATCCGGGCGATTCGCCAGCCTTGAACCGGTTGCGTCGCTGATTCGTCGGTGTCGTCGAGCGAGTCGATGATCGGGTCGGTTGCGCTCACAGATCGCCCTCGTTGGCATCATCATCGTCTGGTTTCATGTTCGAGTCAGACGCGTTGTACAGCACTTCGTGGAGGGCGAGGAGGGTGTCGTAGGGCAACGCCGCCTCGATGACTCGGTCAATCGTGTAGGCCTCCTCGGTTGCGTCTCGGCGGAGGATGCCGATCTCAATCATCTTCCTGATCGCTCGTGCCTCCTTTTCAGCCTTGGCCTTCTCGTCGGCGACATGCGCGGGCCGGTACTCCAAGAGAGTCGTCAGCAGGTCCGCATGGTCAACGCGGGCAACGCGGTCAACAGTGTCCATCGTCAGCGACCTGAGCAGGACGAGGAGTGCGGTCTCCTCGAGGCTGTAGCTCACGTCTCGGAGCAGCGTTGGTGCCCCGTCCTCGATCGGTGCCTGCTTCTTGAACATCACCTCGCGCGTGGTGTCGATCACCAGCGTGAGGTTGTGGTTATTCAGGTCGGCACGGACCAGAGGGAGATTTCGGACCAAAGGCTCCCAGTGCTGTGGATGCTGAGCTTTCGAGATGAAACGGCGCTTGTAGAGATGTACGACTGCGTCCCTGAGGACAGGGTCCCAGGTCCCTTCGTCACCGGCGAATCGCCCCACGACATCAGCATTGGCGTCGTCAGCTGCATCCCAGTACGAGCCGACATCGTCCGGCGTCTCGTCAAGCGCCACGTCATCCGGGGATTGGTCGGTCATGGCTGGTTCTCGAGGTGGGTAATCAGCAGGTCCGCCGTGCTGAGGATGACCTCGCTGCCGTCAGGGCGGACCGTCCGGTGCGTCGTCTGACCGCCTGCCGGGGCTTCGGCACCGGCGAGCTGAAGTAGCCCGAGCAGATCGACGGGCCGTCGCATCTCGGGATCGAGGTCGGCGAACACTTCGGCAACTGACACGATCCCATGGTCGGCAAGGCGATCTGCAATGGCACCGTGAAGCGCTCTATAGCTCGGTCCTCCATAGCGTCGCAGCTCGTCGAACGACGGACCATTCCCCTCATGTTCGTCGAACTCAGGGTCGTGCAGCGGCGGCGGCGCGGTGTGGTCGTCAGGGTCGTGGAACCGGGTCGGCAGGTGCCCGACCTCCACCTCCGTTGGAAGGACACCAGGCGGCGAGCTCCAGCGTTGCCCACTCCGACCGATCACGATGAGCCGATCCCGTATGTCGTCGAGGAGCGCTCGGACCTCGCCGTCGCGGTCAGTTCGCTGCTCGATGCGAGCCCGGAGCGTCTCGCTCGCACGGCGGCGACGCGCGAGGACCTGATCGACACCTGACTGCAGCAGTAGGACTGCACCTCGTGCGCGAGCCAAGAGCTCCGGACGAGCATGCCGAGTGAACGGATGTGAGAGAAACACGTCGAGGTCATCGCGAAGCCCTTGGCGCGCTGCGTCGTTCCGGAACAGCTCCGACGCACCCACAAACGCCGCAGCCCGGGCGTCCTCGCCGAGCGTCTCGAGTCGATTCAGGTACTCGCGGATCACAGTCGACGCAGGTCGGTCATCGGCGCGGAACCCATCGGCCAACTCCCGGTGGATCTCGTCGATCGCCTCGGCTGCGGCGAGGAAGTCAGCCGGCAGATCGGCCAGCAACCGATTCAGGTTGGCGAGTCGTTCGAGCATGCGAGCATCGGACGCCACCTCGATTTCGCCGCCACCTGCCACCCGATCACGCTCGGCCTGCAAGACTGCAATCTGCTCATCCAGCCGAGCAAGCCGAACCTGTGCATCCGGGTTCGCGTCCATCGCACACTGGCGAGCCGCGTGAAGCACCGTCGCGATGGTTGACTCCGACAACTGCGGCCGCTCCCGCACATTCCGCTCGATCGTCGTCAACGCGTCCTCGGCGTGCGCCGTCTTCACGTACACCTCTGCGTCGTCACTAGACGTGAGCCGCCGCAGCCACCGGTCGCGCATCCACCCTCGACACACTTCACGGCCAGATCCGGCCGGAACCTCTAGTCCCTCGGCGGCGAGCTCAGCCTGCGCCTGCTCCACCAAGAGGTGCAGGACATGGGTCTGAATGTGAGAGACCTCCGAACCGAAGGCCGTCCGAAACACCGCAACGACGAAGGCCGCCTGCTTCCGGGCAAGGAATCGAACGGCCGGCGCCTCAAGTGCACTTGTTGCCTCGCCGTGCGCGAGCAGCAGCGAATCGCGCGTCGTCACGGCCTCACCCCGGCCCCGTGCACTTCCCAATCGCCCGCGATCCTCGCCATGCGTCCGACTCTATGGAATGGGTATGACATGGTTCCTCCGGTTGGCCGATGGCAGACAGGGCCATCCCCCTACGGAGCGGCTAGCACTATCGGTGAGGCAACTTGGACAACCGCGTCGCTGAACACGGTGAGGAGCTGCGAGATCTGGACGGCACTGGTGCTCCCGGCAGCTAGGTCGTGCTCGAGCCTCGCCAGGCTTAGGCCCGGTTGAACGATTCCGATTCGCCCGACAACCGACGGCTGTCGGCGACCGATCGACATTCGATCCCAACGCGGAACGAGGCCCAGCAGGACCTCCAACTGGCGAACTCGGCCCTCGACCAGGACTGCCCGAGGATGCTCCCTGCCCTGCAGTCGGGCCCCGAGGTGAGCCCACAGACGGCGGTCCGTTGGCCACCGGCGGCTCTTGATGGCCTGCGCCGACACCACCTCGAAGTCTCCGATCCGGACGCTTGGGGACGCGCCGCCAGCAAACTTCGCATGCCAGAGGTCAACCGCCACCTGTCCCGTCGGGAGAGTCTCGATCACGACGTAATCCGCTATCTCTCCTGAGCCATCGTTCGAGAGGATCCAACGATGCTTGCCCCGCCTCGGCTGCGCGGACAAGTAGTTCTCGAGCCACTCGTGCACAGACCGCCCGAGGCCGTTCTTCGCCGCACGTGAGCGTGTCTCCGCCTGGATGTCGACACCGTTCCAACTTTGAGCCAGAACCAGGCCGGGCGGCACGGTCGTGGAGGAACTGGTCGGCTGAAAGATCTCTCGTCCGCGTACCGTGGCGCCGTTGAGAAAGAACAGCGTCGGTGGTCGCTCCGTAAGCAATGCGGACAGCGCCGTCGGGTTCGAGTGCCCCCGACGAGCCGCCACCTCGTCACTGGTCGGCCTCACATCTCCTAGGAGGTCCAGCTCGCCCGTCCAAACGAGTGCATCACCGGAAGGACTGGGCATCGTCGCTGCCAGTGGCATCCGATCGCCAATTGCTGGAATCGGCGCACCCAGTCCAACCGCAGCACGGCCGCTGTGGAGATCGAGCGAATCCAACGGCCCCAATCCGTCGATGGTCCACTCCGCTCCGATGAGCGCATAGTCCATCGTGACGGCAAGGACGTCAGACGCGGGCCACGACACGAGTGTCTGGCCTCGATTGATCTGCGGCAGCAACGGGCCCGAGGGAGACGCCGGCGGGTACCAGTACCGTTCGGCAAGTTCGGCGACGAAGGATTCGTAGAGTCTCAGGGGCGCGTAGCGCGTCTCCCAGTACTTGCTCTTGCCGGTGGAGACCCCCGCTGTGAAGGTGCCCGCCCCCGAGTTGACCTGGACCATGGCGTGACCGAGGGACGCTTGCGCCGTGTCGGAGTCGCGAAGCCCACTCTCGATCGCCTTGCCTGCAAACATCTTGTAGCTCGGGCTGCCTCGCATTGCCCCGTAGGTGTTCCGGACACCGACCGACGAGACGGAAATCCTTTCAAGACTGTCGAATGCAGCTTGGATGCGCCCAGCGTCACCCGGCGTCGCAACCTTGTCGGCTCCGATCGCCTCCAGCAGTTGCTTCTGAGCCGCCACGCGGCCCGTGTTGACAAGGAGCAGATCAGCGCGGTCGACACGAGCGGGCTGTCTGAACGAAACGACGTGCAGGTCGTACTCGACGGAGTCGAGCTGGTCCCCGCTGTTCCAGCGAGGTCGGGTTCGTTCGCCGGTCACGACGAGCAGCGTTGAGTGCTCGGGGTTGGTACCGGCATAGAGAATCCGTTGCCCAGCAAGCCTCTCCCCCACGGCGAGGCTCGCGGGCAACTGTCCGTCAGTGAACATCGGTCTCCACCCGACGCTCGGATCAATCTCGAAGATTCGTGCGCGGCGCAGTGGATGGACGTGCGCAAGATCAACCTCGCCCGACGACCCGTCGAACGATCGTGCGTACTCGGTGTTCTTCAGGTCGTCCTCCACGAAGGCATCGATGATGCCCGGCAAGACTGAAGCCCAGTCACGGTCTTCCTCGTAGAGGCTTCGGACTGCTCCCTCGAGGTGTGGGTAGATGTCGATGTCACGTGCCGTCACAAGCACGGAGCGCTGCGGGTGCTTCTCGTCGACTCGCGCCAGCCGGCCAATCAGCTGCGCTGTGGGCTCAAGCGACTTGTGCTTGTCGTGATAGCCAGCGACGCGAAGGCTCGGAAGATCGAAGCCCTCCACGAGCATGCCGACCATGGCGACGCCGCGGTGGTGCCCACTTCGGAGCTCCTCAATGATGGAGCGCTGGCGGGCCTCGCCTAGGCCGCTGTGGAGCACCGGGATCTCGTGCCCGAGATCCCGGTAGAGACTCGCGAGTTCGGTCGCTCTGGCCTTCGTACTCGAACGGATCAGAAACTGGCTGGACTCGTGCTCAGATCGGGCAAGGACGTTAACGACCTCTGTGGCAATGAGACGGTCGAGAGCAGGCCGGTCGGCGCCGTCGGGCACATCGAGGATTGTCGGATCCACGGGCTGGTACAGACCCTGCTCCAGCGCCTGCCGCAGGGGGTAGTAGTAGACGAGCTTGCCCGGCAGGCGCTTACGATCGCGTCGATGCGGGGTCGCCGTGAGCAGGAGCGCTCGCGCCGAGAAGTGTTCAAGAATCGCCATCCACGTCGTCGCAGGAGCGTGGTGGGCTTCGTCGACAACGACGAGGTCAAACAGGTCTGGCGGTGGCGGATCGTCGACAAGGTGTGCGGGACTCACAGACGCGTGTATGCCGACGACAACGTCTGCAGTCTCGTAGCTCGCCCAGCCTCCGGCGCGGCCAACAGCCTCAAGTACTTCCGGTCCGACGAAGTCGTCCGAGGATCTGAGGGCGCCGATTCGGCGTAGGACTTCTTGAGTTCGGAAATGCTCAACGGTCTGGCGGCGCAACTCCTGAGTCGGAACCACAACCAGTGTCCGCTTTGCGTTGGCGATGAAGGGTGCCGCGAGAGCGATAGCCGTCTTGCCGACGCCAGTAGGAACCGACACGAGCGGATGTTCGCCCCCGACCAGACTCCACTGAGCAAGCACCGCTCCCAGCGCAGCGACCTGAGGATCGCGCCACGCCGGCGAACCGGCGGACGCGAACAACTGGAAGCCACGGTCCGGAGTGCGGTAGTACCCGGCCACTACTGACGCTGCTCCCGAGATCGCCGGCGTGACCTCTGCCTAGCGCTCTTCAAGACGTGCCTCGCCAGTGGCGCCTCCGCAGTGCCGGGAGCTGCGGACGACCGCTCGTAGAGCAGCGTCATCCGATCGGCCAAGCCTTCGCGATCGTTGCCGCCACGGCCCTTGATCGTTCGGTGATGTCACTATCGGTCCACTCAGCGGGGTGCGCGTCGATGATTGGGCGGCTGAGCGCAAGGACGCTGTACTTGTTGAGGAGAGATCGCTTGCCCAGACCCTTGTCCTCCCCAGCGCCCGGTGTCGTAACGGCGTCGTCGTCAGTCCACGGGCGGTTCGAGAGCGTGCTGTTGAGACTCTTGGTGACCAACGTGAGGTTGCCGATCGTGTTGACGCGATGATCGCGCTCTGCGCACGCCTCGGCGTCATGCAGGATTCCGTCCTGCCAGTAGGTCCGCCAGCCTTGCGGCATCACATGCTCGATGTCGAGCTTCGCCGGGAGGCTCACCTCCTCATGCTTCGCGGTTCTCAGCTGCAACTCGACACCTGCGAGGATCGCCCGGAGCCGCTGCTGCTTGATGTTCCCGTACACCTTGATCCCTGGCAGATCCCGCACCAATTCATCGTCAGACGGCCAGGTACGCGAATCGGACGTCTGCACCTTCAGGAACTCCACGGTCGCATCGCCAACTACCTCCGACGGATGTTGATCGAGTTCCTTGAGAAGCGCAACAACAAGCCGGTTGACGTCCTTCATCGTTCGTCGAAGAAGCGTGCGGCGAACAGCCCAGCTCTCCACCGCAGCGAGCGCACGATCGGCCTGCGTTGGCGAGGCGGGGTGGGCGTTCGTGATCACCCACAGGAGCAGGGGGATGAAGACGCCGAGCTCGAGTGCCTCGACCACCCGGGCATAGAAGGTGCCCTGTGCTGACCGAGGGTCGAGCTGAGCGAAGTCTCGGAAGGTGTCTGCATCGGCGCGAAGCCGTGACAGAAAGGCCTCAGCCGAAACGACGTTCTCGAGGTGCTCGCGAGCGTGCTTGCGGAACTGGTCGAAGACCTTGTCGGTCGGGATCTCGTCCTTGACCCGCATGGTGAGCCAGTACTGGAGGAATAGGTCGATTCGTGAACGGAGCTGGCGTCCCTGGGCGATCTCATCGCGCCACCAGTCGTTGTCGAAGTCCTGCCAGTACTTCTCGCCCCAAGTGTCGACGTCGGCACCGATTTCGTCGCAACGCTGGAACACGTAGTTCTTGATCAGGTCGGCTGCCAACAGCGGCGTGCCGCGATCGTTCAGCGTCTCGAAGATGAGCTGGTCGTCATCGGTGGCCGCAAGATCGATGGCGACGATCTGCAGGTGTTGCTGCAACACCGTCGCGAGCGCGGCGAGTCGGTCCCCGCGCTTGGACGGGCCGACCTCTTCGCCACCGGCTGCCCACTCCTTCATCGCGTCGACAAAGAATCGATGCGCCCGCACAATGCGGCTGTCATCGAGAGATGCCGGAACCGTCTTCTCGTTGTCCATGACGCACTCGAAGGCATCCCGATCGACACGCGAAGGCCAGAGTTTGAAGCGCTTCGGCGTTCCGCGGAATCGCTTCGAGTCGTTGACGACCAACTCGTGGATGCTCTCCGCGACCTCGTCGCACTCAGCGAGCTCCATCACGAGCTGAGCCGCGTCGAGCACGAGTTGAAGCGTGGTCAGCCGCTGTTGCCCGTCGATCACGGACGATCGCGCCGGGTCACCTGCCCCGCTTTGGAGTTGCTTCACCACGACCGCGCCAAGGAAGTGGCTCGACAGAGCCGCCAGGGCCTCTCGGTCGCCACTCGTGGCGAGCACCGCCTCGGCGACACGCGCGATGTCGTCCCACAGAGGTTGCCACTGGTCCTCTTCGGTCCACACGTACGGTCGCTGAAATGGCGGGATCTCGTAGCAGACCCGTCCACCGAACAGATCGACTGGTGTCAGGGCCTTGGCTTCCATGAGGTTCCTTCCGGTGTTCAGCTGAAGCGAAGCACGCCGCGAGCGATGAGGGCGTCGAAGTGCTTCTGGACTCGACTGGCCGTGCCGCCGCCGCGGCAGAGGAGGCCGAGTTCGATGTTCTTGTCGTAGGCGGCGTTGGTCATGTTCGCGCTGGTGAGCAGCACCTCTCGGCTGTCAACGATGACGGCCTTCGCGTGGAGCTTGGCCTCGGGCGGGTCGCGCTGGTCGGCAGGCCAGTGGTACACGCGGTACTTCGCGTAGGCCGCTGCGCCTCCCCCGCCGTCGAGGTGCTCCGGTGACTCGAGGATCAGGTCGACTCGGACGCCCCGAGCCACGGCGGCGTCGAGCGCTGCGATGATCGTGGGCATCTGGTATGCGGCGTAGCTCACGAGGGTGACCCGCTGCTGCGCGCTGGCGATGAGCTGTCGAACGACCTCGGATGTGAGACGGACGGGTGCTGCCGGCGAGTCGGGGCCGGTGACAACGACGTCGACGCTGACCGTGGCGGCGCTCATCTTGGCGGCGAGTGCTGTCTCCAGAGCGAGAGCGATGGAAGCACCTGAGGTTCCGTCGTTGTCGGCCCAAGCGGTGTTGAGCGGATCGACGTGTTCGCGATGTGCGGCGGGAAGTGCCTGCCGCACCGCGGCCGCGCTGGCCGCGTCGTAGAACGCGGTTGAGCGGTACGCCGAGGCGAGGGTGCGAACGTGTGCGTCTCCGAGCTCGGCAACGACAGCGACCACTGCGCCGGCGAGTGGGTTCATGCGAAGTACTCGAGGCCGGTGTGGCGGAAGGTGTCCACCAGGCTGGAACGGTCGAGGTAGCGGTTGCCTCGCTCGCAGCTGGTCTCGGCGACGAGGAGGCATGCGTGGCAGGCAGCGCCGTGGATCGAGCTGTTGGCGGCGTCGGGTTCGTGGTCAGCGCACAGCGGGTCAGAGCTGCAGAGCCCAGCGCGTTCGATGGCTCGCTGGAGGATCGGGCCGAGCTCGGTCGCTTGGCCGAGGTTCACGAGGCCACCGAGGGTTCCTTCTGCATCCGGTGCGGAGGTGTAGAGCAGGATGCCTGCCATCGGTTCCGGGCCCTCTCCGGGACGAGCGCTGTAGATCCGCTCGCTGAGCGACGCAGATGAATAGCCGCACTCAATCGAGAGCTCGTTGATCAGGGCATGCGAAAGCGAGTGCAGCAGGACGTACCGCTCGCCTGGCCAGCCTCTCACCGCATCGAGACCCCGGGCAGATCGCCACTCGCGATGCTCACGGCGCATGGCTTCGAAGAGAGGGTTGTCGAAGGCGTTGGCTTCCCACGTTTGCACGGCGTTCTCGTCGAGGCGCAGGAAGATCCCTTCACCTCGGTTCTCGACGACGGGTACCCAACTCGGCTTGCGCTTGGACTCGAGCGGGGCGACGCCTCGGAGGTCCTCGGGTTCGCCGGCGCTGATGCGGGTGAAGCCGCACAGTGCTGTGACGACACGCAGGCGGTGAGCGAGCGTCACCCCGGCGAGCGTGCTGGAGAACGCCGATGGCGCCGCGATCGGCTCGGCTTCGAAGTGCGGGGACGTGTGGCCAGCGGAACCCCTCGTGAGCGCTGCCCACTCGGGTCCTCGCACGTCGGTGCCGGTTGCCGGGGTTCCACCGGCGCGACGAGCCTCGATCGATGCCCAGATCTCGTCGGCGTCCTCTCCGGCGAACGCGGCAGCGAGCACACGGTCCGAGGCGAGCGCATAGACGAGCACCTCCTTCACGGGCATCTTCTCGAACGCGCCCCAGTGGTCGTAGACGAGCTGAGCGAGCGATCCGCCGCCAACCGGGAGCGACAGCACCGACACTGACGCGTTGAACCACAGGTTCGAGGCGCCGAGCACGAGAGTGCGGAGCTGTTCGTTGCACGGTTCGCTCGTTTGCCCAAGGTGCGGGTGCCGCCCTCGGCACTGCGGCATCACCGTCTTGGCGATCGGACCGAAGGCCTTCGCAAGCGTTGACTTGGCTCCGCAGGTCAGGCAGGCGACCTGCAGGTCGGTGGCGCGGCCTCCCGAGCCGACGTCGTTCACGCGCAGGATCGGGTTCGCGCACACGGCGACGCCGTCGTGGGCGAACTGCACCCATGGGAACTCGTCGAGGTGGCCGTTGGTGCAGCCCGTGACGAATCGTGCGGGCACGGCCGGCGGTGGTCGGCGTGCCTTGTCGCAGTTCGGGTGGGTGTAGCGCGTCTTGTCGATCCGGTGTGCGTTGTAGTCGAGCTTCAACGCGCCAGAGGCGACGGGGAACAGCCGGTTGCATGCGGTGCAGCGCAGCCATCGTGGGAACACCGAGACGGGGATCCCGACTCGTGCCCAGTCGTCGTAGGGGTTGTTCGTTGTCTGCGGCTCTGCCGGCAACGCGAGCAGCCGGTCGACCTGCGGGCCGAGGCGAGCTTGCACTGCGGAGAGGAGACGCTCCTCGGTGATCACGGCCTGCCGGGTGACGTCCCATCGGTCGAGACCGCCGACCATCACGCTCAGGTTCGGCAGGTCGATCAGGGCACCCACGCCGTAGGAGTGGATGGCCTGGCTTGGCCGGATCGTGCCGACGCGCGTCGGGCCGTTGTAGGTGCCCTTGGTGGTGCTCACAGCACGACCTCGTCCGATTCGAGTGCCGCTTCGGCATCGTCGACAGGATCGGCATCACCTGCGGCTTGCGGCACCTCGTCGATGTCGGCATCGCTCGCTACGGGTGGCGGAAGGAAGGCGGCGCCGGGGTCGTCCGACGGGTCGTCCTCGCGGAGCAGCAGGTTCGATCCGACCTCGACCTCGCGCAACGAGTTGGGAACCGTGAACACCGACCACGGCCCGGCCTCGGCGGATTTCAGCAGGTTGACCTCGCTCCCTGTCCCACGGGCGTAGGCGAGGGTCACGCCCGGAGCGGCTTGCTGCTTGGACCACTTGTCGCGGCGATCGGCGACGAGCTCGTCTACTGCGGTGGCGGCGGCATTGTTGGCGACGAGCTGGGCCCGGGTCCGCAGCGATGTCGCGATCAGGTCGAAGTCGGCACCGTGCACCGGCACGGTCTGCGCGGCGGGCTTCGGGTTCCACTCCGGCCTGGAGTGGCGGGCCTCGGCCACCAGCAGCGCCGTGAGCCCGCGGTCCAGCGCTCGTCGGGCGAACGGAGTGACCGACAGTGCTTCGACCTGTCGGTAGTAGGTCTGGTGGTAGTGCTCGAAGGTCTCGTAGTGCGACAGGTCGCGTGGCTTTGCCCAGTTGTACAACGTGATCACCAAGCCGGGGCCGGACACGTCACGGCCGACGCGGCTGGTGGCCTGGATGTACTCGGCGGTGGTCTTCGGTTGCCCGGAGCACACCATCAACCCCAGCCGAGGAACGTCGACGCCCACCGAGATCATGTTCGTCGCCAGCACCACGTCGACCGGGTACCGCTCACCCTTCTCGGGCTTCTTGCCGGTGAACTTCACCCCGAGCCGGTCGAGCACTGCGGGGATGTCGCTCGAGGTGACACGCGACGTGAGCTCCACCACGTCGTTGTCGTTCAGGTAGCGGCTCGCCAGCCCACGACGATCGGCACGGCGCACGCGATTGACGACTTCGTCGTCGAGCATTCGACGCATGCCGCCCAGCTCGCGCAAGGCGTTGAAGTAGCCGACCGTCGTCATCCATGGATCAGCCGCTGCGCCGTGCCGCTCATACATCACCTGCGCTGCGGCCAACACGGTCGTGTACACGCGGGTGGCGACCGACTTGAACCGCTGCCCCATCCCGCACACACCGAGATACAGACGACCGGCGCTCTCCGACAGCGGGCGCTCAACCGCGAAGAACGAGTCACCGGCATCGATCACCTGCGGAGGAAACACGGCCAACCGGCGACAGAACAACGCGTACGTCTGATACTCGGCGCGGCGGATCGTTGCTGTTGAGGCGACGATCTTCGGGCGGCACTCGACCCCGTCGACCGTCCACGACGCGAGTTCATCGATCGCGGTCTCGTAGAGCCCGAACAACGACCCGAGCGGCCCGGCGATCAGGTGCAACTCGTCCTGGATGATCAAGTCCGGAGGGCGACGTGGCAGACAGTCACTCGTCGACGCCGCCGGCAGGCCGCCTGCAGCCGGGTGCGAGTTCGCCTCCTTGTGGTCGCCGACCACGTCGAGGTCGCCCGAACGAAACCCATGACGCGAACACCTGCGACTCACCCTGCCGAACAGCGAGGTGGTCGCTCCCTGCCACGGCAACTGAGCGAACTTGTCCGCCGTCGAGATCACCAGATCCGGCAGCAGCCGGTAGATCTCCTCGTCCACAGTCACCACCGGGAGGCCCTCGCCGTCAGACCGGCGAGCCGTGAACGGGCACTGCCCCTTCGGGTCACCGCACGTGATCAACGTCCGCCACAGATGAGGATGCACCTTCGCATCGGTCTTCGGGTCGAGCTCGCGACCACACCACGGGCACGCCACCAACGACGTCGGGCTCGCGCCCTTCGCCCACCCGGTCTGCTTCAGATCATCGAGCGCCTGCGCTGCGTCCTGCGTCTTGTTCGCGCTCACCGAACCGCCGACCCACATCCCGATCCGGAATGGCGTCGACCCCCACCGTTGATCTCCCGCGGCCATCAGTTCTCGGCGCCTCACCTCACACGCGCAGATCAGCGTCGCCGCTCGTTGGAACTGCTGCGCCGTGAGCAGGCGCAGCGTGTAGCGCATCAGCACACCGACGCCACCCTCACCCGAATGGCCAGCGACGTCACCTTGCAGTCGACGGATCGCCAGCGTGAACGCGGTCAGACCGAGGTACGCCTCGGTCTTGCCACCACCGGTTGGGAAGAACAACAAGTCCGCAGTCCCCGTATCCAGGCGCCGCTCCTCATGCTTCGGGTCGACGAGCGCAGGCAGGTTCACGAGCACGAACGCCAGCTGGAACGGACGCCACGACCAGTTCGGCTTCGCCAGCACCCGCAGCTCAGCGTCTCCCGCCGACAGCTCCGGGTCCGCACGACGCTCGAGACCGACCAACGTGTGGACACGTTGCTGCCACATCGTGTGATTCGCGAACGCAAACGCCTCGGCCGCATCGCCGCCGGACCCGACCAGCTCGATACCGAGCCGCAGACGACCGGCGATGTCCCGCGCCGACTTCAACGCCGCGCGTGCAGCGTCCGCCTGGCTCGTCGTCAAACCGACGATCCGAGCCTCCTGACGATCGAGCCACCGGTCGTACGCATCCGCCAACGGTCGCAATGTCGCGGCCGCCGCCGGCCCGTCGAGCCCAGCCAGCTTCTCCATGTCGAACGTGACCGCGCCCAGCAGCTCACGCTCGACGCCGTCCAACGCTGGATCGTTCGAACCAGGTGCCTCGACCTTGGCGACCTCCGACCGCGGGATCACTGCCGTGCGAACCGACACCGCCCGATACGGGTCACCCGCCGCGACCTCAGCAGTCACCGAAACCCCGTGCCCGACGGCGAACTCCACCTTCTCCCGATACAGCAAGTCGAGATGAGCGAGCTCCGAGTCGCTGTGATCCACCCGATCCGGCAACGCAACATCACGGCCGACAAACACCGGCGAACCATCGCCCGCAGCCATCGCCAGCTCCACCTGGAACAGCCAACGCTCATCGACGTTCTGACGAACCGGCATCTGCTCGTTCACCAAGAACAGCGTCACCAGCCAACAGTTCGTAGTGCGGCGGCACCGGCCGCGCACCACCACCTCAGGCTGCGACGGATCCAGGACCAGCGGTCCGACATCACCGTCGAGCAACGGCATCGCCAGCGAGCCACCAGCCGGGTGCCGTTGCCACAACCGCTGATACGCACCCGTCGCGGTCGGATCAGGATTCGGGATCTTCTCGTACCGACCCCACGACGCCGACAACGTCAACGACGAACACGACGCCTCAACTGCAGCTGTGAATCCGATCGACGACGGGAACAGCACGACCTTCGCCGGCTGGCCCTCCCGGCCCGGTGCACCGCCCTCGTCGTCGCCAGGCAGGTCGTCATCATCGCCACGGTTCGGGTCGACGATCGTTCCCTTCGGCGCCAGCATTCCAACCAGGTACCACTCCCGCACCGGCGTGCGGACACCGGGCAGTACCTCATCAGGCTTCGACGGCCCGAGAAGATCTGTCAGGATCAGTCGCTCGAACTCGGCACGTAGTTCTGCTGGCGTTGGCGTGCTCACAGCATCGACTCCTGGTTCTCGTCGACAGCCTTCGCCCGCTTCGCCGGCGCCTTCTTCGACTTCTTGTCGTGCAACCCAGCTGCGACTTCCTCGGCGTACCGCTGGTGGTTCAACTCCAGCAGACGGTCAAGCAGCTCGTCCTTAGCTTCCGGGCCCACTGTGAACCGCATCCCTTGGGGCGTCTCCCAGTGGTCATGATCGAGCTTTAGATCGGTCCACCCGTACGCGTCTCGCACCGCGCAATCGAGCCCGACGTGGAGGTCTCGAAGGTGGACGATGTCAGGGTCGCTCTCCTGGACTTCGTGCAGTTGGTTGTAGGTCTTGGTGAGTCCGAGCTTGGTGCCGATCATCAGGGATGCGCGAAACTCGCTGAGCGCCTTGCAGGTTTCTTCGATCCGAGCCCAACTCGTTCCCGCCTGTGGCATCGGCTGCGGGAAGGTCTCAAAGACATCCGATGGTGCGTAGTTGAGGTCAGTCCGAAGCGTCGAAGACCGCGCCAACGCCCACCAATAGTGGAAGCAGGACGTCAATAGTCCGAGGTGACCGTAGTCATCGTACGAGAAAACGACGACCTTCTCATTAATCACCTGATCGGTGGGAACGAGCAACGGCATCACCGTCTTGCTCACGCGAGCGATAGCGACCACGTGAGGCAGAGTTTCGAGGATTCCTCGCAGGCCGGGGCGAAGGTTCCAGTATTGCCACCATCGGTCGCTCCAGCCCGGATAGCCCGACTTACTCAGTACCTCCGGGCGGACCCTCTCTTGAGCTAGAGACCACACATCGGGATACTCCATGGCTTCCGCCTGCGTTCGGCTGGCGAAGTCGATGACCCACCTCGTCGGTTTACCTTGTGGGTCAGAGTTCAGATCCCGACCGTCAAGATACGGCCTCACGACTGCCGCATTCCTGGAATCGCGTCTGGTCAGCATCGTGACTTCGTCTTCGCTGAGCAAGAATTGTGTGGAGCCAATGAGACAACCAATATGCGAGCCGGACCCGTTAGCTACCAATCGGTATGGGTTGCCTGAGGCTCGGCGTGTTGCCTCAAGAGAAGGTGTGACGCCGGCGACTTGGATCTGGTTGACATGCTTCAGCCCACTCCATCCATCCCGCCAGAGCCAAACTTTCGAGATCTCCAGGGTTGCGTCGTTAGGCCAAGGTTCTGACTTCACGGCACGGTGAATCACCCAACCTGCCTCGACAAGACGGTCGAGGCCGACCTCCCGGGTGTCACCCTGGCTAACGGTGTTGGTGGCGAGCGTGCCGATCGATCCAGCGACCTCACACATCCGCAGCAAGAAATACGCGACAAGATCGGCGTTGCCAGTCGCACCGCGGGCGACAGCAGCGACGAGATGCTCTCGGAACGCCACACCGTTCGCCCCGGAGATTCTCTTACCTCCAAGGAACGGCGGATTGGCAACCATGGCGTCGAAGCCCACGCGGCGACCGCCAAGGAACACCTCAGGGAACG
>Ga0169931_10002810_pt1 | contig 28086 bp, 30 predicted proteins | sample Kivu_15m_20L_FD_129675 | JGI IMG/M metagenome (GOLD analysis project Ga0169931, IMG submission 129675) | Freshwater microbial communities from Lake Kivu, Western Province, Rwanda to study Microbial Dark Matter (Phase II) - Kivu_15m_20L... | ecosystem: Environmental > Aquatic > Freshwater > Lake...
CTTGTCCACGTAGACATTGATCTCGCTCCGCACTCCAAACTCGGGGAAATAAATCCCCGGTTCGATTGAGAAGCAAGTGCGGGGCAAGACCAGCCGCTCTTCTTTGGTCTCGAGGTTATCCATGTGTGCCCCGTTTCCATGCGTCTCCTGTCCGATGTTGTGGCCCGTACGGTGAACAAAGTAATCACCGTAGCCCGCATCGACGATGACCTTTCTGGTTGCTGCGTCGACTTCCCAGCCCTGAATTGGCTGGCCAGCCGCAAACCGGTCTTGCACCAATTTGATCCCTGCGTCTCGCGCAGCAGCGACAATCCGGAAAATCTTCTCATACTTCTCGGGCACCTCGTCACCGAGGAATCCCATCTTGGTCAGATCACTGTATACCGCCCCAGGACGATCCATCTTGACCCACATGTCGAGCAGCACGAGGTCACCTTGGCGGATCTCGCTATCGCTCCCGCGCTGCGGCGCATAGTGCGGATCGCCACCATTGGACCCCACACCCACGATCGGCGCATGGTAAGTCGTCATCTTGTGCTCGGCATAGAACGCCATCACCCGGTCTTGCACATCGCACTCCGTCAGACGCTTCCCCGCACGCACATGGTCGGTCATCATTTGCCAAGCGACTTCGTAGGCTGCTTGGTTCAAACGATCGGCCTCAAGATGCATCTGCCACTGATCATCGCTCCACCGCGACTCGAAGTACTGGACGAGGTTACCGGAAGACTCCACTTCCACTCCGAAACTCCGCACCAGCTCAATCGTGCCTCCATCCACACGAGAAATGTAGGGGTTGTTATTGCGCGGCGAATACTCCATCGCAATTTTCTTGGCGCTACCCAGCATGCTATGCACGCCAGATTCCAATTGCTGCCACGTCAGGTAAGGAGCCTTTTCGCCGGGCAGATGATCCAGAGCAGCCATTTCAATTCGATGCACCAACTTCCGCGGCGAGCCTTCACGCGGAATGAAATAAAAGAAACGCCGCGAGCCAGCGTCCTCAGGACGAATCCCCAGGACTCGCAAAGCGAGAATGTTCAAGCCACGAAAGTCGTACAGCAACCAACCATCAAAACCAAACTCACCGATCGCCGCCTGCACTGCCGCCAAGTCAAACATCGAGAAATCTCCGCTTTTCCGGGGGAATTCAGATTAAAATTCCCATCTTCACCTGATGAGCTACAATTGACCAGTGCCCCCTGAAACTTTTTCCAGAGCGGAACTTTTCCGCATCGGTAATCGTCGGGGAACGTTAGGGATGCTCGCCTACTGTCAGCCCAAACTCGATAAACTCGCTTGGCTCATCAGCAGGATCGTTCTTTGCTTCCTCGCCTTTATCCAAACTGACTCTTCTTCCTCATACTATTCGGTGTCCGATGTCCAGCTTGAAGCCTTACGCTCGTCTTCTAATCGCTGTTCTCATGACCGGTGCCGCTGCTCACTCGGCAACGATTGCGCAAGCTGCCGCTCAGGAGATAGAGATCGTTCCCGTTCAGGAAGCTCAAAAACAAGAAGAGGGGGCGGAAAAGAAAGAACAAGAAAAGGAGCAAGAAGCAGCGAAGGAGGACGACTCGGCCCCAATGCTTGAGACCGATGCCACAGCCAATCCGCCGGGGCCGCGGGAAGTTCGCCTGCAACTCTGGGACGGCTCCGTCCTGACCGGTGACCTCGGCATCGATTCCATCCATATCGACACCAAATTCGGAATGCTCGAAGTTCCCGTTTCAAATATTCAGTATCTCCGTCCGGGCTTGGAAAGCATCCCTGAACTGAACGAGAAGCTGAAAAATCTAGTCGAGCAACTCGGCGACAAAGAGTTTCAAGCTCGCGAACAGGCACACCGCGAACTCCTCGCCATGGGAGTTTCGATTCGCAACCAGCTACGCACCTTTAACGATGCGGGTAGCGCCGAACGAAAGAAACACCTGCAAACGCTGACGGAGGAAATTGAGGAACTCGCTGAGGACGAGGACCCAGGGCAAGCCACCAACAGCTCGCTCGACATGGAAGATGCAATTACCACCGGCCATTTCACCATCGTCGGCCGGATTCGCGAGAAAGAGTTTTCACTCAAAACCAAATACGGCGACCTGCAAATCCAACTGAAGGACATTCGCGAGGGTGACCGCACGTGGGGAGTAACCGCCTCCGCAGTTCGCAAGGCAATCGACATCGAAGCCACGGCCTTCTTTCAACGCGAACCGGCTAAGACCCGCATTCGAGTCAAAGCCGGCGATCGGATCTCAATCAAAGCCTCCGGCTCCGTTAACTGGGCCTCATGGGGCAACATGACCTCGACTCCCGAAGGCATCGGCAATCAAGGACAATGGAATGGGATGAACTGCGGCGCACTCGCTGCCCGGATCGGCAAAAGCGGTGATGTGATTAAGGTCGGCGAAGAAGCTGAATTCGTCGCCAAGAGCTCAGGCGAACTCTTCCTCGGCGTGGCCATGCAAGACAACTTTGCCAACCAGGAAGGTTACCAGTGGAACGGCAAGTACACCGCCCGCATCGTGGTTGAACCAGGCCAGCAAAAATAACGCTCAACCGCGACGCCTAGTAATTCCAAATAAATATTTCAGAGACGCCGCTTCGCGCTTTCCCGGCGTGCTGAAACCAGACCCGCATTTTGCTCGCGCGAACAGGTGCAAAGCTGGCCTGATTGAGCTCTCCGCCAACCGGCTGCTCCGGCTTCTTCTTAACGTCTTTGATCGGCTGCCAAGCGCTGCCGTCCCAGTACTCCAGCTCGTAGCTCTGCGGGGCTTGGACACCACCCCGATCATCGTAAATCGCCAACTCGACTTGGTTGAACTCTCGCTCCGCTCCGAAATCGAGCTCCAGCCAATCGCGCTCGGCGGGCGACTCGTAACTGGTCCAGCGATTGGTTGGCGTTGGCAGGAAGTTAGTCAGACCATCATTCGCCAACTTCGGCTGACCCCCGAAGCGATCGGCAAAGGAGGCAGATGCTTTGGGAAACTCCTTGTCCGCTGGGCGGTAAGCCAAATTGCCGTTCGGATGCGGCGGTGCGTCTATTGGCAACTCTGCACGGCGCAGAACCTCTATTTCCGTCAGTCCCGTCCGGCCATTCTCCGCATGCTGAAAGGTGAACCTCAATTTATTCGTATAGATCGGGTCGAAGCGCAACTCCGTCGGCCGATGACCTTCAATAGCCGGACCAGCCTCTCCGCCTAATTCGCCGAGAAGTCGCCACCCGCCGTCATAATATTCGACCCGAGCCGCCACCGGAGGAACGACCTCCTTGCCGTCATCCAAAAAATAGAGCCGTACCAACTCCAGCACCCGCTCGGTCCCCAAATCCAGATATAGCCCGTCCTCTGCCGCTTCCGAACCCTCACACGTCCAGCGATTGGGTGGGTCGCGGTGATACCAGTAGTTGCCATCGACCAGCCTGCTGACCGGGGCTCGCGGATTGGAATACGACGAACCCAATCGCGGATAGTAAGCCCCATCGTTATTGACCGCGTAGTTCACCCACTGCTTTCCACTGGCTGGCTGGAGCTTGCCTTGCGGTAACTTAGCTGAAACGGGCTCCAGCTTCTCGCTCGACACCAGCAGCTTGCCATCCGCAAAAACTCTCAGCCCAGCCCCACGACCATAGCGCTGCCCATCGCGGTCCCAGCAGATGGTCAAAAGATGCCCCCGGTAAGGAACGCGGTCGAGGGCAAAGTAATCCCAATCGCTCGGCGCCAAGGGACGCAACTCGAGCAAATCATCATCTCGCGTTCGCAGCCCCACCAGCCCGGTAATCACCAAGTCGTTAAACGAGCTGTGGAAATAATGCTCGCTGTGGTTGTAACCATCGTGGCCCGCAAAGGAACCGGTATCTGGATGGCAAGCTTCCGCCAAGTAAGGTCGCCCTGCTTTGCGATGCGAGCGAGAAAAAGTCGAAAGCAGCGCGTAGTAATCCGCCTGAGTCACCACACTCTGCTGATATCCCTGCAACAAATTCGCCATCGCCTTGAGCGTCTGGCTGGTCGCGTACGGCCACGACTGCCCGCTCCACCAGCAGCAACTCTCTTTCAGCAGAAACATCGGGTCGTTCCGCTCGACCGTCGTTGGACCGAACGCTGCAGCGAACCCCTCCTTACTCATCAATTTGCCCCAAGCTTGCTCGTAACCGCGATCCGCATCCGGCAAAGAAAACTGCCAAGGCACATAGCCGATCAGCTCGCGACCAAACTCACTCCCCGCGTATCGCCCAGTTTGATGGGTCAAGGAAAGTGCTTTGACTTTGAACCCTTCGGCCTCTTCATCGCGCTGATACATGTGGAAGAAAAATTTCCGCTGAGGGTCCCACAGCTTTTCTTGAAGGTTGCGTTTGATCGAGTCGGCTTTCGCTCGGAACTGTTCGGCAACCGCGGCCTCACCAGCCAGTTCAGCAACCTGCGCGATGGCTCTCGCGTCAGCCCAGAGATAAGCATTCAGCGTCGGCCGATACCCGGGCGCTCCACGAAGAATGTCCGGGGTCTGGCGACTGTTGATGTTGAACTCCATCCCATCATCATGCCCAGTCTGCCAAAACAGCCCGACCTCAGGAACAAAATGCCGCTGCTCCCAGCCTTGGTAATTGCGCTGTAAATCAGGGAGCAAATCGACGACGTAATCCCGGTCGGGATGAACTTGATGGGTGGCCCAAACCGCATCGGCCAGCCAAGTGCTGTAGTTCCGCGGCTGAGCTCCCGAGGTTCGAAACCAGTAACGACCGTAGTCGCGGGCATAAATCGGATTGCGAAGCCAGCGGACCTCATACAGCTGATGCCCGGCAGGGCAGGAGATCGCCCCATAGGTTCCCGACCAAAACGGCCGGTCAATAAACTCTGTAAAGGAATAGCCCGAGTTGGGCGAGCCATAAGTCAGATGCTTGGTAATCAGCTCCCAGCGGTAATACCAAGTTGTCTGGAGTTCCTTGTCCGGGCATTCAAACAGCGGAATATTCGCCTCATACCAGTTCCAGTCTCGATTGTCCCAAAACGTCTCCTGCTCAAGCAATTGACGCGCATTCAGCAGCGAGTTCGGCGAGTCCTTAACCTCCTGCGCCGTTACCGCCGAATGACCCAACGAAATCGCAACCAACCAAACCAGCCACGACACTCTTCGCATTCAATTCCCCCAAACCGCGACTAAAAGGGCGACTAAAAGGTGTCAGGACTCTTTTTTTGGAAAAGAGTCCTGACACCTTTTCGACTGACACTGTTTCGAGTCCATACAGAGAAACTAACCCCGAATTTACCGAATCTTCGGTGGCTCCAGCTGAGATTGATTCGGGTCGGCTGGCGGGGCCCCTAGGACCAACTGGATTTTTTTCGCCTCTGACTCGCCTTTAGGAATCAGCTCGACCTCCAACTCCTTGCCCGCCTCGAATCGCCCGAGAATCGAACGCAGCGACATCAAATCTTTCGTCGGCTCTCCGTTGACCGAGACCAAAACGTCTTCTGCTTTCAAGCCCGCCGCTGCGGCAGCCGTTCCGGGAGAGACCTGATTCAGCAGCAGTCCTTTGCCTTGAGGATCGGGCGCACCTTGTACGCCCAGAAACGCCGGCTGAATTCGCTCACCCGCTTTCAGTCGTTCAATCAAAGACTCCGCGCCAACCAATGGAATCGCGAAGCCAATCCCAGAGTCATACCATTCGACCCCGGCGCCAATCGCTTGCGACTGCGGATTGAGCGGCACGCAAATGCCGATCAGACGTCCCTCCAGATCAATCAGCGGGCCCCCGTAACAGGCCGGGCTGATATTCGCGTCGGTCTGGATTGCTTTGCCTCCAATCCGATTCTTCGCACTCACGATTCCAGCCGAAATCGCTGCATTGGCATCTCCGAAACCGACACCAACCGAAATCGCCCACTGGCCAACGACGACATCTGTCGGGCTGACTAGTTCGGGTACAGGCATCCCCTGAACGCCATCGATTTTCAACAAGCAGATTTTTCGAGTATCATCTCGCCCCAACAATTGCGCGACGCGACGCTGACCGTCCGACGTAATCACCGTGATCACAGGGGGACGCTTAATAAAGTTGAAGGTGCTCGTGATGATGTAACCATCCGGCGAAATCATGACTCCGGTGGTGTTTCCTTCTCCCTGCTGGCGAATACCGCCAATCTTTCCTTGGACCGCGCTCACTCCGCCAAACGACTCAATCGTTACCAGAGCAGGTTGTATCTTCGCTGCCGCGACTCGAAAAGCTTTTGACGTCAGAACCATCGCAGTCAGGCGTTCCGCATCCGATGGCTCTTGGGCCGGAAGTTGCCGAGCCGCAAGACATGAGAAAACCAAAATCGTGGCGTTAACGACCCAAAAACTGAGCCGACTCCAGTGTGGCTGGCACCTTTGCATTAACCGCATATTATGGGCTCTCCTTTTTCTCGACCGGGATAACGGGTAGCCGCAACAACTCCAGCCCGCGCTTCACCACGATGATCACCTCCTGCCCAGCCTCTAAACGCTCGGCCACCTGGAGATAATCGCGCACTGTTCCAATTTTCTCTCCGCCGACGGAAACGATCAGGTCGTCCGCCTTCAGGCCCGCTTGCTCTGCCGGGCCGCCGCGCGTGACGCGGTCGATGTAAGCAGGGTCCTTGCGACCACCCAACTCCATAATCCGAATCCCCAAATCTCCTCGGACGACGGTGGGAGTTACTGCGGCTTCCTGTTCCTTGCTCTTCCCAGCAACGAATGCCGCAACCGTTTCGACAGGGACTGCATAATTCAAGCGAGTGTTGGTCTCTGAGCTATTGATAATTTTGCCCACCACACCGACCAGTCGCTTGTCGAGCGTCAAAACCGCGCCACCGGCCGCGCCCGGATTGCTGGTGATCGCATCGATCAGCACCAAATTTCCACGGTATGCCACATCGCGTTCGTTTAATCTCGCCTCCATCGCGGTTCGCAGGGCAATCACTCCCAGCATCACCGAGACCGGCTCTTGTTTGTCAGCAACCTTGAACGCATTGTTTAGCGCGACGACCCAATCCCCCTGTTCCCCGACAGGTTGGGAACTCAATTCGAAATACTCCGGGGTCGCTTGTTCGATTTTCAGCAAAGCGAGTTGGACCTCGCGATCGCGCCGCAACACGGTCGCTTCATGGGTGCTGCCATCCGCAAGAATAACTCGCGTTTGCTGACCATCGAGAAAAACGCCTTGAGAAGTCAGGATCAGGCCGTCCGGGGAAACAATCATTCCCGTGCCATAACCCTCAACTCGGCCTGCGCCAGCCCCGATCACTTTCACCATCCGAGCTTGCCCAAAATCAATCGCCTCCTGCAAAGCATTGCCGACCGGAAGATCGGTTTGAGCTACCAACAAACCTGCTGCGGGACCGAACAGCCAGACTCCCAGTAGCAAACTGACTTGGACTATCGCCTGGCAAAATACTCTCGCCTGATACGCCTGCTGTTTCTCTCGACTCATCGCTGGCCCTCCTGAATCAAGGCGTTGATATTCGCCCAATCGCTGGACGGATCTGTCAGCGGAGTCGCTGACTCGATCTGCAGCTGCATTTCAGGTTGTTTCGCCAAGCCCTGAACCACCACTCGCTGGGCGGCGACCAGCCAACCCGAGTGCGGCTGCCAGTCGTTAAACGTCACGCCGCGCCCCTTGCCATCGCAATCCTTGTCAGCCGAAATCTGAACCAGCGATTCGGCCTCGTTACTGTTTTGGTCGTAGAGGTTGATCCAGAAGTAAAACCAATCCTCGTCTGGGTCGAGACTCTTAAATCGGATCGCCGGGCGCCCCAAAGCCTTGTCGCCACCATCGAGGCTGACTTCACCAAAGCGAGCAAAGGGCTCCGCTGTCTGGATGCTGGCCATCGCCATCGCCTGTAACAGCAACGGAGAAAGCTTTGCCTCGGTGGCCGTCATTTCTTTCCACTGTCCATCGCGCCGAATCGCAAATCGCTGGCCATCGAACAGATACTCTTCCACTGGGCCGTCGCCGGGACGGTACTCAACGCGAACCGCACCTGTCGGGTCAAGCCGACTAATGCAGCGCCCGACTTCTTCTCCCTGCCGCAGCACTCGGTCTTCTATCGTCAGACCCAAGTTGCGTGTTTGCTGCCCCAACTTCGCCTTGTACCAGCCCTGCATCCGGCCCAGGTAGTGCTTTGCGTAATGACGATTCACTTCCGGCAGGCGAATCGCGCCTGGCTCTGCCGCAAGCAGGTCGTACATCGCTTGCTGCAATTCCAGTTGCTGCCGCTCCTCAGGCTTTGGATTCTCTTTTGGTGTCGGTGGCTTGCCTGGCTTGGCGTAAGGAAGTCCAAGCAATCGCACGGTAATCTCCCGAATCGAATCATCACTCTTGCGAACTTTTAAAGTAGCTGGCCAACCGACAGGTAGCGTACAAATCAAGTTCATGAATTGATTGGCCGACTCGATCGTCTCGCTTTCAAACTCCAGCAACTCATCGCCCAATTCCAAACCAGCCTCGGCCACTGCAGAAGTCTCGTTAATCGTTGAGCAGACGACTCGACCTCCTTGGTCACTGAAGTTTGCATCCAGCGTTCCATGCTCAACCAATTTCGTTGCCAATAGGTCGGGAAGAAAATTCTTGATCTGATTAGAAGAAATCGCGTAACCCAGCCCCACGTTCACGCGCCCTCGATCGAGAAAGCTTCCGCGTCCATTAATTCCGATCACTCGGCCGGAAAGATTGAACAGCGGACCGCCTGAGTTCCCGGGATTAATCGAACTGTCGACTTGGATGCAGTTGCCGTAAACCAGTTGGTTTTGTCCGGCACCTTCTTGAAACCGCTTTACTCCGCTGACTATCCCGAGCGTCACCGTTGGCGATTGATCCTCAGTTAAGACAAAGGGATTGCCCATCGCCAAAGCCCAATCGCCCACGCGGACAGTTTCCGAGTCAGCCAATCGCGAACGGGGAAACTCCGACTTGCCTTTTAGTTGGATGATGGCCACGTCACCGCCCGGGTCGGTGCCGATCAAATCCCACTCGTAAAGCTGGCCGTCGGCCAAGCCGGCCATGCCTTTGACTCCGGCTCCCATAATGACGTGGTGATTCGTAACCGCGATTCCACTGGCATCGATCACCACACCCGAACCACCACCTTGTCGACCGAAATCATAAATCGCGACGACACTTCCCTCGACCAGCCGAATCGCATCGAGCCGCTGGCTTTCGGCAGCTTTCACCCGATTCCAATCCTCGGGCGATATCTCCTGTGCAGTGCCAGAGAAGGAGAGTATTTGCAGCAACAGACAGATGCCACAACACATTAACAGCCGACGACAGCAGGGCCGTAACTCGGTATTCATAGCGCAGGTACTCAATCAGCAGAAATCCCAACCGTTTGTCGCGACAGCAAAAGCCGCTCGGTCTTACCCGCTTATTCTACCCCAGCGGCGCAGTGTTGGCTGCAAAAACCCTCGACTTGAGATCACAGCCGAGCAAGCCAGATCGGCCAAACGGTCCGAGTTCCGGAAAAACCCATCGGAACGGAAACTTTGAAGAGCTATCGATGGACCGAGGGCAAACCGCCCGTAATTCGGCTAAAGACTTCGTCCGTCGAGCCAACTCCGTCGACGCTCAATAGCAGTCGCTTGTCGGTGTAATACTCCAAAAGCGGAGCCGTGATCCGCTCGTAAAGATCCAGCCGATGACCGATCGCTTCAGGGCGATCTTCGGGGCGCGGGTCAGTCAATTCATAGAAGCGATTGACTAGGCGCCGCTCCAACTCCGCTCGCGGAACTCGCAATTCGATCACCGCAGTAAGCCGTTGACGGCGATTCGCCAGCATGTCGTCTAGCGCTTCGGCCTGAGGAATTGAGCGAGGAAAACCATCCAGCAAAAATCCATTCCGGCATTCAGTGCGGCCGATGGCTTCCTCCACAACTTTGACCATCAACTCGTCGTTGACCAACCCCCCCGAATCCATAATCGGACCGACAATCCGGCCCAATTCAGTGCCCGCCGCTTTTGCTTTGCGAAGAATGTCGCCCGTAGAAAGGTGGATGATCTCGTATCGCTGACAGAGCCGCTTGGATTGCGTCCCTTTTCCTGCGCCAGGTGGTCCGATGAATACGAGCAACATTGCTTGTTCCTCAGGCGACCTCGGCCGTTTCTCGAAGCTGAAAATCAGGGTGCAACCGCGACAGCACGGTGCATCCGCGACAGCTAAGTATGCTCTACCACCCAGCCCCCCAAAAGAGAGGGCAGGGGGGCGATTGAACATTCGAGACTATTCCAGCAACCCCTTGTAATTCCGCATCACTAAATGGCTGTCAATCTTTTGAACAAGGTCGAACGCCACGCTCACAGCGATCAACAGCCCCGTACCACCATAGAAGTTCGCGATCAGCGGGTTCACTCCGAGGAAGCTTTGTACCAGCGTTGGCACAACCGCAACGAGAGCCAAGAAGCCCGCACCCACGAACGTGATTCTTTCAATCACACTTTCAAGATAATCAGCCGTTCGACGTCCCGGACGATAACCCGGAATGAAGGCTCCGCTTTCCTTCAAATTCTGCGAAATCTCCTGGGGATTAAAAGTAATCGCTGTCCAGAAGTAGCAGAAGAAGTAAATCAACAAGATGTACAGGACGTTAAACAGAACCGAGCTCTGGTTTTGCAACGGCGAGACGATGTTGCTGAAGAAATTGCCAAAAGCGTTATCCCCAATCAATTGGCCCAGCCACTGGGCGACAAACGGAGGAATCAGCAATAAGCTGCTTGCAAAAATGATCGGCATAACGCCCGCTTGGTTGATTCGCAGCGGCATGTACTGCCGAGTGCCTCCGTAAACTCGGCGACCCCGAACGTGCTTCGCACTCTGCGTCGGAATCCGACGTTGGGCTTGGGTGATAAAGACCACACCGACAACCACCGCCACAAACAACGCGATAATAACGAGCAGCTTCTCCAGACCGACATTCGACGAATCGAAACCAGTCAGCTCTGGACGGAAGTTCGCAAACAAGTTGAACAACGCACCGGGCATCGCAGCGACGATCCCCGCCATGATCAACAAGCTGATTCCATTTCCGATCCCGAACTCATCGATCTGTTCACCCAGCCACATCAAAAAGATACTGCCGGTCGTCATGATCAAGATCGAGGCTAATTGCCAACCGAGTCTCAAGTTGCCATCAGCATTCTCAAATAGGGCTGCGGTCATGTTGAGCCCGCCCTCGCCCTTGGCCATCACGACAAACCAGAGGAAACCAGCCGATTGAACGAGGCAGAGAATCAACGTGAGGTAGCGGGTGTACTCGTTAATCTTCTTTCGCCCCGCCTCGCCTTCCTTGCGCAACGCTTCGAGCGGCGGATAAACGGTTGCGAGCAGCTGCAAAATGATCGAAGCCGAAATATAAGGCATGATCCCCAAGCCGAAAATCGTGACTTGGTTGAGCTGGCTGGCACTGAACGTGGAAACCTTTTGAAAAAAGGCGCCCATCGTGTTGTTCGTGTTCTTGGCGAATTCGGACACCTGAGCGTGGTCGATTACTGGCAGCGGAATCTGCCAGCCGACACGATAAACGGCCAACAGGAACAGCGTCAGCAAAATCTTCCGCCGCAATTCCGGAATCGTGAAAACCACTCGTAATTTTTCGAGCATCGCCTTTAATCCTCACGCCAGATTTCGCCAGTTTCGCATCGAGCCAAAAGCCCTCGGCGAGGTACCGACTTTCCTCTTGTCTTCCACTCATCTTCGGCCCTCCAGCCACCCTTGAAAAGTGGTGAAGGGCCCAATCAACTCCAATAACCGGTTTTCGGTCGTCAAGCCAAATCCTATTGGCCACCGCTATTGCAAGCCAAACGGCCGAGTTAATCAAGTCCAAAAACCAAGCAGGCCCAACACTGCAATCAACAGACTGCGGATGGGCCGTCGAGGCATTGTGTTAGTCCCGGAGAAAGCTTACTTCTTCTTGGCCTTTGCCTTCTTGTCCGGCTTCTGCTTTACCACTGGTGCTGGCATTGGCAGTTCAACGATTTGACCGCCGGCCTTTTCAATTTTCTCGCGAGCGGTCGCCGAAAAACGATGCGCGATGACAGTCAGTTTCTTGGTGATTTCACCGTGACCCAAGACCTTGAGGATGTCATAGCGATACTTGGCCAAATCCTTAGCCTTCAGTGAGGCTGGGCTGACTTCTTCACCAGCTTCAAACACGGCGTCGAGGTCACCAACGTTCACCTCGCCTACTTGGTAGGCGAACTTGTTGTTGAAACCACGCTTGGGTATCCGGCGGTACAGCGGCATGGTACCGCCCTGGAACACGAAGCTCTGTGGCGATCCGCTCATCGCGTACTGACCCTTGTGCCCGCGACCGGAAGTCTTGCCCTGCCCGGAACCAACTCCGCGACCGAGTCGCTTGGTTGCCCGATAGCCTTGGATGCCTTCGTTGACTTCATTCAAACTCATAGCTGAACTCCCCGCAGACGAGCGACGTCGTCCCTTGTTCTGACATTTTGCAGCGCCTTGATGGTCGCCTTTACCACAGTCACCGGGTTGGTGCTGCCATAGTTCTTGGTCAAGATGTTCTTGATGCCGGCCGCTTCGCAGACAGCGCGAACTGCGGAACCAGCGATCACACCGGTACCAGGTCCGGCAGGAATCAGGACCACGCTCGACGCGCCGCAGCTGCCGGAGGTCGGGTGAGCAATCGTGTCGTTGACCACCGAGACCTTCACTGCGGTCCGCAGAGCCTGCTTCGTAGCCTTTTCGACGCAGGGCGGAACTTCGTTGGCCTTGCCGTAGCCCCAACCGACCTTGCCATGACCGTCACCGGCCACAACCATGGCGGCAAAGCTGAACCGGCGACCACCTTTGACCACGGTTGCGCAGCGTTTCACTGCCACCGTGCGTTCAATCGTTTTGCTTTCAGTTTCGCTGGACACTTCAATCACTTTCCGACGTAAATGGAAATGAGACTCTCTTCCGACACACACCGCCTCGCCACCCGACTGACTCGCAGTCGCACTGGCCGAGGACGCTGCCCTTCGATTTAGAAGGACAAACCGGCGGACCGGGCAGCCTCAGCCAATTGGGCTACCCGACCATGATACTTGTAACTTCCGCGGTCAAACTTGACCTGGGTGATCCCAGCCGCTTGAGCACGCTTGGCAATCGCCTCGCCAATGACCTTTGCCGCGTCGCAATTTCCAGTCTTGGAAACTTGGTCACGCAACTCCTTGTCACGGGTGCTGGCCGCAGCCAGTGTACGCCCGGACTCGTCGTCGATGACCTGACAATAGAGGTGACTGTTGCTCCGATAAACAGAGAGCCGTGGACGGCTGGAGTCGCCTCGAATCCCCTTGCGCACCCGGTTGGTTCGGCGCCAACGACGGATGTTGAGTGTCTTTTGCGGTTTCACAACTGGACCTTCAATTCTAAGCCAATGACTGTTTGTACGATACTAATCCCTGCGCCGCCCAAGCTCCCTGAGGAAACTTAGACCCCGCGGCGGTCAACCCGCTACTTCGAGGCTGCCTTACCCGGCTTGAGCTTGATTTGCTCGCCGACGTAACGAATACCTTTACCTTTATACGGCTCCGGCTTGCGAAGCGAACGAACCGCAGCGGCGAACTGACCAACCAGTTGCTTGTCGCAACCGGAAATGTTGATGTGCGTTTGATCTGGGCACTCGACCTTCAGGCCCTCTGGAACGTCCTTCTTGATTTCGTTGGCAAAGCCAACCCGAAGAGCGAGCACTTTGCCCTTGAGCGAGCAAACGTAACCGACGCCTTGGAGTTCCAGCTTCTTCTCGTAACCCTTGGTGACGCCCTCGATCATGTTGGCGACTACTGCCCGAGTCAGGCCGTGAAGAGCCTTTGCTTCGCGGGCGGTAGAAATGTTGGTCACGACAACTTCATTACCTTTGACTTCAACACCCACCTCCGGGCGGAAATCAAAGCTCAGCTTTCCCTTGGGCCCTTCTACGTTGACCTTGTTTCCGGCGACATTCACCTTGACTCCGGAAGCGATCGGGACGGGGAGTTTTCCGATACGTGACATTGTTTATTCCGCTTTTTCTAAAACCACTACCAAACTTTTGAGGCTGTTGGACTTTCGCTTAACAGAGACTGCTGCGACTATCGCCGTCTTGCCGAGTGGTCACCGCCTCGCGAATCCACCCCGCAAAACTCTCCGACTACCAAATCTCACAGAGAACTTCGCCACCAATCTTTTGCTGACGAGCCTCGCGGTCACTCATCACACCACTACTGGTGCTGAGGATTGAAATCCCCAACCCGTTCAGGATGGGACGCAGTTCCTTCGCAGGGCGGTAAACCCGGCAACCAGGCTTGCTAACCCGCTTGACGTGGCGAATCACCTTCTCACCACTCGGTCCATACTTCAGTTCCAGCCGAAGCTGGTTGACTGGTTCTGATGTAACTTCAGCCCAGTCCCAGATGTAGCCCTCTCGCTTCAGAACGTCAGCGACGCCCTTCTTGACCTTCGAGACGGGGACATCGACGTGCTGCCGTTCCACATTGATGGCATTGCGGATGCGCGTCAGCATATCGGCAATCGGGTCAGTCATCATATCTGCAGTATTCCTCTACCAAATTCGCTTCAACAGTACGCTCGAACCTCTTCTGTTCCTACCGGCCTCACCGTTCTTGGACCGAACGGTTGTCGCCGGCGACCAGCCACTACCAGCTGGACTTGCGAACACCCGGGATCAGACCTTGGTCGGCCAGTTTCCGGAAGCAAATCCGGCAGATGCCGAACTTGCGGTAAACCGCCCGTGGCCGGCCGCACATCGTGCAGCGACGTTCCCGTCTGACCGGGTACTTGGGAGTGCGCTTTGCTTTCGCGATTTTTGATTTCTTAGCCACAACCTAAACCTGCTGTGTTCAGTTACCTTGCAACAAACGGTTCACCACTCAACGACTCAAGCCATCCTTAGGCTTTGGCGGCCGCTTTGCGAGTCTCTCGGAAAGGCATTCCGAAGAGCTTCAGCAACTCGCGACCTTCATCGTCCTTATCCGTGGACGTCACAAAAACGATGTTCATCCCCTGTGAACGGGTGAACTTGTCCGGATTCAATTCCGGGAAAACCAAGTACTCGGTCAAACCGAGGCTGTAGTTCCCCTTGCCATCAAACGCTTTCGGGCTGACACCACGAAAGTCGCGAACCCGAGGCAAAGCAAGGCTGAGCAGGCGGTCGAGGAACTCGTACATCCGAGCGCCTCGCAGGGTGACCTTGCACCCAATCGCCTGACCTTCTCGCAACTTGAAGCCCGCAATCGACTGACGAGCCTTGGTGATCACGGCCTTTTGACCAGTGATCTGAGTCATCGCATCGGCCGCATCTTCCAAATGCTTCTTATCTTCTTTGGCGCTGCCCACACCCATGTTCACTACGATTTTTTGCAACCGAGGCAACGACATCGGATTGTCCCGACCCAGCTTCTCAGCCAACGCGGGCCGAATCTGGTCGAAATAGAGCGTGTGCAATCGGGCTCGACCAATCGAGACCGGTGCCGCCTTATCTTGTTTCTTTGCTTTTGCCATTAACTCAATCCACCTGCTATTGGGCCGCCCGGTAATTGGGAAACCCCGTTTCCGATAATCCTGAGCCAGTGGTCGCTTCCAACCACTCGCCTCACCCTCCCGGTCCCCTCGTCCGTCACTCCCCACTCGTTATCACGAGTTCAAGGCCGCAACGACTCACGAACCAGGACGCCTTTTCAGGCTAAATAACCTCGTTGGCCAAACTGACGATCTTCATGAAGTTGCGGTCTCGCAACTCACGAGCCACCGCACCGAAGATACGCGTGCCACGCGGATTGTTGTCCTTATCGATCAACACTGCCGCGTTGCTGTCAAACCGGATGTAGCTGCCATCAGCCCGCCGTGTCGATTTCTTGGTCCGCACGACGACAGCCCGGACGACTGCCTTCTTCTTGATGTCGCTGCCGGCAATCACGCTCTTGACGCTGCACATGATCACATCACCGATGCCGGCAGTTCGCCTGCGCGAACCACCCAACACCTTGATGCACATCACTTCGCGTGCGCCCGTGTTGTCAGCCACTTCCAGTCTGGTTTCTTGCTGAATCATGTCAGTTCAACTATCGAAAAATTTGTCTTGTTCGTTTGCCTACTGATTCCCACTCCTCAGGCCTGCCTCGAGGTCCTTCTGAAAACCTCTCGACGAAAGCCATCGGGCTTTACCGAATCAGCCCCCGGTCGCCTCGCGACCTGACCGTTCCCGCTCCGCCCTAATCGCAGCCAAATCGACATCCGTCGACTTGGAAACCACTTCGACCAGCGTCCATCGCTTGGTGGCCGACAACGGACGGGATTCAATAATCCTCACCGTGTCACCAACCGCCGACTCGTTGTTTTCGTCGTGCACATAGCAGGTTGTCCGCTGTCGGATGTACTTGCCGTACTTGGGATGCCGAACTCGACGGCGAATCTCGACCACCCGGGTCTTCGCCATCTTGTCGCTCGTCACCTGACCAACCATCTCTCGCTTGGGCATATCAATTCCAATCAACTCGCAGTGTCAATTCGCAGTGTCAATTCGCAGTGTCAATTCGCAGTGTCAATTCGCAGTGTCAATTCGCAGTGTCAATTCGCAGTGTCAATTCGCAATTTCAATTCGATGTTTTCGTCAGCAGTTTCAATTCGCCCTGCATCAACCAGTTCCGTTTGTCTGACGCATCGTCCGGCTTGCCCTGCCAATTCAGCAACGAGCCAACCCGAAACCGAGGGAGACCTTAGCTCTTGCGAGCCCGCTCGTTCATGATCGTCTTGATCCGGGCAATCAACTGGCGATTGCGGCGCATCTCCGACGGGACATCCAACCGGTCAGTCTGAGCCTGCACCCGCAACCGAAACAAAGTGTTCGCTGCGTCCTTTGCTTGGGCTGCCAACTGGTCGTCGGTCAACCCACGCAGGAAACTGGCTGTGTTTTCTCGCTCATTCATGACTGATTCATCCTCGCCACGCCAAACAACCAACCGTCATCTCAATTCGCAATCGTTTCGCAACCCAGCAACAGCTCTTAGTGAGCCCGTCGCCGAATCATCCGCACCCGCAAGGGGAGCTTGTGTGCCAGACGCGCAAAGCACATCTTGGCCTGCTGCTCGGTAACACCGGCCAGCTCATAAATCACCGTACCTGGCTTAATCACGGCGACCCAGAATTCTGGTTCACCCTTACCAGTACCTTGCCGAGTTTCCAGCGGCTTGGACGTGATCGATTTGTGTGGGAAAACCCGAATGAACAAACGACCCTCGCCGCGGACGTATTGCTGTGCAGCAATACGACCAGCTTCGATCGTTTGAGCCTTCAGCCATGCATATTCCATGGACTGCAGTCCGAAATCGCCGAACGACACCTCGTTTCCACGAGTGGCGTTACCTTTTAAACGACCTCTTTGGACCTTTCGATGTTTGACCCGCTTGGGCATCAACGCCATCGGTCTCGTCTCCGTAAGTACCCTGATTAATCCAAACCTGGACGCCGATGTGGCCCTGCGCCGTCATCGCTTCCGTAAAACCGTAATCAATCTTTGCTCGCAAAGTGCTCAGCGGCATCGCGCCAGCAATCTGCTTTTCGCGGCGAGCCATTTCGGCTCCACCCAAGCGTCCCGCCAACTGGATCTTGATCCCCTTGGCTCCCGCTTCCATTGTTTCTTCTACCGCCCGCTTCATCGTCCGACGAAAGCTGGCTCGCTTGGCCAACTGCTCGGCGATCTTCTCGGACACCAATTGAGCCCGAATCTCTGGCCGCGATACTTCCTCGATCTTGAGGTTGATGCGGCGACCAGTCAGGTTCTGAAGCTCTTCCTGCAATAGTTCGATTTCTTGGCCCTTTTTGCCGATGATCAAGCCCGGACGGGCGACCATCATCACGACCTTGACTTCATCGCGAGTTCGCTCAATCTCAATCCGATCAATTCCAGCAGCGGAGTAATTCCGGGTCGGATGCTTCTTGATGAACCCCCGGATCTTCTTGTCCTCCAGCAACAGCGAGGAGAACTCCTCCTTGGGAGCGTACCAGCGGCTTTTCCAGCCCAGCATCACGCCGGTGCGATAGCCAATCGGATTAACCTTTTGTCCCATATTTCGTAATTCCGTATTTCCCTGACCTGAGGGCCTGAAAACTCAACACTTTGGCAAATGGACCTGTGAAATCTCTTCCGCCTAAATCTCTTCCAACGTCACGCTGATGTGAGCGAAACGCTTCTTGATTCCGTAAGCCGTACCGCGAGCACGAGGCTGGATCCGCTTGAACATCGGGCCACCGTCAATCCGTGCATCACTGACGAACAAATCCCGCAGGTTTGCCGACTGACCCTTGTTTTGATCAGGGTCCTGCGCATTGGCCGCCGCGCTCTTGATTACCTGCTCCAGCAACCGGGCACCACGGTGCGGTTGATATCGCAGAATATTCAAAGCCTCGTCGACGAACTTGCCGCGAACAAGGTCAGCCAATGGCCGGACCTTGCGGGCGCTGATTCGTGCAAATCGGTGTTTTGCCTGAAACATGACTGTTATCCCAACTCTTGACTATTTCCAACTCTCTCAGGCCGGCCAGTACGGCCAACCTTCTCGCCAAACCCGCCGCTTTTCAGCTGACCAAGCTCAGCAACTCAACCCACCACTTTTTTACTAAGGAGTGGATGCCTTCTTAGCTCCGCCGTGACCCCGGAAGGTGCGAGTCGGAGCAAATTCGCCAAGCTTGTGACCTACCATGTCTTCAGTCACAAACACCTTGAGGTGCTGCTTGCCGTTGTGAACCATGAACGTGTGGCCGATGAACTCTGGAATGATCGTGCACGACCGCTCCCAAGTCTTGATCGCGTCCTTCTTGCCACTCTCATCCAATCGCTGAACCTTCTTGAACAGCGACTCGCTGACAAAAGGCCCCTTGCTTTGTGATCTACCCATAATCTCTCGACCTGACTTCGGCTGTTGTTCCGCCTAAAACTTCAACTCACTGACCAACCAACTATCGCAACTTCAACTGACCGTAGCGACGTGAACGACGGCGTCGAACAATCGCCGAGTTCGAGGGCTTGCCCCGCTGGCGAGTTCCGCCACCCTTGGCTGGCTTGCCCGTGGGGCTAACCGGATGACGACCACCCTTGGTACGACCCTCACCACCACCGTGCGGGTGGTCATGCGGGTTCATCGCTGTTCCACGAACGGTCGGACGGACACCCATCCAACGCTTTCGCCCAGCCTTGCCAAGGTTCACGTTCATCGCTTCAGGGTTACTGACCTTGCCGATCGTCGCTCGGCAGTTAGCCGGAACGCGGCGGATTTCGCCGGAAGGCAGAGCAATCTGAGCCCATTCGCTTTCGCGTGCCATCAAAGTTGCCGATGAACCCGCACTGCGGCAAAGCTCACCACCCTGACCAGGTCGCAACTCAATGTTGTGAATGTCCGATCCGGGCGGAATGTTCTTCAGCGGCATGCAATTGCCAACCACCGGAGGAGCATCCGGGCCATTGAGCAACTGAGCGCCGGCCATCAATCCGTCCGGAGCCAAAATGTATCGCTTCTCGCCATCGCGGTACTTCAGAAGCGCGACGCGAGCATTTCGATTCGGGTCGTACTGAACCGAGTCAACAACCGCAACGATTCCGTCCTTGTCCCGACGGAAGTCGATAATCCGATACATCTGCTTGTGGCCACCACCACGGTGACGACAAGTGATGAAGCCCTGATTATTACGTCCACCGCGCTTCTTCTGTCGACGCAGCAAACTCTTCTCAGGCTTTGCTCCGGGAGTAAGCTCAGCGAAATCGCTGACGCTCGCTCCACGGCGACCCGGTGTCGTCGGCTTGTAATTTCGAATTCCCATGACTTCGTTTTCCTTACGCCTGCCTGCCAGTCAACATCCTGGCTCGGCTATCTACTGTTGTCTTGCGTTTTCTCTGCTGCAGTTACCGCTTCACGCCTTCAACCGAGGCCAATTTGGCCGCTTAGAAGAAGTCAATCTTGTTGTCAGGCTTCAGCTTGACGATCGCCTTCTTCCAAGTCTTGGTCTGCCCAAACTTGAACCGGAAACGACGAGACTTACCCCGCCGGGTTTGAGTCGCAACCTTGTCGACCTGCACGTCAAACAAAGCCTCAACGGCCTGCTTGATTTGCGTCTTGGTCGCCAGAGGATTGACCTCAAATGTGTATTGATTGCCTCGCTCCGACTGGAACACACCCTTTTCCGTCACGCGCGGACGAAGGATGATCTGGTGGGGCTGAAAACTTGCCGCCACGCCAGTCCCGGGGACTTGTCGCTGATTGTCCTTTGGCTTTGCCATCTCGCTGTTCTCTCCCGCAACTTCCACCGACCCTCAGGCCGGCTCGTTACCGAATAACCTTTCTGCTCGGACCGATCCCTACGCTTCCGCTTGACCAGCACCCTGTGACTTCAACCAGTCCAGAGCCGCCCGAGTAAACACCACCTGCCGAGGCTTCAACACCGCCAAGGCATTCAAGTCTGCCACCGACGAAATCTCGACTCGGTCAATATTGCGAGCACTCTTATAAACAACCGGGCTGTAACCTTCCGTCGCAATCAAAGTCGACTTACCGGCCAAACCCATCGCCTTGAGCATCGCAGCGACTTCGCGAGTCTTCGGAGCTTGCATGTCCAAGCTCTCGACCACTGCGACCTGTTCTTTTTGAATCTTGCTGGCAATCGCCATCCGCGTCGCCAAACGAATCGCCTTGCGAGGCAACCGGTAGGAAAAATCGCGGGTCTTCAGCGCGAACGCATGGCCACCACCAACCCGGACCGGAGAACGCTTGCCACCAGCACGAGCATTACCCGTACCCTTCTGGCGATACATCTTCTTGGTCGAACCAGCAACCTCAGCCCGCGACTTGGTCTTGCGAGTACCCTGGCGAGCATTCGCCTGATACATCACCACCACGTCATGGAGCAATTGCTTGTTGATCGTGTCCGCAATTTGGCTCGGGTCAATTTCATATGCCCCAACCTTCTTTCCGGACTTGTCGTAAACTGGCAAGCTCACCATTTCGCTACCCAATCGCCTGTTCTACCGTTTATCTTTCCACTACCCGGGAGTCGCGACCAACTCGGCCTCAACTCCCACCAATCGCTCGAACTAACGCTTCATATTCGTTTCGCGAACGATCACAAACGCTCCGTTGGGGCCAGGTACGGCACCGCCGATGAGCAGCAAATTGTCTTCCAAATCAACCCGAACCAACTTCAGGTTGCGCGTGGTCACCATTTCACTTCCGAACTGACCAGCCATCTTCTTGCCCTTCTTCATGCGGCCACCACCTCGCCATGCCGCTAGAGCGCCAGTACCACCAGGATGGCGATGCACTTTCTTCACGCCGTGCGTCGCTCGCTGACCCTTAAACCCGTGCCGCTTCATCGGGCCTTGGTAACCACGACCCTTGGTCACACCGACGACATCGACAGCCTTGACCGAACTAAGCTCGTCAACCCGCAACTCTTTGCCCACTTCATAACCATCAAACGAACCACGGAGTTCGCGGACAAACTGCTTCGGTTCGCAGTTCGCCTTTGGCAGAGCGGCAACGCCGCCGGCAGCGCGAGCCTTCGACCGCTTGCTGCCAATATTCGCCACATGGCCGCGCTCAGAGCGACTGGCCTGACTCGGACGAGAACGCTTTTCCTTTACAGGACGCTTTTTGTCCAGAAAACCTAACTGAATCGCGGCGTAACCATCTTTATCGACTGTCTTGACCTGCAAGACATGACAAGGTCCCGCCTGAATGACGGTAACCGGGCGAACCTCCCCGGTCTCATTGTCGAAAATCTGAGTCATCCCGACCTTACGGCCAAGTATGCCTTTGCTCATATCCATCGCCTTGTGATTCAGTCAGTCTTGTCGACCGGATGCACTGCCTGCGGCAGAGTTATCCGAGCGACTTCCATTTCATCGTGATTTGAATACGTCTTTGTTCGTGTTGGTAAAAATCAACCCGATTGAACTCTCAATCAAACTCAAAACAACTATCGAGCAGTCGCCTTGATTTTGATTTCAACGCCCGCCGGAACGCTAAGCTTATTCAGCGCCTCGATCGTCTTAGCCGTTGCCTGAACGATGTCGATCAACCGCTTGTGCGTTCGAATCTCGAATTGCTGACGAGCCTTCTTGTCAATAAAAGGACTCGACAACACCGTGAATCGCTCGACGCGAGTCGGAAGCGGAATCGGACCGTGAACTTCGGAGTGAGTACGCTTCGCCGTGTCAACGATCTCCTGGGCGCTCTGATCAAGCACCGCATGATCGTAGGCTTCCATTCGAATTCGGATGACTTCATGAGTGGGACCAGACACGGAAACACTCTCCAAAAATTACGGATGACCTTAACCCGCCTCTACTCCAAGTGACCTGTTCTATAGGTCATTTGCTGGCAAACTCGTGACTCGCTGGCAAACGACAAGCGCTCGCTTGATGCCAACGGAGTTTCCGCGGAGCAAGCTAAAGCACCCCGCAGTTTCCATAAAACCCACGAAAAAACATTCGTTTCGTGGAGGAGGCGACCAGATTCCGCTGCCTCTCCGGGCAGCGACGAATCGACCAAGATAAAGGGCCCCTGTTGAATCGTCAACGGCTAATGAAGAATTTGGCAAAAATCGGTTCTAGTCGCAGAAATTTGGGTTTCTCGCGTTCCCGAGCGCCAACAAAGCACCTTTCAAGCCAACTTGTCGCAGTTCAACCGCCTGGCCCCCGCGACGGCGGCCCAAATGTCCGCCGCCTAACCAACTCCAGACGCTGGAAAAGCACCGATTTCAGACATCACAACCGGCAAACCCTCGCGGCCCAACCGCCCCAACGCCCCCAAAGCCCCAACACGCAACCCAAAAGCCAATCGCCAAAAAAGCCTCGGCTGGCTTGACCTCCCCGAAGACTCCTACAATTACGGAGCAAAGAATCATTCGCTTATCGCTTCACTCTCGATCCTCCGAGCGGCTTGCATGTCCCCCTGCGAAACCTTTGACCAAAAGCCCGGCGGGAACCTTCTCGTTTTCACAAGCCTCATCTGCTTAGTCATTTTCTTTCAATCCAAACCGTCGCACGGACAACAGTTCGGGGTCCCAGTTCAGCTCCCCACAACTTCAATCTTCAGTGTCAACACAACCGTGAGTGTTCCCGACGGCGGATCGATCAGCCTCGGCGGAAATAGCGGCAGCGCATGGAGCAGCACCCGCAGCGGCGGGCCCTTTCGCCCCTTCGGCAACCGCGCAGTCGGCGGCTCCCAGTTCGCCTCAAACGTTTCTGTGAACGTGCAGATCATCAGCCTCGCCGAAATGGAAGCCGACCTGCTCAGCCAACTCCCCGCCGATCGCAGCCTCGCGGATTACGCTCGCCCCGCAACTCCCGAATTGACTATCCACCAGGCAATCAACTCCGCAGCTCCGCGAAAAGCCAGTCCGAATTCGCTTCCCGAACAAACCGCTTCATCAGCCGAGTCGCGAGCCAACGGCCCAACCAGTGCGGCAAAGCTCACCGCGCGACAACCATTCAACTCACCGCCCACACCTGCCTCACGCTCGAAGTTCACATCGGAAGTCGTCGACCCCAACGGCTCAAAGCAAGTCCAAGATAAAGCTGACTTCATGTCGCGGCACATCGGTCGAAAAAAGAAGTGACCTGCGCATGATCTCGATCGATCGGCTTTCCTTTCATTACCCCCGCAGCCCGTTTTCTCTGCAAGTCAACTCGCTGCAGATCGAGCGCGGTGAGAAAGTCGCTTTCGTCGGCCCCAGCGGCAGCGGCAAGACCACGCTGCTCAAACTGATTGCCGGTATCGTACTGCCTGATTCCGGCAGTCTTCGCGTGGAAGATTCCGATGTCGCTCGACTTACCGATGCTCAGCGACGAAACTTCCGCATCGCCCGGATTGGGCAGGTTTTTCAGCAGTTTGAGCTGCTTCCTTACCTCCGAGTGCGGGACAACATCCGGCTTCCTTTTCTGATCAATCAAACGCTCCCATGGACCCGTTCCAAGGCCCAAGACTTGGAAACGCTCGCCAGCCGACTTGGTCTCTCCGACAAGCTGCAACGCTTTCCCAGCCAACTCTCTCAAGGCGAACAGCAGCGAGTTGCCATTGCCCGCGCTCTGATTCATTCGCCGCCACTGCTTCTCGCCGATGAACCAACCGGCAACCTCGATCCAACTAACAAACAGAACACACTGCGTCTGCTTTTCGAACAAATCGAATCACACGGAGCCACGCTCATCGTCGTCACTCACGACACGGGCATCCTCGATGGCTTCACACGCGTGATCGACTTCAGCCAATTCCAAAAGTCCGCTGGACTGGACGCGCCTACCGCAGCAGGAGGCGCACGATGAGCGGCTGGCTGGAACTCGCCCTGCGTTACATCGCTTTCCACCGCTGGAAGACCACGCTCCTCGTGCTGGCCATCCTGCTGACTACATTCCTGCCGGCCGCCGTGCGGTTGTTGCTGAATCAATTCGAGCGCTCGCTGGTGGCTCGAGCAGCATCTACGCCGCTGGTCCTCGGCCCCAAAGGAAGCGGCGTCGATTTGACTCTGCACACACTCCATTTTCGCGCACCTCCGCGCGACGATCTAAAATTCGGCGAATGCCAAGCTCTCCAAGAGTCCGGACGCTGCCTCGCCATTCCGCTGTTCCAGCGATTCACCGCCTCCAAATTTCCGCTCGTGGGGACCTCGCTCGAGTACTTTGAATTCCGGCAGTTGACGCTCACATCAGGACGCAACTTCGCTCTGCTCGGCGAGTGCGTTCTGGGCAGCGAAGTCGCCCGGCAACTGAAACTCGGCCCCGGCGACCAACTTCTCTCAGACCGGGAAAATGTTCTCGATATCGCTGGGCTTTATCCCCTGAAACTGAACGTCACCGGAGTGCTCGCCGCGACTGATTCCGCCGACGATCGAGCCGTCTTCGTCGATCTAAAAACGGCTTGGGTCATTGCCGGACTGGGGCACGGACACCAAGACCTCGCTTCCGAAACGGACGAAGGAAAAATCCTCGCCCGCGACGATGAGAAAATTGTCGCCAGCGCCGCAGTCCTTCCCTACACAGAAATTACCGCAGCCAACCGCGACTCCTTCCACTTTCACGGCTCGGAAAACGACTTCCCGTTGACGGCCGTCATTGTCGCCCCAAACGACCAGCGCGCCGCCGACCTCCTGACCGCCGACTACGCCGTCTCCAGCCAAACGGCTCAGCTCATCTCCCCCCGGCAGATGATCGACGAACTGCTGCAAGTGGTTTTCCGCATCCAGCGATTCTTCGACGCCAACGCCCTGCTGGTGCTGATCGCCACCGGCCTGCTGCTGATACTCGTCGTCCTGCTCTCACTGAAACTGCGGGCCGAGGAGATGCAGACCATGTTCAAGCTTGGCTGCAGCCGAGCGACAATCGGGCTGCTGCAACTGGGCGAATTGGCAATCGTCTTCCTCTTGGCCGGCGCACTGCTGGCCACAGCCCTCTGGCTGACCAATCTCTACGCCGCCCCGCTGCTGGAGCGATTGCTCTTGGGGTCAGGTTGATTCGAGTCGCGTAGGTTGGGTCGCATCCGCGCGATCGGCGAAACATTAATCAAAGCTAAACCCGCGGTGCGCACCCACCGCGGCAAACGGGCGGGGCGACACCCTAACTCGCAACTGCAACCAGCTTTCGGCTCAACTCACCTTATCGCGCACCACCTGCATGCAATCGGCTGCTTTGATCCGCTCCTGCTGCAGCGTATCGCGGTCGCGGATCGTAACCGTTCCGTCCTGCAGCGACTGCCCGTCAATTGTGATGCAGTACGGAGTTCCCGCTTCGTCCTGGCGACGGTAACGCCGGCCGACCGAACTCTTCTCGTCATAGAACACGTTAAAGTGCTTCTTCAGTGCCAAGTAAATATCCTTGGCCATCTCGGGCATGCCATCTTTTTTGACCAGCGGTAGGATCGCCGCCTTGATCGGAGCAAGCCGCGGATGGAATCGGAGCACGGTCCGCTTTTCACCCTTGCCCTCTTCATCCGGAGCCTCATCCTCATGGTAGGCCTCACAGATGATCGCCAGCGTCGCCCGATCAGCACCCGCCGAAGGCTCGATCACATGCGGCACATACTTTTCGTTAGTCAAGTCATCGCGGTAGGAAAGATCCTTGCCGCTGCCGCGCCACTTCGGCTTGCCATCCGGACCTAGCTGGACCTGCAGCGGACGGGTCTTCTCATCGAGCTTCCCTTCCATGTGGCTGCGGAGGTCGAAATCTCCGCGGTGAGCGATCCCCTCGAGTTCTCCGTACTCACCTTCGGACAGGAATGGAAAAGCGTATTCGATGTCAGCCGTGCCGATCGAATAGTGCGACAGCTCATCGGATGCATGTTCGCGCAGCCGCAGTCGCTCTGAGCCAACACCGTAATCCTGATACCACTTCATCCTGCGGTCGCGCCAGTAGCGGTACCAATCCGCCGATTCGTTCGGGTGGCAGAAGAACTCGATCTCCATCTGCTCAAACTCGCGCGATCGAAACGTAAAATTCCGCGGCGTGATCTCGTTGCGGAAACTCTTGCCAACCTGAGCGATCCCCAGCGGCAAGCGATATCGAGTACTGTCGATCACGTTCTTGAAGTTGACGAAAATTCCCTGAGCCGTCTCGGGCCGCAGAAAGGCCGCGTCGTCTTCGGTCCCCAGTGCCCCGAGCGTCGTCTTGAACATCAAGTTAAAATCGCGAGGCTCAGTCAAACTGCACTTGTCGTGCTGGCCCACCATTTTGCTCGGCTTGATCGGGCAGGGGGTACCCGGAATGTGGTCTTCGCGAAAGCGGCCTTTGCATTCCTTGCAGTCGACCATCTTGTCGATGAACAAGTCGTAGTGGCCGCTGCATTTCCAAATCTGCGGGTGCATGATGATCGTCGAATCGATCCCGGTCATGCTGTACTGCCCTGGCGCACCGGGCAGCACATTCAAGTCGTCATGGGCCAGCACCATGTCCTGCCACCAAGCGTTCTTGATGTTTCGCTTGAGTTCCACTCCCAGCGGGCCATAATCCCAGAAGCCGTTTAGACCACCGTAGATTTCGCTGGACTGAAAAACGAATCCTCGTCGCTTGCACAGCGATACAATCTGCTCCATATCCATGTTGCGTCACACCGTGAAGGCACGGCCCACTGTTGAGTTGGAAATGCGAATCATTCGAGTCGAAATATAACCCTGCCGCGCAGGCGTGTCGAGGCAACTCCAAGCTCTTAGGTCGCCGCATCGTGTATCCTGCACTCACTGATTTCACAGCTTTCACTCCCGATTCTTTACCGCCTCGGCGAAACTTCCGCGAGCCGCACTGATGCCAATTCATCGCATTCGCCTCAAAGCCCCTTGGCTGGTTTCCGCCTATCAAAAGGGGCTGCCAATTGAGCTCCAACCGGGGGCTTCAAATCCCAAACGGGAATTGCCGAAGCTGCTTGAGCAACTGCTTGGCTCATGCACCGAGCCCGTCGACATTCAAGCCATCCGCCGATTCCATCGCCCCACAGGTTTGACAACTTCCAGCCTCATCTCCGTTGAAGTTAGCTCCGAGCACCTACCCGACCGAGTGCTCTTTGGACCGATCGACCCGGGCGAGGAATCAAGCGACCAGCTGAGCGAGCTAGAGGCTTTGCCTAGCAGCGAGAATCGAATTGAGTTTGTCCTGCCGCAAGATCTCCAGCTGCGCAGCGAACTGCGGCTGCAGTGGGACCAACTCCCACCCCAGTCCGCTCTGGAATTACTCGCTGTCGAGTTACTGATTCGGGAACCAGAGGATGAGTGAGCACAGCCACGCAATCACAAAAGGATGACTCACACGGAGCCGCGTGTTTTTCACCGCCGAGTTAAACCGAGCCTCGCCTCGCCAGCCGGCTAGCGGCGAAACGATCGTAGAGCAGTTGAGCAGTAGAAAAACCGGAATGGCATAGGACGTTGATTTCCACATACCACCCCAGCGAGGCTCTTTTGACCAATGGCCTTTAAGCCTCCAACTCGGCGCTGCGCGAGGACCCGGCTGACGAAGGCGAAGAACGCGGGCTTTCCCCGGCGTCGCCGTTTGAACCTGCAGGCCACAACCGGTCCAAACACCCTTTCGAACTCAACTTTTGACAGCACCCGTGGCAAA
>Ga0169931_10002811_pt1 | contig 28085 bp, 20 predicted proteins | sample Kivu_15m_20L_FD_129675 | JGI IMG/M metagenome (GOLD analysis project Ga0169931, IMG submission 129675) | Freshwater microbial communities from Lake Kivu, Western Province, Rwanda to study Microbial Dark Matter (Phase II) - Kivu_15m_20L... | ecosystem: Environmental > Aquatic > Freshwater > Lake...
GGATGAAGAACTCGCCGAGTGCGCCATCAAGCCGCACGCGTATCATGGCGAGTGGAACTATGAGATTCACCCGCGAATGACGGTGTGAGATTTCGGCATATTAATTTGGCGCAGTTCCTTAGCGGCAATATTCGCCACATCTCCGTGCTGGCCAATCAGGTCCTTGATGTTCACGAATCGGGCCCCCAAAATGCCGCCAGGCGACGTCTTCGCAAAGTGTGTGTCTGCCATGTCTCCGCAGAAGAACCGGTGCCCAGTCTCGATCTCGTAATCGCAGTTCAACTTGGCGTCAGCGATAATCGCGAGAATTGCTCCGTCGTAGGCGTCGGTGGCGTCGCCGTAAATCAATGTCTTCTTCAGATTGGCTCCATCGAACTCGACATCAAACACGCTCTTGACGCCGAGTACAGCCCTCACAGCTTTTTGGTTGTAGATGCCGATGAATGCGTGGCTCGTATAGCCTCGGTCGGACGGCTGGAAGTAGATTCGGTGAACCTTGTTGATCCCTACGCTTTTGCCGCATGGAACGATGCGCATGAGATCTCTCGATTGATCGAACAGGCCACTATCGTTGCAGTACTCCACATAGTCGATGGCGAGTTCACGGATCGACTCTTCGTGGGGCTTGAAGAGATCTTTCACCGCGTTGCAGATGTTCTCGAATGTGATGCTCCTGATGACGACACCGAGGAACTTTTTCTGGAGCGCTTCCAGCTTCGCCCGTTCCGTAGAGGTCAGCACGGCCTTCGTCAAAAGAAGCAAGATTCGCAGCGATTCGTTGCCGAAGCTCGATGCATGCCTCTTGAGTTGATCGAAATCGACGGGGACATCAACTTTGGTCTCGACTGCGATCTTGAAACTTCGCTGGATGATGTTGCCGTCGGGAACCGCTGTGCTCTCCCGATTCTGCTGAGTAATCTCGATCCCGATGAACACGGCCTCTCCCGTAAGCTCGGAAAGCAGTCTTGATGCCGCACTGGCCGAGTGCTCGTAGATTCTTCCGAACAGTTGGAGGGTGTTGTTCGTGACAGTGTTCTCGACGCTGGAATAGCGCTGAAAGTAGTGAATGCGAGACAAGGTGAACTCCTGAAGCAGAACCCTTTCGACAAGTGGCAATCTGCCTCTTCATCCGGCGAGAGAGTCGCAACTGTATCGAACCCGGATACTCACAAAAATTTGCTGCGACACCCTCGCGCCATCGTACAGGAATCAGATTGCCACTGTATGTGTGTGAAGTGGCAATCTGACTCGGATGACTCACTTCTTCTTTGCGATGGCCTTCTGAACCGCGCTGCCGAGGTCGGCGGGGGTGGGGGCCACTTCGATGCCGGCCTTCTGCAGGGCGGCGATCTTGTCGGCCGCGGAGCCGCTGCCGCCGCTGATGATGGCGCCGGCGTGACCCATGCGGCGGCCCGGCGGGGCGGTCTGGCCGGCGATGAACGCCGCCACCGGCTTCGTCACGTGCTTCGTCACGTACTCGGCGGCCTGTTCCTCCGCGGTGCCGCCGATCTCGCCGATCATCAGGATCGCGCTCGTGCCGGGGTCCTTCTCGAACATCTCGAGCAGGTCGATCTGGTTGGTGCCGATGACGGGATCGCCGCCGATGCCGACGCAGGTGGATTGCGGGTAGCCGAGTTGCGTGAGTTGGAACACGGCTTCGTAGGTGAGCGTGCCGGAGCGGCTGAGCACGCCGACGCCCTTCTCGCCGGGGCCGCACGGCTTGTGGATGTAGCCGGGCATGATGCCGATCTTGCACTGGCCGGGGGTGATGACGCCGGGGCAGTTCGGGCCGATGAGCCGCGAGTTCGGGCGCGTGCCGAGGAAGCGTTTGGCGCGGGCCATGTCCAGCACCGGGATGCCTTCGGTGATGGCGACGATGAGGCGGATGCCGGCGTCCGCGGCTTCCATAATCGCGTCCGCCGCGCCACCGGGCGGGACGAAGATCATGGTCGCGTCCGCCCCGGTTTTCTTCACGGCCTCAGCGACCGTGTTGAAGATGGGCAGTTGCTTCTTGGACTGGTCGCCGGTCCACGTTTGTCCGCCGCGGCCGGGCGTCACGCCGCCGACGAACTGCGAACCGTAGAGCAGGCACTGATCGGTGTGGAACGCCCCGGACTTGCCGGTGATTCCCTGACACAGCACTTTGGTGGACGAATCGACGAGAATGCTCATATGACACTCGAGAATGAAGGATTGTCTTGCGAAACCGCAAGCGGCCGTCTCGCCGCTTGCGATTTCGCCTTGTGTGATTTCACTGCTTCGTGAACTCGTCCACCAGCCACTCGCCGGGGGCCGCACCTTTCGTCAGCTTCATCGTGTAGCTCAGGATTTCGCCCGAGAGCGGCAACTCGATCTTGAACGAATCCGCACCCTCCGGCGTGCGGCGGATGCCGGTCACGATCTTGGCGTACTTGTCGAGTTCGAGGCCGAGTTTGGTCGCATTATAATCCTCGCCGCGGGCTTTATCGCCGTCGAAGGGCTCGGCCCACGCGGCTTTCAACTTCGCGCTCATGGTGCCGCCGAGAAGGCGAATGCGTTCGTCTCGCGGCATCGCCGTGCTGGTGAGCGCATCCAGGAACGCCATCGCGGCGAAGTCCTGATCCGGGCCGTCGGGCGAGGTCGGCTTCGCGAGGTCCGCCTTCACGGAACCGAGCGAGAGCCAGTCGATCTTCCAGCCGCCTTGGAACGTCATGCGGATCAGCACGCGGCCCGTGCCGTTCCCGAAGGAGCCGGTCATCACGGCGGAGGTCGGCGAGCCGTACCCGGTGGGCAGCCCGATGCCGACGAGTTTGGCGCCCGTGTTCTTGAGCCAGTTCGAGGCGGCGCTCGCGCTGTACCCCGCGGCCTTGTCCGCGTCCGACAGCAGCGGCTTGCCGATCACTTTGAGAAACGCCGGCGACACGCGCGCGAGCAATTCCGCGGGCACCGGTTCCGGCTTGTCGGACGCGGCCCGCAGATCGGTGATGAACCCTTCCGCGACTTTCTGAATCGGATCGTTCGGCGCCAGCAGGGTCGGCCCCGGCGGTGCGGGCGGCGTCGGCCCGGGCCCGATCGGAGCCTGCGGCCCGGCGATCACCGCGGGCGGGTCCGTCTTCTTTTCGCCCGGCTTCGGCTCTTCGACCTTTGGCGGTTCGGTGGCTTTCGAACAGCCCAGCCCCGCCAGCAACGCGAGCCCCATCACGATACGCGTCATTCTCGGTTTCCTTTCCGCGGGCGACGGGCGGTTTTCTTGGCCGGGAGTTTGAACAAGTCGGCGACGTTACAAGAGAACCCCGGCAGCACGCCGTTGCCGGAGAGTTCATCTGTCTCGTCCAGTACCTTCGGGAACTCGTTCGGGCGGCAGACGGACACGGTCGCGTTCTCAAAGTTGATCAACCAGACAAGCGGAATGCCGCGATTGAGGTATTGGTTCACGCGGCGATTGATCCGCTTCTCCGTGTCCGACGGAGAGATCACCTCGACGATCAAGTCCGGGATTTCCTCCACATACTTTCTCTCGAAGTCCCGCTCTTCGACATCGCGAAGAAAGAGCATGACATCCGCACCGCGAACGGTGTCCGGATCGCGTTCCACGATGATGCCACAGTCGTTCGTCAGGATGTGGCCGCTGCCCCGTTTCGTGACGTACTCCGTGAGAATCCGGATGATCATCCAGCAGTAGTAAGCATGCTTGTAAATGGGCGAGGGCACTTCGACAACCTCCCCGGCGTCGAGTTCGACATCGCGTCCGGCGTTCTGAGGCTTGATGGCCCACCGATAGAACTGCTCGGCGGTCATCTTCCTTTGTCGGGTTGCAGTTGCCATCGCACGCCTCACTTCGCCAGGTCCACGACCATCTTCGCGCCTTCGGTGAGGCCGGGGGCCACGCGGATGGCGGGGAGTTCGGCCTTCACGCCGTTCAGGATCTCGCGGGCCTTCTCGACTTCGTTGCCTTCCAACCGCACCACCACCGGCACCTTGAAGCCGACCTCGCGACCGGCCTTCACGAGCGCCTCGGCGATGCGGGCGCAACTCGCGATGCCGCCGAAGACGTTCACGAAAATCGCCTTCACCTTCGGATCGGACAGAATGATGCGGAAGGCTTCGACCGCGTTCTCGGCCGTGACGCCGCCGCCGACATCGAGGAAGTTCGCGGGGCCGACGCCGAACTGCTTGCCGTGGTAGTTCACGATGTCCATCGTCGCCATCGCGAGCCCGGCGCCGTTCACGAGGCAGCCGATCGTGCCGTCCAGTTGGATGAAGTTGAGGCTCGCCTTGCCGGCTCGGACTTCCGTGGGGTTCTCTTCATTCAGGTCGCGAAGGGCTTCCACGTCCTTGTGGCGGAACAGCGAGTTGTCGTCGAAGTCGATCTTGGCGTCGAGCACAACCACATCGCCCTTCTTGGTGATGGCGAGCGGGTTCACCTCGGCGATGGTCGCGTCCTTCTCCAGCACCACCTTGGAAAGCGCGAGCATGATTTTCTCGGCCTTGCCGACCTGATCGCCCGTGAAGCCGAGTTCATACGCGAGGCGGCGGGCCTGGAACGGCTGCAATCCGTTCTCCGGCGAGAACGGCACTTTCAGGATCTTCTCCGGCGTGTCGTGGGCCACCTTCTCGATATCCATGCCGCCGGCGGCGGAGGCCATGAGCACCGGTTGGCCGACGCCGCGGTCGAACACCACCGCCACGTAAAATTCCTTGTCCGGTTCCGCGTCCGCCTGCACGATCAGCGTCTTGATCGGCTGGCCGTCCGGCCCCGTTTGCAGGGTCTTGAGCGGGAACTTGAGCATCGTCTCGGCGATGGCCTTGGCCTTGTCGCGGGACGAGGCGAACTTCACGCCGCCGAACTTCTCGGGGTAGCCGACGAGTTGCCCCGCGCCGCGGCCGCCGGCGTGAATCTGCGCCTTCACCATCACCCCGCCGCCATTCGAGAGTTGATCGTAGGCCGCGGCCGCTTCGTCGGGAGTCTTCACCACAATGTGTTTCGGCGTGTTCGCGCCCGCGGCGGCGAGCAGTTCCTTGGCCTGATACTCGTGAATCTTCATGGTCCGGTGGCTCCGTTGAATCGGTTCGGGCTTTTATAGCGGCGGGGCTTCGCGAAAGAACTCCTCGGCCGAAGCAAACGACTCGGGAGTGCCGATGTCGATGAACCGGCCGCCCGGGAAGCCGAGGACGGCGCCGTCGTTCACCCACTCCGGCAGCACGTCGCGTTCGAGCGAGACGGCCCGCCCCGCGGGGATCGCCTCCACCACGTCCCGCCGCATCACGTAGATCCCGGCATTGATCCATGCCGGGTCCGCGATCCCGTTCTTTTCTTCAAACCGCAGAACGCGGCAAGATTCATCCGCGATCACGCGGCCGTAGCGGGAACCATCCGAAACGTGGGTCAGGGTCAGAGTCGCTGCGGGCGTTCGTTCCACGTGAAAATTCAGAAGCTTGCCGAGGTCGGTGTCGCAGTACGAGTCGCCATTCAGAAGGAGGATCGTTTCGCACGTCAGAAGCGGGAACGCGAGGCGAAGTGCGCCACCGGTGCCGAGCGGCTCCGGTTCGCGAGAGTAGCTCAGCTTCAAGCCGTTGTAACGATCGCCGAACTCGGCCTCGATCATCTCCGCGGCGAATCCGGTGAGCAGCGTGGCTTCTCGGAGCCCGGCCGCTTCGAGTTGATCCAGCAGCCGCGCGAGGAACGGTCGCCCCGCGATCGGCGCGAGCGCCTTCGGCCGGTCGCTCACGACGGATCGCAATCGCGTGCCGAGCCCGCCCGCCAGAATCGCCGCCGAAACTCCGACCATGGTTCACGCCGCTTCAGTTCGGGCGAGGCCGAGTTGGTCCAACGCCATGTTCGCGATCGATTCCCCGATGGCGAGCGAAGCCGTCGCGGCCGGGGACGGCGCATTCAGCACGTGAATCATGCCGTCCGCCTGCCGGATGAAGAAGTCGTCCACGAGTTTGCCGGAGGGCTCGACCGCTTGCGCCCGCACGCCCGCGCCGGCGGGCACGAGGTCCGTGAACTTCACTTCCGGGATCAGCCCTTGCAACGCGTGCCAGAACGCGCGGCGGCTGAACGAGCGGTACATCTCGCCGAGCCCGGTCCACCAGAACTTGCGGGCCATCCGCCAGAAGCCGCGGTAGCGGGCGAGTTCGCCGAGATCCGTCCAACTCGCGTCGCGGAGTCGGTACCCTTCGCGGCGGAACGCGAGCACGGCGTTCGGCCCGCACTCGACTCCGCCGCCGATCATTCGCGTGAAGTGGACGCCGAGGAACGGCAGGCGGGCGTCCGGCACCGGATAGATGAGATGCTTGCAGAGCCCGGCCGCCCGCGGCTTCAGTTCGTAGTACTCGCCGCGGAACGGAACGATCATCACGCCGGGATCGACGCCGCAGAGGCGGGCCACGCGATCGGAGTAAAGACCGCCGCAGTTCACGAGCAGCTTCGCGCAGAAGGCCCCGGCCGTGGTCTCGGCATGGATGAGGTTTTCCTGGCGAAGGGCGCCGAGGAACTTCACCGAGGTGCGGACCGTGCCGCCACTCGCGGCGATGAGTTCCGCATACTTCGCCGCCACGGATTTGTAGTCGACGATGCCCGTTTCCGGAACGCGAAGCCCGGCCACGCCGCGAACGTGCGGCTCGATCTCCCGCATCTCGGCGATGTCCACGCGGCGGATTCCGGCGAGGCCGTTGGCCAGCCCGCGACGTTCGAGTTCGGCCAGCGCCGGAAGCTCGCGCGGTTGTGTGGCGACGACCAACTTTCCGCAGCGTTCGTGCGGGATGCCGTGCTCCTGGCAGAAGCGATACATCCGCTCGCGACCCGCGGCGCAGTTCTTCGCCTTGGCGGACCCCGGCTTGTAGTAGAGCCCCGAGTGAATGACGCCGCTGTTGTGGCCCGTCTGATGCCGAGCGATCTCGCGTTCCGTCTCGATCACGGTGACCGCGAGGCGATGCCGGGTGGAAAGTGCATATGCCGTCGCCAACCCGACGATCCCGCCGCCCACGATCAGCACATCCGAAGTGTTCATGTCGCGTCCGTGCCGTGGTTCCGCTCCGATTCTTGAAGCGACGAGGGAATTGTAGTCGATCAGAGGCGCCAGTTCACGGGCTCCCTGAGGGCCGCGTTCACCTGCGAGAACGGCTTGCTGCCGAAGAACCCGGTTCGGGCCGAGAGCGGCGACGGATGCGCGCTCGCGATCACGGCATGCCGTTCCGCGTCGATGAGGGTCGCCTTGCGGCGAGCGGCGTTCCCCCAGAGCACGAACGCGACGCGGCGAGGTTGTTCGTTCACGGCGCGGATGGCCGCGTCAGTGAGTTGTTCCCAGCCGCGATTCGCATGCGAGTTCGGTTCGCCGGCCCGCACCGTGAGGCAGGTGTTGAGGAGCAGCACGCCGCGTTCGGCCCACGCCGTGAGGCACCCGTGAGTCGCGGGCTCGATACCGAGATCGTCCTTCAACTCGCGATAGATGTTTCGGAGCGAGGCGGGGATCGGCGTGCCCGGCCGCACGGAGAAGCTCAAGCCGTGCGCCACGCCAGGAGTCGGGTACGGGTCTTGCCCGAGGATCAGAACCTTCACATGTTCGAGCGGGGTGAAGCGGAACGCGTTGAAGACATCCGCCTCGGCGGGGAACACGTCGTGCGTTGCGCGCTCCGCCGTCATGAAGCGCATCAGGTCCGTCCATTCGGGCCGTCGTGTCGCTTCGCTCAGCGCGGTTCGCCACGACTCGGGCACGTCAAGTGGAAGAGGCTGTTCCATGGGCTCTTTGAAAAAGTTGCTATCGTTTTGTCAATCGTGCCGTGGTAGAGTCCCGCCCGAATTCAAAACATCCGGGCAACAAGGAGGTTGCTCCGTGGCGCGACCCCGTCGCTTGCGACACAAACTGATGCTGGGGCTGGCCCTCGTGGTCGGCAGCGTCGGCCTGTTGCTTGGCGGCACCGCCTACGGCTTCCGCTCGTACACGAACACCGTGAAGCTCACGGAGCGGAAGCTCTTCGAACTGCAGCAGGTCAACATCCTGATTCAGCACCTCGATCAGGCGCCGAAGCCGGAAGCGGACGTGAACTCCGAGTACACGCAGTTCGCGAGCCGCGCGGAGTTCGCCCGCACGGTGTCGGGCGTGTATCGGAAAGAGGTTCAGATCTCGATCGACTCGGGCCTCGATCCGGACGGCGGCCGGCAGGAAATCCAGCACCTGGACGATCTGGACGCCTGCCTCGTCAAGCTTTCTCAGGACCTCCTGGCCGCACGGGTGAAGTCCGGCGACCTGGCGAACGGATCCATTCGCGACGTGCCCGAAGTGAAAGCCTCCTACGAGAAGGCGCACGCCGTCGCGAACGGCCTCCGCAACGCCATCATCAGCGACGTGGACCGCGGCATCCGCATGTCCAACGCCTCGATCCGTCAGAGCCTGTGGATCATCGTCGGCTCCACGGTGCAACTGATGATCATCGTGCTCGCGTTGTTGTTCTACTTCCGCGAGTGGATCTATTCCCCGATCAAACAACTCCAGGGTGGCGTGGCCCGCGTCCATGCCGGGGACTTCGATCATCCGATCGAACTGAAATCGCGGGACGAACTCGAAGAACTCGCGAACGAGTTCAACGCCATGACGAGCCGCCTGAGCGACATTTACAAGGATCTCGCGCGGCAGGTCAACGAACGGTCCCGGCAACTGGTCCGCAGCGAACGGATGGTCTCGGTCGGGTTCCTCGCCGCGGGCGTGGCCCACGAGATCAACAACCCCCTCGCTTCGATCCTGTTCTGCTCCGAAGCCCTCGAACGCCGCATGCAGGAGGTCCTCGATTCGAACGCGGACCCGGCCGACGTTGAAGTGCTGACCCGATATCTGAAGATGGTTCAGCAGGAAGCGCTCCGCTGCAAGGACATCACGCAGAAGCTTCTGGACTTCTCCCGCAGCGGCGAACGGAAACGCGAATCGACGGACCTCGCCGGCCTGATCCGCGGCGTGCTCGAAGTGGCCCGCCACCTGCCGAGCGCCCGCGGCAAAACCGTGACGTTCGCGCCGGAAACGTACGTCGTGGCACCCGTGAACGCGCAGGATCTCAAGAGCGTGATCCTGAACCTCGTGGTGAACGCCATCGACAGCATGGACGAGAACGGCGGGCTCACGATCCAGCTTCGCACGCGGGACGGCTTCGCCGAGATGGTCTTCACGGACACGGGTTGCGGCATGGCCCCCGAAGTTCTCCAGAACATCTTCGAGCCGTTCTACACCAAGAGCCGCACCGGGAAGGGCACCGGCCTCGGGCTCTTCATCAGCCACCAGATCGTGGATCAGCACGGCGGCCAAATCGAGGCCGCGAGCGAGGGGCCGGGCAAGGGCAGCGCCTTCACCGTTCGCGTGCCGATGATCGAAGCCCCGCAACAGCCCGCGACCGAAGAGCGCGAAGAAGTGATCCTGCCGTTCCCCGGGAAGATGGCCGCCTGATTTGAACTTGTTTCACGCTTCATGATTGGCTACGAGCGATTGGCCCGAACGAGGATGGACGACGTGGCTGCAACGACCGCCGCACACAACCGACTTCGCATTCTGTTCGTGGACGACGAACAGCACCTCCGCGAGTTCATGCGAACGGAACTGCCGCGATTCGGCCACGACGTCACCGTCTGCCCGGACAGTCGCACCGCGCTCGAACTCATCAAGAAACAGACGTTCGACGCCGCGATTCTCGACCTGCGGATGGAACACGACAAGGCCGGCCTCCACGTTCTCGCGGGCATCAAACAGCAATCGCCGGACACTGAAGCCGTCATGATGACGGGCTACGGCAGCACCGAAACCGCGGTCGAAGCGCTCCGGCTCGGCGCATTCGACTTCCTCACCAAGCCGTGCAAACTCGCGGACATCGAGGCGCTCCTCATCCGCATCCAGGAGAAGCGGAAGCTCAAGCACAAGACGGCGGCCCTCGAGACGCAGTTGAAATCGGTCGAGGGCCCCGGCGGAATGGTCGGCTCGAGCCCGGCCATGATCCCGATCCAGCAGTTCATCGACCGCATCGGACCGACCGACGGCCGCGTGCTGATCACGGGCGAAACCGGCACGGGGAAGGAACTCGTCGCACGGGCGATCTTCCTCCGCAGCAAGCGGGCGGACATGCCGTTCGTCCCCGTGAACTGCGGGGCGCTCAACCAGAACCTCGCCGAGAGCCAACTCTTCGGTCACAAGAAAGGCGCCTTCACCGGAGCGGACCGCGACCACAAGGGATTCCTCGAAGTCGCCAACGGCGGCACGGTGTTCCTCGACGAACTCGGCGAACTGGACAAGAACATCCAGGTGAAGCTGCTCCGCTTCCTCGAATCCGGCGAGATCCAACGCCTCGGCGAGAACGCTCCCATCCACGTGGACGTTCGCGTGATTTGCGCCACCCACCGCGACCTGCACGCCATGATTTCCGAGGGCACGTTCCGCGAGGACCTGCTCTACCGGTTGAACATGTTCCACGTTCACCTGCCGCCGCTGCGGGATCGCAAGGCGGATATTCCGGATCTGGCGCGTCACCTTCTCGCTCGCGCGGCCAAGCGGCCCGTCGAGATGGTGACCGACCTGCTCACGCCCGAAGCGCTCCAGGTCATGCTCGATCACGATTGGAAGGGGAACGTCCGCGAACTGGCGAACGCGATGGAGTACGCGTGGATCGTCTCCGGCGGCTCCCCGCTCGCGATCCACCACCTGCCGCATGAAGTGCGGCATCCGAACCCGCGACTCGCGACGCTGCATCACGATCCGATGCCGTCGTCACGCAGCGCCACCCTCCCGTTCCCCGAGCCGCGCCACGCCGCCCCGGCCGCGCCCGCCGGAGCGAGCAAGACCCTCGCGGACATCGAAATGGATTACATCCTGCAGGTGTACGCGAAGAACGGCCAGAACAAGCAGGCGACGGCGGCCGAACTCGGGATCAGCCTCAAGACGCTCTACAACAAGCTGCACAAGTACGAAGAAGAACTCCGTCTTCGCGCCGGCTGATCGCCGCGACTCCATGTTCGAACTGCGCATTCATCCGACGCTGCCGCGGCGGCGCGACTGGCGAATCGGGATCGTCGGATCCGGATTCATCGTTCGCGATTGCCACCTTGTGGCGTACCGGAACGCGGGCTTCAACCCGGTGGCGATCGCGTCCCGCAATCGCGAAACGGCGCGGGCCGTGGCCTCTCTTCACGCCATCCCCACCGTTCATGATTCGATCGCGGATCTGCTCGCCGACGCGAGCGTGGAGATCCTCGATGTCGCGACGCCGCCGGACGTTCAACCCGAAGTGATCCGCGAAGCGGCGAGGCTCGGACGAGGTCGCCTCCGCGGGATCCTCGCCCAGAAACCGCTGGCGCTCACGACGCCCGCCGCCCGCGAACTCGTCGACCTCTGCGCGGCCGCGGGCATCACGCTCGCCGTGAACCAGAACATGCGGTTCGATCACTCCGTACGGGCGGCGAAGAGCCTGCTCGAGGTCGGCGCCCTCGGCGAACCCGTGCTCGCGACCATCGACATGCGAGCCGTTCCGCACTGGATGCCGTGGGCCGAAGGGCTGCCGAGCCTCTCGACGTTCATCATGAGCATCCACCATCTGGACACGTTCCGGTATTGGCTCGGCACGCCGGATCGCGTGCTGGCCAGCACGCGGCCCGATCCGCGCACGAAGTTCCCACACGCGGACGGCCTGAACCTGTACATCCTCGAATACGACTCCGGGGCGCGGGCCAGTTCCTGGGACGACGTGTGGGCCGGGCCGTGCAAGGAAGGCGTGGCCGGCGACGTCGGCATTCGCTGGCGGTTCGAAGGCACGGATGGGCTCGCGACCGGGACGATCGGCTGGCCGAAGTACCCGGCCCGCGAGCCGAGCACGATCGCGTACTCCACACGCCGCGAACCGGGGATGTGGTTCCAACCGAAGTGGGACGAGGCATGGTTCCCGGACGCGTTCGTGGGAACGATGGCTCAATTGCTCGTCGCGGTGGAAGACGGATGCGAGCCCGCGATCGGCGGCCGGGACAATCTCGAAACGATCGCTCTCTGCGAAGCCATCTTCGCCGCCGCTACGGAACACCGCGTCGCGACCGTCCGCGAGTTCCTTCGATAGCGAGGTTCCGTCGGGATCACTTCTTCTTGCCGGGCGGCCCGCCGGTGTTCGAGAACGAGTCGGCGGGCCAGTTCGTGCGTATCAGCGCCCGCATCCGCTTCATCGTTTCGGCGTGTGCCGGATCCTCCGCGAGGTTCTTCCATTCGTGCGGGTCGGCGTCGTGATCGTAGAGTTCGACTCCCCTCTTGCCGCCGTCCCATTCGGTGCAGCGCCAGCGTTCGGTGCGCACCGAATGCCCCGGAAATCCGCCGCGCCACACTTGCGTGAACGCCGGGCGGTCCCACTTCGCGGTCGGGTCGTCGAGAAGCGTTCGGAGGCTGGCTCCCGGCAGCCCCGCCGGGGGCTTCACCCCGCAGAGGTCCGCCAAGGTCGGATACAGATCCAGCAACTCGACCGTGCGACCGCACGCCTTCCCGTTGCCTTTCGCTCGCGGATCGAGAATCAGGAGCGGCACGCGAGCCGATTCCTCGAACAGGCTCTGCTTCATCCACAGCCCGTGCTGGCCGACGAGGTACCCGTGGTCGCTCCAGAACACCACGACCGTCTTCTCGGCCAGTTGGAGCTTCTCCAACGCGTCGAGGAGCCGGCCGACTTGCGCATCCACGAAGGAGATCGTCGCGTGGTAGGCTCGCAGGGCTTCGCGCGCTTTCGCCTCGCTCACGCCGAACAACGGGTATGGCGTCACCGAGGCGAGCGCCGGCGCGGGAATGCCCTTGCGGCCGTCGCTCGGCTCCTCCGGAAGCTTGACCTTCTCCAGCGGGTACAGGTCGAAGTACTTCTTCGGCGCGATGTACGGGCAGTGCGGGCGGTAGAACCCGCACGCGAGAAAGAACGGTTTGTCACGATTCGCTTCCAACAGCTTGATGGTCTCCGTCGCCACGAGGCCATCGGTCTGTTCTTCGTCGGCGCCCTCCGCAGCGAGGTAGCTCAGCGAACTGCCGAGCCCTCGCTTCGGCGTGTGATTCACGAGCTTGCCTTCGTCCTTCTTGTCGCGGCCGATCGGGTTGATCCGCTGGTCCCACGAATCCGGATCGTCGAGCCCGTTCGTGCCGATCTGGCCGGGGTTGCCGTAGTGGTAGATCTTGCCGACGCGAGCGGCGTGATAGCCGGCCTTGCGAAAGGTCTGCGGCAGCGTGATCACGTTCGGCAGGGCGCTCTTGCGGAAGTCGGTCGTGAGATCGAACACCCGCGTGGCTTCGGGGCGAAGGCCGGTCATGATCGAGACGCGGCTCGGGCTGCACAGCGGGAACTGGCAGTAGGCCCGATCGAAGCGAACGCCCTTCGTCGCGAGTTTGTCCAGATTCGGCGTGCGAACGGTCGGGTGCCCGTAGCACGCGAGGTCGTTGTTCATGTCGTCCACCGCGATGAACAGCACGTTCATTTTCTCGGCGGCGACGGCTCCGGAGGCCGCCACGAGCAGGGCCACGGTCGAGAGAATGTCGCGTAGCATCGTCCCACCTCGGGGCACACTGGAGATCGGGAAGCGACCACCGACTTCTTAGATCATTCTCGGCGGATCGAGAAGCGGACGGGCGCCGTCCGCGGCGGCATCGGACTCGAACCGCGAGGCGCGATATAACTTCAAAATGAACGTACTGGTGATCGGAAAAGGCGGGCGCGAGCATGCCCTCGTGTGGAAGCTGAAGCAGTCCCCGCGGGCGGGCAAGATCTTCTGTGCGCCGGGCAACGCCGGCACCGCGCTGGACGGCGCCACGAACGTTCCGATCGAGTACACCGAGAACGAAAAGCTCCTCCGCTTCTGCACCAAGGAGAAAATCGGGCTCGTCGTGATCGGCCCGGAAGACCCGCTCGCGGCCGGATTCGCGGACTGGCTCCGCGCCAAGGGCCTGAAGGTGTTCGGCCCCTCGGGTGAAGCCGCCCGCATCGAGGCCAGCAAGGTTTTTTCCAAGGAACTGATGCGCCACGCGGACGTTCCCACCGCCGATTTTCAAATCTTCGACCACCCCGAACCGGCCCGCATGTACGTGATGAGTCGCGACTATCCCGTCGTCGTGAAGGCGGACGGCCTCGCCGCGGGCAAGGGCGTGATCGTGTGCCGGGACAACGCCGAGGCGCGTCGCGCCGTGGACCGAATCATGTCCCAGGAGGAGTTCGGGGCGAAGGCGGGGCGGCGAATCGTCGTCGAGAAGAAGCTCGAGGGCCCGGAACTCTCCGTGCTCGCGCTCGTGAGCGGCCGCACGATCCTCACCTTTCCCCCGTGCCAGGACCACAAGGCCGTCTTCGACGGCGACAAAGGCCCGAACACCGGCGGCATGGGCACCTACTGCCCCGCACCCGCCGGAACGCCGAAGCTGATCGAAGAACTCGAAGAGTCCGTGTTCGTGCCCATCGTTCACGCCATGAAGCGAGCCCGTTACCCGTTCCAGGGAATGCTCTTCGCCGGCGTCATGCTCACGAACCAGGGTCCGCGCGTCCTCGAATTCAACGCCCGATTCGGCGATCCGGAAACGCAGCCCCTGCTGATGCGGCTCAAGACAGATCTCCTCGACCTGCTCGAAGCCGTGGCGGACGAACGCCTCGACGAGTTCGAGGGGAAGGTGGAGTGGGACGATCGCCCGGCCGTCTGCGTCGTGCTCTGCTCCGGCGGCTACCCCGGGAAATATGACACCGGCAAGATCATCAACGGCATCGAAGAGGCGGACTCGCTCCTCGGCGTGAAAGTGTTCCATGCCGGCACGCGGTTCGATTCTCTGAACCGCGTCGCGACCGATGGCGGCCGCGTGCTCGGAGTCACGGCTCTCGGCGCGGATCTCGCCGCCGCCAAAGCCAAAGCCTACGAAGCCGTGAAGCACATCAGCTTCACCGGCATGCACTATCGCACGGACATCGCCGACAAGGCGCTCCGCACTTGAAACCGCAACTCGTCATCCACGATCCGGACGATTGGCTGGCGCGGCAACTGGCCGATCTCGCGGCCGATTCCCGCTGGCTCGTGCGGCGGCCGCGATCCGCCAGGGCCACGCTTGAGTTTCTTTCCGCGACTCGCCCCACGCTCCTCTTCGCTCGAGTCGATCCGCACGAGGAATCGGGCGATTCGTGCCGCACGATCGCGGAGGCGAACCGACTGAACCCGGACGCCGCGATCGTGGCCGTGAGCGACGTGAAGTTGCCGGACGCGGATCGAATCGCGTGGACGGCCGTTCTCTTCGATCTCGGCGCCCGCTATGTTCTCTTCCCGCCGCTGACCAAGCCCGTGCTCGAAGACCTCGCCAGCGGGCTGATGGAAGCCTGCCTCAAGCGCGTGGGCGGAAGCGACGAAGACGACGACGTCATCGATCTCGCCGATGAAGACGACGCGTGACGCTTCATCTTCGGCTCGCGAGGTAGGCCACGAGATCGCGGATTTCCTGAACCGTGAGGCGATCCAAAAGCCCGTCCGGCATGATGGACGTCTTCAGCGGCGAGACCTGCGTCACGTCCGTGGCTTGAACCTTCACCCGCTGCCCCTTCTCGTTCAAGTACTCCGATTCGTCCAGATAGGTGCGAACGAGCACGCCGGTGAAGAACTTGCCGTCCGCGGTTTCGACGCGCCACGTCTGGAAGTGCGGAGCCACGACCGCGCTCGGCTGCAGAATCGATTCGACGATCCACTTGCGATCGGTGCGGCCGATGAGGCTGAGGTCCGGCCCGACGTTCGCGCCGCGGCCGTCCACACGGTGGCAGGCGGAGCAGTTCGCGAGTTTCCCTTCGAAGACGCGGCGCCCCGCATCCAAATCGAACTCCCCTTCGAGCAGCTTGAGCCATGCGGCGGAGTCGGCCGCGGCGGGGCGACGGTCCGCGGGCTTCGGGCGATCCGAGGCGGTGCGTGCCGCTTCGGCCGCGATCTCCGGGAACTCGCTGGCGGCCAGCTTCTTCAAGCTCTCCACGTCGATGGTGGCGAGCGAGCCCCACGCGAGCACGGCCTGTGCGCGGACCGCGGTCGGAAGCGACGCGTCCAACGCCGTCGCGCGCACGAGCGGCACGGACTTCGCGTCGCCGCGATCCTTGAGGGCGCGGAGCGCTTCGACCCGCACGGTCGTGTTCGGTTCCTGCAACAGGGCCGCGAGCGTCTCCGTTTTCACCTTGCCGTGCGAGGCGTTCACCGAGCGCAGCGCCATGAGTCGCACGGCGAGCGGCGCCGACTTGTCCGCGAGCTTGCCGAGGAAGTAGTCCGCGAGGCCGTCGTCGTTCACGGGTTTGTCGTCGATGCGGCCGAGCGCCGTGGTGAGGGCGATGAACCCGCGCGGGTCGAGCTTCGGGTCGTCGAGCATCTCGACCAAAGCTTGGCGGAAGGCCGCAAGCTTGGCGTCGGCCACCCATTTGACCGCGACGAAACGCACGTCCGGATCCGGATCCGCGAGTGCGACGCGGAGTTCATGCAGCGCTTGTTCGTCCCCCGAACGCGAGGCGGCGATCACGAGCCCGGCTCGCGCCGTTCCGAGCAACGGCTTGAACGAGTCGCTTGCGCGCAACGGAGACGACTGCGACAGCCGATGAATGGCGGCGTGACGCAGGAACGGGTCCGGGTCGCTCAGCCACGCGGGGAGCACGCGGGCCGCGACCGGCAGCGGAAGGCCCGGCGCGGCCGCGGCTCGCACCGATGCCGGATGTTCGCCTTCCGCGAACTCCTTCACCGGCTTTCGCAGCGCGACCATGGCCCTCACCGCCATCTCGCGGATGCCGATCTCCGGGTCCTTCTTCGCGATCGCGGCGTAGTCCAGCGTGTCGTCCTTGACGGACGCGAGGGCGGCGATCGCGGTGGCCCGTACGCGAACATCGGCATTCGCGGCAAGCGTGCGGAGTTCGGCGAGCCCGGCGTCGGTCTTCAACAACTCGCGGGCCGCGACTTCCCGAAGGTTGCGATCCGGATTGTGCATGCCATCGATCCGCTTCACCTTCCTTGGTTCTTTCGCCCGAACCTGCCACACCGCGCCCTTGCCGTGAAGTTCGTAGCTGCGGGACCCCCAGTCCGAGACGTAGAGCGAGCCGTCCGGCGCGGTCGCGAGCCCGGACGGGTAGAAGTTCTTGCCGCCCTGAATGAACGGCTTGCGATCCGCGAACGTGCCCGCGCTGCGGAGTTTCGGCTCGTATCGTTCGAGGCGGTGGTCCGCCCACGCGGGCACGAGCAACTGGCCGCGGTACTCCGCCGGCAGTCCGTCGGACTCGTAGCTGATCACCTCGCAGGGCGATTCGCCGGTGCCCGCCACATACGGCAGCGTGCCGGGCAGTTCGCCGTTCCACGATTGGAACACGTGACGCCCGGCGCGGCCGTAGCGGAACTGGAAGCCGTAGTCGCCGCCTTCGGCGATTTGCAGCATGCGGCACGGCGGCGATGAATCGGGGTCGTTGTCCACCACATACAGCCGGCCGAAAATGTCGAACCCGGCGCCGAACGGATTCCAGAACCCGGTGGCGATGCGGCGGAGTTTTTGGCCGTCCGCGGTGCAGGTGAAGAGGTTGCCGCCCTCGCCGCCGCCTTCGAGCGTGCGGCCGCCGGCCGTCAACTTGTAGTTCGCCCCGAGGTTCTCCCCCATGCCGAAATACAGGTCGCCTTTGAAGTCGAAGGCGAGGCCCGCGAGCCCGTTGTGGGGGTAGTTGCCGGGCGTGTCGAGGAATGCGATACGCATCTTCTCGTCCGCCATGCCGTCGCCGTTCGTGTCCCGGAGTCGCAGAATCTCGTTTCGCGTGGCGACATAGACCGAGCCGTCGAAGCGAACCGCGAGGTCCATCGTGGCGGTCGTGCCTTCGAAGAATGTGGTGAACTTGTCGGCCTTTCCGTCGCCGTCGGTGTCTTCGAGCACGCGGATGCGGTCGAACTTCGGGCCGGAGTAGTTCGCGGGGCGGAAGTGCGTGTGGCTTTCGACGACGAGCAACCGGCCCTTCGCGTCGAAATCCAGAGCGATGGGTTGAACGATGTCCGGGGCCGCGGCGAACGGCCGCACCTCGAGCCTCGGATCGGCGGAGACCGGTACTTCTTGTGCGGATGCTGTGGCGGCGACTATCGCGAGCACGAGCATGGGGCGAAGCATGGTGTGATTCCGGAGCGGGTGTTTGGTGAAAGTGTACGCCTCGAGAGCCGCTTCACGAGTGACAACGGTTCCGCAAGCGAAGTGCCTCGACTCGTCAGGCGGTTCGTGGCACGTCGCGACTTGAATCATTTCGGCCCGATTTCCGGACCTCGTGCGTAACCTGTTCCGAATGGAGCGGTAGAATGGCTTGCGAGCGGAGGAACGGCCGCGCCGTTTCCGCCGGGCGGTTGGCTTCGCCCTCGCGATGTGGTGAAATACGGTGATGAAACTTCTCACGTCCGTGCTGCCGCGAGGCTCGCGTATTCTGCCCGCCGGGTGCTGGTTCACCCTGCTTGTGGTGGGCAGCCTCGTCGGGCTCGAGGTCGTCGGGCGGTTTACCCAGTCGGACGTTCACGACGGTTTGGCCGCGTTCACGCTCCTCGGCGTGGGGCTGGCCGTGGCGGTGCGGCATCGTCGTGATCCGATCCCATGGGTGAGCCGGCTCGCGGGATGGTCGAAGCGCCGCGCGCTCGGCGCCGCGTGGCTGAAATACGATCACGGAGTGGACCTCCGCGGCACGCCCCCGCTGCCCCGGCGAATGCCTCGCGTGATGTGGATGATCGCGGGCGGCCTCGTCGCCTGGGGTGTCGTCGCCGGGCTCGCGTGGTATGCGTTCCCGGACGGCTGGCGCGTCGCCGGCATCTACTCGCTTTACAGCGGCTACCTCGCTTCGCTCGTGGCGCTCTGGAGTTCTCTGCTCGCCTGCGTGTTCGTGGGCGTGTACGTGCCCATCACGGCGATCGATCGCGCGCTGCCGGGCTGGGTGGGGGAGACGGATCGCCGCGGGGCGCAACTCGCGGCCGTCGTCGGGTACGCGGTGCTCGTCTCGGCCATCGCATGGGCGGTTCCGCCGACCGCGGTGCTGGGGCTCTGCCTGGTCGTGGCGTTGGGCGCCGTGATTGTCGCGTTGCCGCGCGGGGCGGACGGCGCCGCCATTCTCTGGCGGGCCGGGGCCGACCAGCCCGTGTACGCCATTCCCCTCCATCGCGTGATCTGCGCCGTCGTCGCCATGCTCGCGCTGCTCGTCTTCGACGTGCTCCTCACGGCCACGGGCGGCCGCCTCTTCGGAGACGGCGAAGGCACGATGCCCGTGACGGCGCTCTTCGGCGCCGTGGCCGCGTGGGTGATGCCGGGCCTCTTCGTCGTCGCCGCTCTCCGCCTGCGGGCCGCCCGCCGCTACGATCCCTCCCGAGTCACGCCCCCCACCGTCCACATCTCCGGCAGCGACGCCACCGAGCGAAAACGAGCCGCCGCGATCGTGCGAACCTGGGGGTGGTCCGCAGTTCGCGAACCGGTCCTCCGCTCGGGTTCGCACGTCGGCATCGAACTCGTGCCGACCGAGCGTTCCGAGGCGACCGAGTTCGACCCACGCTGGCCGCTCAAGGTGTGCCTCGCCGATCTGGAAGTGGGAGCAGTGAAGGAGCGGCTCGAACGCCGCGACGAAATCCACGTACGCCGACAGTTCTTCCGCGGGCTCGCGAAATTGTTCAAGCGCGCAAGCACCTTCAAGGGGCCCGGCGGCGGCGGTTACTGGCTCGCCCCGCACTGGTGGTTCTTCGACGGACTCGGCCGCGAAGATTCGGACGCCGCGGACGAGAACGCCCCGCCGCCGCTCGTCGGCCCGCCGTACCACCGCATCCTGCCGCCACGTTCCCGTCAGAACCTGCACCGCGTCCTCCGCGGCACGCAAATCGACATGATTTTCGTGGAAGACGGCGTGAGCTACCGCAAGCTCGAACGCGTGATCCGCGTGCTCCTCGAACTGTTCGACAAACACGAAGGCCGCCGCAAGGCCGAGGAGTTGCACTTCCGCGGGCTCGTGAAGGTTCGCGTGATGATTCACGAATACGAACCGGGCAATCCGTTCAAGTCCGACCTGTACCCCGAACCGAAGATGGACGACATCTCGCGGGTCCGCGTGCTGCACGTTTTCCGGGATCGCGGCGGAGAAGAGGAAGAGGTGGAACCGCCCTTCGACTTCGAGTGGAGCCCGGCCCCGTTCGCCCTCATCGGCTAGACGCGACCCTTTGGTTCTCTTCAAGAGATGATCCGCAGATTCCACAGATTTAATTCGAGGCACCGTTCGAACTGTCTTTAATCTGTGTCTTCCGCGAAATCTGCGGATCACACCCATGATCCGAGCGACCTCGGCTGAAGAGTTTCATTTGAACTTCGTGTTCTTGATGTGTTTGTGGCAAACTCCGAAATTGGTCGCCTGAGGAGTGTCCCATCGTGGCCGGGTTGATGCTCACAGACGATCTGATCTTCTTGAGCCGCGTGGCGGGTACGGCGCGGGCGCTCGGCTTGAGCGTGAAGCAGGCCCGCTCACCGGCCGCCGTGCTCGAACTCGCCGGCCGCGAGGCGCCCGCGGCTCTCATCCTCGATTTGCATCACAACGGGCTCGATCTTCCCGCTCTACTCGCGGCTCTGCCTGTACGCCCGCGGGTGATCGCCTACGGGTCGCATGTCGAAGCTGAAACGCTGCGGGCCGCGCGGAAGGCCGGCTGCGATCTCGTCCTGCCTCGAAGCGAGTTCGTGGCCCGACTCGAATCCGACCTGCCGGCGTGGCTCGCATGATCACGGCGGCAGCGGATTGTCGCTCAGAATATACGTCAGCACGTCGCGAAGTTCGGCGACGGTTTTCACGACGCCGCTCGGCATTGGGGACGTGGCTACGGCCGAACGCGATTCGATGTCTGCGGGCTTGAGCGTCCTGCGGGTCGTGTCCGGGAGCAGCAATTCGATCTCGGCCGGCGTGTCCTTCACGATCAGGCCCGTGAGCGTAACGCCGTCCGCGGTCACGATGCGGGACGATCGAAACTCTTCGGCGACGAGCCGGTCCGGAACAAGAATCGACTCCACGAGATGGGCCGTTGTGAAGCGCTTGCCGGCCTGCGTGAGCGAGGGCGCCCCGCCGCCGGTTTGGTCCGCCGTGATCGCGTGGCACTTCGCGCAGCCGAGCGTGCCGAAGAGCTTGCGGCCGTTCGCGGCATCGCCCTTCTTCGCCTCCGCGGCCCAGTCGATCTTCAGGAACTCGGGCGGAACCGCGGCCGGCCCGGTCGCGCCTTTCAAACGCTCGGCCAGCGACATGCCGTCCGGCTTCTCCGGAAGTGAAATCGAAACGGGACTCTTCGCACGGACGGCGAAGTTCAGCGGACCAAAGCCGCCGGTGCGAACGAGGATGTCGTTGCTGCCGGGTTGGAGGTCGAGGAGCCGCGAGCCATCCGATTCCGGCGGCACGATGCGGCCGTTGTGCCAAAGATCGATCTCGGGCAGCTTCGCGAGCACGGCCGGTTGCCGTTCGCGGCTCTGGATGCGGAACCAGCCGTAGGCCAAGCCCTTGCCTTCAACGAGTGACACCCCGCTGTCACCGCCCTTCACCACTTCCCACGAACGATTCGAGACTTTGCCCGCGAGGTCGATCGGGCCGCGTTCGATGGCCGGTTCGCCGCTCGGGAACCGACCGATGGACCACGCCTCCTTCACCGCGACGGGCGGGCGGTCCTTCAATCCCTTGGTGCGGAGGTCCAGCCGCACGGCGGCGATCTTCGGCTCGGAACGCGGGTCGCGGAGCCAGCCGAGGTAATACGCGGCCTGCGAACGCACGATATCATCGGAGTCGTCCAGAGCCTTGAGCAGCAGCGCGAAGAGTTTCTCTTCTTCGTCCGTATGTTTGGCCGCCTTCCATTTCTCGGCCATGGTGTAGCTGCCGATAGGCCCGAGTTTGCCGAGGTCCACGGTTTTCGGCTCGTCCGCGAACGTGAGTACGGGGTTGAACCAGCCGTTGAACTTCGGAAAGTGCAGCGTGACGCCCTCCGGCGGTGGCGCATCCGATGGCGGAACGGTGAGACGAATGCCGGCGATCAGGACGCCCCCGAGGCGGACACGTGGTGCCTTCGCATTAAGGCGCGACTCGATTTGAGGAAGTTTCTCGCGACGTGCGAGCACTGCACACGCGATTTGGCGAGCGTACTCATCCTCGCCTTTGACGTACCTCTCAACCTGCTCTCGAAAATCGCGATCAGAATTGATGAGCGGACCACGCATCTCGTCATCGAAGAAATAGAAGAGGTTGTGCACATGGAATGGAACTTCAGTCGATGGATGCTCGCCCCGTCGTGCAAGTTCGTGGTATGCCCGGCGTCCCACTTCCAAGGACGCTGTAGTGCGTGCTTCCTTAAGCTCCTTGACCGTCATTTGACTTGGATCCTTCGATTCCCACTTTCCATCTGGTGCGATCATCGTGATGTCGCTGACGCAATGCGGCACCTGCACATTGCCCGCGAGGTAATGGCTGGTCACGAAGATGCGGCCGGACGTGTCCACGGCAACGCCTGTCGGGCGGCAGTTGTTCGATCCTTGCGCAAATACATGCTCTTGGGCTGAAAAGCTCTCGTCCTTTTCGTTCAGCACATATCGCGTGACGGCGAAGCGGTCCCAGCGGCACATCAGCAACTGACCGCGGAGCGCGGGGATCGCCGGCTCGTCGTAGAAGCACATGTCGCACGGCACGCCGCGGCCGAGGTTCGTGTTGATCGAATCGAGGAGGTCGGCACGGTCCGGGCTCTTGCTCGCCATCCAGCCGCGTGGCCAGCCGAAGTCCGCGTGCGGCGTCACGTGCAGAAGCTTCATCGGGGCGTACTGATCGGCGCGGCTCTCGTGGTCGTTGTCGTTGGTGAACAGGTTCCACTTGGAATCGAAGCACAGCCCGACGGGGCCGCGGAGGCCGCGGGCGATCACCTTCGGGTCGCTGCCGTCCGGCTTCACTTTCAACACGGCTCCCTGCCCGGTGTAGTGGTGCTTCTTGCCGTCCGGCCCGGCGTAGAGCGTCCAGTAGCCCCAGTGGTCGGGGCGGGACCAGTCGCCGTAGTTGAGCAGCGGGTCGCCGTGGTTCAGGTAGAGGTCGCCTTCCGGGCCCCACGCGAGGCAGTGGAAGCTGACGTGATAATCGAGCGGCACACCCCACAGGATGCGCTTCGGCTGCAACCCATCGCGCTTCACACGGCCGCCCTTCACGAGGTAGAGCGCGTGCGACGCGAGCACATAGAGGTCGTCACCGCGGTATTCGAGCCCGATGATGATCGAGTCTTTTGGAAAGGTGAGCAGGTCGCGGCGCGGCTTGAACCCGCCCTTGCCGTCCGGCTCGAACACGAAGACCTTCTCGCGACCGCCGACGAAGAGGTTCCCCGCGCCGTCCACCTTCACGGCCATGTACGCATCGTCGTCCGAACGCGAGAGCAGCGTGACTTTGAGCTTTGGATCGTCGACTTTGAGGTTGGGCCCGGGCGGAGGCGACGGCGAGCCGGTCGCGTGAGCGATCGGCGTCGTCTTCGCGGGATTCTTCAGCTTGGAGGCGTCCGCGGCGGGCTTTCCGGGTTCGAATGTCCAAAGCCCCAGTGTCGCGTCCGTGAGTGACAGTGGCTTGTCACTCGGTTCGACGATCCCCTTCGAAATGCGGACCTTTTCCAACTCGCCGCTCATGCCAATGCCGCCTTCGACGAGCCGGGCGAAGGCGATGCCGCCGGGCACGGCGGTTTTCCCGACGCGGGTCATTTCCTGATCGGCGACCTTCTTGCCGTCCACGTACAGCTTCACGCGGCCGGCTTCGTGCTGCATCGCGATCGCGTGCGACTTGCCGTCGCAAATGTCCGATTCGCTTCGCACGTGGTCCGGCTTCATCCCCGGCATGTAGACCGTGAGCGCGCCCGTGCCCGGCCACGTGAACATCTCCCAGTGATCGGACGAGGCTTTGGTGTCCGAGGCGACGAGGATGTTGAACCCGCTCTTCGCGGTGAGTTTCGCGCGCACCTCGACCGTGATCGGCGGCGAGCGATATTCGGGTTTTCCATCCGCGACCCAACCCGATGTCGCGGGTGCCGCGGCTTGAAGCGTGCGGTACTTTGGCTTCGGGCCCGGCGCCGTGCCCTCGAGTTGCGGCCGGAGCCAATCCAACCCGTCGAGATTGTCCTTCAGTCGTTCCTCGGCGTCGTCGTTGGTGTGGCCGAGAATGCCGATCGGGCCCTTGTAGCCGCTCTTCGCGATGACTTTCAGCAAGTCAAGATCGAGGTCGCCCGTGCCAAGCGGGAGGATCTTCTTCCCGAGTTTCTCGCCGTCCTTCACCATGCCGTTCAGGTTCAGCACGAGGAGATGCGGCATCATCTTCTTGAGAAGCGCCTCGAAGCGCGGAAGGTGATCGTGGCCGTGATGCTGGTTGTAAACGATGCCGACGTTCTTGAGCTTGAGGCGTTCGATGATGGCGATTTGGTTCTCGGGTTCGCCGAACCAGCCGCCGTGGTTGTAGAGCGCGACGGTGCAGCCGAGTTTGTCCGCCTCTTCCGCAATCGGCCGGATGATCTTCGCGGCGGCTTCGACCTTGTCGTTCTGCTCCTTGCCGCCCGGGTCCCCCATCGTGATCCAGAGTTGCGTCTTGAGCTTGTGCTTCTTCACGACGGCGAGCAGCGCTTGGGCATCCGCGTTGAGCCCGGCGGGGAACCAAATCGCGGTCAGTTCGATGTTCGCCTTTTGGAGTTCGGCGACTTCGCGGTCGAAGGTCGGGAGATGCTCGGCACGCCAGTCGTAGGCGTACTTGGTGAAGCCGAGCTTCTTGAGCATGGCGACGCGGTCTTCCGGCGAACGCTTTTTCGCGTCGAACGGAACGATGCACCATGCCGCGAGGTTCTTCCGTTCGAAGATCGGATCCGCGGCGGAGGCGGTGGACGCCAGAAGAACCGCGGCCAAGAGGGAGAGTCGCATCGCGGTGGGCCTCGTGGAGCGGTCGGCGGTCAGGCGGTGGTCACTTCGCGGGCGGCGGGTTCGCGGTGACGGCGGAAGGCGTTCGCGAGGCCTTCCGGATCGAGGCCCACGTCCGCGAGGAGTTCGTGGCGGTCGCCGTGCTCGATGAAGCGGTCCGGGAGTCCGAGGCGAACGACGTTGCGGGCGTCGAGTCCGGCGGCGTTCGCCGCTTCGAGTACGGCGCTGCCGAAGCCGCCCTCGACGGTCCCTTCTTCCACGGTGGCCACGAACGGGAGCGTCTCGATGGCGCGGAAGATCGTCTCGCGGTCGAGCGGTTTCACGAAGCGGGCGTTGATCACGCCGACGTGGATGCCTTCGTCCGCGAGGAGCCGCGCCGCCGCGAGGCAGTTCGCCAGCAGCGTGCCGAACGCGATGAAGCAGCCGTCCGCCCCCCATTCGATCACTTCGGCCTTGCCCAGTTCCACGGGTTGGAATCCGTTCGGCCGATCGATCGCGTCGAGGTTCGTCTTCGGGTAGCGGATCGAGATCGGGCCGGGGTGTTCGAGCGCGAGCGAAAGCATCGGCACGAGGTCTTTTTCGTCGCCGGGGGCGAGGCTCGTCATGTTCGGGAACATCCGCATGTAGGGGATGTCGAACACGCCGTGGTGCGTGGGCCCTTCGGGGCCGGTGAGGCCGGCGCGGTCCATGGCGAAGATCACGGGCAGGTTCTGCAGGCACACTTCCTGGAAGATCTGATCGAAGCTGCGTTGCAGGAACGTGCTGTAGATGTCCACGATGGGCTTCATGCCGCCCTTGGCCATGCCCGCGGCGAAGGCCACGGCGTGGCTCTCGCAGATGCCCACGTCGAAGAAGCGCTCGGGGAAGTCCGTGCGGATCGCTTCGAGTTTGTTCCCCTGGCACATCGCGGCGGTGAGCACCGCGACCTTCGGATCCTTGCCCATCGCCTCGTGGATGGCGGCGCTCATCACGTCCGTGTACGCCTTCGAACTGGACTTCTTCAGCGAGACGATCGCGCCGTCCGGCCCGAGTTCGGCGAACACCGGCGGCGTGTGGTACGTCACCGGGTCCTCGGCCGCCTCCTTCACTCCGTGTCCCTTGTTGGTGAACACGTGGAGGAGGATCGGCCCCTTCTGCGACTTGAGGTCGCGAAGGATGCGGCGAAGGCTCGTGAGGTCGTGGCCGTCCACCGGGCCGAAGTAACGGAAGCCGAGCTCCTCGAAGAGCATGCCGTCCTTGAAGAACGCCTTGAGGCCGTCGCGGAAGTGCTCGAGGGCGTTGTGGGCGGGGCGGCCGATGAGCGGCAGGTTGCGAAGGAGCCAGTTCAGGTTTCGCTTGCCGCCCTGGTAGAGGCCGGTCATGCGGCACTGATCGAGGTACTGCGCCACGCCGCCGGTACGCGGGCAGATGCTCATCTTGTTGTCGTTGAGCACGACGAGCGTGTTCTGGCCCATCCCGCCGATGTTGTTGAGCGCCTCGAACACGATGCCGCTGGGGAAGGCTCCATCTCCGATGACAGCCACCGCGTGGGCGTCGGAACGCCCCTGAAGATCATCGGCGGCCTTGAGCCCGGACACGGTGGAGACGCTGCACCCCGCGTGGCCGGTCATGAAGAGGTCGTACGGGCTTTCCTTCGGATTGGGGAACCCCATCAACCCGCCCTTCGTGCGGATCGTGTGGAACTTCTCGTACCGGCCGGTGATCAGCTTGTGCGGGTAGACCTGGTGCCCGGTGTCCCAGATGAGGCGGTCCTTCGAGAAGTCGAAGGTGAGGTGCAGGGCGAGGCACAACTCGACGACGCCGAGGTTCGAGGCGAAGTGGGCCGGCCGCGTCGTGAGCACGCGGACGAGTTCCTCGCGAATCTCGACGGTCAGGGCCTGCAGTTGCTCGTCCGAGAGCGTCTGCAGGTCGGCCGGCCCCTTGATCTGGGGCAGCAGGGTGGACATCAGTGTTCCCCTCGGATCGTGTTTCGCGTCTGGTCCAAACCCGAAGCGCGACACACGCGTTCATCGGTCTCGTTCGACGACGTACCTGGCGAGTTTCGCGAGAAGCGGGCTGCCCAACCGTCCGGCGGCGTCCGCGGCTTCGTCTCCAAGTCGTTTCGCCCGTCGGCGGCTTTCCTCGACCCCCAGCAAGCCGGGGTAGGTGAGCTTCCCCTTCGCCGCGTCCTTCCCCGCTCGCTTGCCCAATTGCTCGGCCGTGCTTTCCACATCGAGCAGGTCGTCCGTCACCTGGAAGGCGAGGCCGAAGGCCGCGGCATAGTCGTCCGCGGCGGCCACGAGTTCGGGCTTCTCGCTATCATCATCCGCGTCGCGGGCCGCGTACAGGCCAAGTCGCAGCGACGACCGAAATAACGCCCCGGTCTTCTTCCGATGAATCGACTCCAGTTCGGGCGTCGGATTCCCGTCGTTGGCGATCTTTCCTTCGGCGATCAGGTCGAGAACCTGCCCGCCGACCATCCCGGCGGCGCCGGCTCCGCGGGCCAACTCCAGCGTGCTAACCGCCGCCGTTCTCGGGCCGTAACTCGTTCCGAGGGCTTCGAACGCCATCGTGAGCAGGGCATCGCCCGCGAGGATGGCCATCGCCTCGCCGAATTTCTTGTGGCAGGTGGGCAGCCCGCGCCGGAGGTCGTCGTCGTCCATCGCGGGGAGGTCGTCGTGGATGAGCGAGTACGTGTGTACCATCTCGAGGGCGCATCCGGCGGGGAGGGCGGCTTCGCGTGTCCCTCCGGCGGCTTCGCAGGCGAGCATCGCGAGCATCGGCCGCAGGCGCTTCCCCGGCGCGAGCAGGCTGTACCGCATCGCTTCGACAAGAGGGGCGGGCACGTCCGCCGCATGGCGGTCGAGCGCGCTTCGGAGCGTGGCCTCCACTTGCCGCTGCCGCTCCGCCAGTTCGTCCCACAATTCACGGGACACGTCCGATCCCCGTCCTCGCCGTCGGTCCGCGCGGCGTTCCGATCAGGATATGAACTTTGTATCGCAAAGCCCGACGCGTCCGCAACCCCGATCCGATTCCCAAAACGAACGCGGGAGCCGGATCGGTCCGGCTCCCGCGTCGAGTTGTGTGCCAGGCATGTTGTGGTTGAGGAGGTGGAAGTCCTCCGCGGGCCGTGGTGAGCGGAACCGCAAGGCGCGGCAAGGGTGTCCGTCGCGAGGCGGAATCTGAAGGAAGCCGAAGCCCCCAGTCGGGAGCCGACGAACAGGAATCGGA
>Ga0169931_10002812_pt1 | contig 28083 bp, 20 predicted proteins | sample Kivu_15m_20L_FD_129675 | JGI IMG/M metagenome (GOLD analysis project Ga0169931, IMG submission 129675) | Freshwater microbial communities from Lake Kivu, Western Province, Rwanda to study Microbial Dark Matter (Phase II) - Kivu_15m_20L... | ecosystem: Environmental > Aquatic > Freshwater > Lake...
CTCATATTTTGGAAATGTATGGTAAAGATGTTCATCGGCCTGGATCCTATGCGGCCAACTGCTTGCTCGCGCGGCGATTGGCGGAACGCGATGTTCGGTTTATTCAGTTATTTCATATGGGCTGGGACCACCATGGCAATCTGCCTAATGCCTTACGAGGGCAGTGCAATGACACCGATCAGGCAACCGCGGCATTGATCAAAGACTTGAAGGCTAGGGGACTATTCGACGACACGCTGATCGTCTGGGGGGGAGAGTTCGGAAGAACCATTTACTCCCAAGGAGGTGTTTCTACAGATAACTATGGACGCGATCACCATCCGCGCTGTTATACCGTTCTTTTGGCGGGGGCAGGTATTCGGGGTGGTTTAACTTTGGGTGAGACCGACGAGTACTGCTACAACATTGTCCGAGATCCAGTGCACGTGCATGATCTGAATGCAACCATCCTCCATTTGATGGGTGTGGATCATACGAAGCTAACTTATCGGTACCAAGGACGGGATTTTAGGCTAACTGACATACATGGCGAACTAATTCGACCTATCTTGACGTAGAGCGATCGTCCGTTTTGCAAGCTGCAACGCGAAAAAAAATGCAATTTGACATTAACCTACCTTATTTGGTGGGTTAACCTGACGATAAAGTCGTTCTCTGGAAATTATTTTACTACTAATGGGTAGACTCGAATGTATGGTATCGATCAGGCACTGACAGCGAACGAGACCAGGGCATGGCAGCGTGTCTCGCAGTTGTTGCAGCGACTTGTCGAATTCTTGGACATGCCATTAGAGGTTTCGCGGATTCATCAGAGTTTGGCGGACGCATCGCGTCAGTTGCACTTGGGAGGCGAGAGGGATTCCATCTTTTGGATGGTCCGCGCCGCCAATCAACTTGGGTTGCACATTGCGCCGATCGAGATGACTTTTGACGATTTGACATCGGTGGCTCAGGAAGGGTTGCCGGTTGCACGATTTGTTGAAGAAGAAGGTGAAGGAGATTGGTGGCTGATTCATCGAGCCTCATGGGGTCGATTTGACGTCCAGATCATTCGTGACAGCGGAATTGAAGAGCGAGTGATCAGTCAGAGAAAGCTCAAAAAGCTGCTTGGTTTTAAAGCGGCGAGAGGTAAACAATTATTTTTCTTAGCGGAAGCGACCAAGATTGGCCATGGTGTGCAGCAATCGAGCTCGTGGGAACGGGACTCGCATAGCGGCCATGGTAAATCGTCTCACGAGCACGGCCATCACCAACATATTTCGCCGGTATCTCGATTGCTGGCGATGATCAAGTTGGACTCGGGCGATATCGGAATCATTACTCTATTCGCATTGGTGATTGGACTGTTGGGCCTTGCGACACCACTTGCGGTTGAATCGTTGGTCAACACGGTGGTTTTCGGTCGTTATGTTCAGCCGATCATTGTGTTGTCGTTGATGCTGTTTGTTTTCTTGATGTTCTCGGGTTTTTTACGAATACTTCAATCGTACACGGCGGAGATAATCCAGCGGCGTATGATGGTTCGAGTGGTGGGCGATCTTGCACATCGAATTCCGCGGGCGAACATCAAGCAGTGGGATACGGTCTGGGGCCCGGAGCTTTCGAATCGTTTTTTTGATGTATTAACATTACAAAAATCTGTCTCAACGATTTTTGTAGATGGAATCAGTTTGGTGTTGCAAACGGTAATCGGTTTGGCACTGCTAGGCTTCTATCATCCGTTCTTGCTTGGTTTTGATATCGTCCTGCTCATTTGCGTTGTGGTGATCATACTAGTATTGGGACGAGGCGGGATCAGAACTGCGGAAAATGAATCGGTTGTTAAATACAAGGTTGCACATTGGTTGCAGGATCTAGCAGGATCAACAACCGCTTTCAAAATTCACGGTGGCCGACAACTTGCGGTTGATCGAGCGAACCGACTAATGGGTGAATATGTCGCGATGCGCAGCCGCCATTTCCGTGTGTTGCTGCGACAAAATGTTGCCGGCATGATGCTGTATGCCGTAGCTTCTACTGCGTTACTTGGATTGGGTGGTTGGTTGGTTATCCAAGGTAGATTGTCTCCTGGACAATTGGTCGCTGCGGAATTGATTGTCACGGTGATTCTCGGTTCATTTATGAAGATCGGTAAGCAAGTAGAAACATTTTTCGATTTGACGGCTGGGGTGAATAAACTTGGATATCTTCTCGATCTTGAAACGGATCCGCCAGGTCGCGTGATCGACGTTGGGTTAGGGCCTGCACCGGTACGTTGGAAAAATTTGATGATTGGCATGGAGGGGAGCCACAAGGAAATGCATTTCCCTGACTACGAAATTCAAGCTGGGGAAACGGTGGCTATTGTCGGGCCCAGCGGTTATGGCAAGTCGCTACTGGCTGAAGCTTTGGTGGGTATGAGAAGTCCATCAGCAGGTTATGTTGAAGTGGAGGGAATCGAAGCGCGAGAAGCTTCTCGATTGAGCGACGGTGGTATGGCTGCAATGGCGGGAAGTCGCCAAGTCTTTCATGGAACTGTCGCAGAGAATATCCATCTCGGACGTCCCACGGTAACCGATGCGGATGTGAGAGAGAGTTTGCGGAAGGTCTTGGCTTGGGATGAGGTGCTGAAATTACCCGAAGGGATGGAAACGCCTTTGCTCACCGGGGGGCGCCCCTTTTCGAGTGGCCAGATCGACCGACTCATGATTGCCCGCGCAATCTCAGGTTCTCCAAGAGTGTTGATTCTCGATGGAGCCTTGGATGCTTTGCCGATCGATGTGCGGCAAGGAATATGGAACAATTTGAGTACCCCGAGATCGTCGACGATCATCGTTATCACCAATGAGCCGGACATTATTCAGCGCTGCGATAAAGTGGTGAATTTGTCAAGTGTAGGCGGTTCGGGTGCAGTTGATAAAATGGACGATTCACATGCTTTTGCGTAAGACAAACGAATCGACGATGTCGACGAAATATAAGCCATGGTTGAGTGGCTTTGAGTTGGCGAACGAAATTGGGGGGGATTTCCCTGCTCTGTTGCTGGTCCGTTCCGTTCGCTGGATACGCAAGTTGGCCATTTACACTTTTTTCGGCCTCGTTTTGGCTTTCATCGCCATGGCAGCATTGCCATGGCAGCAAACTTCGAGGGGCCAGGGGACCGTTTCGGCGCTCAACCCACAAGAACGGCCGCAGCAGGTAAAGTCGCAGTACGATGGGATTGTCAAGCGTATTGCGGATGGGATGGTCGAAGGGAGGAGAGTCAAGAAAGGGGATTTTATCCTCGAGTTAGAACCGACTGCGGCAGAAGAGTTAGCTCAAACCGATGCGATCATCAAGTTATTGGAAGAGCAGTTGCGAGCGGAGCAGTCGGAGTATGAATTGTATGAATCTCAGGTAGAACTAGCTGAATCAACTCGGGATGCCAACATTGAGAAGCAGGAATTGGCGATTCAGACGGCGGAGTTTAAGTTGCAGGAAAAAGATTCGCTGATTCGCAAGTATAAAGTTGAGTTGGAGCTTGCGAAGCTGAATCGAGCTCAGAGCGATCGATTGATAGCCGTTGGGGTGGAAGCGGGTTTGGATAATGCGGCGTATCGCGCTAAAGAAAATAGTTTGAGCGAGGAATTAACCGCCAATTCACAATCGCGATCGGCGATCGAAACGGAGATCGGTGAGAAAAATGCGGAACTGAACAAGATCATCGCCGAGGGTAATGACAAAGTTGCTAGCGCAAAAACGAAAGTTCAGAGCGCATATGGCAACTTGCAGATGACACAGCAGAAAATCAATGATACTAAGATTAAACGTGGTGCTCTAGATCGACTCAATCAGGATGCGCCCTGCGATGGGGTCCTGTATCGATTAGTGACAGCGGAAGGTGCTTCTACGGTCAAAAAGGGGGATGAATTGTTTACGATCGTTCCCGATGTAAAAGAGTTGGCTGTTGAGATGGTGGTTTCGGGTAACGACACCTCGTTTATTCGCGAGGGCCAGGAAGTTAGGTTGCAATTTGAAGGCTGGCCAGCGGTCCAATTGATCGGTTGGCCCTCGATTGCGATTGGAACATTTGGCGGTCGAGTGAAGATGATTGACAAGTTTAGCGAAGGGGCTGGCAAGTTTCGAATTCTTGTGGTTCCCGATCCTGAACTGGATGTACTAAGCGGTCAGCGACCCTGGCCAAATGATTTATTACGTCAGGGAATGCGTGCCAACGGATGGGTCATGCTGAATGAAGTAACACTGGGATTTGAAATATGGCGACAGTTGAATGGATTCCCGCCATCGTTGGACGAAGATTCGTCAGGCGAAGAAGAGAAAGCCAAGAAAGTCAAGTTACCGAAGTAACGCAGACTTCAGTAACGCAGCCTTCAGTAACGCAGGCTTTTTTGGGGTCTTCGTTGATTGCGGCTCGGCTAGCAGTTTGTTTGCCGGCCTTGATTGTGGTAACTTGCGCGACCAGCCCTCGGGGCTTGGCCTGTCAGGAGAGTGGAGGGCAAGTGAGTGCGCCGCAAAATGTCGCGCCGCAGGTTCTTCAGCCTCCGGAGGCAGTTCCGCAGGCTGTCGGTTCCGTCAGCGGTATAGTGGTGCCGGCGCAAGAGCCTAAGGTTCAGGAGGGTAGACCGCAGGAGAATTTGTCGCTGCCTGCAAACTTACCTCCTCAAATAAAGCCGGGGCAAGACCCGAGTCCGATCAGCGACCCCAACCAGCCCGTGGATCCGAATCAGATCATCGATCCGAGCAAATTGTCTCAGCCTTCCTTTGAAGAACTCCAGTCGCAGTTGCCCGAGGGATTAAGGCGTGCTATCGAGGATCCTGAGGCTGACGCCAATCCATCGGCGTTGACATTGAGCGATGTGATAGCGTCGGTTTACCGAGCTTATCCGACGATTGAAGCGATTCGAATTCAGAGGCAGGTGGCCGATGGTGAGCTGTTAGCGACGTTTGGTGAATTTGATACCAAAATCCTCGCCGATACGATGAATGAGCCGACGGGATTCTATGAGAATTATCGCCATGGAATTGGGGTAGCTCGCAATACATGGTGGGGAGGTTACTTAGCCACCGGATATCGCATTGGCCGAGGCGAGTATCAGCCGTGGTACAAAGAGCGAGAGACCTTGGATGGCGGCGAATTCAAATTGGCCTATATTCAGCCGTTGCTGCAGGGACGCGACATTGATCCAAGACGCGTGGCAGTTTTTCAGAATCGAATCGCTGTGCAGGTTGTGGAACCGCAATTGCAGACTGCAATTCTGCAGACATCTTTAGAGGCCGCAACCGTATACTGGGATTGGTTGGCGGCGGGGCGAAATCTGCGTGTGCAGCAGCAGCTCTTGGCTTTGGCGAGGCAAAGGGTGGCGCAGATACGAGAACTGATTGCCGCTCAGCGTCGAGCCAAGGTCGATGAGCTTTTTAATGACGTGCTGATAGCGCAGCGTCTGACTAAGGTTATCGAGTCGGAGCAAAAATTACAGCAAGCGACATTTAAGCTTGCGCTTTATTTGCGAGATGAGGGTGGTTCACCTTTGGTGGCGGACACAGGCTGGTTGCCTTCGTCTTTTCCACCGCTGAGCGATACGCGGGAGATCGACGTGCAGCAGCAGATCGATGAGGCTCTAGATCGACGCCCGGAGTTGGTCGAATTGCGTTTGCAAAACGAAGCTGTCCAGTGGGATCGACGTTGGGCGCAAAACCAATTGCAGGGACGTCTCGATTTCGTGGGGGAGATATCGCAAGATGTGGGACCAACGACGAGCAAGAACCGGGACAAGCAGCAGTTTGAAGGTGAATTTGGTTTGACATATGAATATCCGTGGCAACTTCGCAAGGCTCGCGGAAAGCTGCGATCAACGGCTGCCAAGTTACAGCAAATCGATCAAAAAAGCCGTTTGCAAATGGACAAGATTTCGCTGGAAGTACAGAGCGCGATTGTCGCGTTGCAGCGCTCCCAGGAAGTGATTCAACAGTTGGTGAAGGTTGTCGAGACCCAAACACAAGTGCTCGAGTTGCAGGAGATTCAATTCAACACCGGGCGTATTGACTTGATTGAGCTCAATTTGCAAGAACAGTTGATTACCAATTTGAAAATGGATCTGATTATGGCTCAGAGGGATTGGTTTACGGCGCTGAGCCACTTGGCGACGGCTACTGGGCTAGATCCGCTCGAGCAAGCTTTGCGATTGGAGACGATTCCCGATGGTACCCAGACGCCGGTGCCGGAGCGGTGAACAGTTATTACGTTGTCTCCGCGAATCGGATTGCAAAAAAACAAGTCGAGTGAAAGATTTTTTTCAAGTTGAGGGTGAGTCGGGTTGGCGTGTTGCAAGTTAAAAGCGTATAACCCTATAGGTTGCAGTATTCTATGCTGAGAGCCTATCTGAGAACCGTGAGCCGGCTTGCCGCTAGCGAAGGTTTCTGGTTTTTCGGATAAGCTCTGAGGCGATTTTCAAGTTTATCTATCGAGATCATGACGCCGTGGCCTTTGCACATCTAGGACCTATCGCGATAGCCTTTCCTAAGCGACTTGAGACCAATGCTCAGCTGCAAGCGGAGTTTCCGGAGTGGGACTTAGTTCAGATTGAGGAGAAGACGGGAATCGGTGCCCGCTATGTTGCTGAACCTGAGCAATGCGCATCGGATTTGGCTGTAGAGGCATGCGAAAAACTATTTGCGGAACACAATATTGATCGCGCGGAGATTGATTTTCTGCTGCTGTGCACCCAATCGCCCGACTATCCCCTTCCAACCACTGCATGTCTCTTGCAAAATCGGCTCGGCCTGTCCACCGGGATCGGTGCTTTAGATTTCAATCTCGGCTGTTCAGGATTTGTCTATGGGTTATCGCTAGCCGACGGACTCATTCGCAGCGGTGTAGCAAAAAAGATATTGCTGATTACGGCGGATACTTACTCCAAATACATCGATCGGGCTGATCGGAGTTTGCGCACGCTATTTGGCGATGCCGCGGCGGTGACGTTGATCGAAGCCAGGGAGCAGCAAGAGATATCGGGTTTTGTTTTTGGTACCGATGGTAGCGGAGCCGATACGCTGTTGGTTGGTGAAGGAGGATGCCGCGGACCCGAAGAAGCGATTCGAACCCGGGGAAGAAAACGCTGGAAAAGCCGCCTGTATATGGATGGCCCAAGCCTGATGGCGTTTACCGTCGAAGCGATTCCGATATTGGTTGATACCGTGGCAGCAAAAGCAGGGGTTCGTAAAGAATCGATCGATTGGTTTCTTTTACATCAAGCGTCGTATAAAATGCTTTCACAGTTGCAGGGACGAATTGGATATGGCAATGAGAAAATTCCGATTCGCTTGCGAGAGTACGGTAACACCGTCTCCTGCACTATTCCCTTATTGATTCACGATATGCGTAAAAGCGGTGAGATCAAAATGGGCTCGAACTTGATGCTGGTGGGTTTCGGTGTAGGGTGGTCTTGGGCAGGTTGCATATGGCGGGAGACGCACACGCCATGTTTGGCTTAGAAGGTAAATTGCTCATCGCTTCGCCACAATTGCAGGATCCGAATTTCTATCGGTCTGTGGTATTCATCATTCGTCACGACGAAGAAGGAGCGTATGGTCTGGTCGTAAATCGTCCAACCAATCAGGGCGTCGCCAAAGTGATGGAAATGCTTTTGGAGAGCCCTTGCCATCGTTCGGGCTTTATTATGTTCGGAGGGCCAGTCGAAGGCCCCCTCGTGGTTCTTCACGATTCCCCCAGTACCGCCGACATCGAATGTGGGCATGAGCTTTACTTGGCCAGTTGCCAAGATCGTGTGCGTGAACTTATGGCCATCGATGTTGGACATGCACTGATCTTTGATGGCTATTCCGGATGGGGGCCCGGACAACTCGAGGAAGAGTTGAAAATAGGGGGATGGTTGGTCGCCGAAACCGAAGTTTCTGAGCTCTTCGGTGAAAGTGCCGAAATCTGGGAACGTACCTTGAAACGAATTGGCCGTGACATTATCGCCTCTATTACGGGTAATGTCACATTGCCATCCGATCCGACGATCAATTAATTTTCGGAAAGGATGGGCACTCAAAGCCGTCCGAGCCAGTGAGGGTTGGCTCAGTTAAAAATCATTCCCTTTCGGACCTGGATTTCGCGAAAAATAGCCCGCGGATTTATCCCAACTTCGAATTGGTTGAACCTCCAAGCCGTCGGATGGTCGATACCTACCTTATCGGGAATGCGCGAAAATGCGATTTCCCTTTAAATAGTTGCCTTGTTATAGTGGCCCTCGTTGGGTTGCTTGGTTTGGGGCGTGAAATTTTGGAAGTTGTTAGGTACAATCCGCTAAATTATCCAGCTTTCTTAAACCCTGCAGGCGGAAAGTTTGAAGGGTTAGACCTTTTGGTCTGGCGTGAAGTTTGGAATTGGCGGGAGTTAGCAAGCATGGGTGAACCATGAATGAGTTGGAGCCTGCGGACGTATCGAAGTATTTTCCGACGTACGCTGTTCCTCAGACCGATCTAGTTTCGGCTGCGCAGTTTTGGGCAGCTAAGACACCAGACAATCCAGTCTTCTACTTTACCGATGGTGAAGATGGTGAGGATGTCTGTTTGACGTATCGGCAGTTGGATCAGGCTGCGCGAGCAATCGCATCGCGACTGCAGCAAGCGGGGAGTGCAGAGGGGCAGAGGGTCTTGTTGCTCTATCCGCCGGGACTCGATTTTGTGGTCGGATTCTTTGGCACATTGTATGCCGGCGCGATTGCGGTACCAGCGTTTCCGCCCCGCAAGAATCGCAGGGGAGCCCGCATTCAGAGTATCGCGGAGGATTGCTCGGCGAATTGGGCTTTGAGCATCACCAGTGTTTGTGATCTGATTCATTCGGACGATAGCGCTCAGCAGGATTTGACGGGCGTGTCGATATTGGCTACCGATCAAATCTCGTTGTCTGTTGCAGACCAATATAAGCCTGTCGCGATTAACCAGTTGGCACCTGCCGTTTTGCAATACACATCCGGTTCCACTGGGCAACCGAAGGGTGTTGTTTTGAGCCATGCTTGTTTGGTGCGAAATTCTGAATTGATCTTGCTAGCCTTTGAACCGGGTCCGGGTGGCGGCTGCAGTTGGCTGCCGTTGTATCACGACATGGGATTGGTTGGTGGAGTTTTAGAACCGGTCTTTTTGGGACGTCCCAACGTTTTGATGAGTCCGATGAGTTTCTTGCAGCGTCCTGCGCGATGGTTGCGCACGATTTCCAAATATCGAGTTGCCGTTAGTGGTGGGCCTAACTTTGCTTATCAACTTTGCGTCGACAAAGTGACTGAAGCTGAGATGGAGGGGATCGACTTAAGCTGCTGGTCGGTCGCGTATAACGGAGCCGAGCCGGTTAGGGCATCAACTTTAACTCAGTTCAGTGAGAAGTTTGAAAAATACGGCTTTAAGAAATCAGCATTTCTTCCATGTTACGGAATGGCTGAGACAACATTGATTGTGACCGGTGGTCCCACATCGACCCGTCCTTTCTTCCGAACGTTTGACGCGCAGGCACTGGATCAACGCAAAGTGCAACCGCTTGCTGTCGACGATGGTTCGGACAAGTGCCGGACGTTGGTCGGTTGCGGAGCTGTACTGGCTAATGAAAATTTGATCGTGGTGGATCCAGATACGTTAGAAGAATTGCCACCAGGGCGAGTGGGAGAGATTTGGATACAGAGTCCTAGTGTGGGCAAGGGATACTGGCGGAAACCGCAGGAAAGTCAGCGAACATTTCAAGCATTTACCGTTGCGGGTCGGGGCCCGTTTTTGCGTACGGGGGACTTAGGTTTTCTGCATGAGAATCAATTGTTCGTTGCTGGTCGCTTGAAGGATATGATTATTGTTCGCGGTGTGAATCGTTATCCTCAAGATATCGAGTTGACGGTTGAGGATTCGCACAAGAGTATCCAGTCCGGCTCGGTAGCTGCGTTTTCGTTGCAAGTCGATGAACGGGAACGGTTGGTGGTTACAGCAGAAGTTCAAAGGGGTGCTCAGCAGAATTGGGACGAAGTGATTCAGGCGATTCGTCGTAGGGTTACCGAGGTGCACGAACTTCCTCCTGAAGCGATCGCACTGGTTCGCTTTGGAACGCTACCGAAAACATCGAGCGGAAAAATTCAGCGACATGCCTGCATGAATGATTACAAAAACAATTCGCTGAAGCTGGTAGCTCATTGGAAATTGGGCGAAGTGCAAATGCTCAAGCAAGAGCCGATGATTGCGGCTTCGACCATTGATGCGCCGGTTCGTGAGAGTGGGTCGATAAAGAGTCTGTTGAGCGATCCGAAGCTGAACGAAAAAGATCCGCATCCAGAAATTGTACGCGTCGTGATTGCGGCAGTGAAAGCGATTGCTCAAGAGCGAGCTGAGAATGTAAGTATCGACACGAACATTGTCTTAGACCTGGGGCTTGATTCGTTGGAGCGATTGCAGATTGCGCATTCGTTGGAACAGCAATTTGGCGGTCGATTCCCAGAAGATGTCTTACAAGATATCGAAACGGTACGGCAGGTTTCGGCAGCGATCGAGGAATTGTTTGGAGTCGAACGCATTCATCGCAGTTTGACTGAAGCGGTTGCTGCTGAAGAAGTCTTGTACAGTCGCGAAGTGACACCCGAGGATTATCAATTCGATTTGATTCCTGAATATCGTCGTCTCAAGATGACGATGGCCGAACTGTTGTCGACGGGAGTGCGAAATCCATACTTCGCCGCGCATCAAGGCGTGGTTCGCGATACAACGACAATCGGTGGTCGCGAATTGATCAGTTTCGCATCGTATAACTACCTTGGTATGAGCGGTGATCCCGCGGTCAACAAGGCTGTGGTGGAAGCGGTCAATAAGTATGGAACAAGTTGCTCGGCATCACGACTTGTAAGTGGCGAGAAAGATCTGCACCAAAAACTGGAGCGTCGCATCGCCAAATGGATTGGAGTCGAAGACAGTATTGTGATGGTGGGTGGCCATGCGACCAACGAATCGGTGATCGGGCATCTGCTCGGTCCAGGCGATTTGATTTTGCACGATTCTTTGTCCCACAATAGTATCGTGCAGGGGGCAATACTCTCTGGCGCGAGAAGACGTGCATTCCCGCACAATGATTGGCGAGCGCTCGAGCGGATATTGCAAGATATCCGCGACAAGTATCGACGTGTGTTGGTTATTGTCGAAGGCGTTTACAGCATGGATGGTGATTATCCCGACCTGCCAAAGTTTGTGGAAATCAAGCAGCGAAACAAATGCTGGTTGATGGTCGATGAAGCGCATTCGATTGGAACCATGGGTAAAACGGGACGTGGAATTAGCGAACACTTCGGTATCGATGCCAACGTTGTCGACATTTGGATGGGAACACTCAGCAAGTCTTTCGGGTCGTGCGGTGGCTACATCGCTGGCCGCCGAGAATTGATCGAATATTTGAAATATACGACACCTGGGTTCGTCTTCAGTGTCGGATTGTCACCCTCCAATGCTGCCGCTGCGCTTGCTTCGTTGGACGTGTTGGAAGCGGAACCGATGCGGGTCGAACGTCTGCGACAAAACTCGCAACTGTTTTTGGAAGAGGCTCGCAAGCGTGGGCTCAATACGGGCGATTCATGCAAAACGCCGGTGGTTCCAGTGATTTTGGGTAATTCGTTCATAGCGTTACAGCTTGCCGATCGCATGGTTAGCCAAGGCGTCAATGTGCTACCGATCTTGTACCCGGCAGTTGAAGAAGCTGCAGCCCGATTGCGTTTCTTCATCAATTCAACGCACTCTGAAAATCAAATATTGTTCGCGGTGCGATTGGTTGAGGAGTCGTTGCGCGATCTCTATCCAGAGTACTTTGCGAATTCCGATTCCGATCGATCGGTAGCTTAGGGATCGTAAAGCTTCGGAGCAAAATTCGCAGGGGATGTTGCCGACACGTTTTTGAAGCTGTACAGTTGACGAAGTTTGACTGTGGCAAAAGGAGACGCATCGGTGACAGAACCAGCGAAATCAGGTGGAATGCTCGATTGGCTCAAATCGATGATACCCGGGTATTCGGGATACCAGGAATTTGAAACCCGCAGAGAAGACGATCGCAAAACGCGGAAATTCTTGGTCGATCGGTTGCAAGAATATAAACGCCTATCGCAAAGCTACACGAAAAATTTTCTGCAATCGGCTCAGTTGGATCAAATTGCCAAAGGGGAAAAACTGCGATCTGATATCGATGCGCTGCAGCAAAAGATTGAAGCGTCGGTCGATGGAAAGAGCAATTGGTTTACGCAGTCAAAGCCTGATGCGGCCATGAGTCTGAGGTTAAGTCAAATTGATGCGGCAATTGTGGCCGACCTGGAACGACTCGCGAAATTTTTGGCCGATCCAGAAGTCCCTTCTCTGGAACCGTTGGTTGTGGATTTAGATAAGGCGAGCGAATCACTGGGCGAAATGCGGTCGAAGTGGGAACGCAGGCTATCGATATTGCGAGGTGAGAACTAGAAAGGACTTTGTATGGTTTTTCGATTGGAAGTCATCGATTTTTTTGACCCATCCGGTGAAATGGTTGTGGGGCGAGTTCCCGCCGATGGGACCGCGGCCATTCAGCTAGGTGCTCAGTTGATCGTTCAACAAGCGCAGGAAGCGGTCTTCTTTCGGGATGGCAAAGCGATGGACGTTTTTGGTCCCGGTCGCTACACACTGACGACTGCCAACGTCCCAATTCTTACCCGCATTTTGACCATACCTTGGGAAAAGTCTCCTTTTCAAGCGGCGGTCTATTTTGTTGGGAAGCAAACCTTTGTCGATCAGCGTTGGGGTACCAAAACTCCGATCACCGTGCGAGATCCCGATTTCGGGTTGGTGCGATTACGAGGCTTTGGGAAGTTTGGGTTTCGCGTTGTCGATGCACCTTTATTGATCAATTCTTTAGTTGGCACAAGTGGTCGGTTCACGACCGAACAAGTAACAAGCTACCTGAAAGATGTAATCGTTTCAGGATTGACCGATTTCCTTGCGACAGCAGGAATCGGCTTGATCGATCTGCCGTCAAAGTTTGATGAAGTAGCCGCTGCGGCGCGTATCAAACTTGCCGACGCTTTCACCAAATTCGGACTCGAACTCACCGATTTTGTTATCAACAGTATCACGCCACCGGAAGAGGTTGAGAAAGCGATCGATGCAAGATCCGGCATGACAGTCCTGGGCGACTTAAAATCGTACACGCTCTATCAAGCGGCCAATTCCATGGCAGCAGCGGGTCAGAATCCAGCCGTCGGTCAAGGCATGGGCTTCGGCATGGGGATGGCATTTCCAGCGGCGCTGCAGCAAGCCTTCCTTCCAGGAGGTGTAGGCGTCGCGCCGCCACAGCAAGTTCCCGTGGCTGCAACAACGGCAGCTAATCCAGGGGCGACTGCCGCTGCGACTCCCAAGCTGAATCTAAACGCGCTGGAATCTTTCAAGCCTCCTGTAGATATTCGCTCGTTGGTTCGCCAAGTCGCCAGTTCTTCCAAGTGGAATCTGAAAGAGCAGGGCGATCAATGGGCCATGATTGTCCCGGTCGGCAGCTTGCGCAAACAAGTCGTTTATGCCACTTTCGGGCGCAAAGATGATGATGGGCATGAACTGGTTGGGTTTTGGTCCCCTTGCGGGCCAGCCAATGCCAGTAATGCAGTGATTTTATTGAGGTTTAATCATCAAACTGTTCATGGTGCTTTCGCGTTCCAGCCCAAGGAGCAAGGGGGAGAAGAGTTAGTTCTCCGCAGCAATTTGTTGGCAGATACAACCGATGCGTTCGAAGTGCTTCGCGTCGTTAGCGCCATTGCGTTTCAAGCGGACGAAGTCGAGCAGCAACTGACAGGAACGGACGAACTTTAACGATTCGTAGCAAACGCTTCGGCAAACAAAAAACCGTAGGTTCGCAAGAAAGACGCGAGCCTACGGTTCAGTTCTTGATGATTATGGTCAGTAAAATCAGCAGATGCCAGCGGAAGCTTTTTCACCAGGAAAAAATCTTCCATCCAGTTTGCGTAAAAAAACTTGAGACTGGAGGTTGGCAGTAATGCCTATTTGCCCAAAGCCGTTTCAATCTGCTTGACGAGTTCGTCACCGTCTGGTGCAAGTGTGGGTGCAAAGCGTCCGATCACGGCGCCATCACGTCCAATCAGGAATTTTTCGAAGTTCCAACTCACCTTGCCCGATCCTTTCGGTTTAGTATCCAGCGAGGTAAGGTGTTTGAAGAACGGAGCAGCATTGTCGCCGTTAACGTCGATCTTAGCAAACATATCGAAGGTCACCCCGTAGTTCTTGGAGCAGAAGGACTTGATCTCAGCGGCGGAACCAGGTTCTTGGCTTCCGAATTGATTGCAAGGGAACCCAAGAACGACTAAGCCTTTGTCCTTATACTTTTCATGCACAGCCTGCAGTCCTTCATATTGAGGCGTCAAGCCGCATTCGCTGGCAACGTTTACAACTAAAACTACTTTTCCGGCATAGGAATTCAGGTCAACCTTTTTGCCATCAAGCGTTTCCATTTCGAAAGCTAGGGCAGGTGGAGCCTTCTTGGCTTTGTCATCGGCGATGCCTGAAGAACTCATTGCGAAAGCTCCAAAAAGGACGGCAGTGAAAGAAAGACCGACCAAACTCTTGGCCCAATTACTTTTTATCATGACTTGTAGCTCCGGGGCGGTGGGGTAAGGAATTTGAACATCTGAAGTCAAGAACTGCGGCGAAGCTGACGAAACAAGAGGAGCGTTGGTCAATGTGTCATTGAACCTGTGACCCTTGTCAACGGTCTCTTTTCCACAGCCTGACTGGTACGTGGCTATTGTAGATGAGTTGTCTAGGCCTTGCCACGTTAGGACATCGGCTACGCCAAGTGGGAGCCTATCGAAAACCAATAGCCATCTTGGAGATGGCAGCATTTTTCAGGTTGGCTCCAAATGCCATTTAGTTCTTTGGAGCGTACTTATTGCGGGTGTTTTTGTGATTGGCTTAAGGTGGAGTTGATGTTTGCGAAGTTGTATTTGGAGGAATCGAGCGTTTTTTCGGATTAAATGGCCCTGGATTTAGGCGGGGTACCCACGGACGCAAGTCCCCCTCTTGACGGAACTTGGGGAAATTCACTACATTTTGACCTTCGATTTAGGCCCCACGATATAGTCGTAGCGTTAGGTGAAGCCAGCATAGCTTCAATTGGCAGAGCACCGCATTCGTAATGCGGGGGTTGTGGGTTCGATTCCCACTGCTGGCTCTTTAACCGCTACCATTTCTGAATCGTTTCCCGAGGAGTCTTGGCCAAATGGCTCAAGGAGCAGTAGTAGATCTTCGCGACATTGTTCTATCCAACAACACGTTTGGACCTGCCGAGATAAGGCAACTTTGTCAGGGTATTGCTGAGGACTTTACTCAGTTTACGACCTTGCGAGATGCCGTACAGGAATTGGAGGGGGTGGAGGAACGAAGTCCAGCCACTTCGACCCGGCTTGGTGTGTGTCTGTATTTGATAGGTCGCATACAGTTAGCTGAGCAAGTGTTGCTGAAAGGCGACGGTGGTGCTTTGGCTCAATATTATTTGGGCAAGGTATGCTTCCAGCAAGAGCAGTACGATCGCGCGGTAGGATATTTCGATGCGGCCAAGAAGGCGGGTTATGACCCTGAGCAATGCCAATTGGCAACTGCTGAAGCGTTGCGATATCAGGGTAAATTCCAAGATGCGATGAACTTGTTGGACAACATGTTCGGTCCGGTTGAGCAAACAGCTGAATATTTATATCAGCGTGGAGCGACCACTGCTGCATTGGGAGGCAATCCCAACGAAGTAACCACGTATTTTCAGCGAGCGGTTTCGGCGGACGGTCGTCATGCGGGAGCTTTGTTCGGCTTGGCGATGGAAAACGATCGTTTTGGCAACGATGACGATGCTTTGCGATTGTACGAGCGAGCAGCTGGCGTTTTCCCGACGCACATCGGCACATTGATAAACTTGGGAATTGTGTACGAAGATCGCAACGAGTATGGGAAGGCCCAGTTGTGTTACAAACGGATTCTCGAGGTTTACCCTGACCATCCTCGCGCTCGACTCTTCATGAAGGATGCGTCTGCATCGGGTAATTCTTACTACGATGAGGAGTCGGCGAAGCGGACCGAGCGATTATCGCAATTGCTCAGCATTCCAGTTGCGGATTTCGAGCTATCGGTTCGCAGTCGTAATTGCTTGCAGAAGATGGGTGTGCGAACTTTGGGTGATTTGACCCGCACGACGGAGCAGGAATTGTTGGCCAGCAAGAATTTTGGCGAAACCTCTTTGGTCGAGATTCGTGATATGTTGTCCTCCAAGGGACTCAGTTTGGGGCAGTTCTCGCATGAACGCCGCGAGCCAGAGCCTTCCGTGGATCTATCAACATTGTCGCCGGACCAAGCGGCCATTCTCGATCAGCCGATTTCGAATTTGAATTTGTCGGTGCGTGCCCGCAAGTGTATGGTTCGTTTAGGAATCAATACGATTGGTGAGTTGATTCGCAAGACTGGGGACGATTTGCTGGAGTGCAAGAATTTCGGTGTTACCAGTTTAAACGAAGTGCGGCAGAAACTGACGGGCATGAATCTGAAACTGCGTGGCGATTGATCGAGTGGGCTGAGCGTGTTGAGGAACGATTGATCGCAGGGGCGGTTGTTCTTTCTCTGGGTATCATCTCGCTGGGTATTATCTCGCTGGGTATTATGTCTTTGGGCTTCATGGCGACGAAGCGGTTCGGATTGTGATAAACTGGAATTGAAAATTACGGGCGATTGGGATCATGTGGTTCCAATCGCCTTTAGTTTTTAGGACTCGGCGGAATTGGCTTGGACAGGAATAGTGCTGCGATGCCGTTTGCATTCGAATTGATTGCGCAGGATCAGGTGTCCGGTGCGCGTCGGGGGCAGCTTCACACGCCGCATGGCGTTGTTCAGACACCGACATTTATGCCTGTTGGTACTCAAGCGACGGTTAAGGGGTTGACGATTGATCAAGTCGCATCGACGGGTGCGCAAATTCTATTGGGGAACACCTATCATTTGGCATTGCGACCTGGCAGTGCATTGATTGCCAAGCATGGAGGTCTGCACCAGTTCATGGGGTGGCATGGTCCCATTTTGACCGACAGTGGTGGGTTTCAAATTTTTAGTCTCGCGGATCGGGCTAGAATTACAGAAAAGGGTGCTGAGTTTCGATCGCACATCGATGGGCGTTTGCTGAATTTAACACCGGAGGAATCGATTCGGATTCAGGAGGAATTGGGCAGTGACATTGCGATGGTGTTGGATCATGTCGTCGCCCTGCCCTCTTCGCGCGAGAAAATTTGGGAAGCTCATCTTCGCAGCATTCGTTGGGCAGAGCGATGTTTGCAGGCAGCGACACGCAAGGATCAAGCGTTGTTTGCAATTGTTCAAGGTGGGTTGGATGAGGAATTGCGAGTGGAGTCGGCGCGTCGTTTGCGCGAGTATCCCTTTCCGGGTTTCGCGGTGGGCGGGTTGAGTGTAGGAGAAGCGCCAGAAGAGATGTATCGTATCATTTCGGCGACTACGCCTGAGATGCCGGTGGAGAAGCCGCGATATCTGATGGGAGTAGGTCGACCAATCGACTTGATCGAAGCGGTGTCGCGCGGGATCGATATGTTTGATTGCGTGATGCCTACTCGCAATGGCCGGAATGCATTGGCTTTTACGGATGAGGGCCCATTGAGGTTGCGCAACAAGTGCCATGCAGAGGATCCGCGTCCGTTGGAGGAGCAATGCCTCTGTTTAGCGTGCAAGCATAGTCGTGGTTATCTTCGGCATCTTTTTCAAGCGGACGAAATGTTGGGTCCCATATTGTTGACGCATCATAACTTGACGTATTACCAGCGATTGATGAGGGATGCTCGTTTGGCGATCGAAGAAAATCGCTACCGTGAGTGGATGCAGAGTAAGATACTCGGCTGGCAAAAAAGTAATCCTGAAGATAAGACTAATTCGGATTCGTCGAAGGCTTCGTAGCTTGGGCTTCAATCGCCGAAAGTTCCTCGATCGCCGAATCATATTTTTTCTGCAAGCGAGGCAGGATGCGAAGCAGATTGTCACGATAGATTTTGCTCAATACTTCGTCGGGTAAGAATAGGCCGTAGATATGCCAAAAACCTTGCGGGGGAAATTCTTTTTCGCTGTAAGGAAAGTATTCATCTTCGGTTTCGAGAAAACGCCAATAGAGTCGCAGTCGTTCCTCGGGCCAGGGGCCATCGGTTCCGAAAAGAATTCGATCTTGATATTTAAGAAAGAATTTTCGAGCCGTAAAAGGCTGTCGTCCCAATTCGGCAATTCGCGATGCAAGTTCAACGTACATATTTGGATAGGTATCGAGCCAGAGGGCGGTTTCGTTTAAATCTTCGGCATCGTTGCCAAAGTGAGCAGCGATGAAGATGGTTTCGGGATGTTTGGCGATGACTCGATTTCTGGCAGCATGCAGAGAAGCTCGAGTGGGAAATTTATCTACAGGAAATGCCCAGTCTGGATGGCGCGATAATTCTTCATAACGCTCATTGGTTGCATCGATGGGTTCAAAGAATGCAGATGGATCTGCGGTATGCATGATGATGGGGATGCCAAGTTTACCACAAGTGTTCCAGATGGGATCAAAGCGGGGATCATCGATTTGGACTAAGCTCCCATCGCTGTTTCGATATTCCAAGCCGAATTGTTTGAAGAACTTTAGGCCGCAAATTCCGAGTTGGTTCGCTGCTCGTAGTTGCTCGCAGGTCACTCGCACAAAATCGGGTTGATTGCAGTCCCAGATTTCTGGCCGACTTCGTTCCCCGCGTCCGACAAAGTCTAGGTTAGCAAAGATGGCAAAACGATTAGGGGCTTTCCGTTGCAAAAAGTCGATATGCTCGGCAAGTTTCGCACCGAGTGTTCCATCTAAACTGATACATAATGCAATTCGATTTCGATTCATAACAGAGATGAAATTATCGAGGGCAGTCGCATCGTGCCGCAGTCGAATTTGGAAATGGGTGTGGAGATCGATGACTGGGAACTTGGCCATAGGTACAGCCGTCCGTTTGACTTGGAGTCGAGGTTGGGGGCGAAAGTCTGCCAGTGGGAGGTTGGGGTCGGTTTGTCGTTGGGGATCTTGCCCGACCGTTAATTCTGGGAAAGAAAAGAGGCAAATCGGGATAAAAATGAGCCAAATGTTGAGCAACCTGCGGCAGTACCGCATCCAAATCTTGGGGGCGAGCGTAATGACGATGGGAGTCGGGGAGTTGGATGGTGGGTGGGACATTTGAGAAACCTTAGGACTGAAACCAACTGATCGCCTAAAATCTGGTATGCTTGCAGAGGACTAGTGTCATTTTATGGGCCAATCTATATCGAGTCATGGATAAAGATTTTACCGAGTTCCAGTCGCTTGGCGAACAGGATGCAGCTCAGAGATTGAGTTTGCAGAGCCAACAACCACCCAGCGACGTACCGGGTTATCGCCTGGAGCGTCGTTTGGGGCAGGGTGCGTTTGGGCAAGTTTGGGTTGGGCATGATCTGAATACTGGCCGGCAAGTGGCCATCAAATTTTACCTGCATCGCACCGGCGTAAACTGGGCCTTATCTCGAGAGGTGAAGCATTTGGTGACGATGTCTACCAATCGGCACATTGTACAAGTGCTTGAGGTGGGCTGGCAGGGCGATCCGCCGTATTACGTGATGGAGTATTTGGAGAATGGTTCGCTGGAGGATTTGCTGCGGCGTGAAAAAAAACTTCCGGTTCAAACGGCAGTTTCCATGTTTTTGGATATCGCCAGGGGGCTGAATCATTCGCATGGCAAGGGTGTGTTGCATTGCGACTTGAAGCCTGCGAATATTTTATTGGATCAAGATTTTCGTCCGCGCTTAGCGGATTTTGGACAAAGCCGATTGTCGACAGACCAATCGCCCGCTCTTGGGACTTTGTTTTATATGGCGCCCGAGCAAGCGGATCTCGCCGCTGCGCCTGATGCTCGCTGGGATGTTTATGCCTTGGGGGCTATTTTATATTCGATGTTGGTTGGTGAACCGCCGTATCGCACTGAGAAAGCTCTCAAAGAAATTGAAAATTCGAAATCGATTGCCGAGCGGCTGGAGCGGTATCGCCGGATTATATTTGAGGCTCCACCATCTCGCGAATTACAAAAGCTTCGCGGTGTCGATCGTTCACTTATACAGATCATTCAGCGTTGTATTGCCCGAGAGCCGGAGCGACGTTTCGATAACGTTCAGCAGGTGTTGGAAGCACTTGCGTTGCGACAAGAAGTGCGACTGCGTCGACCCTTGCAGTTGTTGGGAGTAGTAGGTCCCTTGCTGTTAGTCGCGGTGATGTCTTTTTTCGCCATTCGCAGTATTCGTTTATCGGAAGCTGAGACGCTGCAACGACTGCAAACCAGGGCACTCGAATCGAATCGTTTTGCAGCGCGTTTTGCTGCAAGGTCTATCGAAAGTGAATTGGTAGAAGTATATCGCCTTTTGGAAGAACAGGTGCGAACGGCGGCATTTCAGAATCGCTTTCGCGAGGCTTTGAAAGCGACCGAAGAAGCGAGAGCATTATTGATCGACAGCCATGATTCTGCAGCGGTTCCTACAGCTTTTCGGGAGCAGACGCAGCGGCTAGCATTGGATATGCATTTGTCTGAGCTTACGCTGGGTTGGGGAAAGTCGAGTTCCAATCAACTGTTATCGAAGCTCAATAGCCTTTTCATTACGGATTCTTCGGGCACTACTTTCGCGGCTGCGTTTCGTGATAAGACGTCCGATGATCAATCGCCGGTTGGAAAGAATTTTGCTTATCGAAGTTATTTCAATGGTGGTCGAGATGATGCAGATCGCAGCAAGAAAGCTTTGGAATTTCGGCCCATCAGCGAGACGCATCTGTCTGCGGCCTTCAAGAGTACATCCACGGGGACTTGGAAAGTTGCTGTGAGCACACCCGTTTGGTTGGATGAGCAAGTATCTTCAGGGGAAATCAATCCATCGCTGGAGGGTGGTCAAGAGGTCAAGGGCACTGGAAAAATATTGGGTGTGTTTTGTTTAACGATTGAGCTGTCCGACATCAGTATTTTAGAGGATGGTGATTTTGAAGAAGAGGACAAAAATCAAATAGCCGTTCTGATCGATGGTCGCGATGGCGAATTGAAAGGAACGTTATTATATCATCCATTGCTTGAACGTATGGCTCGCAGTCCTATGGCCAGCGGCATAGCCCGCGATGGTCGATTTCAGATTGATGAGCAAACATTAACACGCTTGCAGGGCAGTGGGATTTTTGACTACGAGGATCCTGTATCCGATACCGCACCGGGGCAAGAGTTTGAGGGACATTGGATTGCGACAGTCGAGAAGGTAAGGCTGCCGGTTTCGGCAAATTATGAGGGGAAATCAAGCGGTCGATCGAATTCGGATTTATGGATGCTGGTTCAGGAACGAGCAAGCAATGTTACCGATCCCGTGCGTCAATTAAGCGGTCGATTGGCGAGAGAAGGGGCTGCCGCTTTTGCCACCATTATCGCAGTCGTCTTGCTTTTGTGGTTGATTGTGTGGCGTGTATTGCGTCCAGGCGAAAAATCTTTATGGCGGGCTCTGCGAGGGGAATCGGGGCAAGATTCTTCGTTAAGAAGCAATTCTGAATCGCTCTAACGATGACCCCCTAAGTTACCCACACCCTTGTCCATAGAGGCTTGTTGAGTTTGGCAGTCGCAAACAAAACTGTTAGGCAAAGTCAGAACAATTGAGGATGTAGAGACGGCCCATGGGTCGAAAAAACATCCCGGATCCGCTAAGATGCTCCGAACTCTTTAGGATGCTTCGAGCAAGCCTGGAACCACGAAACTCGAATGAAAAGTTGAGGTTGCGTCGTATGGACGCTGTTGATGACAAAATTTTCAATATCTTGAGGGAAAAGTTTAGTATGGAGTCGACTAAGGACACCCCTTTGGCTGCCTTGGGCGTCGATTCTTTGGGGATGGCGGAATTGACCGTTGATTTGGAAAAGCAGTTTTCCATCAAGGTGGATGAAGATATTGTGGGAATTGAAACGGTTGGCGAATTGATTGGCTACGTTCGGTCAAAGCAAAAGGTTTAATTTTGGGCGATCACATACGGAGACAGTTCCGTTGCTAAGGGGTCTGCATCTGGCTCGCAGAAACCTTGGTGTGAATGGCGGCGCCACCCTTCTCCGTACAGTGCCTGCTGGGAAATTTCGCCAACTTCGCGCCCCAAATCCCACGTGGTCTGAACGTAAGATGACATTTTCTGAGTGGTATCGAGCCAAGATTCTTGGCTGGCATGGCAGCGAAGCAATTCAGATTTTCGCTCCATCAAGTTGGTAACATCAACCACATACCTGGGGGTCACGAGTTCACCGAGGGGCGTTCGGTTGCCGTGCGGTTGTGCATGGTAGACAGTTGTAGAACCGGAATAGATGGCATGCGACGGATTGCAAGGCATGTTGGGCATGCCCCGAACAAATGCGGCTGATACGGCAAGGCGGCAGGCGTTCTGGTGATCTTCCATGTAGTCCACCGGAGAGTGCGTCAGAAGGATCGATGGGGCAGCTTGCCGAACTACCGATACCACTTGAGCAAGTAGTTGCGGAGTATAAAAAATATTCATATCATCGCAGAGCGGGGGATAGAAGCGGGCTCCCATTTTTTCGGCTGAGAGGCGAGCTTCAGCTAATCTCGTCGCTGCGCATTCTTTAGGACCTTGCACCATGGAACCGTAGGAGCCATTGGCAATATTGAAGTAGTGCAGTTCCCAGCCCTTTTCGGCTAGACGCAGCAGGGTCCCGGCCATAACAAATTCGATGTCGTCTGGATGAGCCGCTATAGCTAACACGCTTTTTCGCATACTACGGGTTTCTCTGATTGAGCCAGGGGAACGAGGATGGTAAGGTGAAAGAATATCTCAGCCAACCGGCTGCTGAAAGTCCCTTCCTCCGTTGAATCGCTTGAGTCTCGCTCATCTCACGATCTAGGAAACTACTCTCGATGCACCAAACCAGCCAGAAAAAAATGCTTGTCTACTTGCGACGTTTACTAACAATTTACGCGTTTTGCGTATCGATTTTCAGTGTCGTTTTGGCGACCGAACCGAAAGAAAATAGTGCGCCGCTGAAGTGGGAAATAAAGACACTCTGTGTCGACGCTAACGAGGGTGTCGATGTGGGCGATGTGGATGGCGATGGAAAAAAGGATGTCGTCGCGGGACGCAATTGGTATTCCTCTCCGGAGTTTGTTGCTAGGCCATTGCGATCGATCGCGGATTGGAATGGATATGTCGAGAGTAATGGGGACTACCTTATGGATGTCAATCGCGATGGAAGATTAGATGTCATCGCGGGATCGTTCCTGCCTACTGCCGTTCACTGGTATGAAAATCCTGGTAAGGAAGGTTTTCGTCTTGGACATCAGTGGAAGCAGCATTTGCTCTTCGACTCCAAATTTTCGCAAAATGAAGGACAGTTGATGGAGGATTTGGATGGCGATGGCAAAGCCGAATGGGTCGTGAATAGTTGGGTAGCGAATGTGCCTATGGTGGTATGGCGTCTCGAGGAGACCGAACAACCCACAGAAGATGGAAAAGGAACTCAAAAGAGCTTCAAGGCGCTATCGCATATTTTGGGACCAGATGGAAATGGACATGGACTCGGTGTGGGCGACATCAGTGGCGATGGTAAGCCGGACGTTCTGGTGGGATCGGGATGGTATGAGCAACCGAGCGAAGGGGCTTGGGAGAAACCTTGGAAGTATCATAAGGACTGGAGCCTTCAAGCATCTTTACCGATGATTGTCGTCGATGTGGATCAGGACGGCAAAAAAGATATCGTCTGGGGCAATGGCCATAATTACGGCTTGTTTTGGTGGCGTAATACCGGTGCCAATGCAGAAGGTATTTTGCAATGGGACAAGCGAACGATCGACGATTCTTTCTCTCAGCCACATTCTTTGGCTTGGGCCGATCTCAACAAAGATGGCAATCCGGAATTGATTACCGGCAAACGCTTCTATGCTCATAACGGTGGCGACCCTGGCGCGAATGACGGAGTCTTGTTGGTGTACTATCATTTCAACAAAGAAACTGGGAAATTCGCGCGTCACGACATCGACCGTGGTCGAGTCGGTTGCGGTCTGCAGATTCGAGTCGCAGATCTCGACAATAATGGCTGGCCCGATATCGCCGTCGCAGGTAAATCGGGAACCTACGCGGTGCTCAACCAAGGCTATGGCAATTGAACCGTTGGTCGCTGGTCGTGTGGGGCTGATCCTAGTCGGTTTCGCATGCGAATCTTCGCGCTGCAAAAAGGTTCAGGAACAATGCCATGGACAAATCAATAACAAGTGAGCCTTCTGCAGATTGGACGTTGCGGGAGGCACAAAAGGAAGTCGACCAATGGATTCGCACCATCGGTGTTCGCTATTTCTCTGAATTAACCAACCTCGCTCAACTCATGGAAGAGGTGGGCGAATTAGCTCGGCAGATTTCGCGGCGCTACGGCGAACAGAGCTTCAAAGCGGGAGAAAATCCATCGAATCTCTCCGATGAAATGGCTGATGTTCTGTTTGTCTTGCTCTGCTTAGCGAACCAAACCGGCGTTGACTTGACGACTGCGTTACAATCTAACATTGATAAAAAGACAAAAAGGGATCGGCTTCGGCATCTGCAAAACCCGAAATTGACCGGCGATGAGCGGTAAGAACTCGAGCGTGATTCCTGGCGTAATGAGTTGACTGGAATGGTTGGCGATGAAAATTTATTAGAAGGTTGTTGATAATGCCTATTACCATCATGCGTCGAATCAAGTTTTGCGCTGGCCATCGCCTCTTTAAGCACGGAGGAAAGTGCGAACATTTTCATGGTCACAATTATGTAGCTGACTTTTTTGTCACGGGAGATGAAGTGGATGCGGTGGGACGAGTGGTCGATTTTTCCGAATTGAAGATACGGTTTAAGGGCTGGATCGATGCACACTGGGATCACAGCTTTTTGATTTCAAAAACTGATGCCAACGCGGAAGCTGCCTTGAGGATGGTGGAACCGATGCGTTATTTCGTTTTGCCGTATAATCCGACTGCCGAAAATATGGCGAGATACCTTTTGGAGAACGTGGCACCCGAAGTTCTGTTAGGAACCGGAGCTCGAGCCACAGCGGTTCGGATTTGGGAAACCGAAGACTCCTACGCAGAAGCCTCAGTGGATGCGTCAAGCGAAGATGGGACTTTTCCGAAATTCTCTACAGCTGAAACTATTTGAAGTTTCGGCGTGGAGTATGATCGCTGGACGAACTGTCGTAACGTTGGTAGGGCTGAAATGTTGGTAAGGCTGAAATGCTCGGAACGATCAGCTTTTTCGTAAGCAGCCTGTCAACCTTCTGAACATTCAAATGCCGCGGCTAACGAGAATCGCTATGGCTGTCGCACAGTCCCCTCTTCCGTTTTTACAGACGAGTAATCGATATTGTGATGTTGCGCTGCTGGTAGCCACAAGCAACATGCATGGGCTGAAAATAGTTTCTCCAATTGGCTATCGTCGGTGATGTAGCCAATGCCCATGTCTTCGACGGCATCTTCTGGCAGATTGGACTGCAAATATACTCGGCAACGCTGCAAGTATTCACACAACAGCGACGCTGTGAGAGTATCGCTATAACTTTCTTTGCTCAATTGTTTTTCAATTTTTTCTGGCGAATCAAGGCTTACTAGCTTCCGCAGCGATGGTCCCGGTTTTTGGTCGATTCGTGTGCGGAGTACGATGGTACCTTGAGTACGGATGGCAGAGCGAGCGGTGTGGAGAGCGCGAGCGATATTCGTCCAAGTTTGCTCATTGGCATCGCCGTCAATTTCGGCGATCACTATATCCACCAACTTATCGATCACGATTTTGGAATCGTATTTTTGATCCTGTAGAAATAATTGCTCCAGCGCTGATGGAACACCGGCGATCACTTTCATAAGTTTGCCGTTCCCGGCAGGGATGGCCTTTAGAATGCACTGAACTCCCAAAAGCCATGTGGCTTCCTCAGCCTCTTTTTTGCGTTTTTGACTTTGAATTTGTGCGCCGAGATTACTTAGTGTACTGCACCGCTTCAGCACTTCGGTATCGGCAAAGTGAGGAAAAATACCCGTGATTCCATAGTAGTCGATACATCGATGGGAATGGTAAAGCGTAATCGGTAGTACGACATCCGCATCGAGCAATCGCCGGTTGACGTAAATAGGTGTTGCATCTTCACTGTTCGCCGCCAGATAACCCAGTTCGCTCTGTTCCGAGGGAGTGTGAATGTAAACGGCGAGTTTTTGATGCAAATGGCTTGGCAGTTGATCTCGGATATGTGCCAGCGTAGACAGCTCACATGGGGAAAGCACAACCGAAATGTCTTCGATGGCGATATGGTGAGCTAGGAGGTAATCGACCGCACCTACGATGACTTCATTAAGCCCAGGGATAGAGGCCTCCACTGCAAGAGCGATTCGATCTCCCTCGATCATCGCGAGGTGAAAAGGGGGGAATTCAAGCGGCTGGTCAAGCGCGTTCGTCACTTCAGCAGCGATATCTTTTAACGGTGTGACGGGTTCCTTGAGAGGAACGACTCTGTTCGCCTCGCAGAGGGAGGGTTGGCGAAGAGTCAGGAAGTTGAGGGACATCGGGCGATCCTGTCAAGTCAAGTGAAATACAAGATGTCTATTGTGGGGAGGACGAACAACTTGGCAATGGGGTTCTCCTACGGACATCGATCTGATTTTTAGGACTTTGCGTTTGATGACAATTGCGATAACAGGGAGATAACGTACGGACTAATCGGTCTTGTTAAGATAATCAGACTGGATAATTGGTGTTGGATGGGAAATTTCTAGTGGTTTGTGGGGAAATGCTAGGCGATTCGTCGAATGAGACGAATGGTTGTTGAGTCAATGCGTATCGTTCGACGCTCCCCACCCAACACCGACCGTTCTGGCATAGAAGCTAAAACGCAGCCAGACTTCGGGTAGAACCACTCATGGGTAGGGGTTTTTGGATTGATCCGCAGATTTGTTAGAACACACTTTTTGGAGAGTTTCCAATGCGTTTCATTTTCTCAGCTTTGATTGCTGTTTTCGCTCTAACCTTGAGCGGAGCCAGCGCAGAAGCCGGCTTGTTCGGCGGTTTGGGTCGCGGTTGCGATTCATGTTGTGAGCCAGCACCTGTTTGCTGTGAACCAGCTCCAGCACCTGTTTGCGATGCCTGTGATCCATGTGCACCGAAGTGCCGTGGTGGTTTGTTGCACAAGTGGTTCCACAAGCATCATGCAGATTGCGGATGCGATGCTGCTCCGATCTGCGAACCAGCTCCAGCTCCTGTTTGCTGCGAACCAGCTCCGGTTTGCGACCCATGTGCACCTCGCCACAGCCACCTAAAAGCTCTGTTGGCTCGCATCAAGGCCCGCCATGCATCGTCTTGCTGCGAACCAGCTTGTGATGCTTGCAGCGTTGAAGTTGCTGCTCCTAGCTGCGGCGGTTGCAACTAATTATTGAGCTTACCGGCTCAAACGATCCATAGGTTCTGTTGGAGAAGTTTAAGGACTGGAAAAGTAGTGGAACGGAGCGATGCATGGCGGTGTCGCAACCTCACCCAGGGAGGGCTTCCTGTCTTATCGTTTTTGCTCAATCTTCTAGGAACCCTTCAGCAGAACCGCTCGATCCGAGGTAAAGAACTCGCTGGTTCCTTTGAATCAGCGGGTTTTTTTGTGCGCCAGGCATGAAGCGAACCATCATTGGCCGTCCTTTTCAACTGGTAAGCAATTCACAGGTCATAAGGTGCCACAGGTCATAAGGTGCCAGGCACGCTCTGGTGCCTGGCATGCTTGTTGACCATCGCATTAGCATTTAGCCGCGATTTTCACGTTCCATCGCTATCGTGCCCGCGGCCCGCTCTTTGGTGCCTGGCACGTTTGTGCCTGGCACGTTTGTGGCCGGCACGTTTGTGGCCACGTTTCATATCGAATTAGCCACATCTGGTGCCAGGCACCCTCGTTAGGCCGTCGAGAGTACTGCAAGTTGTTCACTAGGGCTCTTGTGTCACCTTTGTAGTCTAGTCCGCAGAACGCCAAGGCTCACCGTCCATTCGCAC
>Ga0169931_10002813_pt1 | contig 28080 bp, 24 predicted proteins | sample Kivu_15m_20L_FD_129675 | JGI IMG/M metagenome (GOLD analysis project Ga0169931, IMG submission 129675) | Freshwater microbial communities from Lake Kivu, Western Province, Rwanda to study Microbial Dark Matter (Phase II) - Kivu_15m_20L... | ecosystem: Environmental > Aquatic > Freshwater > Lake...
GAGTTGACTATCGAGAATCAAAAAGTTGCACCTGTACCGATGGAAGTGCGCGCCGCTGCTGCTTCATGGGATGGCACTCGCCTCACGCAATACACGTGTAGCCAAGGGACACATGGTGCACGCGATGGTTTGGCCGTTGCTCTTGGCCTAGACCCAGCAAATGTTCGTTCTATTACCCCCGATGTTGGTGGAGGTTTTGGTGCAAAGAATGGCATCTATCCAGAAGAAGTGATGGTCGGGTGGATCGCAATGAAGTTGAACCGACCGGTGCGTTGGACGGAAACTCGTAGCGAAAATATGTTGACGATGGGTCACGGTCGCGGACAACGTCAGCGCGTGAAATTGGGTGGCACGAAAGACGGACGCATTACTGCGTATCGCTTACATGTAATGCAAGACTCTGGTGCATACGGGCGCATCGGCGCATTTTTGCCGATCATGACGCGACTCATGTTGACAGGTGTGTATGACATCGAGCGACTCCAATTCCAGTCGTATTCGGTGGTCACGAACACGGCGCCTCTTGAAGCGTTTCGCGGTGCCGGTCGTCCCGAGGCAACTGCTGCAATCGAACGCATTATTGATGAATACGCAGTCGCGTGTGGCATGGACCCTGGTGAAGTCCGTCGCAAGAATTACATCAAGCCATCCGCATTTCCACTCGAGACCGAGACGGGCGCGAAGTACGACTCGGGCGAATACGAAAAGTCTCTCGACATGGCTTTGGCTGCCGCAGGGTACGCGCAACTTCGTGAAGAGCAACGGACGCGTCGTGAGCGCGGAGATGTTGTTCAAATGGGTATCGGTCTGTCTACGTATGTTGAGACAACAAACCCATTGGGAACTGGTGACTACGGTGCTGTCGAAATAACGCCTGACGGCAGTGCGATCATCCGCACAGGGTCGTCATCCCATGGTCAAGGTCATCACACTGTGTGGGCGATGATCGTGTCTGAAGCAACAGGTATTCCCTTCGACCGTATTGAATTTCACTTTGGCGACTCCGATGACATTCCACGTGGTGGTGGCACCGGAGGTTCGCGCTCATTACAAGTTGGTGGAACAGCAGTAAAGAACGCAACGGAGATGGTTATCTCCCAAGCGTTGAAGCGCGCTGCTGATCTGCTTGAAGCAGCAGTGGAAGATGTGAAGCTCGATGTTGTGCGCGGAGTGTTTCACGTTGTGGGTTCTCCGCAACCTTCTAAGTCATGGGCAGATGTGGCAGCAGCAGACGCAGAAGTGCTGAGTGCGGAAAATGACTTCACACCGGAAGCGCCCACATTTCCGTTCGGTTCGCATGTGAGTGTTGTTGAAGTCGACACTGAGACCGGATCTGTTGCCATTCGTCGTCACATCGCATGTGATGATGCTGGAACAATTATCAACCCACTCATCGTTGATGGGCAAGTACACGGCGGGCTCGCACAAGGAATTGCACAGGCATTATTGGAAGAAGTGTTGTTTGATGAAGAGGGCAACCCCATCACATCAAATCTTGCTGACTATGCGTGCATCTCGGCAGCAGAGTTGCCGTCGTTTGAACGTATTCCTATGGAGACTCCAACACATCGCAATCCATTGGGCGCTAAGGGGATTGGTGAAGCGGGAACAATTGGTGCAACGCCAGCTGTTCACAATGCAGTCGTCGATGCGATCCGCCACCTTGGTATTTGCCACGTTGACATGCCGTGTACTCCACAGCGCGTGTGGAGTTCGATTCAGACCACTCGTTAATCAACAAGCGTTTGTTCCACCGTCTTTCGTAACTCCGGCCACGCGGACTTGAGGCCGGGGTGGAGATCATAAGAATCAATGTCGTTGATGGCGACCCAGTGAAGGGCTTCAGTTTCGGCGTTTGCAGCAAATGCACCGGCGTCAGAGTATGAGTGTGCGATCACCGTGTCGTATTTCCAGGCGCCGTGGTCGGCGGAAAAAATTGCTTTGAATTCCATTGCGCCGGGGTCGATCCCTGCTTCTTCGTGCGCTTCGCGTGCTGCGGCCTCAATCGAGTCTTCATGAGAATCAAGGGCACCGCCGGGAAGGGCCCACGTACCTCCCCCATGTACCCACGCGGCGCGCAATTGCAGCAGTACTTCGGGTGTTGGTCGATCGCGACGAATCAGCAAGAGTCCTGCTGCGCCATGCAGACCCCAGTGTTGTTGGCCGCATTGGCAAAATACCCAGCCGTCTCCATCACGAAATGCCACGCAGTAATCATCGCACACGCGCTTCACATTTCCCCTTGACCAGGTGTTCGTCACTCGTCACCGTCGACGTTGGCGATGAACAAGATGTACTTTGCTCGTCGTAACGTCTACATTTGTGGTGAATGAGTGAGCAGACAGACACCAAAAATCAATGGTTGACACCAGAGGACATCGCGAATATCCGTAACCAGGTGCCGATCATTTATGTCGATGCTGTCCCTGTTCGTACCGACCCCGACGGCATCGTCACTCACGTTGGCATGCTTCTTCGCCAAGCCGCCGATGGCAATATCAGCCGCATGGTTGTCTCCGGGCGCGTGCTGTTGAATGAACGCATTCGCGACGCCCTCACTCGGCACTTGGAAAAAGACCTCGGGCCCTTAGCAATGCCCCGAATTCCACCCGAACCCTCGCCGTTCACGGTCATTGAGTATTTCCAAGATCCGAGTATCAGTGGCTTTTATGACCCACGTCATCACGCAGTGAGCCTTGCATTTGTTGTACCAGTAACGGGAGATTGCCAACCGACACAACAAGCTCTTGATCTTGCATGGTTCACACCAGAGCAAGCCGTGAGTGATCGCGTGCGTCGTGAGATGACTAGTGGACATGATCGTCTTATTCGATTGGCACTTGCCTCAGTTGGCCAATTGCCCTGAACTAACGTAAAGGCGTGCGGACGCGTCAAACTGTTGCCCACTTGGCAGCGATGTTACGCGCGTCTCTTGTGGGCAAAACTGTTACCAGTTTTTCGTGTCATCGCGTTGACGGACCAACAATTTCCGTGGGATCTGCGATTGAAGACGTCACGCATTCTGGAAAACATCTTGAGATTCTTTTTGATGACGGACTCATCTTGCACACCATTCCGGAACGACGCGGCCGTTGGGAGTTGTTTCATGCCGACCGAGCGCCGCGTCGTATTGGATCGCCCGACATTGTTATTGAGACCGCAGATTGGATAGCTGTTGCGTACAAAATGAAAGCAACAGAGACATATCGTTTGCCAGATCCACTACGCCATCCTCGCGCTGGAAAACGAGGTCCTGATCTTCGTCAACAGACTGCCGACTTACATGAAGCTGCGTCGCGACTATTTCATTACAGCGAACCTCACGTTGTAGTTGCTGATGCGATGATGGACCCACGCGTCATGGTCGGAATCGGAAATGTGTTGCGATGTGAAGTGTTATGGGCCTGTGGGGTGCATCCGTGGGCGCGCATTGGAGATCTTGCAGAGTCAACGTGTCTAGAAGTTGTAATGACTGCAGCGGGACTAGCACGAACCATCAACTCAGATCCCACTGCGCCGGGAGTGACATCAATGAACGGTGGTCTGTCGGTGTATGGGCGTAATGGCCAATTGTGCGCGCGATGTGCAGGAATTATTCGACTCACCAAACACGGGGAGTCCGAACGTTTGTTGTTTTGGTGTCCGGGTTGTCAGGTTGCATTTGAGCCACTGCCCGTCGTTGACGATTCCGACCCAATTGCCAGAGCGACAGATCCTCATCCTGCCGCCACACAGTATTTGCGCGAAATTTTTCAGCGGCGTTCCGCATAAGGAGTACGCAACGTGCAACGCCAGCGCAATTAGTTTGTGGTGATTGAGCGCAAAATATTGACTTTGGTGGCACGATACGCGGGGTAGACCGCGGCGATGATGCCAACAATGAATGACAGCACCAAAATCCAGAACAAACTGGTGAGCGGTATTTCAAATGATCGTAGGCCCTGATCGCGCAATGCGAACACGATGATCCATCCGAGTCCTACTCCAAGAATCGCACCCAGTACAGCACCTTGCAGTGAGGTGATCACACTTTCCCAACGCACGGTTCTGCGTACTTGTGAACGAGTCATACCGACTGCTCGCAACAGTCCGATCTCACGTTGGCGTTCATACACCGACAAGAGCAGCGTGATGATAATGCCAACAATTGCGATGATGATTGAAAGAGCTAGTAGACCATAGATCAGGCCCAGTAATTGATTGACTTGTGCTGCTTGTTCATCAATGAACTCTTCAACAGATTGCAGATTGCCAACGCCGTATTCGTCAACTTTTTGCTGTAGAGCAGCTCGCGCTTGTTCATCGGGAATGTCATCGCGGGTAAGGATGTAGACACCAAAGTCAAAACGGGCAACGGTGCTTCCTTCAAAGAGGTCACGGCTGACGATGTATCGCTCGGCGATCTCGTCTTTGGTGTAGATGCCCTGCACTGTCAGGGTGCGCACCGAACTATCAGCCAACGTGACATCAATTGTTGATCCCACTTGCACATCAAGACGGTTTGCACGACTCTCCGACACAAAGATTCCATCTGCTGTGAGTGATGAGACGTCGCCCTCAGTGAAGCCAAAGTCGAAGATGCCCGAGATGGTCTGTGGCGTCACCACTGTGAGCAATGTTCCACCTCCGTCGACAACGGCCGCAGCAGTTCCAATGCCAGTTGCAGCATCTACCTCAGGAAGTTCATTGATCGCATCAGCTAAGTCGGGACTCAGACCACCAAAACCAAATGAGTTGACGCTGATTGCGTAATCACCGTAGAACTGCTCGCCAACAACATCACGAATCTGACTTTGAATGGACACCGCAAGTGCAGTCACGGCTGTCACCAACGCAACACCGATCATGACGGGAGCGGATGTACGCGCCGTACGTTTCGGATTGCGTGCAGCGTTCTCGCGCGCCATGCGCCCAGGAACGCCACGAATCCTTTCGATGGGTACACCAATAAATAGTGCGAGTGGTCGAGCAATGATCGGGCCAAGAATCAATGTTCCGATGAACACGAGAACAATTGCCAGACCAAGCAATACGGCATCGGCGCCTGCGATCACGGCAATAGTGGCGGCCACCCCAGCAATTGCGAAGGCAAGTCCACTGATAAGTCGACCTTTTGAAACCTCGGTTGTTTCCACCGCAGTTTCGCGCATTGCGGCCAACGGTGGTACTCGACCTGCGCGTCGTGCAGGAAGAAATGATGACAGCACGGTAACGAGCAATCCCACAATCAATGTGCTGATGATCGTGTTCGTTGATACAACAAGCCCAGTGCTGGGAAGGTCAATACCAAACGATCTCAATAGTGCACTGAGCCCGCGTGACAAACCGATACCGGAGATAAGACCAATAGCGGAACCAACAACGCCCACAACCGTTGCTTCAATCAACATCGCGCCTGTCACTTGACGCTTGCTGGCTCCAATTGCTCGCAACAAAGCATTTTCCTTTTGTCGCTGTGCGGCACTAATAGAAAACACGTTGTAGATGACGAAGCATCCGACTCCGAGAGCGATATACGAGAAGATGCTGAGGAAGATGGAGATGAATGACAACGCATCACCAATTTGATTCTGTGCTTCTTCTGTGATCTCTGCACCCGTCAAAGTTTCCAGTCGCAGGTCTGGTGGCAATGTCGAGTTAATTCGTGTCGCGAGTTCTTCGTCGGAGAGAGAGCCGTCTCCGGTAACAAGAATTTGGTCCACGACACCAGGTTCGGCCAGAAATTCCGCTGCTGTCTCCACATCAAATAAGGCGAAAGTGGCACCACCTGATGTACGCACATCTCCGTATGACGCCACACCTACGATCGTGAATTCGCGGCTACCGGACTGTGCGATCACACGCGTTGTGTCGCCGATTGTGAAATCACCCAGATCAAAGGTGTATTCGTCAAGTGCGACTTCGGTCGGGCCGCTTGGTAGACGACCACTGGAGATGGACCACAATGACCCTTTGTACTCAGTGATGACGCTGCCAAACGTTGGTGGTCCTTGGCCATCACTGCCAAGGGGCTTTCCGTCAGATCCCACAACACGGGCAAATGCTTGAATGTCACCAGCAGCGTCGAGGACCCCGGGGGCCTCTTTCACCGTGTCGACCAATGATGAAGGAATGCGTGGTCGTTCTTCGATGCCGAATCCGACTTCGATGACATCTGATGAACGCACGTACGCGTTGACGTTTTTGAAGACATCTGCGAATAAGTTGTCGAATGATTGCGACAATGTTGCGGAAAAAATTGATGTTCCGGCCAAGAACGCAGTGCCAAGAACAACAGCAATTGACGTCAACGCCAAGCGTGTTTTACGTGCGAGAACGCTGCGAAGGGCAAAACGAAACATGAAGAAATTCAGTTTCCGAATTGTTTCATGCGATCGAGAACGCGCTCTGGCGTTGGTTCACGCATCTCATCTACAACTTGGCCATCAGCGAGGAAGATGATGCGATCCGCATAACTTGCAGCAACAGGGTCATGGGTGACCATGACGATTGTTTGACCAAGATCTTTCACGGCGTGACGCATGAACGTCAGGATTTCTGTTCCTGACCTGCTGTCGAGGTTGCCCGTTGGTTCGTCAGCAAAGATGATGTCGGGCTGAGAGGCGAGTGCACGCGCAACCGCGACACGTTGTTGTTGACCACCGCTCAACTCGCTTGGACGATGCTTGAGGCGATCTTCAAGTTTGACAATACGAATGACCTCAGCGATCCATGCCGCGTCACCGTCGTTGCCTCCAAGCATCAACGGCAATTTGATGTTTTCGTCCGCGGTGAGAGTGGGAACCAGGTTGAACGATTGAAAAATGAACCCAATCTTGTCGCGGCGAAGTTTTGTGAGTTCGCGGTCACTGAGATCATTGATCACGACTCCGCCAATCATTGCCGTACCAGACGTCATGTCTTCAAGACCAGCAAGGCAGTGCATGAGAGTGGATTTACCGGAGCCACTCGGACCCATGATCGCGGTGAATTCACCCTCGATGAATTGCACAGAGACGTCGCGAAGCGCGTGTACTTCGCTGTCACCAGTTCCATAAACCTTCGAGGCGTGCTCAACGAGAGCCGCCACGGTGCTGGGCGGCGCGGGGGGAGGAAAACTCATGCGCTATGTCTACTAAGACAACGGGTAACCCACACGCCACCGTTGCTGTATGTGTGTCGTACGGGGCTATTTGTTGGGTTGAGGTAGTACGCGAAGATACGGCTTGACGGTCTTCCAACCTTGTGGGAACAGAGTTTTTGCCTCATCGTCTGATACCGCGGCACCGATAATGACGTCGTCTCCATCCTCCCAGTTTGCAGGAGTCGCCACTTTGTATTTTGCGGTGAGTTGCAATGAATCAATGACGCGCAAGATCTCATCAAAGTTACGACCAGTTGACGCAGGGTAAGTAAGTGTGAGCTTCACTTTTTTGTCTGGTCCGACGATGAATACCGAACGCACTGTCATCGTGTCGTTCGCATTTGGATGAATCATGTCGTAGAGGTCGGACACTGTGCGATCCGCATCGCCAATCATGGGGAAATTGACTGCCGTACCTTGGGTTTCTTCAATGTCGCCTTCCCACTTCACGTGTGAATCAACCGGGTCGACAGATAATCCGATGACCTTTACATTGCGCTTGTCAAACTCTGGTTTGATGCGTGCGACATAACCCAGTTCTGTCGTGCAGACCGGCGTGAAATCCTTTGGGTGGCTAAACAACACTCCCCATGACTCGCCAAGCCATTCGTGGAAATGAATGGTGCCTTGCGTGGTGTCGGCAGTGAAATCGGGGGCGGTGTCTCCGAGACGAACAGACATGATGAACTCCTTTATGTAATTCCCGACCAATCTTATCGGGATTTGGCGGTCTTCGTTCCTCGGACTTCACGGGCTCCGCCCAGCCAGTATTTACAAGGACTTGTAGCCTGAATGTGTGGAGCGTGGCACATTACAGACGGTCATCATGGACGGCAAGGTGCTGCGCGACGAGACCCTCGACCGGTTGCGTCAGCGGATCGTTGCTGCCGGCAACCCGGTGATCACATTGGCCACAGTTCTCGTAGGCGACGACGGACCAAGCCACACCTATGTTGCAAGTAAGCACAAGATGGCCAATTCCGTAGGGATTCGCTCGGTGGGTGTCGAGTTGTCGGCTGACGCAAGCCAGGCAGACCTTGAGCAAGCTGTTGAAAAGTTGGTGGATGATCCGTCGGTTCACGGCATTTTGATCCAAATGCCGTTGCCTACTCATTTGGATACCGATTCAGTTTTGCGATTAGTTCCGGCTGAAAAAGATGTTGATGGTCTAACCGAAGCCTCGCTTGGCCGTTTGGTGCGTGGCATCGATGGCCATGTTGGGTGTACTCCACTTGGCGTGTTGCGTTTGTTGCAACGGTACGACGTTTCCACTTCTGGCAAACATGCGGTAGTGGTTGGTCGCTCAACTCTGGTTGGATTACCACTGGCGGTATTACTGGCGCGCAAGGGAATTGATTGCACGGTCACGTTGGCGCATTCTCGTACCCCTGATCTTGTTGACGTGTGTCGTAATGCTGACATCTTGATTTCCGCAACTGGTATGGCTCGAAGCATCACCGCTGACCATGTGAAGACCGGATCTGCGGTCATTGACGTTGGTATTTCACGCACCGAAGCAGGCATCGTCGGCGATGTTGATTTTAACGCCGTGCTCGGAATTGCCAGTGCAGTCACGCCAATGCCTGGTGGTACAGGTGTGATGACCGTTGCATCGCTTCTTGAGAACACACTCGCGGCTGCCCGCATGCAAGGCGTGTCAGTGTGAGACTTCGCGCATTTGCTGCGACTGTTGCAGTGATTGTTGGAGCCGTCACATTTTCTGCAACGACGAGTGGCGCGGCTGCAGATTCAGTTGTAATTGCTTCTTCTGAAGAAGTTCACGCGTATGCAGCGGGGCGTTACATCGTCACAGTGCGTGAAGGCACTTCTATTGACGCAGTGTTAAATGATCACGTCGACGTTTCCGTCGATGTACGGCGATTTCGGTCTGCCATCCACGGATTCGCTGCGGATCTCACAATGCAAGAAGCCAGGGACCTTGACAATGATGATCGTGTTCTATCGGTGATTAATGATGAAGTCATCAACGTTGGTGCACCACAAAGCCGAAGCACTGTTGTTGGTGACGGTAATGATGTGTGGGGGCTTGATCGCACGGATCAGCGTAACTTGCCTTTGAACGACGCATTCAATGCCACTGCTGATGGCACCGGTGTGTACGTATACGTAGTGGATGCGCCAATTCGCATTACGCACACGCAGTTTTCAACACGAGTGCTGTCGGGTTATTCCGCTCCGAGCATCGGGTTTATTACTGGTTGCGATGACCACGGGACTCATGTCGCAGGCACGGTCTTGGGTTCAACTGTTGGTGTTGCGCCGGGAGCGCAACTGATTCCCGTTGAGGTTCTGGACTGCGATGGCAACGGTCTAGTAAGCGATGTAATTGCTGGTCTCGACTGGATTATCTCTGATGTTGCCGCGAATAATCGACGACCCGCCGTTGTCAATTTGAGTCTTGGTGGACGAATCTTTACTGACCTCGACAACGCAGTGAACAGTGTGATTGCTGCGAACATCACTGCAGTTGTTGCGGCTGGAAATACATCAGCAGATGCCTGCAATGTTTCTCCCGCGCGTACTGAGCCAGCCATCACGGTTGCAGCGTCAACGATTACTGACAGTGAGGCATCGTTTAGTAACTACGGGCGATGCGTTGATTTGTTTGCGCCGGGCGAAGAGATTCTGTCCGCGTCGGCAGTTGATGACAGTAACGGAACAGTTCTGAGTGGAACATCGATGGCGGCCCCACACGTTGTCGGGGCGGCCGCGCTCTATCTTGAACAAAATCCACTCGCCACTCCTGCTCAAGTGGCCACTCACTTGCGAGTACAAGCGACCGCGTGTGCAATCTCGTATCGCACAACCCGCACTACTCAATCACCAAATCGACTGCTGTACGTAGGGGATGTGGTTGGAGCACCGTGCCAAGTCAGATTTGTGGCTGCAACTGGAGGTGACTCAAAAGCAACCGTGACTTGGCAGGAGCCGGAAGCCTTTAGTGGCATTACCGACCTGACCTACACAGTTGCGACCTCTCCTGCGTCAAATGGTTGTGTGACCACCGCCTTGTCGTGTGAGCTAACGGGACTTACGAATGGTCAGCAGTATTCCGTGTCGGTGACGGCTTCTAATTCATCGGCAGCTATTTCGTCCGCGGTGACAATCACGGTGTTGCCTGAGGGTGTTCCTCCCGCAACGGTGATCAATCGTGTGCGTACACGAAGCAAGACCGTGATTGTTCGCTGGGATCTCTTGAATTTCTTATATCAGACTACGTACACAGCGCAAGTAGTCGGCGGCAATCGATCATGTACGACAACAACAGACACCTGCACTATTAAGAAACTCGTCAATGGTAAGCGGTATCGCGTTGTTGTAACGCCTTCAAATTACGTTGGTGGTGGACCAACATCTGAACGCACGGCGATTGTTGTGCCAGGAATCAACGTGTTGCGAGATTCTGTTTCTCGAAAGAAGAAAGTGTTGCTGTCGAAATTCATCACCACGCTGTCGGCGGGGCGCAAGACATACAAAGTGACAAAAGGTGGTTGTCGTATTTCTTCGGGGTACTTGGTGGCGCCATCACGGACGGGTTCTTGCACGCTTCAGTTATCGGTGTCAGCTTCGGGGGCTTATCCGAGTATGTACAACACCGCTGTTATCAAAGTGATCTGACGTCTTTAGTAGATTGGCACCATGTCTCAAGGGAAAATCATTATCGATGTTCGTGATGTTGCTGAATTTGAGGGTGGGCACGTACAAGGTGCAATCAATATGAGTCTCAATGAGGGTGTCTTAGAGGAGCAAATGATCAGTCTTGATCCGTCAGCCTCTTATCTGTTGTATTGCCGCAGTGGTGGTCGCTCAGGTATGGCGATGGATATTTTGTTGCGTTCAGGTTTTAGCAGCGTTGAAAACCTTGGCACTCTCGAAGATGCCGCAGCAGCACTGAATCTTCCGATTGTCTGACCCCGTTGTGGATTCGATCTAATTCACACATTGTGTCTGCATAGTTATTAGCGACTGTTGTCGATATAAACCCCTAGTAAGACGCACCCAACTTCATAAGGCTTTCTCTTTACACCTTTGTGTAAAGAGGACCGCCCATGAAGAGAATGTTTTGTGTCGCAGTGACTGCCTTATTTGTTGTCACTGTTACTCCAGTACGAGCAAGCACTTCCACTACTACCGGACTCGCTCCTACCGATCGTGAATACACGCGGCTTGTCGTAGGAGATGGACATACGTGTGTGTTGCTCAATAACGGTTCGGTGAGTTGTTGGGGAGACAACACCTACGGGCAACTTGGTGTTCCCACTATTACATCAAGTAAAACCCCGGTGACGGTGGGGTCGTTTGGCGACAATCGGTTTGCAGTGGAGTTAGCAGCGGGGAAGAACCACACGTGCGCACTGTTGAACGATTCATCCATCTCCTGCTGGGGGCATAACGGCTTTGGGTCGCTAGGTGTGTCTGGACCCGGAGGTCATACACCTAAAAACTCCACTGGCATAACGTTTCGTGGTGTGGCGGCAGGGGGATTCAATACGTGTGCGACGCTTGAGTCTGGAGATGTTGCATGTTGGGGACGTAATTCGCTGATGCAATTGGGCAAACAAACTTCGTCAACCGCAGTTACGGCACCGGAATTACTCGACCGTCCAGAGGGGGTAGAGAGTTTTGTTGCCGTTGAAACTGGAGACAATCACTCGTGTGCGTTATCGAGTGTGGGTGAAGGTTGGTGTTGGGGGGTGAACAGCGAAGGAGAGTTGGGCGTGGGATATTCCTCAGAACCGTCCTCACCAATGCGGTCGTATCTTCTGTCGTCATCTCAGAAACCATCGGAGATAGTAGTGGGTGGTTCGCATTCGTGTGTTCTAACCGACAGAGGGAATCTTGTCTGTTGGGGGCTGAATGATTATGGGCAAGTAGGTGAAGCCACGACTGATAGCGGAACAACCCCTCACTACTTCAGTGCAGAGACCGCGCCACTCGTATCAATATCTACTGGCGTAACTCATTCCTGTGGAATTGACGAATCCAGAAATCCGATCTGTTGGGGCAACAACGAAGATGGACAGCTTGGTGATGACTCTATGGAGTCGAGTTCGGTACCCGTTCACGTGCAGTTGCCTGCGGGTGTGACGGTGCGAGAGGTCGCAGCGGGTGATTCTCACACCTGTGCGTTGTTAGATGGCGACGATGTGATGTGTTGGGGCAACAACACGAAGGGAAAACTGGGTGACGGAACCACTACGCAACGACTTGTTCCCACCAAGGTTGTGCAATTGCATACAGCGCCCGGAAACAGCGTCAATTCCACATCACTCATCACACATAACGAAGCAACGATCCACACCGAGTTTTCAACAACGGACGTGGCTTCACATCGTGTGCTGGAGTACGGAACTGATGAATTCCTCACCGGCGACACCAACAGCGTCGACCTCGGCCACTTTGGCACCGTGAAATACATCGCAAGTGGAGCGCATCACTCGTGCATGGTGATTGCTGGCGGCTATGTGAAGTGTTGGGGCGACAATAGTGATGGTGCCTTGGGAACTGGAGATGTCACTTCACACACCAACCCGGTAGACGTAAAAGAACTTGGCGGACAAGCGCGTGTTGTCGCGGTGGGAAAGAGCCATAGCTGCGCTGTTATGTCAACGGGAGGTCTGAAATGTTGGGGGGACAATTCATCAGGCCAACTTGGTGATGGAACTGTGTTGTCGAAAAAGACACCAGTCACTGCCGATCTCACAGGAGTAATTGATGTGGTGTTGGGTGATGCATTTAGTTGTGCTCTCACAGTTGACGGTTTAGTGAAATGTTGGGGCACGAACTCATTTGGACAACTCGGAACGGTTGGCCAATCAACGTCAATGCCAGTCACTGTTGCGGTAGATAGCAATCATACGGTGACGTCTTTGTCTTCAAGTTCCACGCGTGTGTGTGCGGTACTGAGTAATGCAACAGTGAAATGCTGGGGTGAGAATATCTCTGGTGTCGCGTCTCCGGGAGTGTTCACTTCAACGGTGGCAAATGTGGATGTTGGTGAAAGTCACGCGTGTGCCACCTTGCATAACGGATCCGTTCAATGTTGGGGTGATGATTCGCAGGGACAATTAGGCAACGGTGATACAGATTCGTCTGGTTTATTAGTAACCGCAACCTTGGGTGCAAGTGATCGTGCCGTTGCGGTCAGCACTGCTACTAACTCGTCGTGTGCAGTGCTGAGTAACGGCACAGTGAAGTGTTGGGGTGACGGAGCTACTGGCACCACGGGATTTGGAACAGCGACCGACGTTCACACGCCCACTTCTGTTTCAGAACTTGAGAGTGTTGTTCAGTTGTCATTGGCTGAGTTGCACGGTTGCGCGTTGACCAAGCTGGGTGAAGTCTCATGTTGGGGGTCAAACACTCGACAACAACGTGGGACCGGAGGCAACTCAATCACCGCACCTGAGACGATATCCTCACAGATTCATGCCACGGTGGTGACTGAAATCAACGGCTTAACTGATGATCAGGCGTACTTTTATCGGGTGAACACAACAAGTACGAACGGAGTGTCACTCGGTGATATCTCCACATTCAATACAACTGAATTGCCAACGCTTCCCCCGAATGATGATCCGCCACTTGACACTCCAGTCGACATCCCACCTTCTCTCAATGAAACTCCCCTGACACAAATTGCCCCCGGGGCTCCAACCACACCTGTGAGTGCCGAATCCCCTGTGTTGACCGAGTCACTACGTCGGCGTCCGAGTGTAAAAGTTGGCTCGCTCACGTCTGTCCGATCACTGTTACGTCGTCTTGATTTCACAGTGCCCAAAACAACGTCAAGCACCAAAATGTGGATGACAGTTCTGAATAAGAGGGTGTGTCGTGTTTACGGCGCTCGTCTATGGGCTATCCGAAAGGGGACTTGCCAGATCATGGTGTTGAAGATGGGCCCCAGCCGACGACTCACAATGAGCCGGACACAAATAAAAATCGTTCGTTCGGCACGTTGAAGTCTTAGTATCGCTGCGTGGAAGTAGAAATGGTCGTGGAGATCCCTCAAGGGTCTCGCAACAAATACGAGATGGATCACGAGACCGGAGAGATCTGGCTTGATCGCAATCTATTCACCGCAATGCAATACCCACTTGATTACGGATTCTTTCCCCGTACTCTCGGTGAAGACGGTGACCCACTGGATGCGTTGGTGGTGTTGCCACAGTCAACGTTTCCTGGTTGCCATATGTGGGTGCGGCCAATTGCAGTGTTCTGGATGGAAGACGAAAAAGGTGGTGACGCAAAAGTTTTGTGTGTGCCATCACGCGACGAGCGTTACAACACCTATCAAGACCTTGCGAATGTTCCGCAACATCTTCTCGCTGAAATCAGTAACTTTTTTGAGGTCTACAAACTGTTAGAGCCTCACAAAGAAACCAATGTGAAGAATTGGGAAGGTCGCGACGCAGCAGAAAAAGAAATCGCTGCATCAATTCTGCGCTTCGAGGAAGCGCACACCGACCACTAACGAATTCGTACCGATAGTGGTCGAGTGGCGCGAGCGGCACCAAGCGAGTTAAACGCACGCACCCGTACGGTGTATTGACCGCGCTCAAGTCCTGCAATTGTGACGCCTTGCCAGTCGAAGACAACAAGTCGAGCAGCCACTCCATTTTCATCACGGATTGTCACCACAAAGTTGGTGTTGTGATCAAGATCTTTTTTCGCGTAACGCCACGTTGTAATGAGGCGCATACCAGATACGCGAGCCTTCAGTGCGCGAGGCACACCAGCTTTCTCATCTGGCGCAGAGACCTGGCGACCTTTTGGTGTTCTTTTGCCAACAATTCGCACAGGGCTGGCCTCGTTTGAAAGCGCTGAAAATGCACTTCGACCAACACTATTAATGGCTGCAACGCGGAATGTATAGGTTGTCCCAACCTTTAATCCGCTGATGGTGATGTCAGTACGTGCATTGACCGACAGTTCACTGACCAAGACATCGTTCGCAAATACGCGGACCGAGTGACCGATGATTGTGCTACCACCATCGTCATTGTTGGTCCACTGCACGCGAACGCTACGGTCACCAGCTAATGCCACGGGTGCGTTTGGTTTTTCTGGTGCTGTGGTTTGTGTGCCATCGCCAGGAGTGGTGCCGCCACCGTCAGTAGGTGGGGGAGTAACCGTGGTCGCATCAGCATCAGCAAATACGAGCAGATTGTTTGCTGATCGAGAGTCGAGAACCACATTTGTTGTTGCGGTGGTGCGAATCACACCGGCAACCTGTGCAGGTGTGAAGGTGGGGTTCGCCGACAAGATACGTGCGGCAACGCCAGCAACGTGTGGTGATGCCATCGAGGTTCCAGAAATCGTGCTCGTGGCAGTAGTTCCCGTGTGCCACGCAGACTTGATCGCTGATCCCGGTGCGAACACATCAACGCAATCGCCGAAGTTAGAAAATGATGAACGCGTGTCGGTGGTTGTGGTGGATCCAACCGTGATGGCATTGGGCGCCGCAGCAGGCGAGTAAGCACACGCATCAGGTTGGGCTGTGGCTCCGCTGTTACCTGCGGCCACGACAACCGTGATGCCATCATCAACGGCACGTTGTACTGCAGCATCGAGGATGCCACTTAATCCGCCACCGAGGCTCATGTTGAGTACTGCTGGGGTAGTGGTGTGATCTTGAATCGCCCAATCAATACCGGCGATGACACCAGACAAGGTTCCTGAACCATTGCAGTCAAGAACACGGACCGGAATCACTGTTGCTCCGGGTGCAATTCCATAGGTTGTTCCGGCCACGGTTCCAGCAACGTGTGTTCCGTGTCCGTTGCAGTCTTCTGTTCCGGTGAGACCAGTTGCTGCAAATCCGGCGCGAATGCGTCCGGTGAATTCGGTGTGAGTCGACAACACGCCAGTGTCAACGATGTACGCGTCAACACCACCGCCTGTTGTCGCATATGAGTAACTGCCATTCAATGGCAATGCACGCTGGTCGGTGCGGTCAAGTCCCCATGATGCAGCAGATTGTGTGGCGGTGGCGCTCACGACGCTTTGCGGTGCAACATCAATTTGCTGGTCGTCCTCGCATCGCTGAAGGAGACTGCCGAGAACGGCCATGTCATTGCGCGCATCTGACTGACCTCGGCCACCGAACGACACAATGCCGATTCCGGTGTTTTCCAATTTTTTGGCGTTGCCTTTGTTCTTGCCCCTAGCGTTCGGGGCGGTGTTAAGAGCTGCGTTCACCGCGTCTACTGACACGCCTTGTTTGAATTCAACAATGAATGAAGCATTCCCTGACGTTGGAGCCTTGCCACGCGCCGGGGTCATGCAATTTAATGATGCGTTGCTCGATGCCCCATCACTTCCAGAACCACCTGAGTTACCCGAACCGCGTCCGTTGTTGGCTTTGTCATTTTTTGCATCAACTGGACCAGCAATCAGTGCGACTGCCACCACAGTTCCAAGGGCAACACGAAGAATTTTTGAGGGGTTCCACATTCCCCTTATTGTAACGGCGAAGTGATTTACTTGTGCTCAGCAGGTACCACGACGACAGGAACATCGCTGTGGCGTGCGTAATAGTCGGCAATAGAACCAAGTAACGCACCGAGGAACGCGCCGTGTCCGCGCGCACCAACAACCAACAAGTCGGGTTTCTGATTTTTCAGTGCAGTGCGTGCGTCGGCTTGCACAAGAACCTTTTCAAGTGCGATTTTGCGTTCTGCTGCTCGCGGTGCAAAAGAATTGAAGTCAGCCTCAAGAATCTTTCCGGCTTCAGCATCGTCAATGGTGTATGCCATCGCAAGTTCAGAGCCGTACACAAATGGTTGCCATGCGTGCACAATGACAACGGTGTCTCCCTCGTGAGCATTTTCAATGGCCCAGGAAATTGCACGATGTGCGTTTGGGGATCCGTCTGTACCAACGACGATGCGTTGTGAACTGCGAGTGGTCATATGTTCACTCTAGACCTATTTACACAAGGCACCGTTGGTGGAGTTCCACCAGGCTTTGTACCCAGAATCAGGCGTTCTGCGCTTGAAGAATGTTCGCGATGGTGGTCGTGATCTCTTCCACTGTTGCTCCGGGAGTGAGCACTGCCGTGACTCCCGCTTCCTGCAACTTTGGAATGTCGCGGTCGGGAACAATGCCCCCCACAACGACAGGGATGTGAAGGTCTTTTTCGCGCAACTTTTGCACCACTTTGGGAGCAAGTGTCATGTGCGCACCAGACAACATGGACAAACCGACCATGTCGACGTCTTCCTGTTCGGCAGCTGCAGCAACCGTGTCGGGAGTTTGAAACAACCCGGTGTAGATCACTTCATAGCCGGCATCGCGAAGAATGCGGGCAATGACTTTCACGCCACGGTCGTGTCCGTCAAGACCAACTTTTGCAACAAGGATTCGTGCGGGAGCAGTGCTCATATTGTTGGCACCTCAATGTGTCGACCAAACACTTTGCCCATCGACGCCATCATTTCGCCAACAGTCGCATATGCGTGTGAAGCCTCAATGAGGGTTGGCATGAGGTTTACTTCTGGGTCAGCCGCTTCTTTTTCAAGTTTGGCGAGCACTTCGGCAACCTTTGATGAATCCCGATCTGCACGCACCATGTCGAGACGCTTCAACTGACGTTGTTCATCTTCATTGGTGATCTCTAGAAGTTCGATCTGATCTTCGTCGTTTCCTTCGGTGAATCGATTCACACCGATCACGATCTTTTCACCAGAGTTCAACTTCTTCTCTAATTGATATGCCGAATCTGCGATACGTCCTTGGAAGTAATTCTCTTCAATACCGGCAATACAGCCTTCAAGCATTGATCCGTGACCAAGTTCGGCAATCTGAGCAAAGATTTCTTCTGCTTGACGCTCCACTTCATTAGTGAGTTCTTCAACAAAATATGAACCGCCCAGTGGGTCAGCGACGTGTGCAACGTTTGTTTCGTATGCAATCACTTGTTGTGTGCGAAGAGCGATACGTGCGGCTTTCTCGGTGGGAAGCGCGAGTGCTTCATCCATCGAGTTGGTGTGCAGGCTTTGTGTTCCACCCAACACTCCAGCGAGTGCTTCGATCGCGGTGCGAACAATGTTGACTTCCGGTTGCTGCGCAGTCAGTGATACGCCAGCGGTTTGTGTGTGGAAACGCAACTGCATGGAACGATCATTTGTCGCGCCATAACGATCCTTCAACCAACGGGCCCAAATGCGACGTGCCGCGCGATACTTCGCGATCTCTTCAAAGAAATCAATGTGAGCGTTGAAAAAGAATGACAGACGTGGTGCGAATGCATCAACGGGGAGACCTGCCTGCATTGCAAGTTCGACATATGCAAAACCATTTGCCAAGGTGAACGCGAGTTCTTCCACTGCTGTAGAGCCGGCTTCGCGAATGTGATAACCAGAGATGGAGACCGAGTGCCACTTTGGCATCTCTGCAGAGGTGAACGCGATGGTGTCACGCACAAGACGCATACCTTGACGAGGTGGATACACAAATTCTTTTTGCGCTTGGTATTCCTTCAAGATGTCGTTCTGCAATGTGCCACCGAGCATCTGGCGGGAGATGCCACGCTTTTCAGCACCGGCAATAAACATGGCAAAGATGACTGCCGCGGGAGAGTTGATGGTCATCGACGTGGTGATTGATCCCAGGTCGATACCCGCGTACAGATCTTCCATGTCGGCAAGAGTGTCGATAGCGGTTCCACAACGACCTACTTCGCCTTCTGCCATTGGATCGTCAGAGTCGAGACCAATAAGTGTGGGCATGTCAAACGCTGTGGAGAGTCCGTCACCACCAGCTTTGAGAATTTCTTTAAAACGCCAGTTGGTGTCTTCTGCCGTTCCGAAACCAGCGAACATGCGCATGGTCCACAACTTGGAGCGATACATCGACGCGTATGGTCCGCGTGTGTAGGGATATTGACCGGGGAACTCACCCTCATTAGGTCCGTACACGGGCTCAAGTGGGATGCCCGACATCGTTGCGTAGTCAGCCTCACGAAGCCGTGACGCTCCGAATTCGCTTTCCCAGATTTCGCGGTTTGTTGCCATAACCCCACAGGGTACAGCGGTCATGCTCAGTCGCCTAGAGCCGACTCCTGCAACCAGAACGTCAGAGAGTTCGCAAATTGTCCATTGAGTGCGACCGACACGTCCACTTCGCCCGGATGTGGGAACACGATATCGCGTAGTGGCAATGCAAACGGGACATACAGTCCTTCGCCTGGAAACCGCGCTGCATGGGCGTTAAACGTGAAATCGATTTGGGCGATCTTTTCCGTGGTCTCTGGATACTTGACGGTAACCCGTGCCTCATGTGTCTCGTCGATGCGATCTGGATTGACGTACGCCATCATCGCCAAAAAGACATCGGGGTGAAATGGGTAGTCACCACGGGGAGCCACGCGTGTGATTCCGGCGCTGACAACATTGAGTAGCCCTTCACGAACGTTCGCGTAGTCGGCCAACAACAGGGAAACGAGGCTTACTCCGGGATCATCAATTGGCATGAGCGAGAACGTTATAGACGTTCCGTGTCACTGCCGACGACAACGGCAACATATTCACATTCTCCGGAGTATTGATGTAATGCTCAAGTATCGAGAAGCCAACCGGTTGCATCTGGCCGGTGCGGCCCACCGTGCGGACAAAGTCTGCAGAGAAGCGTGGATCGACCGCAAACATCTTTTCGTAGTCCTTCATGCGTTGGCGATACAAGCCACGAACCAAAGCTTTGGTGTCAGCGTCGGTGCGTGCTGAAGTGAGAACTTCAAGACGAAAACGACGGAAACTACGACGAGTGGGATCAAATGCAAGTGAATACACCTGCATTGTTGAAGTGAAAGTGTCACCAACAGCCTTTGATTCCTGCACAAGAGAAGTTGTGTCACTGTGTGCGGCAGACATCAATACCTTGATCGCGTCTGTGATCAACTCGTCTTTAGTTTCATACAGCGTGTACACCGCACCGCTAGTCATGCGTGCGCGACGCGCGATACGAGCGAGAGTTGCTCCATCAATCCCTGAACGTGCGATCACTTCGGCTGTTGCGTTAATCAATGTGTTGCGCAGTTGGTCGTCAGTGTCGGCATTCACTGGAAGTGGTCCGTGAGACAATACTTTTTGACCGTTGACGGCCTTCAGGTCATTGATTACGAAACGATGCAGAGCGAAGATCGATTTCCAATCATCAACACCTTTGTCAATAAAGGAATTGAAAGCGCACGCAAACATTAATGAGATCACGGTGATCACTTTGATGCCGTGAACATCGTTTCCAGAGAACTGTGGAGTTAAGCCGAGAGTGGCAAGACACTCAACGACATCTTCGGTAACGATCTCGTCAAGTTCTGGGATACGAGGCGCAATAATCACTGCCTCAATCGCGGCCCATTCAACTTTTGAAAGTTTGTGTAAGTGTTCGGCTAAGTCATGCACGGCCTGTGAGTCTTCAGAATCAAATGCGGCCATTGCATCTTCCAGCAGTTTCACAAAAGGATCACGGAGTCGATCAATCCACAGTGCGGCAAGTAAGTCGTTGTGGTCGGCAAACCGTGAGTACAACGCTCCGGTGGTGAGGCCGGTGTGTTCCACGATGTGCCCGAAACGAAGGTGTTGAAGGCCAATCTGATTCGCAATGTCGATCGCTGCGTCACGAATTTTGTTGTCATTTGCAATCGTGGACGCACTTTTTGCGCGGGGTGACAAAGGCATGAAGCAATTGTATGTACATACTGTGGGATGCGTATTAATAGAAAGACCACTTTCACTATTGCCCTGCTGTCCATTTCATTATTGGCCGCGTGCGGCGGGGACTCAAATTCGGACGATAAAAAAGTTGATACACAGACCCCGGTTACTGATGTCGTAAACAGCGAGCAAACTCGGGATTCTGCTGTTGACGAAGCGATGGGAGAGGTCGTCCTTATTGATGTTCGGACGACGGAAGAATTTGCAGAGGGTCACCTTGAGGGTGCACTGAATTTGAATGTGGAAGATGGAACCCTTGAAGAAGCACTTTCAGGGCTTGATCCTGACGAGACGTATCAGGTGTATTGCCGAAGTGGACGCCGTTCCGCAATCGCCTATGACCTCATGATCGCAAATGGCTTTACCAATGTCACCGATCTTGGATCGGTTGAAGAGGCAGCGGCTGCAACGGGTTTACCGGTCATCTCATGATGGCATCGAGATAGAACTTTTTGAGTGAGGCGGTTTGTTACGTTGATCGCATGATCAAGGGACTTATCGCTCTCATTACCGTTTTTCTTATCGCAACGTTTCCCGCCACATGGCTGTTGATGTTGTTTCTGGGTAACACCGGATTGCAGTTGTCGTACTGGGGCACACTGCCACTTGGCATCTTGGTGTCGAGCCTTCTAGCAGGGGCGAGTCGCCCAACTGTTGCCGTCGCTAAATGACAACATTTTAACAACCACTACCTATATTCTATTCGACGTGTCATCTCTGTGTGAGCCGTGCTGCGAGCGCGGAGATGAACTCTCGTTGCGACCCTGCTTCGGGTCCTGCCAGCGGTCGGTGTGCTCGAACATGCGAAGTGGCAACCTCGGGATCCATCCCGAGCATCATCAACACACCAACTGCTGTTGTCCCTGCACGTCCGATACCGGCAGCGCAATGAACAATAAATCGTTCGTTGTTGTGAAGACCTTCTGTCACGCGAGACAGGAGCGCGATGCCTTCTTCTAATGGAGGAGCATTCAGGTCGTGCACAGGAAACCACAATGCTGCAGTGTTGTGATGTGTCTCCAGCCATGTGATGTATGAGTCGTAGCGTTCTTGTAGTTCATGTCGTTGTGTGAGGCACACAACTGTTGGTTCACCAAGTTCTTGACGAACGTCTTCGACTTTTGGCGCAATGTAGTGCTTGCCACAAAGCCATAAACCGCCAGTGTCTATCGGAAGAGGAATGTTGTGAATTCCACCATCTGTCGTCCATGGTGCGGTCATTGATGCCTAGTCTGTCAGCGTGAAGGTTCCTCGACACGCACTCAGTGTTGTTCTCGCATTGAGTACTGTCATTACTGCATCGTGTGCAAACTCTGAAAACTCTGAAGTGATGTCACCACAAGATTCGGTTGTCACTACCGATTCACTTCCCACCACTGATGACACCGTGCTGATTGCGGTAGCTGATGCAGATGAATGCGCCACTGCACTGGCGGCCTTTTCGGCGGTGTCGAATATCTTGATGTCTGGTCTGGCGAAACCTTCTTCATTCGATGCAGATAGATATGCCGCCAATCTCGAACTCACCGGAGATGTGATCACATCAGGCATCGAAAGTGATTACGTGATCTTTGTCGATGGGTACGGTGCAGCCGGTGAAGCACTGGCAACTGCTCGTGAGGTGGGAGCAGGTACCAGTAAGGGCGAAGCGGCAATAGATGAAGCAACTGCGATATTGAACGATGTGGCAGTGACGAGTGCGGCTGAACGGGTTGCCAGGTTTCTCTCAAGTGACTGTGGTGTAAACAAATAGTGCCCACGTCTATAGCGCCCATTGGCGGATAGTACGGTTCACCATCAACAGCGTTCGCACTCCGTGAACGTATTGCGTGAAGGGGAAACTCGTAATGGAGATCGAAGTACGGAACGGGCCAGCGTTTGGAGTTGCTCGATTGTCACTTGGTGGTGGTGAGAAAGTTCGTGCTGAGTCGGGATCGATGATGGCGACAAGTGACGGAGTTGTTGTTGAGGCGAAAGCTGAAGGCGGAGTGATGAAGTCGCTGAAGCGTGCAGCACTTGGCGGCGAGTCGTTTTTCCTCACCACATTTACGGCTCCACCACAAGGTGGATTTGTTGATGTTGCCGCGTTGATGCCTGGTGATCTTGTTGTGCTTGATGTCCCAAGTGATGGGTTAATTGTGCAGCGAGGGTCGTGGTTGGCATCGGAAGCAACTGTTGAGTTGAACACGAAATGGGGTGGCTTCAAGAACTTGTTTGGCAGTGAGGGTGGATTCATCGTGCATGCTGAAGGTTCCGGCAAGATTGTCTTGTCGTGTTACGGCGCGCTCGAGACGTGGAATTTGGCCGCGGGTGAGAAAGTCACACTTGATACCGGGCACATGGTTGCCTACGAATCAAGCCTTACGATGGACCTGCGAAAAGCAACCGGAGGTGTTGTGCAGATGGTGAAATCTGGCGAAGGGTTTGTTTTTGACTTCACGGGGCCAGGCCGTCTGCTTGTGCAAACGCGCAATCCCAATGAATTCCTTGGCTTTATCGGCGCAGCACTCGGCGGCAATAACAGCGGAGGGGGTCGACCAAGCGTTGCAGGCTTGTTCACACGTGACTAATCCCTACACTTGAGCGGTCGGGGAGGTCATGAACAATGGCAAACGCATGGTTTGAAACGGTCGCAGAAGCACAACGCAGGGCAAAGAAGCGTCTACCAAAGTCTGTGTACAGCGCGCTTCTTGCTGGGTCTGAAAAGGGTTTGTCCTACAACGACAACCTGAACGCTTTTGATCTGCTTGGCTTCGCGCCACACATCGCTGACCTGCCGACAGAGCGTCGTATGGAAACGTCGGTGATGGGCCAGACATTGTCGATGCCCGTCATCATTTCTCCGACTGGCGTACAGGCAGTGCACCCGGAAGGCGAAGTCGCAATTGCGCGCGCTGCTGCAAATCGCGGCATTGCGATGGGTCTTAGTTCTTTTGCCAGCAAGTCGATTGAAGAAGTCGCGGCGGTCAACGACTCTGTGTTTTTGCAGGTGTATTGGTCAGGCGATCGCGATCTCATGTTGCATCGTCTTGAGCGTGCGAAAAACGCCGGTGCAAAAGGAATCATCATCACGCTTGATTGGTCCTTCTCAAATGGTCGTGACTGGGGCAGCCCGTGGATTCCCGAAAAGATTGATTTGAAGGCGATGATCAAACTTGCGCCAGAAGCAATTTCGCGTCCGAAGTGGTTGTGGTCGTTTGCAAAGACTGGCAAGTTGCCTGATCTCACCGCACCGAACATGACGCCTCCCGGTGGGAAAGCGCCAACATTTTTTGGCGCCTATTACGAGTGGATGCAAACACCACTTCCGTCATGGAGTGACGTTGCATGGATTCGTTCGCAGTGGGACGGCCCGTTCATGGTGAAGGGCATTTGTCGAGTTGATGATGCAAAACGTGTTGTTGATCTTGGTGCGACAACGTTGTCGGTATCGAACCACGGCGGCAACAATCTTGATGGAACACCAGCGCCTATTCGCAACCTTGCAGCGGTTGCAGAAGCAGTGGGTAGTCAGATTGAAGTTGTACTTGACGGTGGTGTGCGTCGCGGCAGTGACGTCATCAAGGCGATTGCGATGGGTGCAAAAGCTGTGATGATTGGCCGTGCGTATTTGTGGGGACTTGCCGCAAATGGTCAGGCAGGTGTGGAGAACGTGCTCGACGTCATTCGCGGGGGCATGGACTCCGCAATGATGGGTATCGGCAAGTCCGACATCAACGACCTCACTCGTGATGACCTTGTGATTCCGCCAGATTTCTTGCGCGCGCTCGGCACCAAATAATCATTGAGGGTGTATCGCCCTACGAACTGGTCGATCCCATCCGGGTTGTCCTGTTGACTTTGGACTTGGCCACAACCCTGGTCCCATTTCTAATTGACCATGGTGTGTTCCGTATTCGCCCAGCAAGTTGAGAAACGGCACGGCATCAAAGTGCTCGGGGCCGTGCACTCCGCTTGCTTTCCATGCACCGTTTGATAACAACTCAAGTGCAACAACTGGACACACCGCTGTTTGCCACAGAACAGCTTGTGATCCCCACTCACGCATTGTGACTTCATTGTCTGCGACGTGATACAGGTACACCTCGCGTGGCGCGCCGTCGTACATGCCACGCACCCACGTACCTGCGCATGTTTTGCCATGCATGAGGTGTCCAAGTTTTGATGGGTTTGGTAACACCGCAGCGAGTACGTCACGTGGAGCGACTGCAACATTGCCGACGTTGATCTTTTCCTTACTGTCAAGACCGAGATAGGCAAAGGTTTTCAGCCAGTCGATGAACTCGGCACCGAGTCCGTACTTGAACGTGACGCGATGACAATCAATCTCACGAGGGATAAGAAGCACTTCTTCGTGTTCCACGTTGACGCATTCAACGGGTCCGATACCAGCAGGGAAGTGGAAAATTTCTGGTTCACTAAAACAATCAGTGGTGAAGAGGCCGCGGTTCTTCTCCCACACAATCGGCGGGTTCAGGCATTCTTCAATCGTTGTCCAAATTGAGAATGTTGGCGCAAAGTCGAATCCATCGATCGACAGGTTGGATCCGTCACGCACGCCAATTTCATGGACCTCGTCAAAGAGATGATCACTTGCATAGCGGGCGAAGATGTCACTGAGGCCTGGTTCAACACCCATTCCAACCAATGCGAGGATGCCGCGGTCAATCCACTGTTCGTGTGCATCAAGTTGTGCTTTGCCAAGTGGTTCGCCGACTTCTTCATATGGGCGAGTGGGATGCGGCTTTGACAAGTTCATTGCCATATCGAGGTAGTTACATTTCGAACGAAATGCTGCTTCAAACACCACTTCGTTTAATCGCGGATCACCAGCATTCACGATGATGTCTGCTTTCGTTCGTTCGATCAGTTCAACAACGTTTTCAACGGAACCTGCATCAACATGTATGGCTTCAAACCGACGAGGATCATCAAGGTCTGCGATCGCTTGTTTTGCGCGTCGCTCATCAATATCAGCAAGAACGAAAGAATCAAAAAATTCCCTCGTCTCAGCGATGGACGCCATTGATGCGCCTACTCCGCCAGCTCCTACAACGAGGATTTTCATAAAAGAATCACACTCCCCACACATCGGTGGCTTGTTGACGTATGTTTTTATGTTAGCAGAATAATTTTTGAATTATTTAAGTTCAACGCTCGTATTTTCACGCGTAAATTCACCAATTGCAGTCCATTGCGCTGTTTTTTCAAGTTGTGATGCAGCATTGTGATCAACTGCTGCGAGTAATCCACCTGATGTTTGTGGGTCCATCGTTAATGCAATGTATGCGTCATCAACAGATGATGTGAATGCAGATGCAACGTATGCGCGATTACGTGGATCTCCACCTGTGCGTGTGCCGTTAAGTGCAAGTTGAAGTGCTCCGTCGTATGTAGGAATCAGATCATGGTGAATCACAAGACGAACACCAGAGCGGTCAGCAATTTCCCAACCGTGACCGGCTAATCCGTATCCGGTCACATCAGTGACAGCGTGCACTGCGCCACCCAACTCGCGAAGTTGTTCTGCTGCTCGTCTGTTAATTGATCGCATTCCACTAATTGCAGTTTGTTTTTGCGTGTCGCTTCCTGCTGCCATCACAATGCCAGTGCCAATGGGTTTTGAAATCAGTGCGATATCACCGGGCCTTGCGCCCGACTTTCGAAAGATGTGATCAGGATGCACTGTTCCTTGCACTGCTAATCCGAAGATGGGTTCGGGATTGCGAATGGTGTGACCACCCGCGATGGTGCCACCGGCTTCTGTAACGACGTGTGATGCGGCATCAAAGATTTGAGTGATCCATCCGCGGGGAAAGTCTTCAGGAAATGCCGCAATGTTGACGGCGAGCACGACGTTGCCACCCATCGCAAAAACATCGCTACACGCGTTCGCGGCTGCGATTGCACCGAAATCTGAAGGGTCATCAACTAACGGCGGGAAAAAGTCGGTGGTACTCACCAGCGCCACTTCATCTGTGAGGCGATACACCGCGGCGTCATCAAAAGGGGCGAGACCCACCAGAAGCGAGTTATCCGTTGAATTGGGTAACTCCTTCACAAGATCAGCAAGAAGTGAGGCGCCCCACTTGGCGGCACATCCACCACACGATGTCCATTCCGTAAGGCGTGTGGAGAGCGGCTGTGCAGTCATGCTGGTCAGCCTATTAGTTTCAATTGGGTGACAGCTGTGGATGAGCAACGCATGAATCGACCACCGTCAGTCGATGCGCTTGCCCGATCGTTGAGAGAACGATCGGATCTGCCGCATGCGTTGTTAGTGGAGTGTGCGCGACGAGCAATTGAGCAATCACGAGGCGGTGCAGCTAGCGATGTTGATGACGTTGCACTACGGAATGTGCGCGACACCGAAGCCATATTGATGCGCGATGCGGTGAATGCCACCGGGGTATTGCTTCACACAAATCTTGGCCGTGCTCCGATTGCTGTTGGAGGCACAGACAGGGCGGTGACTGTCGAGTTTGATGTGCGGACCGGAAAACGCGGATCACGCCATGACGCAGTGAGTGAACTGTTGCAGACACTTATTGGTTGTGAAGCGGCAGTGGTTGTGAACAACAATGCAGCAGCAGTGTTGCTGGTACTGGCAGCACTAGCAACCGATCGCGATGTTGTGGTGTCGCGTGGCGAAAGTGTGGAGATCGGTGGAGGATTTCGGATACCGGATGTGATGGAACAGTCCGGTGCGCGACTAGTTGATGTGGGTACCACGAACAAGACGCGTCTTCGTGACTATGAAAAAGCATGCGCGAATAAAAAGAATGACGTTGCGTTAGTAATGAAGATTCACCCGTCAAATTTTGCGATGCGTGGTTTTGTGGAAGAGGTGACTGTCGAGCAATTAGCAACATTGTCTGTTCCTGTTGTGGTCGACATTGGTTCTGGACTGCTCGACAACAACACGCCGTGGGTGCCAGCTTCTGCTCGGCCCCTCATCAACTGGTTGCAGGGTGAACCCGCAGCGAAACAATGTTTGGCTGATGGCGCATCGCTTGTGCTGTTTAGTGGCGACAAGTTGTTGGGTGGTCCACAGTGTGGCGTGATTGCGGGTTCAAAAGAGTTGGTAGCGGCGTGTGCTTCTCATCCATTAATGCGCGCATTACGTCCGGGTTCTCACACGATGCTTGGTTTGCAGAGCGTGTTGCTCAGCTATCTCTCAGGCACTGTGTGTAGCGACATTCCGTTCTGGTCGATGGCGAC
>Ga0169931_10002814_pt1 | contig 28076 bp, 7 predicted proteins | sample Kivu_15m_20L_FD_129675 | JGI IMG/M metagenome (GOLD analysis project Ga0169931, IMG submission 129675) | Freshwater microbial communities from Lake Kivu, Western Province, Rwanda to study Microbial Dark Matter (Phase II) - Kivu_15m_20L... | ecosystem: Environmental > Aquatic > Freshwater > Lake ...
ATTGTATATAAATATATTTTAGAATGAGACCTACGCTTCAAGAATATTTAGATAGACGCAGCATTTCCAGAAGAAGAAACAATTATTTGTTCTTAGATAAAAGTAGAGAAAAATAGCTGAGTCCTATTCCACTACAAACCAACAATAAAATTGACTCTCTAGTATCTTAGATAATTTAATATGTCAAATAAATACTCGGAACGGGACCCATGTTTGTGACATTTTATAACAAAATGTAGTATCTACATCATTCGTATATTAAATAACTTAAAATCAATGCAAGCGTTAATATGGTCAAAACAAGATAGAAGTCTCAAGAAAACTATCTACAATAAATAGTAAAAGCTAATTAAAAACTTAATGATTATTTGAAAGAATGTTAAAAAAATAACTAACAAAATAAAAAGAAATTATAGTAGTTAACGAAAATCAATTAAAGGGATCAGAAAGATAAACTTAGATTCGCTTTGGCTAAATAAAAATAAAAAATGCTTTATCCAGATAAAAAAATAGGCAACTAAATTAATCCAATTACAAATTTAAAAATAACGTCTCAATATAGATAAAATATATAGAAAAAAGAACTGTAAACTAGATTAAAAGGAGTTGCCTCAACTCCTGAAATAAAAATATCTTCTCCGTAAATCAGACTGAAAAAAAATTAATTACTTACGAATACGAAAAAAAATTGATTGAATCTGAATATATTTTGTATGATCTGATTATTTTATTTATTAATCAAAACTAAAGTCAATATTTACTTTATCTTAAATCATTTCTGGCAATTATAGCAAAAATGAGTCCCACGGCCTGCTACTTTGATTTTTTTAATTGCTGATCCACAAATAGGGCAGGGTTGACCTTCTTTGGCATATACACAGAGATTAAATTGGTTACTACCCGCTTAGTGGTTCGAAGAAAAAGATCTAAAAGTAGTTCCATTGTTCACGATCGCTTTATCTATTATTATGCGTCCTTTTTATACGATTTATTTTATTTTAGGAAGCTTGATATTTCTACCTTTCGTCTCAGGATGAACTCCCGCTGCAAAAAGGATTTAATCTACATAAATATTACCAATCCCACATACTAAAGTTTGATCTAACAATAGTTCTTTGATGAGTTTATTATTTTTTTAAAGTTTTTCGGTTAAATATTCGCAGGTAAAAGTCTAGAAATTATTGACCTATGGACCCAATTTGCTTAGAGATATATGAAACATTTCTTCTCCTTTTTTCACAAGATGCATAGTTCCAAACTTTCTAACATCGTTGTAAATAAGAGAAGTATTATCAGTAAACATAAACTGTACATGGTCATGTTTTTCTGATCGGAAATTTTCATCACCAAAAAGATATTTACCTTCCATGCGTAAATGCGAAATAATTGAAACTGTATTGAATTTCAATATAAGATGCTTTCCGTATCTATCAATACTTGTATAGCTTTGTCCTATTAAAGTTTTTATGAATAGATGAGGCTCCATACCCTTAATAATATTTGGGTAATAAGCTTTTATTGATTTAATAGTTTTAGGTTTGCTGCCAACAAGAAACATTTAAAGGCATTTTCTTACAGTCTCCACTTCTGGCAACTCTGGCATATATCTTTATAAAATATAATAATTCTCCGCAAATTTATATAAATGTCACAAGAAAAAAGCTTGAGCTCAGCTTAGAAACGCATGATGTCTGAAATAAACTAAGCTCTCTTTTTGAACTTTAAACAATACAAGTAACGATATTACAAGACTCTAATGAAGTGTGCAGTCAATTTGGGCAAAAATTAAGAATACTATAAATGCACTGACTCTATAGCTTAAAAGATAAATCATGCTTAAGCAAAGATGAAAAATAAAATAGAAAATTACGAAGTAGATTTTAATTTATAAAGATTGGCTATAGTAAGGAATTTGATGAATGCGGTGATAGCATTTAATGTAAGCAATTGGCTTTGTAAGAAATGAAAATCAATTTTATTTCGACTTTAAAAGAGTTTTATGAACAAACTTTTACTTGATGTTCTATTTAATTAGTATTTTACTCTAATAAAAGAATTATTATGAAATATTATTAAGTTTTAGATCAACTAAACTATATTTAAATCATTTTAGTGTTTTAACTCTGATGTCATGGGTAAGTGGAAAAAGTAATTTGTAAAAAGATTATATTTTAGGCCTTATGATATTCAAATTGATTGGAATGTTGTAAATTAGAGAACTTAAAACCAACTTGTCTTGTAATATTGTAGAATTTCTGTTTTCTTTTTCATAAGTAAGCCTTTAAGTTTTATTTTATACGAAATGCCGAACAAAATCATCTATTCTATTATGTTGAATGTATATTATGATTTTTTTATTAGGACTATTTTTAAGTTAATTTCGCACAATCATCGCCTGCATAAAAGTCTAAGTGATCATTTTACAATATTAAATTTATTATGTTTCTAGTATTTATCTAAAATTAAGAACAGGAAGCTCATCGATCATAGCTTTGGGAGCCCGTTCATGCATACGCAATATTAGCTACCACTAAACATGAAAATAATTTATTTTTAGATAGGCAAAAAACTATTGAAGCATCGAAAGAGAACAGTACTTCAAAATATAATTTAGATAACTTATTTCTTTTAGTTTCATAACTCTAAGATTGTCCAAAGGTTTTGAATAATTTTGATTAAGGTCTTTTAAGATTTTGTCAAAAAGTAAAGAATTTTAAGTTCCTTAATTGATTTAAGTTATTTTTTGACACTTAAAATCGTCAATTAAAAGTTTTTGTGCAATTAATTACTACTATATATTTTTGTAAAAATTTTAGTTGTTATCATAAACTAAAAAGCATTAAGAATCCTGCGAATTTTTTATTATTCTATTCTTTAAAACTTCTATTTCATCAAAACGAGTTATACCTGTATCAACACCAATCACTTTTATAATCTTTTACTATGAAAATTCTCCTATTTTTAACCTAAATTGGATTTAATTCTTGACCAAATCAATAGAATATTGATTTATATTATAGGTCTTAAAAATATGTTTTACGTTTGCCTATATCTGTTATTTTCTATTTTTAGGAGACTACATTTTAAAATCAATAAATTTTATTGGATCTTTGGCATTTTTTGTCATCAAATATTTATGAGCACGAATAAACCTGTCTTTTTCTTTACTAGTAAATAAATTTTCATTATTTTTTGCATAAGATCTCATTTTATCGAGAATTATATTTTAGTCTCCCTAGAAACTATAACTCATTAATGACTCACACAGTAAAACACATGATTTAGCTGTAAATTTCTTTTTTGTGTTTATTGAATTTTTTATATCTTTGAAACATGTACTAGAATTCTATGATAAATCTGCGTGATTAGTTACTGTTTGAGCAAATCTACTTGTATATGATAAGAGGCCTTGATCTGATAATAGTGGCTTTTAAAAATAATTTTGCTTTTTCCTATTAAATTATTCTTTAAAATTTTGAATAAGCTTGTCAGTTTATACAGAGGGTCTTTTCTATTTTAGCAGTTTGCTGATTCGAAAGTTGTTAAATCTAAGCAAAAACATTCTTAATTATAAATGTTTAATCCTTTCACAGATGATTATTTAATATAAAAATATCATTATTTTTTTCTTCTAATAAAATTTGTCTGGTTTGCTCTCATTTTTTATATTTGCTATAGCAAACTGAAGTTTACATTTTAGTTAACTGAATTTTTAGATATGCTACTTACACTTAGATTTGGATTTTTTTGTTTTTTGGTTTGTTCTTTTTATTGACGATTACTCTTAGTAGTTTCTTTTCTATTCCTAACAACGACATTATTTCGATCTAAGTTATTTTCTGAATTATCACGATTCATCGCAGGCTTTTTGTTCAAATTATTGTTGACGTTTCCTTATAATACAAAATTAATGTTTGAATCTTGTAATTATTTTTAACGTTTTAGTTTTTAGAGCTTCGAATTCAATTCAATTTACTTATTTTTAACTGCAACTAATTGGGAAGCAACGATTCTTCTAGCTATATCTGCCTAGTCATAAAAAGTTTTAAAATTTAAGACGATTTGACTAATATTTTGCTACAAATTTTGACGCATTTATTTTTCTCGATTCAATTAACATTTATATTTATTTACTTATTCTTTCAATTCCTTTTCTTTCTCTGAGGGTAGAACATGAATATGGCTCTATATTTTTTAGATGCCTCTTGCTATTTTAGACTTCAATTATCTATTTTAATTTTTAAGATGAATTATTTTAGTCTAAAGATCAGAAATTTTATTTATTTGTTATATTTTTTATAGATAGAGGTTTCTTATAGTAAAGTTTTGATTAAGAGCTTTCTCGACAGTTTGTTTTTCCTTTTTGATGAACTGATTATTAGGATGTAAAGATAAACTGTTAATAAATTTTTCAACTTACGACTTCAAAAACTAAATCTATTAATCGATCTCCATCAGCAAAATATCGATAGTTTCATTACTGACTGGATAATTCTATTCAGTTATCGCTCTTTTTTATATCTTGTTCTGCATCTCCTGAATCAGATTTCTAGAAATTTAATTTCTTTTGATATTCTAGGCTTTGTGCTGTTTTATCTTTTATTCGTTCAGACGATTAATTAATCTTTGTGATTACTATTTCTTTATAATGTATGAATCTGTAGTAGCTATTGTTGGATTGACTTTTGGGTTAGTAACATTTTATTTTTTCAAACCATTTTGTTGTTACTGAGTCAGGAATCCAAGTAAATTTAGCTACAAACTGTTATTTTTATTTGTTTTATTTAAAGGCAGTAATTAAGGCAGTGTTTCCTCATATTTTCTTTAATAATCGTTGTACATAACGGCTATAATATTATATGAATGCAAAACTATATTAATAAATCTATTTTAACATTTATGAATTAATTATCATTAAATATGCTTAAGTTATTTGTATTTTTGCAGATATAGTTTGAGCAGTCCTTCTTCTTTTTTAGAAAATTAGTAAATACTGCTGAACAACATTAAGTTATCTCTAAAATCGTCGAAATTATCTTCATCATCTATCCAAAAGTTAATCATCTTTTTAAATACGTTTTTCAAACTTTCATAATACAACTGTTGTTTATCCATGCTTTGTTTTTGATTCACAATTTCGCTTTTCAACACGTTGTATTGCTGCATATGCAGCCTTTATGTTTCTTCTTGCATCTGCTGATGCTATGTAATCTGAATTAATAAAAATTTACAGTATTTTCTTGCTAAGTTTTTTAATTCATTAATCCTGTAATCATACTATCCTTTTCTTCTATTATTTTTCTAAGTTTAGTAGTTTACACAGTTTCTTTAGCTAAAAATATTTGAATATCATCAGAAATATCAGCTATAGATGGCTCATTTCCTCCTTCTGCCATAATGAAAGTTAAATTATTATCTGATTTGATTTCCACTATTTTTTACTTTATAAAGCTAATTAACTAGTTAAAGTCGTCCTCGAGCTGACGAGGTAAGACCTTAATTATTGATATAGAAAACTAATCTTCATTGATGATTTTTTAAATCTATTTGCGTAGAGCATTAAAAATTTATCTTAGTTGAATATTAAGTGCTGTTTGACCTATGTTGATTTCTTATTATTAGTCACAAATCTAAAAATTTTCATCCATATTTTCATTTTAGTTTACTAATTCTCCAAAAAAGTTAATCGGATCTGATCTAATTTAAATTTTCTATCTTACTTATGGCTCAAATACATTTTCTTATTTGATTTCTAACTACAATTAATCAAGGAAAAGTTCTGAAGGAACTATTGGTTTAACCGAATTTCTTCTCGAGTTATTGGTTGGATTTTATGTATTAGGCTAAGTATTTATAGCTTGATCAGCATATTGTATTTTATCAGTCATGGATTCTTTGTCATACTTAACAGTTTTTTACTTTTAAGTAAAAAGTTCTTATCCTTTCATAGAATCTCGTAAATCATCTCCTATTCTATTTTTATAATTGATAATGTTAATCAGTTGTTCCTCCTTTGTTGCAAATTATGAGATTTTTCTTTAGAAACTAATAGCCTCTTATTTTTGTCTATCTTTTAGTTTATCTACTTAAGTATTACTTTTGTCTAATTTTGTTTTCAAACTTTAAATCTGATATTTTAACGATAAAACCTCTTTTTCTTTGTGCTAGACATCTGTTTTGAGCTACTATTTTTAATTTGATATTTTTTACAAAGCTCTTTATGTTTTCTTACAACTGATTACACTTTTTTATAATTATTTTTTTATTAACAGATATCCTTACTATGCACCTTTTCTTCTTTACTATTTAATGACTTATAATTTTTACTTGATTATCTTATTTTATTAAATAAGAAGTTTTTCTGATTTTTATAACTATTAAGTTTTATATCTTAGCTATCTTTGTTATTTTTTGGCACTCATCATCTCTGAAGTTATATGCGTATTTATTTTTGATAATTCAACATTTTTTTTCAATTATTAAGATAATTACATAGCGATTCTATCTCTTTCCATCTAGATTTGTTAAATCAAATCTGATTTGACAGTATTTCCTTGTAAAGTTTTGTTATTTATCACTTCGTTTCTTATTATTTCGTCTATCTTGATTTTTTCTTACAATATTTTATTTTCAGTTTTTAGCTTATTGTTTTCTTTTAATAGTTGATCGATCTGAACATTCTTACGCTTGATAGTTTAGCCGACTTCAATATCGTACTTTTAATACTTAGTTTTAAGCTTATTGTATTTTACAGTTTTTTACTGTTATCTTCGCTCTAATTCGCGATAATTTGTCTTTAATTGTTTGACTTTTTCTTAATAACTTGCAGTTTTCATTTAAAATAATTTATTATTTGATTATTTTTATGTTTTAAACCTCTAGTTTTGAGATTGCATTTTACTCTATACCTACTTTATTTTCGACTGATATTCAAGAAGCTAGTAATCTTTTTATTTGATCTTGAGTTACCATTTTCTAATCTAATTGATTTTTTCAGCGATCTATTGCTCCAAAGCAAGTATTTTTTCTTTAGTTTTATCGAAGTCTTCTTGCTGTTGTTTTTATAACTAATTTATTTTCTAGGCCTTGCTTTTGCTATCTCTTCGAAGGGCTTATAACTTCGATTTATATCGCTCTTCAACAGTTGATGAACGATCTTATTCACTTTTATTGATACTTTTATTGAAATTATTTTAATGGTCACTCGATTTTTATATCTAAAGTTATTTTTAAACTTTAGTCTGAAAAACTCCTTGAAAAGACGCCTGTTGAGATTTAACTATTTATCTTTTTTATAAGTCTTCATTCTTTTTCAACAGTTATTTTACTTTTTATTTTTCTTTATTGCTCTCTGCTTGATAATAATTCAACTCTCTATTCAAATTTTAAATCTTTTTATTACAGCATTTTTCGAAAAGTTTTTTGATATCTTCAACTAATTATTAGATACTGTTTCCAGAAAGATAATATTTTCCTCCATTTATATACTAGGCAATCACATTCAGATAATTTTTAAAAAGCTTTTTCTATTTTTTATACTCATTTTTGTTTTCTTGCTCTCTGATTTTATGTTATTGTAGCTGCTTATGTAACAAAATTTAATCAGAGCTACTTTTCTAGACCAATTAGTTATAGGATTATTACAGTTATCTGAACATCGATGTTTAATGCTTGAGACGCATTTAGAGTTCATATTTTGCCTTTGATAAATCTGTATTTTGTTTTTATATTTTTAAAAAATTTTTACTCTACTACTATGAATTTCTTTATAAATCTTTGATCTGTTTGAGTAAATCTTCATTTTTGTTTACTAATTTTTATATCTAAGTTGAAAACGATTTTTAAAGCTATTATAGTCTTTGCTATAGCTCCCCATATTATTATGCACTACGACTTCTCTACAAATTATTAGTCAATTAGCTTGTTTTAGTATTTTTACTTTGTTTTTCTATCTGATTTGCTTTTGCAAGTGAAATATTTAACTGATCTATTTAAGCCACTTTTTATTTACTATATCTCTAGAGTTTATATAATTGTTAGGTCAGAGAAGAGTTTTTACTTTACATTTTATAGCTTTATTCCTTGAATTTTTATACCTTTTTTTTCTCACATTCTAATTAATAGATTAATTTTTACTATTTTTTGTTTGACTTGCTTATTGTATTTTTGAGCTCGTTGATAATAAACTCATTTTGCTTTATTTTTAAACTTCCTAGTACTTATGTTTATCTACTTGAGTTCAATCTATGTATTCGTTCAGAAAGTGACGTACACATATTTTCTATGCTAGTAATTGATTATTATATGGTCATGTATTGTCGACTCATTTATGTTAATTTTTTATGCTGCTATTGAGAAATCGAGGTAATTAGTTCTATGGTAGAATGGTTCATATTTGTTGATTTTGATGAAGAAGAATGTTATCTGGGGGATTTATATAGAGGACTTTGGTAAAGATTATCTTATCTATACATATATTATATAAATTTAAAAAAGGATATTGTTATTTATTCAACATAAAGTGACCAAAATACATACAAACTCCTTTTATTATTGATGATTCATTATATATACTATTCTTAATTATGAATAATTTAGATCAATAGATCGAATCAAGGTGTGGCTCTAGAAAATGACTGATTATAGGGTATTTGACTATTGATTCTAAACGATGAAGATTGCTGTTGATAGTTCACCTAAAGAGCTTAAAATTGTTTAAAGTAAGAGTTAAACGTCTCTTATTTATGCACTAGCCAACGATGCCAAGTAATCGAATCCATGATTTGATAAGAATGTTCAAGATGCAGCAAAGGCTGAAAGTTAATAATTGGCTATGAACGCTCTTATTACTTAATCATCACATTAGATTTGATCTCTTTTTTGCTTTCCCATCTATAGCTTAGCTTATTTTCTTATTTATACTTATAAGACTATTGCTAAGATTCCTTTTTTCTTTTCTAAGTCATAGCCTAATCTTTAACTTAAAGATCATCAAACAAACTATCTTTTCGCCACTAATGCGCTTCTTAAAGATTCAAAGAAGATATTTTTTGTAAAATATCTATATGCGCGAACTAAGCCCTGAACTTTTGATCCAAATTTTATATTATTTGTAGCGTCCTTTGATGTTAATTTTTTTTAATGATAATGTATTTATTCTTCTGATATAGAACTTTTACAGCCTATTATATTCTGCCTCTGAGAAAAAGATTTATAGATTGTAAAGAATACTCCATCTCAATTATTTCGTCTTTACGAAAATGAACAAAATTCAGGTTATTTGTCATGCTGCTTTATAGTTTATAGCGCGAAATTTTCCCTTCAACTTATCTACAAAACTGTTTAAAAACTGAACGTATGTCGTTCGGGTTAATATGCCACATTAGATAACTCAAAATTATAAAATAGTAGACTCTTGAGTTTCGATATTGACTGTAGAATTCAAGTAGTTCGTTTCTAATTTATTCATTTAGCTTTAGAAATAGCAAGTTTTTCAATATGCCGATATATTTCTTGTGACAGTTATTTGTTGAGCGCTTGTATCTACCTTTCTTTCTATTGATGACTTACATCTTTTATTTGAACCGAAGTTGATCCACGAGTTGTTTCATTTTTTTCGGGGAAAATCCTTCAGTGTATTTTATATCACAGGGAATCTAAGCTCTCTCGCTCAGTTCTTCCTGCTAAGATTGGTTGAAGTTTTGCGAGTTGCTAAGCAAAGGTGCTCTTTAAACACTTGAGTTATGTATGTTTGATGACATGTGTTAAAATAATACAATACAATAAGACAAAGCTAAAATTAAAAACGTGACTCAAATTGTTTTTCAAATGTTAAAAAACATTAAATTAAAAGAAATAATCTTTTAAATTAAGTTTTTGATTGCATTTTGATTGCAATCTAAAATTATGTAAAATAAAGATATATATTAGTATTTAATACACAAATTATTAAAAATTATTATAATGTACTTAAGCTATAAAAGATTAAGTGATTATATATTATAACTATTTTTATGATTAGTTTTATATTTGATCAACGGCCTTTTTTCCACAGTACCAATCCCAAGGCAGCAAGTCCTAAAGCAATAGACGATCCGAATAATATTTTGTTTCCAAAAGAAAGTTTATCGTTTTTAGACTGCTTTTATTGATCTTTCTAATGAACCTGATTTTGATTTTAGCCTTATTTTTGTACATATGAAAAGCAAGTTCCAGAGTATTGCTGCTAATATTAGCGTATATTCGGCACATTTTATTTGTCTTCAGATTCTTTTTCATGATTTGGTTATATAATAGCTTATTATCTGTCAGGCTCAGTCATATATCGGCGTTTAGATTAATGATTCTAATCTTATTTTTATATTTATCTGACAAAAGTCTGTTCTTAATTTTTCTTTGGATTCGATTAGCCTTAAATTTTAACTTCTTTTTATTTTGTTTATTCTTCTTTTAATATAGCTGAACTAGTATGTTCATTATGTTAAAATAATTATTTTTTTTGTTGAGTTTCAACTTCAGCGAATTTATTGTTAATAATTTATTAATTTTGTGGATTTTAAGCAGCTAAAACTAAATCTTTTTGTTTATCAGTTTCATATACTTAAGTTAAAGGTTATGTTGTTTTCTGTATAGCTTATGATTGAGCTATTTACTCAGGTTTTGAATCTTTTTATACAGAATTGTTTTATTTAACCTAACTGATTGTAGATGATTAAATGCCAGTATTAGAGGTATTCAAATCAGAAAAAGAAAGCGCGTTATTTATTTCAATTTTGTCAACTTAATTTACAGATTTCTTTCGAGGCTATTTAACTTTTTCTGGCTAACTTTATTACTTAGGAGTTCCTTATAACATTTAATAAATTTTTGAACTTTTCATAGGATTTTTAGATCCAACACTTTGAAGAGCGGGCTAAGAAACTTATAAGTTTTATTTTATTTCCAAAGCAGGTTTTATGATAGCTGGAGGTTTGACTTCTTCTACCTTAGGTTATATAACTTAAACTTCCTGTGAAGCATAAACGTTGAGTTAATATGATTAAACCATTGTGAAAACAGGCTAAGTAGGTTCTAAAAGAGAGACTACAGTCTTAGGAATACTTGTTACTGAGTCAGTTATCGGTTTATTTTCAGCTGCTGATTGTTATTCAATGACTTAAACTTGTGCTGTTGACTATTAATTTTTAACCTCTGTTAAATTAGTATCAACTTAAATAACTTGCTGTGCTTGTTACATACTTGCTTTTGATTACTCTTCAATCACATCTTTTTCATCTTATTTTTCTTTTTAAATAACTTATTGACACAAGTTTTTATCATTCTGTTGATTAGAATTGATTTATGTTGAAGAAATTTACACGTTTTACTTTAAATCTTCACGAACTTATTCAGGTTTAGTTTCAATTTAGTTGATTTATTTTTAAGCATGAGTGTTTTAGGTTTTTTACTCTTTGATTGTTTCCTGATTTGTATTTTAATCAGATGGCTGGACTTCTGTTTATTGCACTTTTTGTTAAATTTAAGTAGAAAATATTTCTGGCTATTTTTTTGTTTACTATTTTTCAATATTTTTGCTGTCTTATTCTGGTTTTGGATCTTAAGAATTCATATTATTAGTCGCTTCTTTTTTTGATTATGTTGATTCTTGATTATTTACTTAATTGCTTGAGGAGGCTTAGATGCTTTAGATCTTTTCAGTCTAATTAATTTTTTATTGCTCAACTTTTTAGGTCTAATTTGAGGCAGTTAGTTAAGACTATTTTTGTTTTTCATTCAAAGTTTCTGTTGTTTCTTGGCGATCATTTTCCTGCTTTTGTTACTCTTAGACTTAATAGCTAATTATATACTTTTGGGAGTTTAGATCTTTGTTTATACTTTTTCTTCTGGGGCTGCAGGTTTTTATGAATCTCTTTGGCTATTCTTTGCTTTGCGATTTTTGCCGGCCATTCTTATCTTTTTAAAAATATTACTTAATATTTAATCAACAATATCTTATAAAGCATCATATTTTATAAGCTATACTATCATTTTAATATAAAAAAATTTAAAAGAAACTAAAATACTTAGTTAAAATTCAAAAATTCTTCAAATGTATAGATCTTGATAAATTATATTTTTTAGTATCAATTTTTTAATATTTGATTTATCATGAATACAAAAGCTGACTGATTGGAGCCAAATTATAACTATATTTGCTAAATTGCTCCCTAGCATGATTGAGTCCTTGCAGAGACTAAGTCTCGCTTCAACCCAGTTCTTTTCACAGATTTCCTCTTCAGATTACTCGCAGACACTCAAAGAGTGCCCTAATTTTGCAAAATTAGACAGTATTGTCATTACTAATTTCAAATCTTTTCGTATTTTTTTAGTTATTTCAGGTGATACTGTCTACATCGGACCTTTTCTCGACTGCACATCCATTATTGGTCCTAATGGTTCGGGAAAATCAAATATTCTTGACGCCATAATGTTCTGCTTTTGCAACTAAAAAAACAAGGGCCAATACTACGATATAAGAGACTATATTCAAAGAGATGGAAAAGAAAGCTATTCTCAAATGATAGAAAGCGGAAAATACTGCGAAGTTATTGCTAATCTGATCCTATAAAATGGGCGGTCTTTAGCATTAAAAAGAAGAATTTATCCTAATGAGGACCAAACTTTCTCAATAGATGGAGATGAGTATGAAGAAAGAGTCTATCAAAACTTTTTAATCAAAAACAATATCAACTACATAGTTTGCAACTATGCGATTTGGCAGGGATAAATTGATAAATTTTTAATGAAAAATCCTCGGGAAATGACTGCCTATATATAAGCAGTTTCAGGTTCTATCTTTTTTAGAAGATCCCAAGAGCAGATCACTGCATAGTTTAATCAAAATGAATAAAAAATGGAATCAATAGCTGCGAACATTCTAAAACTAAAACAATAAAAGAAAACTATTCGAACTCTTAATAGCTCTAAATAAGCTCATACTCAGTTCAGAAATCAATATGAAAAACTTTTAAAACAAATAATGATTGTGAAGCTACATTTGTCTAAAAAATAGATAGGTTTTCTTTAAAATTAAAAAAAGAAGGTTTAGTAAGCTTAACATAAAAAAGTTATGGCGATAAATTCAAAAAAAGTTGATATGATTAGAGAGAAAGCCTAAAAGACTTAAATTCATAATCTTATTGAAAAACTATTAGAAAAAATAGGTTAAAATAAGACTAATCTTAAAATTATAGAGTAAAATAGCAGTGTTATTGATTTACAGACAATAAAAACATTAAAAATGTAGCTGGAATCACTCAACCAATATATGGAATCTTTAAGAAATAAACAGACAAATCTCTAAAAAGAAATACATTAAACACAATCAACTTAAATCTAAAAACAGTATTTAGAAGTCTATAGTCGATGGGAGATGTAAAATTAAGCTATTAACAAAGAGCTCTCAAAGAAAAAGCAGTAGTATCTTTACGTTTAAGGTATCATCCAAGCAAAATAAACTACTTTGTAGTAATTCAAATAAAAACAGTAAAAACTATAAAAATTGAAATAAAATTCATCACATCTTGTGAAAAAAACAGAAGATGATTTGAAAGAAATCGAAAAAACAATTTCGACTGTTATTATCTAAAAAGCTAGAATATAAGCACTTAACCAAAACAACAGAACACTAATAAAGTAATTAACTCTGGAGTATACTAATAAAAGTGACAAAATACTCTAATTATAAAATCTACTTTCATAAAATATTGAAAACAACAAATAAAAAGAGCTCGTTCAAAAACTCTCAAGCATCTAAGGATTTAGAGGCATACTATAACAATGGGTCAAGCCTTCAGCTAAAAAATATGAAGTTTGCTTTGATATAATGATGGGAGCTGTAAACAAATATCTTTTATGTGCGGACTAAACTTCAGCTAAGCAGCTAGCTCTCAAACTTCGTGAACTTGTTCAAATGAGATCAGTAGTAATATTAGAAAACGTTATTTAAAGAAAATAATCTCTTTCTATCAGTGCGATTGGAAAACTTGGAACTTTGGCAATTGAAATAGTCGATTTTGATAAAAGCATCAACAAACTCGATATTTTTTTGAAAGATATTCTATCTGGCAAAGTCATCTGTTCAGATATCGATGCAGGCTGGCAACTTTATTAACATAAAGTAAAAGGAGTCAAGTAAATATACACATTAGATGGATCAGTCATAAAAGCTGATGGATCAGTTTCATCTTTCGGAGCTGTTGATTCAGTAAAAAAGAAATATAAGTACTTGAATACAGACAAAAATAGATCTACAGTTCTTAAAGATTTGAAATAGCTTCAAAAATAGAGAGAAAGTATTTAATAAAAAATTTAATCTTAAAAAATAAAGTTGAATCAGGATTAGCTATCAAAGATTATCTCTTAGAAAAACAGACTTGAGATAAAAAAGTAGGAATTGACACTTTAGCTTAAGAGAATTAAAAATGAGGTAGAAAATAAGAAGCACATTAAGATTCCTCAAGGACTTTAAAGGGACTTAGGCTAGTTAAAATCAAGAAGCCTTGCCATTCAAACAATAATAAAAAATATTGAAAAATAAATGACTAACAGCCGAATTTTCGATTAATTTTTGAAAAAGCATAACATAAATAGCCTGGATTCGTTTAGGTCAATATAAAATGTACAAAGTTTATAGGCTGCGATGAAATTAAAAAATAAAATAAGTAAATAATTGAAATAAATATAAAAATAATTGGAAAAAACTCAGATAAACAGATAAAAAAAGCATGAGAAGCTAACAAAACTTTAAGAAAAGTTATAAAAAGTGCAGGGAATTCAAAATAAAAATCAAATTATATCTGAAATTAAGAATCAAGAAACCTCACTGGCTTAGCTAAGAAGCAAACTTACTAAAATATAAAATCTAGGACAAAAATAATAGCTTAAATTTCGATCTGAACTACCTCAGTTTGAAGCAAAAATTTCACTGTTAAAAGATCATCATGAGCGCATGATACGATAAGAGTCGGCAAATTTGGGTTTATCTGGAGTTCCTGGCTAATAATTTGCCAGATAAGCTGAACAAGATCTGAGAATACGCTTTGATTAAATATCAGATAAGAGACTTTCATAAATAAATGATTAACTGCTTGAAAAGAAGAAAGAGCTTTAAAAATAGATCTAAAACTTCAACTTAACTGCTTCGAATTTCAATTTCAGTCGATAAAATGAGGCTCAAGTTAACTAATAGTTGTAGTAATTGAGTCGATAACTGAAAAAAAGGGCATAATAAAAAAAACAGCATGAAGAAAAGTTGGAAGAAGTTAAAGTTAACAGGAAAAATGTATTTACAAACTTTTTGCAACTTTTGAAACCTATTCTCTAATAAGCATATGCTATACTAACTCAATAAGAAGGTAAAACGCCAGGTAAGGTCAGCTTTTTTGTTGAGAATTAGTCGATGCCGTTCGAGGAAGGACTATATTATAATCCAACTCCCCCTAACAAAAGATTCATCTATGATCTTGATCAGCTTTCAGGTGGATAAAAATCGATAGCTAGTCTGGCTCTGCAGTATGCTGTAGCTATTGTATCTAAATCACCGTTTTTGATGTTAGACTAGTTTGATGCATTTTTAGATGTAAGCAATGTCAAGAGATTTGTAAATCTGCTAACTCGTCAATGGCCATGTAAATATGCTAATATTCAGAAAGAAAATTGCAGTTTATTTTGATTACTCATAAAAGCAGTTTGTTTTTGAAAGGAGATTCTTTAGTCGGAGTTTGCAAGCCTAAAAACAATCCGTTTTCAAAAGTTTTTTCTTTGCGCCTGGATGAAGATGCCGATAATGATAATGACCATCAGTGATTCATGCAGTTTATGATTAAACAATATATCTAATCAAAGTTATTTGTTAGATCGAATCAATGATTTTAAGTTATTCTCGATCCGATTCAAATAGATTATTAAATTAGCGTTGCTATATTATATTTTTCAAATTGCCTATGAACTCTACAACTGAAGGACCTATGAGCTTCGTTCAAAAGATCATAACATCTTCCAAAACCAAAAAATAGATATTTATTGAGCAAATAGTGAATGCCTTGAGGAACTATCGCTAGATTTCTACTCTATCATAGCGCGCGCTTTTTCTTAAGATCGTGGCAGAACTCATTAATAGACAGTTGTTGCTTCAAACTACAAAGCTAAAGGTTCTCAGACTCGAATTGAACCCTATCTTGAAGGTGGTTCGCAAACGTCAAGATGCCGATGATCAATAAGTTGTAAGGAGACGTAAGCCAAGCAGAAAACCAAAAGGACATGTTCCTAATTTAGAGGAACTTTCTAATGACTCAATCAACAATCCTTTGAATATTCAGGCCTAAGAAACTCGATAAAATAGAGCCAACCTCTAAGGTTAAGATGCTTCAAAGGGAAGCAAAAAAGATAGCCACTAAGGCGAATTAATATAAGCTCAGCTACAATAGACAACATAAAACCCTGGACATATCGAAGGCTATGATGATATTGGAGTCTCTTATGAAAATTTTCAACCTGATGATAGCTCTAAAAACAGCAGTTCCAATTCTTCTAAAAACCCTTTTGCTAAAATGATCTCTAACCTGAATTAAAAAATGCAGATGCTAGGACTGAACTAAAGCATTCGAACAGTTACAAAATCAACTGTTAGAAAAAGAAAAGGACAAGGACAAGTAAGAAATAATCAGGTTAATACTTCGATTATTGACATGAGAATCGATCTTGATGATGCTGCTACGGTAGTTGGCTAAAATTAGAACCTTGATTTCACACTTGAGAATATCAGAAGCAAAAATTTAGTGACTAAAGAAAATGAACTTACTCATCTTCAAAATTAAATATTCGAATCTTTCTAGCAAAGTATTGGAAATTTTTTTGACTCAGAAAACCTATAAAGACTAGAGAACTATAAAATTATGAAAAGAAGAATCAATAACTAGTTTCAATAGCCTGAACAATATGTTCCTAATCCTTAGTATGGAGATTAGCTTCCGATCACTCAATTCGAAACTGATCCTACATAATTCTATCAAGATGACACGGAACAGACCCAATTCTACAAACAGCATATCGAAAGCAACATCTTTGAAGGACACACTTAAATGACTTTGACTTAAGTTGCAAAGAAAATCAAACGACCAACCTGGCAGACCTTTCAAAAACTTTTACTCATGAGCCAAGAAGGAGAAGTAATTTTACGACAATAATCACCCCAAACCTTCGGAAACATCATGGTCATCAACTACAAAGCTTCTTGATTACATATTCTATTCAAAATATATTTCTTTATTGAAACGTAATTTATAAGATGAAAGAGTCTTAAATCACTTAAGTATAGCTTAGATAAAGAGTTTATAATAATTATCAAATAAGTATAAAGAGTCAATCATGATCAAAAATTAAGATCGTTCTCAAATCAATCAAACAGAAAGAAGCCGAAGGACTGGTAGATGGACTCTCGCTTAATGCGAGCTTTTTGAAATTTTACTATAGAGATATGGTAAAAACTGGAAGGCTATTAGCAAGGATATGCCTGGTCGTAGCCCTTGCCAAATCAGATCACATGCTCAAAAATATTTCTAAAAAATAGGTGAATCAAAAGTGAAAGAATACTAGAATAAAGCTAAAATTTTTCAAGTTTACGAAATACTTCAGATGTAAAGAAACGCTGACCTATTTGATGATGAAGGATTCAAATAAGTTTAGAATGAGGAGAAAACAGGGCTAATAAAACAAGAAAGTCCTTCATAGTTTACTTTGCAGCAAAGTAGCTAGAGCTAAAGTAAAGAATAGATCAAAAGCTCATATCTTAAAAAAGAATAAAATCAATCGTAAGCTCCCTAATTTAATTAATAAATAGAAAAAGAAAATAATAGTAGTAATCATCAGCCGATTATTCCAGGATTTCAGACATATCATCGTCCTTACATAATTCCATACTATGGATCTGAACCTTATTGTTATCCTAATCAGATGCTAGTTTTTCCTAACTTATATTTTCCCTTCCAAAATTGAGAATAATTAAGATAGCAAAAATGATCTGTTACTTATAATTATATCAAAATCTTTAAAATTAAAATCACATTTAGATATAGATAACAAAATTTAATATTTTCATATTACTTATTACTACATGTTTTAATAACAGACATTTATTAAGAATGAACTCTTGCTAAGATAAAGACATTCTACAAAAATTATATGAAACAAATAAGAAACAGCAATAAATAATTAAAAATCTTCAATAGTAAATAAAGGAAAGATGTAAAAATTATCTTCTTTATGCATCAACTAATAAAATAAGATTAGCTTAACGTAAACAATAAAAACAATTAATATAAAATTAGCATAATAAGTCAATCAAACTTAAAAATAAATAAACAAAAGCGGATTTCAAAAATAATACATATTATGGCAAAAATGACAAAAAAGGAAAAATATATATTGTAAATGTTTTAAATATAAAAATAGGAGTCAAATCTTAATGTTAGGTGACAAGTATGCTTGCATAAAATAATAGTTAACTACAAAAGATTGAACAAAAATTATCATTTTATTAATCTTTTATCGAAAAAATGTTTAATACTCTTTTCTTATAAAAGAAGGAGTAAAACAATTTTTTACTTTATAGCTATGAGTAGAAAATCAATTAAATAATTCAAATTTTAAATTAAAAAATGCAACAAAATGTTAAAGGCATACAGTCTATTGCTATTTTATAATCTGAGTCAGTATCTAATTTGTCTAAAAATATCGAAAATCTTTAAAAAAACTCTTGGCATACTCCATCTAGTAAAAATGAACAATAGAATCAAAACAGTGCTTAAAAAATCTTTTATCATCCTGTTTAATTAAACGATTTCAATAAAATAGATAATGAAAATGTTAATAGTACTAATTTCAAAAGTTTATGCAAATCAAGTAGTTATTATTAAAACAATACAAATTAGATTAGTCATTAGTTAATATTAGATACCCCAAAACGTTAAATCAAAGTTAAGTACGTTCAGCATCTTGAGCAACCATATTTCGTATAAGAAGATCTGCCTACTGCAGAAAATCTATATGTTAAAAGAAGCTTTATCCGAAAAAAAATAGTCAAAAGAAATTTATCAGTATCTTCTATTAAATAATCAATAAAAAACAAAGTGTCGACAAAATCGTTTAATTCTTTTGAAAAATAAAGTTTATCGTAAAAAAATAAATCAAATTCAGTCAAAAAAGAGATGAGCAGATAAGAAAAGATAGAAGCTTTAAAAAAAAGTATTAAGTAAATGCGAATTTCTGAAGTAAGTGAGCCTAGAGATTCAAATTATTAAAAAAAAATTGAAACCTTACGACAAATTTGAATTTCGATATCAAAATTAGCATATAAAAATATAATAATAATGATTTTGAATCACATTATGAGATAATCACTAAATATTTCATCATACTAAAATACTTTCAATTTAAGGTGTCTAGATAGCCGGATCCACTCCTTTTTTAGTTGGATAAATGTTGCGTTTTTAACCTCTTGTCCAAGATCGTATATCTTATGCCTCATTTAACATATTTAATTTTTCTATAGTTTTAGTTTTTAATAGTGTATTTTTTGATCGATTGTGTTACTTTTGAAATTTAGTATATTTGTCAGCACTTTTTTAAGTAAAATGACTCCATTTTATATCAGAAGTAAGTAGTTATGAAGGATTTCTGATAATTTTTTCTTATTTTTCTTTTTTAAATCGTTATTAATGTGCAAAAATTGCCGTTCCTCTAGTCTTTTTAGCAATAGTATCCTTAGGTTGATATTCACCAGGACCTGGATAAATATCTTTTATTTCATTTGAATTTTTCGAATGTTTTGGACTTTCTTTATGAGTTCTTTTAGGTTTTATAATAAGATCAGCTTTGCGGTTATCTTTGATCATTTGTAAAAAAGTATATTATTTCTATGCGAGTACACTGGGCTGTCTCTGCCTAAATCTGACCTCTGATGACCCGAAAAACTGATATCTAAATTTTTAATTTTCATCTAATTTTTCAAAATTGCTTTTTATATCGTATTGTCCAGGCCCTAAATTTAGATTTCTAACTCGAGATTCCTACGGTTTTGAGTGATATAAATGATCAAATTTAGGTTTTTTGTTAACTTTTAATAACTAGTTCTTTTTTTCATAAAAATTAGATTATGTTGATTTGCTGACACCGCTGTTTTTGGTTAAAAGCTTTTAAATATTTTTTGAAAGTTACATTTTGTAATCACATGAATTTTTTTGCCTGCAAAAAGATTATTTTGTCATGTAATGCTATCCATTTAACGTTGATGAGTATTAGTTTCGTGATTCTTTTTATTTCTAGAGTTCTTCAGAGTTTTTAGTAATATATTCCATCATTTTTCCTTCTGTAACCACATAACCGTATTTATGTTTAGAATTTGGTATTGACGGATATGTTTTTTTGTTTAGCTAAGCTATATTCTATTTTTATTGAGTTTTTTTGCTTCGCTTCTAAGAATTCTTTAAAGAAATTTTCTTGAATATGCTATATTTTTAAAAAAATTACTTATATTGAGATGGACTTGGAGTAGTGTTTCTGATGTTTTCAAATCGAGAATTTTAGGATTTAAAGATTGACATCTGGTTTTTCTTATGCTGAGCTTACAATAAAAAATGGCCTATTTTATCTTAGAATGGCTCTTTTTTCTTATTAAAACAAGAGGGTATATCGTAAGTACCTTAATAAAGATATCTATACCTATTGCTGGATTTAGATTTTTTGTCGAATCATAGAATCGATTACTTTTACTTAAAAATGGCACAAAGTTATGACTATTTTTAGCCGTAGGTAAGAATTTTTAGCAACTTACTTGAGAATGTTGATGGTATTGATCAACAGAAGCATCTTTTAGTTATTGATTCATAGAATAATATTGTAAAGAATAATAAGCTAAATTAGAAAAAGTATTAACATTATTATTTCAGATATATTTTAGCTTTAAATCAATCAAATTCTCTATTGCTTATTTTTTTCTTAATGCTTTTTTTTTACTAATAAATTTTTCAAGAAAGATTTAATGGATTGAATATTTTTGATCTTGACATGATTATCATAACTATTATTAAATTTTACAATAGATAATCTTTAACTTGAGATCATAGTCTAATCGTTCATATGCGAAAAAGAATAGTCCACAATCTTCTCAAAATGCATCAATAAAAAGTAATACAGCAACCTCCTTAACACCTCTTACGTTTATATTAACATTCATATCGACTCATAAATAATCTAATAGTTGACATAAAAAGACCTTTCTTAGATGTATGCATCCACGGAAGACAATCAAGTTTATTATTACCCTATATATAAGCTCATAATAAACAATACAATGTTAATCCTAAATAATGCAGGATCACTTTAGTCGATCATATGAGAAATATTTAGTTTTAAAAATTGTTTGAATAAGGTAAAGTTAAGTAATTGCGTTATCTGGACAATTCTGACCTATGGCTACCAGAATAAAATCACTTTGACTGTATAATTAGCAATCTTAGGACTCATCACGCTAACTAATAAGAATAACTTTTTACAAAATATTAGCGTACGCTTAAAGCTGACGGCACTCTTATGGGTTGTGGATTAGTCTAGGGAACACTTCAATAACTTTATTGGTCATATATTTTGGCATAAAATTAACGACATGGAGGTATGAGTCCCAAAATATTGCAACTACCTCCTATAGGATAATTTGGTAGCTGCTTAACTTCAGCTGAATTCAAACTGGTGACAATTTTATCACACGATTAAGTTCTTGAATTAGATTCGTTCCCTGATTTACTAACTTTGCTACAGTAAGTTGGCTAAAGTGGCTACCTAAGAGGCCGTAGAAAAGGAGTATTCAAAGATCTATTATTAGCAGCTGCTGCTCTTTATACTTCTCAATTTAGTAACTAGTAAGGAAAAATTAATGCTACTATCTCTCTATGCAGTTTTATAGGATGGAAGTTTGACAAATCTCAGCCTAAGCCTTTAAGGCCTGGAGCACAGGTTGGCAGCATATAGTTTTCTCAAGAATTAAGTAAATTCGGCTAAGTTTAGACTTTTGATATAGATGAGAGCACAGGTTAAGCCAAACCCAGAAAATGATTAAATAAAAATATTCTTATCACTTTTTCATAAATGTTCAATCAAAAGATTATCGTATATGATTGAAATAAGGGATCTGATAACTGTTAGAATATCTTCAACTGCTGTGCTTACCCTGGCCTAAGCTTGTTTAGATCAAAAACATCGATTCCTTTTGGAACATTTCCTAGTATATACGCCTTGCCATTTGTATCAACAAATACTTTAAGATTAGTTCCAGGATTGTTCATACTCCCTACAGGTTATAGCTAAGTCTTTACACTTCTCTAATATTTTACACCTTAGTCTAGTTCTATTTTAAGTTTGAACACTTTTTGAACATCAGTATCCGAGCGACCACCAAACAAATATACAGAATTATTGAATTTTACAGGAGTCATGGATTATACTGATAAGTCAAAAGGTTTGGCTAGTTAGACCCAGCGGTTCTATTGCGGAATATACATCTATATTTAATTTGATTTTGTATTGTTGCCCTTATATCCTCCGATACAAAGCACATAGTCGCCTATAGTCACTGCGATAGCCGATTGCCTTTTATATTGCAGAGATGCGATTGTTTCCTGAGTTTTAAAATATTTACCCATTCATATGTTTAAAAAGAAAATCTTTAGCATTGGCCTAAGATAGCGACGTCATCGTCTCCTAGTTTTCTGCCTCCCATCACATATAAGTAACTGCCAAGGACAGTTGAAGCGAAAGCGTATCGAGAATTCGTCATAGGATTTAGACTTTTGACTTAATTGTTTAGCAAATTAAAGCTGTAAACACAGTTAGTAACTTATGTCAAATCAGAACTAATGCCTCCCAATACGAAACAATATTATTTATTGACCTTTACAACGTCTACTTTCAAAAAGATTTACTTGTGAATTGGTAAAAGCGATGAGTCAGATTTTGTCCTTAACTGACAACTATCATATTATCAGTATTAATTAGCTTAGCAAACGGCTAGAATGCGTGTCCAAAAATACATATTCTATTAGGAAAAATAGGCAAATTCTATTTTCGTTTATGATACTCAAGGTTCACTTGTTATGTAAATTGGCTAAAAGAATTCATTTCTTTCATTGAGCAATACTATAGATAAGATAGCTCCTTGTTCAGTTGACTCTTTTGCTATGCTATTTAATAGACCTCTGTAAGCTCACAACCTCCTCCGACTAAAAAAACCTAACCGTTTACTAACGCCCCTTTATGAAATGATCTTTCTTGTTTCATAGGAGGGTATGTGCTTACAGTTGCTTTATCGAAATTCAATTATACTACGCGATTCGATTTACTTAGGTTTGTCTTGCCACCGAAAATCAAAATCGAGCATTAGGAACCTGGTCTTTTACATATGTAAGCCCCCTAGAAGCCTTCATGTAGCTCATAAGGAAGCTTACGCCAGCTTGAATCACCTTACGAGTATGTTTAAATAGATTTTGCTCTTGTGTTTCCTCCTGTATATCCTCCAAAAACATAAATAAATTCTCCATACAGCACTGCCGATGCTGCTGCCCTCGAGTACTGCATCGAAGGTATAGCTTTCCATTTTTTAGTAGCCTGATCGTATTTCTAGCAGGCAGAAAGCAAACCTTTTTCATCTTAGCCGTACTGTCTTCCTCCTAAAACGTACAAAGAACCTTTCATTAATATAGAAACATGAGCGTATCGAGCGTTAATCATGTCAGGCATCATCTAAAATGACTACTCAGGCTATCTTAAAAGCTTCACCATATCTACTTTAATAAAGCGTTTAGAAATGTTGCCTTATACTATTTGATGATCAATCGTTGCTTTTGTATTAGAATTTGCTTATAGATCTTCGACCCCTCCAGTGATGTATCCAGTGTTCGTATTTAAGAGTATTGCGTGACAAAAGAGAGGAATCGGGGTGCGACTTGGGATGGGGATAAAGTTATTGGGTTGAAAACCCAGAATCATGCCATGCGTCGAGGTATTGCCAATCATCGTAATTTGAAAATCTTGAGGTGAGTGTTGTACTGAAGGTCTATCTGAATGCTGCAGAGGGGTGCTGACTTTTTTTTGAGAAGGATCTACGCCCTAATTAGACTGGCTACATCCCATATTGAAGTTATATTATAAAACGAGTCGATTAAATAATATTTTTCAAGATAAGTTAAAATACTGTATTTTTATCAAATAAAGATCATTTTAACTCATAATTTTATCAAACTTAATAGATAATCTTTATTTTTATTAATTAATTTTTTAACAAATACAAAATTTAAGTAGTTTTTATCATATTTTTAATAAAATACTCTATGTACTGATGCTTATTTTTTCTTAGATAAAAATGATTTTATAACATTATATTGAATGATGTCATTTTAAGATTCTTCGCAAAATGCCAAAGTACTGGACACGATGGTCTCATAAATGGGTCAAAATTACGCTGATCTTTTGGCAAAACGATTCTGCTCTAACAACAAAAACAATGCTTCTAATTATGAGGAATGCTACAGACAAACAAACATTGTTATCAATCGCTACTTTGCAAACATACAAAAGAAAAGCTAGGATATTTCAAGAAAGTTAGTAAAATCAGATAAAGATGATGCGACGAGTCATTAGTGGTCACACATATCCTAAAAATGATAAAAAAAAGTTTATATTAATATTCTTAATCTTGACTATCTTAAATCATATTTCATCCTTAGGATGATTTGTAGGAATAAAAAATTTTTATACTTAAATACATGAAGATGCTTGAGTAAATATTAAAAAATTATTACTTGTCAAACTTTCAGCTGAATTTAATAAATATAACTTTATTATGATATGATTTAAAGGCTCAAAAAACGCATTTTTGGAGCGGTAAGTGTTAAAATAATTTTATCTTGCCAGCATATTATGTATTTTGGGCTTTATTCAGCAAAATAATTGATTGTTGATGGTTACCGATTTGGTCCTTTTATTCACCATTAATATCTAAGAAGAATATAATTAGCAGATGTCATATCACACCTACAATCAAAGTAATCAGGAGCTGGGTATGATGGTCAACGAAATGGGCTCTAACTACGCAGATCTTCTCGCCAAGAAGGTGTGCCTGGGCGGCGCGGGGAGTTAGAGCCACTACTAGGAGTGTTACAGACAGACCAACATGTTTGTCAATCGTTATTTCAATAAAATGTTATCAGTTAGTCAGAAATTCGTCAGAAGCAGATTCGCAAGCGACGCCAGCGACTCGAGCTAAGATTATGAGAACTACGTCTCAGAAAAATGATTAAAGATAATTACATATGTTCATCTTTCACCATCCTTATTCAATAAGTCATACAAAAATCTATCTAAAACATTTTTGGGGCTTAGGTTTTTGTTTGATTAACATATTTTTAAATAACAAAACTCTGAACTTCTTGAAGTTGAACATTCACTTGAATTTATTTTAGCGGTCTTTTGGTTATTTACATAGAAAATCCATAAAGATAAATAAATAATTAAAGGATAAAAATCGCTTTTTCGTTTAGTTGATTTCAAATTTAGTCTGATAAATGGCCAAAAAATCGTTAAAATGTCATGATCGATTCTAATCAGTTTTTTGAGTATGGATAAACTATTGATAAAAAGATCATTCGTCAATTTTTTAATATTGTGGCTGCCAGTAACTAAGAATTGTCGTAGTTTATATTGATTAATGATCTGAAGTCAATATTGATAATGTGATGGTAATGTAGTTAAAAATAGAACTCTTAGAGTGGTATAATTCTCAGCTCGAAACCAAAAATATTTTCATATCAAACACACAAGAGCTGGCTAGCGGCTACTATTTTCTAGAACTCCTTCACGTCTTTCACCCAAAAACTGTCAACCTAACCAAGGTCTACATCAAACCTAAAAACTAGTACTAAACTCTTCAAAACTATAAAAATCTATCAGCATGCTTTACCAAACTCGGATGGAAAAAGTTTGATTCGTAAAGACTAAGTAAGGGAAAAGAAAAAGATTATCTATCGTTAGCTCAAATGTTGCGTAAAATACTTAGCGATAGGCTTGTCAAGTAAAGTGTTGCTAGGAGCATCATGGATGTCACTTTAGAGCAGTTCATAGGTGAATAAGATAAATAAGAAAAAAAGTAGGTGAACGAAAAAAGAGCCCCAAAAGTATTAAAAATGTAGAAAATTAAAAAATAGTTGCTTAGAAAAATAGGGCAGATTCAAGCTTAGTTGTTCAAAAGATAGTAAAAATAGTAAGGTTAATCAGCAATATAGTAACTGCGTTCAAAAATAAATACGATTCTGGATTCTCACGATGTTCCCAATTGATACTACCTTTGTCTATATTAAAAAAAATTAAATTCCCTTTTATGATTTTATGCTAAGCTTTAGATAAACAAATGCGATAGAAACAGTTTTAAAATTGATTATGATTCGATAATAATTCCTTATAGTTTAAAGTAAAGTATGAAACCCTGTTTCCTACTAGCAATCATCGTGATTGCGATGGCAGAAAAATCAAACTATATCGGCAGAATGACTCTGATCGACCAGACACCGACTCAATAAGTATGTAAGAATTTGTTTAATAAAGTCGTTATTCCTTTTTCTGATGAGTCAAAAGTACTAAACATCAATCACAATCATATCGAACTAATAGCTCTTTCAGACCAAGCTTCTTGTGAGTTTATTCCGCCCATAGTTCGTTAGCCTAACACTCCTCCTGTCGTCTATGTAGTGGATTGGACTGATCCTCCTCAAGTAACTTGTCCGATCGGTGCCAAACTATATAGAATAAGGGAAGCAGGTGGAGCTGGTCTTATCATCGCAAGTCGAGACACTCCAACTACTATTAACAAGTGCAGAATGCACAAGGATAGTCCTTTCTTCTTAGGTTTTATGGACGTAAGCAACCATACAGTATTAAAGCCTAGACTTTAAAATCAAAAAACGGCTTTTGCCCTTCTTACCATTTAACTTAGAGACAAAGATCTTGACTTAGTGTAGATCTGGACTAGCTCTCTAAATGTTCAGTCCTATGATATCCAGCTCATGTTCGGATAAATTCTAAGATCAAACCCTTCTATTCAATCCAAGATCGATTGGCAACCCCGTCTTGCTACCTTAGGCTGCACTCAAGGAGCCAACAATAACATCTGCAGTCAAGACGGATTCGTTTCAAGCTGTGCCTGTAATGGCTAATTTTGTTCACCATAATTCCGTAAATAAGTTTTAACAAAGATGAAAAAACCAGCGACAATCTCGTTAAAGAAGATATAAGACAAATCTTCATTTTCAACAAATATCGAGAGCTCTATTTCGATTATCTCAGACTGTTTAAATCCAATTGCTTGATCGATTATCGAAGCAACAAGTATTCCGCTGACTGTTCGAACAGTATCATGATTACTTTGGGAATCGACTCCAACGCTATAAACACTGAAATCGATTCTTTTTTGAATCAGTGTTCGACTGATCAAAGTGCAAGAGACACTTAAATCTACAATAGAATTGCTGATGACAAGTATGCTTTCAATAACTATGGAAGGTATCCTTTGCTTCTGTTCAACAGATAAATCGTAAATATGTTTTTATTCAGCTTTAATTCGCTAATAAAAACTAGCTCTAGAAGCAGCTTTGCTATCATCTTGAGCTTGAAAACTGTGGAACTCAGACATAAAACATGTCAACTGCTTCATCCGACTTCGGCTTTGGATTTTTCTTTTTGATCGTGTTAGGACTGGCAACTTTGGCCTTTGTTGGAGTTTACATTTACAGGCGAAAAATGAAGCGAGATATGAACAAAGAAATTAAGATGCAAGTATCTACTGCCGTCGATCACTACTATGCTCTTACTAGCTCTACAAATAAGACAGCTTCGGACTTGAAATGATTCATGATCGCATAGCCATCAGTAATTCTAATTCAATATATTAACAGATTTCAAATATTATATATTCTAAATACATTATAAAGAGTCTATGG
>Ga0169931_10002815_pt1 | contig 28076 bp, 18 predicted proteins | sample Kivu_15m_20L_FD_129675 | JGI IMG/M metagenome (GOLD analysis project Ga0169931, IMG submission 129675) | Freshwater microbial communities from Lake Kivu, Western Province, Rwanda to study Microbial Dark Matter (Phase II) - Kivu_15m_20L... | ecosystem: Environmental > Aquatic > Freshwater > Lake...
CCCGATAAATATTTCGCCCCATTTGCACCTATATTATTGCTACTCAGATCTAGTTCAGTAAGTGATGAGTTTATTTTAAGAGCATCTGATAAATCTTTTAATTCCCAATCAGCTATCTGATTGAAAATAAGGTATAGGTATTTTAGGCTTGAATTTACTTTCAAAAATTCTGAAAGATACTTTACTTTTTCTCCGTTAAAATTACAATCAGAAATCCCTATTATAGTTATTATTTTGCAAGATTCGAGTGATTTAGACAAGGATTGTACCCAATTTACTTCCATATAAACATCATAAAAAGATAGTTCATGAATAGTTTCTTTCACCTGTGAGAGGGATTTTGCTTCCTTCATATCTAACTTGGTACTTATACTATAATTCATTTCAAGCGCTTCTGCAATACCTATATCTCCTTGAATGATAACTGTTTTTAAAAATCTGCTTTCAGCTATTATTAAAGCATATATTTGAATATTTAATTCACAAAGGGGTTTGCTTCCTATTGTAAAAAGTTTTAAAGATGATTTATTTGCAAGCATTTTTACATATTGTAAAAACACAATATTAACATTATCTTGGCTTATATAATTATTATATTTTCTCTTCGCAATATCCGTCATATTCTTTAACAATATTTTTAAATTTTCTATTTCTTGATTAACTGCAGAAATTACTTGTTCTATCGTATTAAAATGACTTCTCAGATAATTAAAAATATATATTTTGTAGCACTTCTTTTCTAGTAGTTGTCGTATTTGTTTATTAGTATTTAAGAGGTTCATTAAATCTGCGAGATTGAAAAACTCGAATACTTCATACAAAAAAACATTTTTCGAAATAGCATTTAGTCGGCCAACTTTGAATTCGACCAGTTCCCGCTGAAGAATTGCTTCGTTATTTTTGAACCTTTTTTTTTCCATTTTTAATTAAAAATAAATTCGTATTTATAGGAATTTTCTAATTTTTAGAATATATAATAATTAATTTATAATGATTAATAAATATAAATTTTTTATTTATTAATTTTTACGAATATAGCATTAATACCAATCTCAATTTGAAATACAGCAATTCAAATTTCTAAAAAATACGTATGAAATAATCATAGATTAAGTTTTAAAAACTGTTATTAGTTGAGTCTGATGAATGAAATATTTTAAATCAAATTTATCCAAATATAATAATTAAAAATAATTCTATAAATTTCAAATGGAAGGCTTTTCTTCACCATCAATATTGAAATCTTCATCAATAATAAAAACAATCTGCATACAGGACAACATGCTTCTAATCGGGTATATATCTCATGATTAATTTCATTTATTTGATTTCAACAACAGAACAGATAAGGGAATTATTGACATATTTGACTGGTGCTCAGAAAAATTGATTACTAGCTATAGCTTACCATTTAAATCTCCTGATTTATATAATGAAAGACAAATAATCAACATAATCCACATAAAAAACAAAGAGTTTTTAATCCAATCCAGAAATGGAAATGTTTTTATTTTAGGAATAAAAACGAATCCGAATGTCATATTTGATATTAAATTCATACTAGAAACAGGAATCGAAACTTTTGCAAATTTTGGATTACTATTTAATAACACACACACATCTTGTCTTGAAAATTTCTTTTTGATAACACCATCGATGGAACCAAAAGAAATTTTTCTATTTGAAATTAAATTCAACAAAGCTGAAGAAACGAAAGGAGAAAATTTTGAACTTGGAAAATTAGATAAAATTAAACTTAAAAATTCCAAATCAGAAAAAGAAATTTACGACAATCAAGAAAATAATATATTCACAGAGGGAAGTGATTCTTTTGGACTAGTCACAACAATCGAAACATATTCTGATTTCCCATTCGTCATTCTGGGAACAGAGAGCTCTAGTAAATTATATCTATTTATCATTTCAGAAATTATAATTTTAGAAAAAGGTTCTTTAAAAATAATAAGCATCTATGCTTTGAGACTAGAATCTCAGGTAAATTATCTTCATGATTAACATTAATATTCTTATATTTAGAATTTAAATATTTTAACAACGAAGTCATTCAAGGATCGAAAGAATGTGAATATAGTATACATTTTTGTTGGCTCGTTTTCAAATAAAATCTCAGTGCTAATTTATAATATCTCAGAAAATATTATTAATTTAAAAGAAACTATTTCTGAAGCTTGTAGTGAACTAAAGCCTGGAATTTCTTCAATTGACTATTTCAATTTTATTAAAAAGGATATTTTTAATCCAGAAGAGATCGTGAAGGAATTTGATTTTATTATTACAGGAGCTTTTGACTTTAGATTCAGAATATACGAGCTAGAATTAAACCCTGAAAATCATCTTAAAACTAAAATAAATTTCTTAGGTTCAAAATTCATTCAGAACAACAGTATTATCCATAAAATAAAATTTGTTGAAGACATTCTAAACAACAGTCTATATTTTATAATTGCAAGTGATCAAAATCACGTTCTAATATATAACATCATTTAAAGACTAAATATATTATTCTATATAAAGGAATTCTAAATACATTTTATAAAACTAATTATAATTTCTAGTATTTAATGCAGTCGGTGTATTTAAAATTTTAACTAAGAAAATTTTTATTAAAAAATCCAGAAAATACTATTACTTTACTTAATTATTTAAATCCACTTTTCAACTCTTATCCTTTCATTTATCTTCATGTCTTCAATGATCTTAACGCAATGTTCTCTTGATAAATTTACTTTCTTTATAAGTATGCTTAAAATATTTTCAATACATTCATCATAAAGTTTTTGAATATCTCCACAGATCATAAGATAGCCTTTCTTTATGAATAAAAGATCATACACTTTATCTTGGTATTCAATTATTAAGTCCTGAACGTATTGAGTGTTTATTCTGTAGTTTCTCCAGATTCCGACTTCCTCTTCCTCATTTTCTTCGCTTGAAGAGACACAACGTTTGTAATTGATGATTTCTCTTCCATTAGAACTCTTTTTTAATGTCTCACTTGCTTTATGAATGAAATTTTCATAGATGGTCTCGTTCCTTTCAACTGTTGCGTTTCTGAAGCCAGTCAGAATCAAAAGTTCGCCTAATTTCAGATCTTTATTGTTTTCTCGTGGATTTGTTTCGAGTTGTAGTAACTGCCTAATAAATGAAATGCAGGGGGATATTCCGGTTCCGTTACATATGTAGATTATTGGAATTTCATTTTTCGAAAAAGAATTTATTGGGAAGTTAAAGCTGTCCTTATTTATTCCGCATACAAACATTTGAGATCCTACATTCAGATCCTTTAGGTAATTCGTGGCTTGTCCTTTGTAGAAATACTCCCCCGGTGTTATCCCTAAGAGAAGATTGTTAAATTTTATATTAGGAAATTTCCTTATGATTCGTTCGTCAACAACCGAAAAGATTATTTCAAGGATATCCTCATTTGAACTATTCTCATACCTTGGAATCGAAACCAATGAATAATTGCGGGGATATTTTATAGGAAAATTTTCGAGTATTTCAATTAATGATAATGGAAGAGAAATTTTGTATAAAGAAATGCTCCTCATTATATCAAATAAAGATATCTTGTTTTTAAGAATTAGGTCGGTGTATTTGCTAAATAAAATTTCTAGTTTTTCATGAACTTCTTTATTGTTAATTTTCGACTTTAAAAAATTAATCAATGTTCCGGATTGTAATTTTCTTAACACAGAATCAAAATCAATGACATATTTAAATATTTCATTTTTTGTAAGAAATCCTTTTTCTAAGAATTTTTTGAAATGGGGGTATTTTTCTAAAAAGTCGGAATAAACATTGAAATGTTGAGATTTATTAATGTGTAGATATTCATCTGAACTAGTAATAACAGAAAATATTATATTCAGCCTCTCTTCTCTTTCAGGGGGTAGAAGAGAAATCGAAGCTCCAGGTGAATAATTTGTTAAGTCTAATTGTCTTTCAAATATTCTAGGTTTGAATTTAATCGAAAAGATTCGTTTGTCTGATTTAGATCCTGAAATTAAAGTTTTATGAGTTAGAACTGTGTTATTATATGAGTTTTCATCTTCTACTATTGTAAAATTCATATTTAGATTATCAGCTGGATTTTCATTATGAATATCCAATTTAGATTTTATAACTTCTACTATCTTATAGTCATTAAGGTATGTATCAATATTTATTTTCTTTTCTGTATTTCTACTTTCACTTGTCAAATCATCTTTCTCTAACTTTGCTGCATCCTGTTTTTTAATTTTCTTTACCAAATTTTCTAGAATAGGGTAAAGTGCTTCTATCCAAGGTTCCACAACTATTTCAAGTCCATAAGCATCGTCAGCTTCACCTCTGTTGTAAAATTTAGCAGCCCCTAGTTTACTTAAACAGTCATCAACTTGTTTAGGAATAAATTGATATTTTGTATAATTAGAATCACCCAAGCCCAGTACCGTGTAATAGACATTTGACAACGTATCGGGGGATAAGGTCTTTCTCTTGATCCATCTTATAAAATTATCGCTATTAGTGGGGGCATCCCCTGCGCCTGTCGTCGAACATACAGCTATTATTATATTCTGAGATGATTTATTTTCTGGAATTTTCTGAATTTTTTGTAAAAATTTGTTCATAACAGACAATTCAATCGAATCATTAGACAGCTTAAATTTTTCTTTTATCTCTTTATAAATCCTCTTAGCGATTTCTTCTGAATTACCAGTTTGGGAACCGAATATGACGTGTATCATTATATTATGATCATAATTATTAAAATATTTTATATACTAATTTTTATTATTATAATACGGAGATAATTTTATTTTATTTTATTATTCTAGAATATATAATATTATATAAATAATCATTAAATTCAAAAGAATATCTCCACATTACTTCGTAGATTCTTTATATCTAGATTTTTGTCTCTCCAACTGGTTTCATTATTTTCAAGATTCAGTTTTACTATTGAATTGTTGTATAACACTGAATATAGAAGAAGTTCAGCACCTTCATCTGAAATTTTATTCGAATTCAATTTAATTTCTTTTAATGTTTTATGATTAAGGATGGATTCAACGAGAATTTTTACACCTTCGTCAGTAATATTATTGTCACTAATAGATAGATATATTAATCCCTTTCCTGGATTAAATTCCTTATTTACATTTACATTTTTATCAAATTTATACATAGTGTTAAGATCTTCGCCCTTTGCTTGATTGCTGAAATATTCTTTAATATACATACAGCCCAAATCTCCGATGTTGTTTGAGTTGAAGATAATTTTTTCTATATTAAAATTATATTTTATTAAATTGAAGAAATTTCCTCCTTCTTCTTGACTACTAGGATTGACATTAGTTAGATTAATTTCTTTTAAAGCAGGGAAGTTAAATTCCTTCCTGTCTGACGAATTATTTTTTGAATGATCACCAGTATAAATTGCTTTCCCTTTTGAATTCGTCATTTTTCCTGACAAACTTTTTCCTATTGCATTTATTCCTTCTATTGATAAGGGATTGTTATTCAACCATAATTTTAACAAAGTTGAGTTATTATTTAAATATTCTGCAATACTCTCAGCTGACTGCTTAGTAAGAGAATTATTCGAGAGGTAAATTGATTTAAGACTTTTATTAATCTTTAAAGCAGATAGAATAATCCTAATAGGATGATCTGTAAGATTGTTTGACTGTAAGTCCAATTCTTGTAACTTTCCTAAATGTTTCAAAATTTCATGCAGATAATTTCCTGACTTCCTACCAAGCATATTAAAACCTAAACCAAAATTTGTTAATTCATTGGTAAATTTCATTGCATTTATCAAGTGCTTCAAGCCATCTGAATCGATATAATTGTGATTAAGAGTGAAGGATTTAAGAGATGCAGTGAATTTCAATAAATGTCTTAAATATTTTAAGGATTTCGAACTTAATTTGTTATTGTCCAGATGTAAATGTACGAGATTTTTTCCAACAATATTCAATAGTTTTGGGTTAAAGATTGGTTTAATTAGATTTTTTACGCCATTTGAAAAAATCTGGTTTGAATTGAGATTCAGTAACTTCAGATTTTCTGTATTTCTTAAGATCTCACCAATTATTTCTGTTGCTGGATGTAATCCAAAATTTAATGAATCAAAATTCATCAATTTACCCTTATTATTTAATTCATTTTCAGAGTTAGTTATTTTATTCCATATAAGAGAAAGAGAGAATTTTATGAAATTATTCGTTCCATTAATTAGATTTTTATTTCCTGCTTTATCTGATGAGGAAGGAATAATTTCATTAAAACATAGCATTTCCTTTTCATCTCGAGTCAATTTTAAATTTTTGTCGTTTTGGAGAGATTTTATAAATTCTAATAATTTCTGACAATTATCACGTAGATAATTTAAAAATATTTCTTTAGTACTTAATTCTTTAAGGATTAATCTGAATAATTTAGAAGAAAATGCGTGAGTATAAGAGGATTTTATTTCCTGAATTTTTTCAAAAATCGAATTTAAAGCTTCGTTACTAAATCTTACACCTAATCTATGAGAGATTTCGTTTACTTTTTTTGGAGTTGCCTCGACTATATCGTGATCATCTTCAACATGATCTGACTCCTCGTTTATTTTTATGACAATGTCAGTATTCATCCCTACAAGATAAAATCTTCTATTCACATGAGATAAAATCATCCCAGGTAAAAAAATCTCCTCAGGTTTACAATTATTATTATCGTCATCCCGATTTTGGTTCGAAAGGCTACGAAGAAAAATTAAATTATCATCAAATTTTATATCATAAAAATGCTCTGCGAAGGTATAAGAATTAGGAACGGTAATGTCCTTATAAGCATCACGAATTTTGGGATATTTTGAGCATTCTGAGTTCGCCTCTAGAAAGAAAATCTCTGAATTAAACAAATCGTCGTTATCAATTGATTTTACCTCAATAAACGGATTAGGAATGTATTTTCCTTCATGAGATTTTGTTTTTTTAACTTGGATCAAATTTTCTTCTTCTAAAACATATCCTATAAATTCTCCCAATGGGAAATCAATCAAGGCTAACCCCCAACTGTTCATGATTTTTTCTTCATCTGTTAGGTTGTCCTTTATATCAAGCTCTTCTTTTGAAAAGGGAGCGTAATAGTCTTTTAATTTAATCTTATTAGGAAGAAAATGTTTGTATTTTTCTGAAAGATTCATTGGAGTAAATGTAACTTCTTCAAGTTTGAAATTTTTGCCTTGTAAATCTGACTCGCCTTCGTCCTTTGACAAATTTCTATCCTCAATAGGCATCAAACTTCTAGCGAATACCAATACGATATTAATATCAATCAACAAACCACAGGAAATTTCTTTGACTTTTTTAGAGTTTCTTGTATCAACAAATATTGACTCGACCAAACAAAACAAAACGAAAGGCATCACGTTTTCATATTTCCTAAGAATACCATCACGATTAGGTATTTCTCCCTCTTGTTTTAAATTGTTTTCTTGCTTTATTTTCTTCACATCTTCTTGTATAATTTCTTTAACAATCTCATTTAATTTTTGCTGTCTCTTTATTTGATATAATTTGAATTTATCCATTTAATTTTATAAATAATTTAATTACAAATGAAATATGATGAAAGTGAAAGTAAGTTCAACAACAAAGAAAATTTGCAAAATATGGACGACATGGACAATGACTCTCGCCTGATTACTCATAGTGAGAAAGGCTTCACAAATTTGAAAAATCTTTTGAACTATATAAAAGAAGGAAAAATTTCCTTGGTAAACACAAAAGATCGTCTGAAGAATAAAAAGCTCGTCGCTCATCTCAGAGAAAAAATGTTTAAGGGATTTATAAAAACTAAATTTCTGAGTGAAAGGAAGAAACTTAAGTCTGCTGGAAATTCAGGGTTATGTTCAAGAAAAAATTCAGCTGAGAGAGTAGAGCATGGATTGGAAGAAAACGATGTAGACATTGATGAACTTAAGAAAAACAAAACCGAAAGCAAAAATTTCTTTTCACAAAATAAAAATTTTCACAAAAAACCTGAACAAATACTTCCATTTTTCATAAAAAACTACAAAAACTATCAGATTCACAAAATCCCCAACAAACTAAAAGACTCAATAAAATTTCCAGATAGCCAAAACCCAAGCAAATTGTTCATAACCGATAGACACTTCGAGAGAGATCATGATTTAATCTGCAGTATGAAGGATGATAAAATATTGAATATCCATCAGAACGAGAAAGAAGATTTTACAGAACAGAGGAAAAATTATCATTCGTTAAGAAAGAAAATCTTCAACAACTCATTCGAAGAGAAGCAATATCAAAGGGTTAATTTTATAGCGTTTGAAATACCAGGCCCAATTTTTCAAGAAAATAAGAATTTAAAAAAAGGAAAAATTAAACGGGATATCATAAGACAGATTGAATCAATGGATAAAATATGTTTATCGAGACTGAAAGAAAACCAAGCAGACATTTATAGTCAATTTCAATCAGATAAAAATTTATATAAACTAAAAGAAGATCAGATGGATAGGCATATCAACAAATTTGCTTCAAGAAATGAATCTGCATTAACAAGAAAAAATATTACAATTCAGAATAGGAATTCTTGGGATAATATTGACGAGGATTACACAAGTAACGTCAGTGTGATGAAACAAATTTGCCAGACACCCAAATCCACTAAACTCAATCCGTTTGATAAGATCAACCAGATTCCCCCTTTAAAATTAATGAATCATGAGCATAGGCCAGAGTATAAAATAGATAACAATCAAAATATTTTAAGCGAATATAGCTTTCATATTAAACCTAAGAACCATTTCAATACTAAAAAGTTTAGTAAAAGTCTCTTTAATAATCCGTTGATAAGAGAGAAGATAAAAAGTATTGACAGTAGCAAGAATTTAAAGCAAAGTTGTAAGAATTTCCCAATTACAAATCATCTGCAGAATGAAAAATCAAATAAAAAGAATGAAAGAAACATCGTAGATAAATATTTTATAGAGAATCAAAGATTTTTAAATACCCGAAATAAACATAGAAAGCTTATCGATAGTAAAATGACACAAACTGATTTTAAGAGTTTGATGAATGACAGAAAAGAAAAATTTAAAAGATTTAAAGAATCAGTATTTGATTTTTCTAAAGTTCCTATTCTGTTAGAAACTCATGCTACATCTAGCATTACTTTTAGAAATAGTAACAAAACTGTCTTGCGAATAAAACATCAAATTCCAATGAATGCTCAATAAAAATAAATTGAGTATTAATATCAAGGAAGGTGTTCTTGAATGATTTCGATAAAAAGCATAATCTATAAATAATAAAAATGTATAATATTTTAACAAATTACAAAATTTCTATTAATAACATATAATTAATATAATGATTTTTAATTTGTTTTTCACAGGGATTTTAAAAATTTCGAATTTTATCTTATATTAAATTAAAAAATGGAAGATCATTTATACTCGAATAATTTCAAAAATGGTGAAAAAGAAGAAGGAGAAACCCAAGAAACCAACTTCCAATTTAATTTCGAAGCGGATAACATAGAAGAAAAGGATAACATTTACAAACTTGAAGCAATAAAATTAATGAAATGGAATAAAATGGTTGGAAAGTTCGACGAATACCTTGACAAATCAAATAAAAGCAAATACAAAAAGCTAAAGGAGCGCACAAAGCGAGGTGTACCAGAATGTTTCAGAGGTTACATATGGCAAGTCTTTGCGGGAGTGGATAACTACAGAAAAAACGGGAATTATTATCAAATGTTGAAGGAGAGTAGTAAAGAGGAGCAACTCACAGACCCAGAAAAGGAGATTTTAAAAGATCTAGATAGGACAATACCGAACAGTACTTTCTTTAAGGATAAATACGGTCTAGGGCAGCGTTCTCTTTTCCACGTGTTAAGCACATTCTCAAGACTTAGCACAGAGACCGGCTATGTTCAAGGCATGAGTTTCTTCACAGCATGTTTGTTAAACCATATGGATGAAGAATCAGCCTTTTGGATGTTGTATATAATCATGGAAAAATATAAAATCAATGGATTTTTCAAAAAAGATTTTCCTGAATTAAATAAGGCTTTTTACAAACTCCTATGCCTTCTCAAAAAAATTTGTCCTAAGATATACGAGTGCTTTAAAACGCATGGCCTAAGCCCCAGTATGTATGCTAGCCAGTGGTTCCTCACCCTATTTTTTGTAAATGTAAAGTATGAAGTTTTTCTCAGGATTTTCGATTTGTTTCTGCTCGGTAAAAGCAGTAAGACTATTTACAGATTCGGTTTGGCTCTCTTGAAGTTAAACGAGGAAAAGATTCTTAACACGAAATTATTTGATGAATTGATGATAATCATTAAGCACCTCGATGATAAAATAGGTGTAAAGAAGGTTTGTGATGGGGCGATGAAAAAGAAAATTTTTAATAAAACTCTACTTGAATATGAAAAGCAGTACGAGAATCTTAGGATGAACAATCTAAGTGATGAAATTTTGGATCAATCTAACTTTAATGGGAATTGAATGAAATAAATTCCCTTAGCGTTATATGGTTCTATTTAATATTATAGTCTTTAATTTGTATTTAAATTCTTTACCTTGTTCGTTATTATAAATAATATACTAAATCTCAATTTTAATGGAGAAAAGTTCTAATGTAAATAAAAGGAAGAACTTAAAATCAATTTCACATCTTCAAATCAAATACTTAATTCAATTTTTAGATATAATTGATTCATTAAAATGTCTGAAGTTAAATAGAATTTTTGCAAACACAATAAAACAACATACATGGTTTTCAGCATATTTAAAGATAACTGAAGAAATTAAAAAACGGAATAAAAAATTTTCTGTGGAGGAGCTTGTTAAAAATGACGCGAAACTAATACAAGGCTTAACAAAAAAATTAAAAATCTCGAAGAGAGACAGCATATATGTATTTTCAGGATTTATTATAAAAGATCTTATCGAGTCAAGTGAAAAATTACTTAGACAAAGGTTCCAAGAATCCAGCAATAACAATAACAATAATAACCAAGAAAAAAAAGTAAATTTTTTGGATAGATTTAAACAAGGTGTTTCATCATTAAATCAAAGCTCGATGTTGATTCCTAATAGCCGTTCTAGAAGTCAACATTCTAATACAATGAAAATACGGAATAATTTACTATTTGGTACTATTTTATTTCCAAATATAAACAAAAATTCAGCGAACGCTCCTAAAAATCCTTACCATTTATCTTTAAGCGACAAGAATATAGGGGAGGGAATAATATATTTATCTTACCCACTAAGCGATTACCGTAATTTTAGCAAAATCGACTTAAGTACAAACAATATTGATGGAAAGGGGAGTAAATTGCTTACCAGATCTTTTAGGTATTTTGAAGCATTAAGAGTACTTGACCTAAAGAATAATAAAATTGGCGAAATAGGCTGTAACGCATTGTTTCTTGATTTGCTAAATTCTAGTACAAGGCTGCAATCCATCGATGTTTCAAGTAATCAAATACCACACACAGGATTAAAGTTTATTTATAATTACATCAGACTTACTTCTTCTTGCATCCATATAAATTTATCTGACAACTTGTTAGGGGTGGAAGGCGCTGATATTGTTGCTAGAGCATTGGGAAAAAACAACTCATTAAAAAATTTAAATATTTCATGTAACGGAATCACAGAAAAGGGGGCCAAGTACTTTATAGAAGCATTTAGTGTTAATAAAACCTTAGATACGTTTTATTTTGGCTCAAACTATTTGACAAACGAAGGAGCCCTACATTTTTCTGAAATAATTAAGAATACACAAACTCTTAAGTATCTCTGTTTGGAATACAACGATCTCTTTTCATCAGGGTGTAAAACCTTAGCACAAGCATTAGCATTAAACACATCTATCACAAGTGTGAATTTAAGTTCTAATAAAATTACTGACAAAGGAATTATCGTTCTTTTTGATGTAATCAGTACCAAAAATAGTCTGATTTCAATAGATATAGGAAATAATGGCATCACCTATCCTGGGTTGAAGGCGATCGTGAATGTTTTAAAATCTAACAATAAAATTTCTTTCCTTAATTTAGAAAGAAATAAATTAGGAGTAGAAGGAGGAAGACTAATTGGAGAATTATTAAAATATAATAAAACACTCGAAGAATTAAATTTACACAATTGCGGAATAAGAGATGGAATTAAATTTATCAGTGATGCTTTGAAAATTAATCATACGTTACAAATAATATATCTTTCAGACAACGACATCACTTCTTCTCTTTTTGAAACGTTCTGTTCAGCGTTGTATGATAATAAGGGATTGAAGAGTATAAATTTTGAAATGAATTTTCTTGATGATAGAATATGTGAAACTTTATCTGAAGTTCTTAAAGATAATCAATCATTAAAATCTATCAATTTTGAAAGAAATAAAATCTCTTCAGATGGAATAAGACTTTTACTTGATTCAATAAAAATAAATAACATTTTAAGCGAAATAAAATTCTCTGAAAATTTAATTGATGAAGAGACACGTGTGCTGTTGGAAGAAGCTTTAAAAGAAAATAGTAGTTGAATTTTATTATTAATTAAGTTAGTCTTTTTTAAAATATTAATATAATTATTAAACTAAATCTTTTTTTATAATAAATGTTTTATGAATTCATTTAATAAATGAAATTAATATGAAAAGAGGATAAATATGTAATGGATAAATTTCATTAATATATTATTATAACAAAAGAATTAATTTATAACATTCGTAAATATTTTTATTATATTTCATATTTCAATTTAAAAGGTGTCCATATCAATTTTTCTGGATCCATGGGGTACCCAGCTCTCCCGGCTTTTTTATATAACTCATCCAGAATAGCTTTATCACAGACTATTATATGCTGTCCTTGATAATATCTTATTATATTTAAACCCTCTAACACCATCGAGATGTCAGAATGTTTGATGCTTGTCAATTCTGCAAGTTTATTTGTAGAAATAGAGCTATCGCTAAAATCTCTAATAACTTCGATCAATTTCTGAGTCCAATACGAAAAATAACTTGCGAAACCTAAATCTGACAAAGGTCTTTCTGGAGTTGCAATTTTCTGTTCTCTTTTAGATAATAAATAAGAAAAATCAATCAAAAATTTTCCGTAGCCTTTTCTCTGATGAAATGGCATTGTTAATATACAAGCGACATTGTAACCTTGTTGAGATTCCTTTTCCTTGCTAAAATACCCTACGAAATGATACCCATAATTATCATATTCACAGAGAATGTAGAACAAGAATGGTTCAACGTCCCATTGAAGTGTTTTATGGTCCAGAAATAGTTTGGCTAGGTAACAGAGATTCTCACAGTAGATAGGCTCCTTTTTACCATCTACTTCGAACATGGATATTTTCTCATCACGATAGATTTCATCTCCAGGTGGATGTTTTAGAAGACATAATTGCGAGTGTTTAATTAATTCTGAATTATCAGTATAGAAATTGAAACAAAATTCACAAATGTATAGACATTTCACATGACAACCTTCCGGATAAGGAGAGAAATACCACGTCTCACAACGATACTTGCCCATTTCAATTTCATCGATTGTTTTTACTTTTGTGGCTTCTTCGTGTGTGATTAGACAATTTCTGTCAAGGCCTTCATGTTCATCATTTTCGAAGGGATTTGTGTTTATGTGACTTTCTAGTGCTTTTAGTTCTCTGTTCTTTAACTCAATCTCTATATTCTTATCGTCTAATTCTAATTCATGTCTGCCTGCCCATTTATCGTTTCTTCTATTAAAATCAATATAATGTATATAGTAATCATATGAGTATTCTGTTTTTTTACTTGGATGTTCCTCAAACTCATGGTTTGGTCTAATTTCTATAATTTTTGCGATTTCCCAGTTATTGTTGAACTTTGCTTTAACGTGTTTACCGATTTCTAATGCGTTTTCGTATAGTTTCTTTTCTTCCTCGACAAGTTTGTCTTTATTCAATATTTTTTTTAAACTTTTGTCACCTTTCATTCCTTTACTCATTTTAATTATAAAAAAATTAGAAAAAATTATAGAAAAATATTTGAAATAATATTTTGTGAATTATAAATTTGAAATTTTTTGGTGACTAATATAAGATAAATAAGAAATAAAATTTATAAATTCATATTAGTTTTATGAAGCTAATCGCCAATCCAATTCAAAGATAATTTTTATTTAATAAAAAGTCCTTTTAAAGAAGATGCCACAGAGCCAATCAACCCACTTTCGTCCCTAGAACTCGTCTTTGTGAATGTGCTGGACATGGACATACTTCTGCTACTATTAACATCTGGTATTTCAGGAATCACAGTCTTGGTCTGAATGAAAATAGGAGAGATACTTGAAGATCTGGATTGGGATGGAAGCGCTCCATCTTTTTTGAAATTTTCAATAGCATTTTGAAAAGTGATGAGAATATATTCAACTTCAGGCTGAGATATTTTTATCCTGAAATCTTGTAAGATACAACTTTCAGTTAGAATATTAGGAATATCAGCATTAATGATCACATATATCCACATCGGAATCATCTCATCTGCACTAAGGTTGAATCCTTTCTTCCTATAAGAATTCCTTTCAACGCATTCTCTTGCTTCTTTTTCTATAAGTGAACTGACCTGAACCAAAATATTCTAAATTAAGAATTCAATTATAATATGAATGAGGTAATAACAAATTCTTACCAGTTTTTCAAAAGGAGACATTAGATTAGATATTTTTCTTATCTCAGCTATTGCATTTTTAAATTTACATTCATTATATATGTTATCCAATTTAAAAATCGCAAATGTAAATTCTGATTTCAAACTGTTCATTTTATTTTTCAACTCTGCTTCTTCATTTACGTTGAATTGTTTAAGATTCAAATAAATGAAACTATGCATTCTGTTAAACACAAGACTTTCAGTCAATTCATGAATAATCGTCTCAAAGTTTTCGTCTATTTTAAATTTAAGTAGTTTTTGCATTAAATAAGCTTTGAAATCGCTCACTAACTCTTGAAAGTATTTGTAGTATGTATGTACATGATTTTTAATAAGAATGTAATTGTTTTCTAGTCTGTTGATTAGTTCTTTTAGAGAGATGTCGAGTTCTTTTAATTCTTCATTTGTTTTCAGCAAATTATTGAAAAATTTCAGATATTCCTCTCTTGTGTTCAATTTCTTCAATATTTCCTTCTTAGGTGCTGAAGTTGCAGCCGAACTGTTTTGATTGTAGACTGTTTCGTCTACTACATTATCTATGTAAATTATTTTTAGTAGACTGTTCTGTATTTCTTTAAACGATTCTTCGATTGAATTGAAAGTCATCTGCTTTTTGAACCCCAGATAAGTATAGAACTGATTGTTTCTAATTTCTATCACTTTCCCATTAAGGTTAATCTGGTATTTCGGATCATACTCGCATTCGTAGAAAATGTGATTGTCATAAAATGCACGAGTAAGCATATTAGGTGCTATAAACTTAGCTGATGGAACCATAAACGTGTATTTCTTTTTTATTGCCATCTCAAGGAGGTCTTTGTTCTTTTCTGTTAGAACTTTAAAAAATAAAGCATCGTCTGTCATTTTTGATGATTTATATTTTCTTAATTTCTGAAATAAATTGATAATAGAAATAAAATAGTTAACTACAAAGTGACAAAATATATTTATAATACACCAGGTTATCATTTTGTTGAATTCTTATCTATGTAAGATTAATAGAAAACCAAAATTAGAAGAATTATTTAGAATAAAAAGCAATTTGTTTCATCTTTTCTACTTTGCACTCAGACTTTCATATTAAATTAAATTTCTATTTTATAATATGGAAGAACCTATAAATAAAAAAAATATTATATTTCTATTTTTCACTCTTTTTGTTGTATTCTTATTCTTTTACAAAGGAGTAATACTTCCTGGTGATCAATATCTTGATGAATACAATAACTTCAGAAATTCTACCACGAAACAAAATATATCATCTCTAAGAAAAGGAAACTTAAATACAGCAAGCAATACTGCATCAAGTTCGAATGTAAATCTGAATTTACAAAAAAAATTATTTCAAGTATTACAAAACTTTGAGGATATCAAATTGAATCTAAGTTCTGCCTTACATTCAATTAAAAAAGATCAAAATTTATTAGAAGAAAAATTAGAAAAATTAATTTCGGCTGAAGCAGATAAACCATCAGAACCAGAAAAAATTCTAATTAGTAGTTTAAAAGATATTCTAAAAGCTTTAAAAGTAGCAAATTACAACAATGGAATCAATTCAATTGAATCAATCGCAGATAATTTGAATTCTAATGTGGATTTGCTTAGAAATTCAATAAATGAAAAATAAAATAAGGGATGTGTGTGGGTAATAATTTTATTAGCGATTCACATAGAAGAAAACAATAAAATTCAAATATTTTTAAAATAATCAAATCTTACCTAATCAAATATTGAAGAATATTCAATCTTCTTAATATTACATTCTTTAATAAAAGTAATAGTAATTTAAAGATAACATTAAGTAATCTAATTCAAATATTTATAAAGATATTATAATATACATCCTAATTAGAGATTAAAATATTTAATCGTAATATATTTTAAAAATAAGCCTTATCAATAACTATATAATTCATTCATTCTATCAGACCATTATTAGTTTCAAACTGACTGTTGTCTCCTCTGTTTTCAACATTTGGAACTGTAGTAATCTGTTTGGAATTGTTGTTTTTCACATCTTTATCAGTATTCTTTTCATTGGTTTCTATAAATTCTTTATTCTCTTCTTCTTCTTCGCTGTCTTGTTCTTCTTCTCCTAATTTCAGAGGATCTACCTTTAATAATTCTTTGTACTCCTTCTCCTCAATAGGATCTGTAATGTCATCAAGAGGAATTTTATAGAACTTTGCTAAAATTATTCGAATAGAAAGGATTCTGTTTATATAGGGATAGACTTTAGCGTATGTGGCAAACATAAGATTCTTTATTTTTGTATTGTAGAAACTTTCCAAGTCATCGTTAATTTCTCTTCTAATTATTTCATTTTCAAAAAAATTGAAGAATATCATTTTCGCCTCCATTTTGTAAAATTTCGGAATTTTCTTTTTAATCATAATTTGAAGTTCTGAAATTTTGTTTTGATATTCTTTTTGAGTTATCCTATTCAAGGTTAGATCTTCAGCCAAGTCGCAGTATTTTTGTAAGGTAGAGTTTATATCTTCATTCTTTTAAAACAAATAAATTATTGAGATATTTTACTTTTTTCTTAAATTTTGTCGGTAAATTCATTCCAGATCTGGCTGCCATTATTCCCACTCTAACTTCTTTGATAAGGCTCTCTTTCATTTTATTTACCATACCGGGGGAGTATGGACTCCCGAAATTTGGCATTTGATAAAATTGTTCAAATTTACCTCTCCATATTTTTTCAGCCTTGAGACGAATGTATGGCATCCATGACTTCTTATCGTAAATGTTGTATTTAATGAAAATGGGATCGTGGTATTGTATATTTGCATATATATTATTTCTGTTGAAAATTAAATCTATTGATTCATAAGGCAAGGAGAATTTATCTACTACTACCTTTCCATTAATATCAGTAAATGTATCTATCGGAGTAAAACTAACTCCGCTTTCATCTTGCATCAAATCTTCCAATTCCTTCTGTTGCTCTTCAATAAAACTGTATTTATTTTTGTTGTTGGTTTTTTCGTAGGTCAGTTGATCGTCTACACTCTTAGGATTTATATCTATTTCAATTTAAATATAATCTCTTACATTTGAATTTTATATGTCCATCGTCTTCTTGTTCATTCTTTGCAACTACATCCCATTCGACTAGTAAGTGTTCCTTTTCATTCATCTGTGTGTCTCTGTACAAATCTTCCCCTTCGTCGTATTCTAGCCTACTGTCGTCTCTCAATCCTCTCAGATTAATTTCGTCTATGTCTTTCTTTCTTGGAGGTTTTTTTTCCGGTTCTTCTAATGACTCGTCCTGCTCAGGAATATTTTCTATATTACCTCTTTTAACACTATTGTAATCTGGGAAGACACCATTTAAAAAGTTTTTGAGTTTGATGGTGTCATCTACCCTGCCCTTCAATTCGAATTTTGTAAAAAGTTTTGGATCCCATAATGTCACGTCCTTGTAATCATCTGAAAATGTCATAACCCATGCGTAGGGTGCCTTAGTATGCTTTAATTTACCTAAACAAACAAAAGTTCGATTTTCAAATGGGAAAATATTTTTTTCTTCTAAAATTTTGTTTTTATCAAAATTTTTCGTATTGATAGAATTTTTTGTTGTATTCACTGAAGTATTCATTCCGTTTTTAGAAGTATTATTATTAGTTACTTGATAATTATTCAAATTGTCGAATCCTTTTGTCTTAGTTCCCGAATCAGATTCTTTATTTTCGTATAAATTATTAGCAACTTCGTAATATTTAACTCTATTGCTTTTTGTCTTCTTCAATCCCATCATAAGAGATGCCATAAAGATAGCATGATCCTGTAAATTTCCTTTTTTATTTTTAAGCATATTATCCGGGCTCATCCAAATATCGTTTTTATCGTTAGAAAATATAAAGCATCTTGTGTAATGAGCTATTTCGTCCAAAGTTTCAAGATTGTAATCGAAAAAGTTTGGATTCTTTATTATATCATCTATTGAAAATTCCTTTCTTTCAAATGAAATAGGAGAGAGATAATAAGGGAGTAAATGAGTGCTGTTATACTGATCTACCTGATAAATTTGTAAAAAGAGTCTTTCTCTGTATGGCATGTTTGTATATTTTTTAAAAACATTTGGAATAATTCTAATAAAATCTTCTTGGAAAAGATCTTTCCCGAATTTGAAATACTGTTCAAGCTGTATTGGTATTTTGTCTCCTCTTTCGCTTTTCTTTTTCTTCTCGCCGAAATCAATTAAAGGAGGGAAATCTGTAATGAACCATGCTTCATAGGTTATCTTTGTAATATTCGAAAGGGAAAATGCAGATTCGAATTTTGATTTTCCGCTATAAATTCTAGACATATACTTAACGTCTTTTTTCAAATCATCAGCAAAATATTGTCTTTGCTGTTTCTCTCCTGATTTTAAATCAGAGAGATGAAAATAAGCTATTCCAAAGTTATCGTAGGTATTATCATCTCCAAGTATCATTAAATTGAAAGAAACTTCGTTTTTAGAAAGGAATTCTTCATTTATCTGCATAACATATTTTTCAGGATCATCTATGTAATTTTGAGGTAAAAGCACAGGGAAATACAATATTTCATTAAATGTAGGATTATTATTTTCATAAACAATCCTCGTTCTCTGATCTGGTCCGCACCATGATACTGACACGAGACTATCAACTATTCCCCTGTTCTCTGCGGGACGGATATTCTCTACTCTTAAAACTTTAATGCAAAGATATTTGCAGGTTGATTTTAAGACTACATTATCTCCATGCTGTCTGTATTTAGGTATGGAAGGAATATTAGCAGATCCTTGTACCTTAACAAAATATTTATTATTTGTCTTTGGATTTGTCATATACATTTCTGTAAAAATAGTTTGAGAGTCTACTATCCCTCTTAAACTTACAACTTTAGATGATGAAGCTTTTTTAATTAGTTTAGAAGTGTCATATAGAGTTATCAGTAAACTTTCGCTTTCTAATTCGTCCATAGTGCCTCTAACTATTATATCACCTTTGAAACTTGGCCAGTTTGGGGCGCTATATGTAGATTTATATAAATTATATTACTCTTCCTTAGATTCTTCTGAAAAAGCGATTGCATACACTGGATTACATTCTTTTTTTACCAATTCAATGCTCATTCTAGTTTTTAATTGTTTTTCAGGTTTGGTAGTTTCTCCCTTGTTTGTTTCACTTATGTCTATTTTATCCTTATCTTTAGGAGGTAGTAGACTGGACACTGACCAATTAATAAAGCTCATCTTCCAGTCCCATATTTCTTGAAACAGGAATTTGAATTCAACAGTAGCGTAATGTTTTTTCTTAACATATAATTCAAATTCAAGGTTACAATCCCCATTCACAATTTCTATTATTGGCTTAGTAGCATAAGCTTTTATATTATTCATCCAAATTGAATTGTAATCCCATAATTCAACCATTAATTTTTGTTTAGTAATCATAGAATATGTCATTCTCATTTCTACATCGATTACTTTATCAAATGGATTACGCACATCTACTTCAGCATTTTCTATTACGTCTGTTTTATCTACATACCCTCTTTTTCCTTTAGGGACTTTGAAAGTTTTTCCTTTTTTAGTTGAATACACTTCTACCTGGAAATCCCCTCCTATTGTGAATTGTAGGAAAGGGTCCAATTTATCCATTTTGGGGGTTATGTAAATATTGTAAATTTTTACAGACCATCTTCGCATTAGTTCCATTTCATATTTGTCCTCTTCTTTTAATTTGATTTCCTTTTTATTCAATCCCATATCGAATTCTATATTCTTTTCGTAAGCTCTGTCTATTCTAATTTTGTTTTGAGGTTCTTCATTATTGTTTTTTACTTGTAATTCTACTTCTTCCTCTTCTTTCTTGTTCTCCTTTTTTAATTTTTTTTCTTCTGCGCCTTTATTTGCTTTATCCTCTTTCTCTTGAACTCTAGAAATTTCTTTTTTTTCACTGACCTTTTTCTTCTTCTCTTCAAAAAAAATTTCTTCCATTTTATTGTGTTAAAAACTAACGAATATTAGAAAATTAGTTCTTAAATTAATAATTAAATGTTTAGAAACGACTAAATTTTATTAAATATGTGGGTTCTTATAAATTAAATATTTTTAATAATAAAGTATTTTTAAATAATCAAAATTTTTGCACCACTCGATAATAATGAAGATATCTAAATGAGTTATCAAAGATATTTAGCAGTTTTTAAATCATTGATAATTTCATCTATTACATTTAAATCTTCAATTGTAGATGGAACTTTGTAAGGGGCTTTATTTAATATATTTCTCATAACACCCCTTAATATTTTTCCTGAGCGAGTTTTTGGTAAACGATTAACGATGATAATGTCATATAATCTTGAAATGGCACCTATGTGAGTAACAATTTCTTCCTTAATTGCATGTTTGAAATTTTTTATTTTTTCTGGATCAGATAGATCAACATGTTCATTATGTGTGATAAAAGCAAAAGGTATCTCGCCTTTTAATTCGTCTTTTATTCCGACCACGGCAGCCTCGGCCACTCCATTTGTATGCAGAACAACTTCTTCGATTCTTCCGGTGGATAATCTATGTCCTGCTACGTTGATTATGTCATCTATTCTTGTTTCGATATACAAATAACCATCCTCGTCAAATTTTCCGGCATCTCCTGTGATATAATATTCACCATCATTAGTAACATACTTTTCAATAAATCCTTTGTCGCTACCCCAGAGAGAAAGCATAAAAGAAGGAGGGAGGGGAAATTTTATCAATATTTTCCCTAATTTATTGGGAGTGGATATTTCGGTATTTTTTTCTTCGTCGTAGATTTTTACATCATATCCTGGACAAGGTTTTCCAGCAGAACCTGGCTTTACTGTCAATTTTTCAAAATTGATTGCATTTGAGGAAATAGGCCAACCTGTTTCTGTTTGCCACCAGTTATCATTAATCACAATGTCCTTTCCAAAGGAATTAAAAGCCCAGTTTATTGTTTCTGTATCGCATCTTTCTCCTGCTATATGTAAAGATTTAAGATTAGGCATCTTGTATGACTGAACTACTTTACCATTTGTGTCTTCTTTCCTGATTGCTCTCAATGCCGTAGGTGAGGAAAAAATTGACTTTACATTATATTTTTCAGCTAATTCCCAATATTTCCCACAATGAGGAGTACCTACAGGTTTGCCTTCATATAAGATTGTAGTAGCACCTCTAATCAAAGGTCCATATACAATAAAACTATGTCCAACTACCCATCCAATATCAGAGGTGGCAAAATAAACGTCTGAATGATGAATATCCATTATGTTCTTCATTGCGTAATTTAGTGCTACTAAAGTACCACCGGTATCTCTGTAAATCCCTTTCGGACTACCTGTAGTTCCAGATGTATATAGAATATATAAGGGATGGTTAGACTCTAATTTTTCAGGTTCATAATAAAAGCCTTTACCAACTTTTTCTCTAAGTTCTTGATATATATGAACGTTATTATTATTAGAGAAATTTTTTTCTACATAAAAATCCTCTCTTTGAAATAAGAGAACTGGCGTAACATTTAGCAAATTTTGCAATTCCAAAGATTCCTTTACTATCGGTAAATAAGGAATTTTCTTTTTTGGCTCGATTCCTACTGAAGAAGTTACTATTAGTTTAGGTTGGCAGTCCCTGATTCTCATAGCAAGTTCTTCGGCCGCAAATCCACCAAAAACTACTGAATGAATAGCACCTATTCTTGCAGATGCTAACATAGCGAAAATTGCTTCTGGTATGTTAGGCATGTAAATAAGTACTCGATCACCTTTTTGAATTTTAAAGTTATCTTTCATGATTTTTGCTAATTTAGAAACCTCTTCCATTACGTTTTCATATGTATAAATTTTGTTCTTTCCTGGTAGATAAGCACTTTCCCAAATGATAGCATTAGTTTCTTTATTCCTGTTCACATGTCTGTCTATGCAGTTGTAGGTAATGTTCGTTTTGCCATCTGTAAACCATTTATATAATGGAGAATTAGAAGAATCCAAAATTTTATTAGGTTGTTGAAACCATTCGACGTCTTGTAATTCTTCTTTCCAAAATAATTCTCTTGTTTCTGAATGTGTTGATTTATGATGGATTGTCCTATATATTTCAGAAAATGATTTGAAAGGGATAATTTTTGATAAAAGTTTATTGTTGACCGACCGATGATTCGTTAGGATTTTCATCATAATTTTTTATATATAAAATTCAAAATTTAATCAAATCAATATAACTTAATTTTGATTAATTATAAAAATTATAATTTGTTATATAATTATTGCATGTACCACTAAATTAATTGAATTTTAAGATAGATTTGGATTTCATATAAAAAAGACCTAGCTACATTATTTATATTATAAATAAATTCTGATTATTTTTAATTGATATATTTCTTTTAGCTTTAGTGTCAAATAAATTTCCTTCTCCTTACTCTACAGTTTAAAATGTTTGAGATATTTAAGTTTCGAAATTGCTGGTTTCAAATATAACTGTGCCTGAATTTTAAAAATATATTTTAATAAATAGCCAATTAGAAAATGGTCTTTTATATGTCTAAGTTAAATAACTAATTGAATATATTTAGTTATTTCAAATAAATGTTTTTTAAAAATAGATTTTAATTAACCAAACTATTAAAATAGAAAAGTAATTAAGATAAGAAACAGCAATGACAATTTTAAGAAGAATTGTCCGCATTGTATAGTATAATTTGTCCATTTAGGATTAACCTTTTCAGTATATCCTTGAAGATCAGAAAAATCAGAGATGCCTAAGGGAACGCATTTACGATTATACATTTCTTTTTCATCAAAGTAAGAAGAGTAGCAACACTTTGTATTAGAATCTGAAATTTTGTTACAGAATGTTTCGGATATTACCGAAGCTTTATTTTTGTTTGTACATAGCTCTGCTGTAGAATAGTCGCAATCAATTTTGAAATCAGTCCAGGTTTGATCAACAGAATTAGGATAATCTTCAAGAGTTGTTAATTGATCAAAATCCCTTTTAAGGCAAACCTTTTTTTCCTTACCGGAATCATTGTAAGTAGCATAACAACATTTTCCATCACTGTTAAAAACGCTATGACAGCTCATATTATCGCTAACGCCATAGAAGTTTCTAGAATCACATTCGTCATATTCGTCTATAGCTTCCCCGCATTGAATTTCGTAATTAGTCCATGTTTTATCGACAGAAGATGAATTAGGATAGTCATTTATAGTTGTAAACTGATTTCTTGTAATTGGAATGCATTCTTTTTTTTCAGTATTAGAAACTGTATATGACTGAAAGCAACACAGCATATCACTCTTATCTAGGTCGTCAGTAGTATAAAATAAATTACAATCGGTACTCTTAGAAATATCTTCGTAATAATTTTGTAATTCGCAGGTTTTAAGTGCGTTATGATCACAATCGAAATAAAAATTACTCCATTCTGAATTTTCAGTTTGGAGTGTTTTTATGTAATTTCCTAGGCCATTGTATTCTGAAATAGTAAGGGGCTTACATGAAACTTTTTTTTTAAAATCACCCCCTACATATGTGAAGTAGCAACATTTCGTATCAGAGGTTGTTTCCTTTTGACATTCGGTTCCTGAGACACTGTCTAAATTATCATTTTTGGCTAAGCATGTCTCTTTTGTTGCATTTCCGGCTTGAATGAGTGCCAAAATTATTGTTAGTGCGATTAGAAATTTTGATGAAATCATTTGAATAATAATTTTATAAATCATTTGTTTAATTTTTTAATAAAATAAATTAAAATTTATTAAATTTTTTATTTCTATCAATAAATTTTTTTAATACTTGCTGAAATTTTACTATAATTGAATAATATTTTGTGCTCTATAAAAATCAAAATTATCAACCCACGAAGTTCTAATTTAAATATTACTTTTTTTAAATTGAATTTTTTATCTAAGAGATCATATATTTCATTAATTTTGTATATTATTCAATTGAATATATCATGAAATATTTGGTAAGGAATAAAATTTAAATCTCATGATTTCGTTTATAATATTCAGACCTTTAAATCACACATCCACCAAAATTTTTAAAAAACAGATGAATTTGAATAAATTTGAACTATCAGTATAAATTTGTTAAAATATCATAAAGTTCAAATCTAAATAATAAGCGACTCCTATTCTATTCGTAAACCAAAGTCTATAAAAATAAATTATTCATTCTGGAATTGATTTCCCATCGAAAATTTTGAATAAACTTTTATACTTCTATGATTTTCCTAAGAGATTATTAAATTTTAAGATGGAAGATGTCTTTTATTTCTAAAATTTAAATAAGAAAATTTTTGAAAACATACTTAATTTTTTAAATTACTAAAATTTTTACTGAAAAAATTTATATCAAATGAAGTGAATTAATTTTCTCCTAACTTACATTTCTTCTGTATAAATTCTGATATTATCTTTAATTAAAAAAATCAAATAAGTCATATTAATGAAGACAAGTGAACTACACGAAATTTTAAAGTGTCCTATATGCATCGAATTCGCAGAAGAGCCTATTGAATGTCAAGAATGTTTCAATATTTTCTGTTTCTCTTGTTTATATTCCTCAGAGAAAAATTTCAAATTTAAGGATTGCCCGATGTGCAGAAAAATTCCGAATTTTAGAGAATCTCAATTTGCAAAAAGACTTCTTCGAAATATTCAAGTAGAATGTCCAAACGATTGTGGGGAGCTAGTTTCGAGAGGAGAATTAAAAGAACATATAGCAAAATGTGAAAATAAACAATATGAATGTTCTGCTTGTTTACTAACATTTAAACAGAAAATATTTTTTGAGCATTTAACACAAAATCATAAATCAGAAATAATCTCAGCTTTTGATAACAAAACTAAAATCGCTGAAAACATTTCAAAAATTAGTTTGAATAAAATAAATCCAAATGAAATTCAAACATCCGAAGTTGAAATTCAAACTGATTTTATCGAGCAAATTCCCTTTGTAGTTTCTGTGATAGAAAATAATCCCAATAGTCAGATTCAAATAGAACAAGGAGAGCCGATAAAAATAACAAATATAAATAGGAAGGGAAACAAAATGTTTAAAGGAAATAATGAGATCTATTACTGTGGAAAAAAATCGAATGTCATTTGTAATTGCTGTGATGGGTATTGCGGGCCACAAACTGGATGTTTGTGCAGTGATTGTATGTATTTTAATTTGAAATATAGAAATTTACCACCAGGAGTTTTTATCAATGAAAACGGAAAAATTTGTAAATTTATAAACTATTCTTTGTTTTGTGATACTTCTATTAAAAGTGAGAAAGGGATCTTTAAGAGACTTTTTGATAAAGAGAAGTGCAATCCAAACTATCACCCGTGTTCTTCTTGCGCAAAATTAACAAAGCTAATTAGATATTACACTTGATCTTTAATGCTTATTAATTATGAATTTTAATGTAAATTAAAATTTTAATTACTTTTTATATTTTTACAAAAACAAATTGAAAACATATAAATAACAATATAACAGAATATAGATCAATTTATTTTGTCAAAATTTCTTAAGATAATTGCTTAAAAGGAGAATAATTTAATTTAAAATGTTTATTGAAAATTTTTTATTTTTATATCTCTATTTGAAAGCTCTCAGCTGTTAAAAGGCTTTATAAGTATTAAAATTGTTAACGATACTTCTGATTATAAAATTAGGATTAAATTCGTTTATTTCAATTACTCTTAATTACAAGGTTATTTGAATAAAGATTTATTAATTAGTTAATTTATCTTGAGTGAGATATTTCAGCGTTTATAAATTGTGGTGTTCCTGTTAGGGTAAGTGACAGATTGATTTATAGATGCAAGATTGAATTAACTCATTTTTGCATTATGTAACAATTTTCTCTGTAAAACTCTGAGGCATACATCATAGTAATCACATAAATATGCATGATGCGTTTTGTTTCAAAGGTAAAATGTTAATATTTGATTTAGATTATAGTCAATTTTTATAATGCTGATCAATTTTGTTTGTTAATATTTAAGGAGGATGAACATTTAAATTCGAATCTTATGACAAATCAAGAAAATTCCTTTAGATGTGAAAATTTTAATCATGAAGAACGTAAAATTTAGCTTTCATTTCCGATCCTATATCATTCTAAATATCATTTCTTTTTTCGTGAATCATATTAAATAAAAATGAATCAAGAGCATCGTCTGAAATACGTGCTTCTTAAAAAATTATTTATATTTTTATATAACTACAATTAACATATGAATTTTAAATTAGAGTTTCTCATATAAAATTATTTTTATCTTAAAATATTTGAAACAAACATTTCGATTTTCATTCTCAAATTTCTCATTATGAACATTTGTAAAAATTTTTTCATTCAGAGAAAATCATAGAAATTAATTAATATTCAATCAAGAAAAATATATAATTAAAAAACATCGTTAAATTAGGACAATATTATGAATATATTTCAACAATCTAATTTCAAAACTGCTCAAGAAGTTTTAAAAGACCAAACAAGCATTAAAACCACAAATAAAGCATCACAAATAGAGAATCTTCACAAAATAAAAAGGAAAGATTGCAACTTAGAATATCTCGATAAAATGTATTACCCTAATGATGAAAATTTATTCAGAGAATACCAATTCAACATAATTAAAACATGTCTGCTCTCAAATACACTCGTTTGCCTTCCTACGGGTCTAGGAAAGACATTTATAGCATCAACGATAATTTACAATTTCCACATGTGGTTTGATGGTAAAATATTTTTTCTTGCACCGACTAAGCCCCTTGTAAATCAACAAAAAGGTGCTTTCTTAAAGATGTTCCCCAACCTGAAAGAATTCGTGACAGAAGTTAACGGGTGCATCTCCCAAAAAAAGAGAGAAAGTATTTACAAAGACCACAAAATCTTTTTTATGACTCCCCAAACTTTGGACAACGACATCACCAAAAATATGTTAGACTGCAATGATATTTCTTTGTTAATCTTTGACGAAGCGCATAAAGCACAAAAAAAGTTTTCTTACACAAATATCGTAACCAAATCTATTGATAAGGCACCCGGAAATTTTTTCAGAGTGATCGCTCTTTCTGCCTCTCCCGGTTCAAACACTGAATCAATACAAGGTGTAATCGACAATCTCAGAATCAAAAATGTTGAATTGAGAACTGAGAATGACAAGGACATCAAACCCTATGTTTTCAACAAGGAGATCAAAATCTTCGAGGTAGAATCCACGAACGATATTTTGAAATATAAAAATATGATCGGCAATTTGATAAACGCCAGATTAGATATTTTAAAAAAATTTAAA
>Ga0169931_10002816_pt1 | contig 28058 bp, 21 predicted proteins | sample Kivu_15m_20L_FD_129675 | JGI IMG/M metagenome (GOLD analysis project Ga0169931, IMG submission 129675) | Freshwater microbial communities from Lake Kivu, Western Province, Rwanda to study Microbial Dark Matter (Phase II) - Kivu_15m_20L... | ecosystem: Environmental > Aquatic > Freshwater > Lake...
CCAAGGTCGCGATTTGATGCATCAGATGATATGTGCCAGGTTCTTGAAATCATTGATTCCCTGAAAGGAAAATTCAAAGACAAACACATTGTAAATGTACTGACCGGTGTTGTTAATTCGGCGGTCAAGTCTTACAAGCATGATCAGTCTGAATTCTTCGGAAAGGGTGATGACAAATCTGCTCTTCATTGGAGCAGCGTGATCAGACAAGCTGTGGTGAACAGGTTCCTTGAAAAGGAAATCGAGAATTACGGTACTCTTCATATTACTGAAGAAGGCAAAGCGTTTCTGGATAAACCATACGAAATCATGATCGCAGAAGATCATGACTATTCAGATGTAGACTCTGATGATGATGTGATTACAGCCGGAGCTCAAGGTGGCGCAGCCGCCGATGAGGTATTGTTTTCAATGCTGAAAGATCTGACCAAGAAAATTGCAAAAAAGAGCAACATGCCTCCTTATGTAATTTTCCAGGAGCAATCACTTACCGATATGACCATCCAGTACCCGATTACGCTCGATGAGCTGAAGCTCATTGCGGGCGTAGGTGCCGGAAAGGCCGAGAAATACGGCAAAGAGGTTGTGGAAATGATCGCCAAGTACGTAGAGGAAAACGAAATTGATCGTCCGCTAAACATGGTTGTGAAATCAGTGGTGAACAAATCCACTCAAAAAGTGCATATCATTCAAAGTGTCGATCGCAAGCTATCGCTTGATGATGTTGCTGCTGCGCGAGGAATTAGCTTCGGTGAACTGATTGAAGAAATGGAAGCCATTGTTTATTCAGGCACCCGACTGGACATCCGCTATTACCTGAACGACAACATTGATGAGGAAATCCAGGACGAAATCATCGACTATTTCAAACAGGCTGAAACCGATTCTATGTCAGTTGCCCTAGAAGAACTGGGCGATGATGAAATTGACGAAACAACGCTTCGTTTGGTCAGACTCAGATTTATTTCAGAATACGCGAATTAACTTTTACAGAAACGATGGAATGCCACCCTTCCATCGCGTCTGCTGCTTTTCGAAATTTTCTGCCCAACAAATTCCCGGCTTGATGCGTTGATTTACGTATCTTTCCTGAGTTTTATGAGGTTTCCATTTTATGTATTTCTTATTGCTTTGTGGCTATTACCATTGGCTGCATTTGCAACGCACAACAGGGCGGGAGAAATTACTTACCGGCATCTCGGAGGGTTTCAGTACGAAGCCACCATTATCACTTACACCAAATCAGACAGTCCGGCCGACAGGCCGGATTTGGGCATATCCTGGGGCGACGGCACAATTGATACCATTCCCAGAATAAATGGAAACGGCCAGGGTGAAATCGTCACCGGACTCATCAAAAAAAACATTTATGTTGGGGTGCATACGTATCCCGGCCCGGCTATTTATGAGCTTAGTTTTGAAGATCCAAATCGAAACGGTGGTGTTGTAAACATTCCAAACTCGATCAATATCCCATTTTTCGTTTCTACAACACTGGTTATCAATCAGTTTCTTGGTATAAATAACTCGGTACAGCTGCTCAATCCACCCATCGATGAAGCCTGCCCCGGGCAAATTTTCATCCACAATGCAGGAGCTTATGATCCTGACGGGGATAGCATTTCTTATCGAATTACCAATTGCTTGGGCGAAGGTGGACTCGTTATACCGGGTTTTAATCAGCCACAGTCTTCAAATTCATTTACTATTGATGCAATTACCGGCGATTTGGTTTGGGACAGCCCCCTTCCGGGGGGATTGGGTGAATACAACGTGGCCTTTGTTATAGAAGAATGGCGCAATGGGATACTCATTGGTAGTGTTACGCGCGACATGCAGATTAATGTTGTTCCCTGCACCAATATTCCCCCTGTAATTCCTGATTTACAAGATTTGTGCGTTGATGCCGGCTCTGATATTCAATTTGCCGTTAGCGCATCAAACCCTGATAATGTGCCACCGCAATCCATTACCTTGTCTGCCACCGGAGGTCCCTTTCTTTTTCCTGATCCGGGAGCAGCTTCTTTTCCTGCGCTCACTTCTTCCACCGGAAATGTATCTCAGGTTTTCAACTGGTCAACCAATTGCAGCCACGTCAGGAAAAGCCCGTATACCTTCAGTTTTAAGGCCATTGACAACGGAAATCCCCCTCTGGCCACGTACCAGAATCTAAATATTACCATTGTAGCTCCTGCACCGGAAAACCTGCAGGTATCTGCCACTGCATCCGGTTTGCAATTGAATTGGAATCAGAGTATCTGCAGCCAGGCTGCAGGATATAGAATTTACAGACGCTCGGGTTCCTTTGAATTTGAGCCGGGACCCTGCGAAACAGGAGTTCCGGAATATACAGGTTACCAGTTAATTGCCACTCTTAACGATGTGAGTACGACCACCTGGTTGGATCAAACCCAAAGTTTACTTCCAGGTAATGCCTACTGTTACCGAATTATTGCCTGGTTTAGCGATGGTGCAGAAAGTTATTCTTCTGATGAGGCTTGTCTGGAATTGCCCGATTTATTTCCGGTAATCACCAATGTGAGTATTGAACAAACCAGCCAAAATTCAGGGGAAGTATTTGTGGCCTGGTCAAAGCCCGATGATTTGGATACAGTTTCCTTCCCTGGTCCTTACACCTACCTGGTTGAGCGCAAGCAAGTCGATAATGATGATTATTTTGAGCTTTCAGAGCAGTCCACCCTGAACGACACAACTTACAACGATGTGTCTATAGATTTAAATACTTCCGACGCAGCTCAGTTTTATCGTATTTCATTGTATAGTGGCATCGACGGGAATCGGGTTTTAGCCGGAACCAGTGCAGTGGCCGGATCTGTTTTTCTTTCGGCAGTCCCCGCCGATAATGCCGTGAATCTTTCCTGGTCTGAAGAAGTTCCCTGGTTTAACTCCACTTACAAAGTTTTTCGAAAATTGCCCGGACAAACAGAGTTTTCACTTTTGGCCACTGTTACAAACAAGTCCTTTCGTGATAGCGGTTTGGCTAATGGACAGGAGTATTGTTATTATGTTGAATCATCAGGTTTTTATTCTGCAGGAGGTTTCGCAAATCCGCTTCTCAATAAATCGCAGGAGCTTTGTTCCATCCCGGTTGATTTAACTCCGCCTTGCCCGCCTGTTTTATCATCTATAGCTGGATGTGATTCGCTTAAAAATTCTATTTTCTGGCAAGTGGTTCCTCCCGGCTGTGAGCCGGATGTTGTATCGCTCAGGGTGTTTTACAGGCCAGCCTTATCCGATCAGTTTAGCCTCCTTGCCGAATTGCCTTCTTCAGCCGATACGTTTTTAATTCATGAACCGGGCTCTTCCCTGGCCGGGTGCTATCGGATTACAGCCATTGATTCATTCATGAACGAAAGTTCTGCTGCTGAGTTTTGTGTGGACAATTGCCCTCGCTACGATTTGCCTAATACATTTTCACCAAATGGAGATGGAATCAATGATTTTTTTGCGCCCTTTCCTTATGCATTCATAGAATCTGTTGATTTTAAAGTTTACAACCGATGGGGGCTTCTCCTTTTTTCAACCGCAGATCCTGCTCTTCAATGGGATGGTCGGTATCAGGATGAATTGTTACCCGATGGTGTTTACTATTATATATGTGTGGTTAACGAAATTCGTTTAGAAGGTATAGTTAGGAGAAATCTTAATGGCACCATTCAACTTTTTGGTGCTTCAACAAAAACAGGCAATTAATATGTTTACAGGCATTATTGAAGCAACAGGTGTTGTAAATGAAATTATAGCGAACGGAAAAAATCTAAGTTTTTGGATGGCTTCCGGTTTAAGCAGTGAATTGAAAGTGGATCAAAGCCTTTCGCACAACGGAGTGTGTTTAACCGTTGAAGAGATTTTAGATAATTCGTACAAGGTAACAGCCATCCATGAAACTCTTTTAAAAACCAACCTTGGTAAGCTAAAGAAGGGAAGTCAGGTGAATCTTGAAAGAAGTTTGCGATTTGAAGGTCGTATTGATGGGCATATTGTTCAGGGTCACGTAGATACAACAGCCATTGTTAAACGCATAACTGATGAAGAGGGGAGTTATCGAATTGAGTTTGAACACGAAGCAAGTCCGGGGTTTATAACAGTTGAGAAGGGCTCAATTTGCATTAACGGGGTTAGTCTAACAGTAGTCAACAGCAAAGCAAATGGTTTTGAAGTGGCTATTATTCCCTACACCTGGGATCATACAAATTTGGGCCTGCTGGTGCAGGGAGATTTAGTTAACATCGAATTTGATATCCTCGGTAAGTATGCTGCCCGATTTATGCAATTGTATACGGGTACCGGAAAATTCTGAAAATTTAGGATATAATTTTAAATTTGATTTTTGTTAAACAAAGTCAAAAGTTCTGTGTTTCATTCTGGCATTGGTGTAACTAAACAGCAAGGTGAAGAAAGTAGGTGAAAAAGATTTCAAATTCAGTTTATGACAGCCAAATATAGTATTAAAGATTTGGAACGTCTTTCAGGAATCAAGGCGCATACCATCAGAATTTGGGAGCAGCGATACAACTTGTTAAATCCTGACCGAACCCAAACAAATATTCGTTTGTATAACGATGATGAGTTGAAACACATACTCAATATTGCTTCGTTGGTGAAAGCAGGAAGCAAAATTTCTCATGTAGTAAAACTTGAGCAGGGAGAAATAAGTAAACGCATTCAGGAAATGGTCGCCAATCCTGTGAATGTGGATGAGTTTTTTGCCATCCAAACAGATAATTTGGTAATTGCCATGTTGGATTTGGATGATAGTCGTTTCGAAAAGGTAATTAGCACTAGCACATTAAAATATGGTTTCGAAGAAACCATGCTCAATGTATTGATTCCATTTCTTCAAAAAGTAGGAATCATGTGGAGGACAGGTGAGTCGAGTATTTTGCAGGAGCACTTCATTAGTAACCTTATCCGTAATAAAACTCTGGTCGCGATTGATGGATACTCCGGAACCGCAGCTCCTGATGCTGAAAAGTGGGTCTTGTTTCTTCCAGAAAGCGAATTACATGAAATAGGCTTGTTGTTCTCAAATTATTTGTTGAGAGTGAGAGGGAAAAAAGTAATTTATTTTGGTCAGAATACTCCTATTGACGAAATCGTGAACTTTTGCAATGAACAGCGTCCCGCCTATATTTTGACATTTATTACAGCCTCGTTTTCGTTTGATGGAATGCTAGACTATTTTGGGGATCTCTCAAAAGCTATCCCTCAGACCAAAATTCTTGCCGCTGGCGGAATGCTTTATGGCATTGAGTCGCAATGGAGTAACGTTACTATACTGCAAGATGTGAGAGATCTTATAAGAATTGCGGGTGCAAAGAACAGAGAGTCTAGTCTTACCTAGCATTTTAATTATACAGCATTTTTAGAAAGCCGGTTTTTGTCGGCTTTCTTCGTTTTACAGAACTGCTGTTCATACTAGTATTCAACATTTGGCCTTAAACATTAAACAGAATCAGATGCTCACATGTCATTTCCCGGACATGGGAAGGGCTTTTGCTTCCTGTTTAACAAGATTAACATTTTTTTTCATTATTACTACATGTCTTAAATATCAATGATAATAAGGCTTTTGAGCGCTTGCGGGCTTTTAAAATGTGTGTAAGTACATTTATTTTTGTTTAATCATCACTATTCGCTTGCTAAACAAAAAATGTTTAATATATTTGTGTCATCATTAAACAAAAAAACATGTCAGCAATAGAATTCAACGCAGAAGTTATCAGTTTGAGCAAGCCACTAAAATACTTTGCTCTGAATTTGACATCAAACGACGAAGAAGCTAAAGACCTGCTTCAGGAAACTTTGTTAAAGGCTATCAGTAATCGTCACCGCTTTGTTGAGAAAACCAATTTAAAGGCTTGGTTGTATACCATTATGAAGAACATCTTCATAAACAATTATAGAAGGGCGGTTAAAACCAACACGATTGTTGACAATACAAAAGATCTTTATTTTTTGAACATTCCGCAGCAGGTGCAGTCTTTTGCTCCGGAGTCAAAATATTCTGAGCGTGAAATTCTAAAGAAAATTGAAATCCTTCAGGATGAATATCGTATTCCGTTTACGATGTATTTCGATGGTTATAAGTACAAAGAAATCGCTGATTATTTGGATCTTCCGATAGGAACAGTAAAAAGCAGAATCTTTTTGGCGAGACGACAACTCATGGCCATGTTAAAAGGTTATCGCGGACAGCAATAATTTTCGTAAATTGTTGCTGAAATTTTCACTTATGACCTTGTACGATTCCGTTTCCCTTCGATGCAGTAAGGTAACTACTCATCGTTACAGCACATCGTTCACACTGGGAATTAAGTCTCTTTCAAAAAAATTCCACGATCCTATTTATGCTATCTATGGTTTCGTGAGGTTTGCTGATGAAATAGTTGATTCATTCAAGCGTGACGATTCAGCCGAATTACTGCAAGAATTTAGAAAAGACACCTTTTTATCCATTCGACGGGGAATCAGTCTTAACCCTATTCTGAACTCTTTTCAAAAGGTAGTGAATGAGTACAAGATTGATCATGATTTAATTACCACTTTTCTGGATAGTATGGAAATGGATCTGGGGTCCATCGAATACAATCAACAGCTTTATGAAAAGTACATTTTGGGTTCTGCCGAGGTAGTTGGTTTGATGTGCCTGAAAGTGTTCGTTGAAGGCAATGAATCAGAATATGAGCGGCTGAAGAGGCCGGCTATGCGTTTGGGCTCTGCTTTTCAAAAAATTAATTTTTTACGTGATTTGCGAAACGATTATAAAGAGTTGGGCCGGGTTTATTTTCCTCATCTTGACATGAGTGAGTTTGATGAAGTAAATAAAAAAGCCATAGAGAAAGATATACAAAAAGATTTTTCTGATGGTTTTCAGGGGATCATGCAGTTGCCCAAAGGGGCTCGTTTTGGAGTTTATGTGGCTTACGTTTACTACTACGCTCTGTTCAACAAAATAACTTCGCTTCCACCTTCCAGAATTCTTGAAGAAAGAATCAGAATTCCCAACGCCCATAAATATTCACTCATCCTTTCTTCTTACGTAAGGCATTCTCTTAATTTACTTAAACAAAGCTGATTGCCAATGGTTATTAATGCATTGAAAACAAATCAGAATATGAATCTTTCAGTGACTATCGATCAAAATTCGGGCTTTTGTTTTGGTGTTGTTTATGCCATTGAAATGGCCGAAGATGTGCTTGATGAGCAAGGTTACCTGTATTGTTTGGGCGACATCGTCCACAACGATGAAGAAGTAAACAGATTGAAAAAGAAGGGGCTGCGTATCATCGGCTATGATCAGTTTGCGGAGTTGGTTAATGAAAAGGTGCTCATCAGGGCGCATGGGGAGCCTCCTTCCACCTATAAAAAGGCCATAGAAAACAATATCACCCTGATTGACGCAACTTGCCCGGTTGTTTTAAAACTCCAAAATAGAATCAGGAATTCACACGATAAGAAGGAAACCATTTTTTTAATGGGCAAAAAAGGCCATGCAGAAGTTACCGGTTTGATGGGGCAAATCAATAACGAAGGTGTGGTTTTTTCGGAAGTATCAGAGCTGGAAAGCATCAATTTACCTGAAGAAATAACCCTTTACACGCAGACAACCAAAAGCAAGGAAAAGTTCCACGAAACCAAGCGCGCTCTTGAAAGTCGCGGAATTAAAGTAAATGCACACGATACCATTTGCAGTCAGGTAAGCGACCGTGATACAGAGCTTAGAGAATTTGCCAAGTCATTTGATAAAATTCTTTTTGTGGGAGGTACCAAGTCGAGTAATGGAAAAGTGCTTTATAATGTGTGCAAGGAGCAAAATCCGAATACCTACTTTATTTCAAGAACGGAGGAAATTGATATGTCCTGGTTTCAATATGGCGACCGCATAGGTATTTGCGGAGCTACATCAACCCCTATGTGGTTGATGGAGGAAGTCAGAACCGCCTTGATTTCGGCTTGAGACATGAGGTTTGTTATTCAAACATTAATCAAAGACAGCAATCACAAAGAGGTTTTTTCCTTGTTCGACGAGAAATTGTTCACAGCATTGGCTCCTCCATTTCCTCCCTTCAAACTTCAACGTTTCGATGGATGCAAAACAGGCGATGAGGTCCATATTGTTTTGGGGGCAGGCCCGCTCAAACAACTTTGGCATAGCCTCATTATTGAAAACCAAGAGAGTAGCAAGGAATCCTACTTTGTAGATGAAGGAAAAATTCTGCCTTTCTTCTTAAAAACCTGGCTACATAAACATATCATCAAACAGGAAGGGGAGGACGTAATTATTGTAGATGATATTCGATTGTCCTGGACATCTCCACTTTGGAAAGTGCTTATTTATCCGGGATTGTATTTAAGTTTTTTGTATCGCAAGCCGGTCTACAAGAGTTACTTTTCTAAAGCCTTACACAAATCCCGGCATTAAAAACGCCGAAAGGTCCGGCCCCTGCCTCAATCATAAAGCCCAGGCGATACATAGTGTAAATTCTTGCACCTAAATAGGCTCCGTAAATAGTAGCTCCTCCTGAATCAAGAAAAGGATTTCCACTGAAAGTGACTTGTCTTGCGAGGTTTCTTCCTAACCAGGCTGTCACATAGATATCTGTTCGTGTGCTTTCCAAATGAATAGCCGTTTTTTTATTGATGAAATCGGTTAAATGCGCCGAAATTCTCCCACCATAGTAGTAATAATTGACGTCGTATGCCGGAAAGCCTACATCTTTAAGAGTTCTTTGGCTCCATCCGCCGAAGGCGCCGATGGAAAATACCCGGTCGGCACCGTAATCAGCCCCAATGAAAACAGGAATGCGTTGTGTTACGAAATCGCGACTTTTGTACAAACCCAGACTGGTGTGGAAATCAAATAAAAACAATCCTTTTTCATAGGCCAAATCTACCCGCCTTTGAGCTATAGTCTGGAATGCAGAGAATGCAAGCAGAAATAAAAAAATGCATTTTTTACTCATTTTCGAAAGCTTATTTGAGTGCAATTCCCAGTTCATTCATTTGTTCAGCAGCAATGCTTGAAGGAGCATCAATCATCATATCGCGGCCCGAGTTGTTTTTCGGGAAAGCAATGAAATCTCTAATTGAATCAGCTCCCCCGAAGATAGCACATAAACGGTCAAACCCTAAAGCAATCCCGCCGTGAGGCGGTGCGCCATATTCAAATGCATTCATAAGAAAGCCAAATTGTTTCAAAGCCTCTTCATCGCTAAATCCCAGCAAGGTAAACATATCTTTTTGCAATTCGCGATCGTGGATACGAATTGAGCCCCCGCCAATTTCAACTCCATTAATTACCAAGTCATAGGCATTGGCCCGGACCTTTCCGGGATTACTGGCCAACAATTCACGATCTTCGGGTTTAGGCGATGTAAAGGGATGATGCATTGCATGATACCTTTGGTTGTCTTCGTCCCACTCCAGCAATGGAAAATCAAGCACCCAAAGCGGGGCAAACGTATTTTTTGGACGTAGTCCAAGTCTGTTTCCCATTTCAAGCCTTAACTCACTTAAAGCTTTACGCGTTTTATTTTCAGGTCCGGCCAGTATCAAAATCAGGTCACCCGGTTTGGCATTTGCCTGCAAGGCAAATTGCTTGAGCTGTTCTTCATTAAAAAATTTATCTACCGAAGATTTCAAGCTGCCATCCTCGTTGTAACGAATGTAAATAAGTCCGCCTGCCCCAATTTGAGGCCGCTTAACCCATTCTGTAAGTTCATCCAGCTGTTTTCTTGTGTATGCTGCACAGCCTTGTGCAGCGATACCACCCACCCAGTCAGCTTGGTCGAAAACCACAAAGCCGCTGTTACGAGTGGATTCAGTAAAATCAACAAATTTCATTTCGAAGCGGATGTCGGGCTTGTCGTTGCCATAATGCAGCATGGCATCGGCGTATGTCATCCGAGGGAATTCCTCGAAAGTTATGTCTTTTACTTCCTTGAAAAGAGAACGCACCAATCCTTCAAAAATATTCAGAATGTCCTCCTGCTCTATGAACGACAATTCGCAGTCAATCTGCGTAAATTCAGGTTGGCGGTCTGCCCTTAAATCTTCATCGCGGAAACACTTTACAATTTGATAATAGCGGTCGAAACCTGCCACCATTAATATTTGCTTAAATGTTTGCGGACTTTGAGGTAAGGCATAGAATTCACCCTGGTTCATGCGCGAAGGGACGACAAAATCGCGGGCACCCTCAGGAGTAGATTTAATGAGAACAGGAGTTTCAACTTCAAGAAAATGCTGGGCATCCAGGTATTTTCTGACAGATTTAGCCAGATGATGCCTCAGCTCAAGATTTTTCCTCACGGCATCGCGGCGCAAATCCAGGTATCTGAACTTCATCCGCAGTTCATCGCCTCCGTCTGTTTCATCTTCAATTGTGAATGGAGGTGTTTTTGATGTGTTTAATACGAGCAGTTCGGTTACAATAATTTCAATATCACCGGTTGGTAAAGCTTTGTTTTTGTTGCTTCTTTCGGCAACTTTACCTGCTACGCGGATTACAAATTCCCGACCCAGTTTGCGAGCCTTCTGGCTTAATTCGGACTGATCATCTGCATTGAAAACCAACTGAGTTATTCCATAGCGATCTCTTAAATCAATGAAAGTCATTCCACCTAAATCTCGTGAACGGCCAACCCAGCCGCAAAGAGTAACTTTCGAACCTATATTTTTAGAATTTAATTCTCCACAATTATGCGAGCGCATGGCCATAAACGAATGTTGATTAGTCTGCGAATTTACTGCCTCCGGAGCTGAATTATATAATAATCCCAAAAATTCACTTATTTTTTTTCAGCAGGTGTTTTGTTTTGTTTCGAATTCGAACTGGAAAGAAAGCCTAAATTAGCAGAGTTGAAAACATGTTGATTAATACAAACATTGTTTTTACCTTCGTATCCAATAATTGAATGCTATGAATGTGAGGCAGGAAAACACAGATTGTAATCATTGTTCATCAAGAATCAAATCTGTTTTCTGTGATCTTAGAAATGACGAGCTGGAAATCCTCAGGATGGAAAAAGGCTGTGCGTTCTACAAGAAGGGTCAGGTTGTTTTTAACGCCGGAGCCTATCCGCATGGAATTTACTGCGTAAAGGAGGGGAAAATCAAGATTTTTCGCTTGGGCGACGAGGGGAAAGAACAAATAGTTCGTTTGGCCAGAGAAGGCGATATTTTAGGTTACCGTGCACTTTTAAGTGGCGATCGATATTCTTCAGGTGCTGAGGTTTTAGAGGATAGTAAAATTTGTTTTATACCTCAAAAAGCCTTTTTGAACCTTATTGAAGGCAATGGCGTTCTTTCCATGCAATTAATGAAACTGCTTTCGCAGGATTTGAAAAATGCGGAGCATAAAATGATCGATCTGGCCCAGAAACCCGTACGGGAAAGAGTTGCAGAGGCTCTCTTATATCTTAAAAGCACGTACGGATTAGAAGAAGACGGAGTAACATTAAGTGTTTCCATGAGCAGAGAAGACATTGCCAATATTGTTGGCACTGCAACAGAAACTGCTATCAGATTGTTAAGCGAGTTTAAAAACGATCAAATGATAGCTCTTCATGGGAAGAAAATATCGATTCTAAACCATGAACAGCTTGTAAAAGCTGCAAATGTTTACGATTGATTTGCCTTTAGCCAAAGGAAGATCTATTGAACCACCAATTCAGAAATGTGAAGAAGAAATTTTTACTAACAGGTTTACTGCTAAGTTTTGTAGTTCTGGCTGCGAGAATGAGCGGGGTAGAGGAGAAGGAAGCAGATCAGGCAGTTTCGCCTCATCTTGAAGCTCTTTTTAAAATTCATCAAAGCCGCGATCTTGATCCTACGGCCTTGTTTTTATCTTCTTACCGCTGTGAAGGCTGTCACGGTCCTGATCCCATGGGGATTGCCAACGTGACGCTGGATGGAGTAGATATCAATCTTTTTGATGATTGGGAAACATCCATGATGGGTTTGGCAGGGGTTGATCCTTTGTGGCGAGCAAAAGTTCGTCAGGAATCCATGATTAACCCCGGACATGCCTCCGAACTTCAGAATTTGTGCACATCCTGTCATGCTCCAATGGGGCATTACACTGCTTTTTACAGAAATCAGGGACACTACGAGTTAGAAGATCTTTATCAGGATTCCTTAGGACTTTCGGGTGTTGGCTGCCTGGGTTGCCATTCTATAGGATTTGAAGGATTGGGAAGACGCTTTACCGGTGATATTCCATACGACACTTCGCGTGTTGCCTATGGGCCGTTTTTTGGGCCTATGGCCGGCCCGATGCAGCTTTATGTCGGGTTTACACCAGCTTACAGTGAACATGTCAGCGAGGGGCGTTTCTGCTCTCCCTGCCATACACTTATCACAAATTCAGTAGATCTGGAGGGAAATCAAACCGGACAAACCTTTGTAGAACAGGCCACATATCACGAATGGCTCAATTCATCCTATCCGCTTCAGGATCTTTCTTGTCAGCGATGCCATATGCCGCAGATTGAGGATCCCATAAAAATAGCAGTAGGATACACTGGTTTGCCTGGTCGCACACCCTACAACCTACATACTTTTGCAGGCGCCAATAGTTTCATGGTCAAGCTAATTAAGGACAACAAGCAATTGCTTGGAATCAATGCCAGTGATGCAAATTTTGATTCTTCCCTGGCTGCCATTAATCGCCAGCTAAAATTTCATACGCTAGATGCTGAACTTTCTGATCCTCTTTTTGAAGGTGACACTGTTTCGTTTGAATTGATGCTTACCAACAAAGCGGGTCATAAATTCCCAAGCGGTTACCCGGCTCGTCGCGCCTGGGTTGAATTTACGTTGATTACTGTAGAAGGAGATACCCTATTTAGTTCGGGTGCCTGGGGAGCGGATGGTGAAATAAAAAATTACATTGGGTATGGTGAGCCTCATCATGATGTCATCAATTCTGGAGCTCAGGTTCAAATTTATGAAATGGCTATGGGCGATGTAAATGGCGAATACACAACCATTCTTGAGCGAGGTTACAGCTATTTGAAAGACAATCGTTTACCCCCGCTCGGATTCACAACAACCCATGCAGTGTACGATACCACTTTGATAGTCGGTGAAGCGCTCACCGATGCTGATTTCAATAAAACATCCGGAGTGGAAGGAAGCGGAAGAGACATTGTGCATTATAGGGTTGCCCTGAATGGCTATTCCGGTCAGTTTAAAGCTGTGGCCAGGGTGCATTATCAAGCTGTTCCTCCTTCGTTTTTGAACGAGATGCGGGGAATGGATGCTCCTGAAATCAATACCTTTCTCACTATTTATGATGCCGCTGACAAGGCTCCTGTAACAATAGCAGGGGATAGCCTCACCGAATTAATAAATCCACTGTCTGCAAATTCAAAAAATGTCAAAGCAGTTCAGGTATTTCCTAATCCCGCTGCAAGCGGACAAAACATTGTTTTTAGGGACCTTAATTCAAAAAATGAGTTCAGTTTATATGACATGAGCGGAAAACTTATATCGGTTGAAAAGGGAGCTGATTCATATGGAAATTTGATACTCAAACAGCAATTAAAACCGGGCGTCTATTTGTGGAAATCTTCATCCAAAGGAAGACCCGTATCAGGACGTATTCTGATTGTTTCACATTAATTATTCAATCTCAATTGCTTTTGCCATCTTTGTACATTAATTCTTAACCATCACAATCTCACCACGATCATGAAAAACTTTACTAAACACCTGTACCTAGCCATTACAGGTTTAGTGCTGGGTTCTGCCTTGCAGGCTCAGATTACTTTCCAGAATAAAACTTCGCTTTTAGGTGGTACCAATAATAGTGGTTGTTCAATGACCATTGTTGACTGGGATAACGACGGACTTGACGATATTATCAGACTAGATGATGGAAGAACGGCCTGGGTTTCTCTTCAAAAAGTGGGCGATGGATTTCAGAATACACAAATGAATCAAATGGCCAGCAGCTCTGCTTGGGCGATGGTTACAGCCGATTTCGATAAAAACGGATACGTGGATATTGTTGGTGGCTGGAATGGCTCTTGCAAAGTGCTCATGATGAACAATGATGGTACTCCGGGAGCCTTAACAACTTTACCGGCATCTAATTTTTTCCTTCAGAATATGACTGTTGTTGATATCAACAATGATGGATGGGCCGATTTATTTACTTGTGACGACAATGGAGAAAGCTCCGTTTATGTGAATGATGGTGCTGGAAATCTTTCTCCTCAAGCTGTTATTGATTTTGATGTTACTGATAGTGATGATTCAGGTAATTACGGTTCTGTATGGACAGATTTCGATGATGATGGTGATTTGGATTTGTACATCGCTAAATGCCGTCAGGGCGTTAATAGCCCAACTGATGGGCGCAGAATCAATGTAATGTTTGTTAACAATGGCGATGGCACCTACACTGAAAATGCTGCTGAATATGGCATTAACGTAGGTTGGCAATCCTGGACAGCCAGCTTTGGTGATATTGATAATGATGGAGATTTTGATTTATTGCTAACCAATCATGATTTTCAAAGTCAGATTCTTGAGAATGTTGGAAGTGGTTACTATACAGATATTACTGAAAGTACCGGTTTTGACATTACTGATATGACTCCCATTCAGTCTATGATGGAAGATTTTGACAACGATGGCTTCCTGGATTTGATTATTTCCGGTTCAGAGCATCGTTTTTATAAAAATAACGGAGATAAAACTTTTACTGATATAAGCTCATCGGTTTTTGACAATAGCGACATGCTCACGTTTGCTACCGGAGATTTGAATCATGATGGAAAAATTGATGTTTTTGCCGGATATGGAACTATTTACACCAATCCTTCATCTACTGCCGATAAAATTTGGATGAACACGAGCCAAAACAACAATCACTTTTTCACACTTGATTTGCATGGCACCATTAGTAATTCAGATGCTGTTGGAGCCAGAGTATATATATATGGAGACTGGGGTGTTCAAACCCGTGAGGTTCGATCAGGCGAAAGCTATGGAACCGTTAACTCTGCCATGCTTCATTTTGGATTGGGCGAAGCTAGCACAATCGACTCCGTTCGAATTAACTGGCCATCCGGAATAACTCAGGCAATTTTGAATCCTGCAATTGATCAGTTTCTTACGGTGATTGAACAGGAGTGTGTTGCTCCGGAAGCCATTATTTCAGCAGATGGAGCTTTTGTCCTTTGCGGAGGAAATGATTTAACATTGAATGCCCCTGCAGGTTATCAATACCTTTGGTCAACCGGTGCTCAAACTGAATCACTTACCGTATCTGAAGAAGGCGATTACAATGTTCGGGTAACCGACCTATCGAGTGGTTGCTCATCACAGTCAAGAACAATTACAGTGGTTCAGTCGCCAGATGAAACACCAACCCTTAATGTGATTGGAAGTACAGAATTTTGTGCGGGTGGTTCTGTTCAAATTGCTGGTCCGCAAGGATTAACTTCCTATGAATGGAGCAACGGTGAAACAGCTCAAAGCATCACTGTTGATGAATCAGGAACTTATTCATTGACCATTCAGGGAAGCTGCGCTGAATTTACTTCAGTTCCTGTTTCAGTGCAGGTAGTTGCTCCCGGAGCACCGGCCGCTGATGATGTTATGATTGAAGAAGGCAATTCTGCCTTATTAAATGCAACAGGAACAAACGTAGTTTGGTTTGAAGATGCTGAAGGAATGATTGAGCTGGCTGTTGGAAATGAGTTTACAACTCCGGTGCTTTCAGAAACCACTACGTATTATGTTCAGTCCTCACAAAGCTTTGGAGGAGGAAATGAGCAGGCAGGTGAGCCTAACCCTGCGGGAAGTTCTTTTGGCCAGGGAACAACCAATTCAGCTGTATTTTTTGATGTTACTGAAGCTTCAACAATAAACACCATTACGGTTTACACAGACACTCCGGGTGAAAGAAAATTGGATCTTTATGATAGTGAAGGGGTGCTCTTAAATTCAGCAACTGTTAACCTTTCCAATGGCGAAAACCAATTGGATCTTAATTTCGAGGTAAGCCCCGGAACCGGTTATTACCTTATTACCGATGCCGCAGCCAATCAGTCTCTTCTTGGAACCAATAGCCCTCGACTTATTCGCGATTTTTCTCAAATGGGATATGCTTATCCATACAATGTTGATGGAGCTGTAAGTATAACAGGAACTACGTTTGGCAATACATATTATTTTTACTTCTACGATTGGCAAATTACAAGACAGCCTACTATTTGCTTAAGCGATTTAGTACCTGTAACGGTAACTATAGATAGCTCTACTGGATTTGAAGATTTAGCTAACCAATTAACAGTAATGCCAAATCCTGCCAAGGAATTCATTAGAATACCTGTGGTAAGCAACCAGGCAAGCTATTCTATTTTTGATGCATCAGGTCGCATGGTTTCTTCAGGCAGACAATTGAATGAAGGGGTTGTTGACGTTAAAGACCTTTCTTCCGGCTTGTATTTGATACAAATTGTAGATTCAGAAGCCATCAGATCTGCAAAATTCCTGAAGCAATAAATAATTCAATTAACATTCTACAAAAGGCGGCTGAATTTTTTCAGCCGCCTTTTTTTTTGAAAACATGATAAAAGTCATGTTTTTACTTGAGATGGGTCATTTCCAAATTCCTTGCAACAAAGCACTTTTGTAAGTAAGCAAAAAGTAGCATGTCGTATTACAAAAACATCATTTTTCAAAAAATTCAGGAAAGCGATTTGATCGATTTTTTTGAATTAAAACACTACGCGCATGCTATAAATATGCTTAAATTAATGCATCGTAACTTTCAATCGGCGCAAAGTTCAAATTCAGAGCATGGTCCGCTTTTACAAGATTTAATTTGTTTGCTTGAAAAAGTGGATGATCAATTGGCGGGACTTATCAAGCTCGAGTCGGAGAGTTTATTCCCATTTGTCAGAAAGCTTGCAGAAGTCCAAAAACACCAGGAGCCGATTCGATTTTTGAGGGTCAGTTTAATAAGCAGCAGCATTGAAAAAATTGCTGAAGAACACAACCACATCACTGCTCTTTTGCACTCAATCAAGAAACTGTCTAATCAGTTTATGCCTCCTGTTAACGCCACTGAAATCATGAAGCTTTGCTTTGCTGAGTTGCATGAGTTTGATGATATTGTTACGAATCAACTTACACGCGAACAAAACATCCTTTTCCCAAAAATCCGGAAGCTCGAAGATGAAGTCATGCATAAATCTTCCATAGCAGCAACAGGTACCAGTGGAAAGGGCATGCAAGAATAAAGACCCGAATCATGAACGACACCCCAAACCCAGCCCGGGCTGTCAAGGAGAAAACAGATACACTCTGCTACCATTGCGGTGAGTCCTGCAGCAAAGAGGCAATTCATGCACATGAAAAAGATTTCTGTTGTGATGGATGCAGATTGGTTTATGAAATATTAAACGAGAACAGCCTTTGCTCCTATTATTCCATCGAGCCGGCATCCGGAAATACAGTTCATACTCCTGCCGAAAAAGGTCATTTTTCCTATCTTGATGATCCTGAGATTAGCTCACGGCTCGTTCATTTCAACGATGGAAAGCATAGCCACACAAATCTTTTTGTTCCCGGAATTCATTGCAGCTCCTGTATTTGGCTCCTGGAACATTTACAGAGACTCAGCGATGGAATTTATCATTCCTCGGTTAATTTTCCAAAGCGAGAAGTCACAGTTTCATTTAATCCGGAGAAGATAAAACTATCTGAGATTGCGGGCTTGCTGAGCTCTATCGGTTATGAGCCACATATCTCGATGCAGGATCTCGAGACTGAACAAGGGAAGAAAATTGACCGAAGTGAATGGTACAAAATAGGTATTGCCGGTTTCTGTTTCGGGAATATCATGATGCTAAGTTTTCCTGAGTATTTTTCTATTGCCGAGGCAAATGAAATACCGGGTTTGCGGATAACATTCAGTTATTTGAATTTGGCTCTGGCGTTGCCGGTTTTGCTTTACAGCTCAACTGGGTTTTTTAAATCAGCTATCGGAGCCTTAAAGGCGAAACAATTAAACATTGACTTGCCTTTGGCAGCTGCCATCCTCATGACTTTTTTCCGTAGCGTTTACGAAATCTTCTCAGGCACGGGGCCTGGCTATCTCGATTCCATGTCGGGCATTGTTTTTTTCATGCTCATCGGAAGGGCTTTCCAAAACAAAACCTATCAAACACTAGCTTTCGACCGCGATTATCGCTCGTATTTCCCGGTAGCTGTTTCGGTGGCATCCGCCGAAGGCGAAAAACGGGTAACGGTTACCTCGCTTAGGCGAGGGATTCGCATGATTATCCGAAATGGAGAAATTATTCCCGCCGATGCCATCCTGCTTCGTGGCGAAGCCAGTATCGACTACAGCTTTGTCACCGGTGAGGCAGATCCAGTGAAAAAAAGTTCAGGTGATTTAATCTTTGCCGGAGGAAAACAAACAGGAAAGCGAATTGAATTGGAAATTGTTAAACCGGTTAAACAGAGCTACTTAACAACACTTTGGAACAAACCGGCTTTTGCCAAAGACGATGCCGCAGAACGAAGAGCAAGCCTTGAGAACACTATCAATACCTGGTTTACTATTGGCGTTTTTTTAATTGCCTTAATATCAGGAATATACTGGTTTCAGGCGGATGAGCCTGTCCGGATTTTGCACGTTGTCACTACCATTCTAATCGTGGCCTGTCCTTGCATTCTTTTGCTTGCAGCTTCATTTACTCAAGGCAATGTACTTCGAATCATGGGTAAATACGGTTTTTTCCTGCGAAATGCATTTGCTATTGAAAAAATAGCTGCGTCTCAAGTTATTGTATTTGATAAAACCGGAACACTTACAAGCTCAGCAGAACCTGAATTGCAGTTCATCGGTTCGCTTGATGATAAGGAAAAACTTCAAGTAGGATCCATTTGCTCGCATTCCAACCATCCACTCAGCAGGCATATTTCAGAAAGTCTTGGCAGTGCAGCCGCTTTAGGGGTAATGGAATTTGAAGAATCGCCCGGAAAGGGAATTTCGGCTACCATTGATAATCAAACATATCGAATTGGCTCACCGTCTTTTGCCGGATCTAGTGCAAACGATACGGAAATAAATGCCAGCCAGGTTTTTGTAAGCAAAAACAATCAGGTTTTAGGACATTTCAGACTCAAACATTCACTTCGTGAAGGCGTGGCTCCCATGCTGGAGATGCTTTCTCAGAAATACGAATTGTATTTATTAAGCGGCGACAACAACGGTGACGAGGAAACGATGAGTCAATGGTTCAAAAAAGACCACATGCATTTTGAATGCTCTCCGGCAGATAAGCTAGAGTTTATCCAAAGTCTGAAACGAAGTGGCAAAAAAGTAATGATGATAGGTGATGGATTAAACGATGCTGGAGCCTTGAAGGAAAGTGATGCCGGAGTGGCTGTTTCAGACAATCTTAATAATTTTTCACCTGCTTCTGATGCCATCCTTGATGGATCACTCATGCAGGGCCTGAATAAACTCTTGGAATATGCGAAGGATTCAGGCAGGGTTATCCGAATTAGTTTTGCCTTTTCACTCATATATAATGTGGTGGGACTTTATTTCGCTGTTCAGGGCGAGCTTCAGCCCGTAATTGCCGCGATTCTGATGCCAAGCGCATCCATTACCATTGTAAGTATAGCAACAGCCCTTTCGACCTTATATGCCCGCGTTAGAGGCTTAGGAAGTATAAAACATGATGAAAATCATATTTCAGTCTGATGAACGTCATTTAACGCGAAATATGGCCCTTTTACTTTTGCTAAACCAACCAACCCGATTAAAATGAGTGCCCTCTTTATCCTCCTTTTTATAAGCATTGCAGTAGCGGCTGGGTTTCTGGCTGCTTTTCTATGGTCTGTCAAAAAAGGCCAGTACGACGATGATTTCACACCAGCTGTGCGCATGCTGTTTGACGATCAACCCGAATCCACACAAATCGAAACCAATAAACCAAACCAATCAAATTAATACGACGCTGTCATGGAAGTAGAACGCTTTGAATACGACAACCGAACGCCCAGGGATTTTGCCATTGCCTCCATTGTTTTTGGGCTCATTGGTATGATTGTAGGCCTTTATGTTGCTTTAGAACTTGTTTTTCCAAAGCTTAATCTAGGTCTGCCTTATACCACATTTGGCCGAATCAGGCCTTTGCATACCAATGCGGTTATTTTTGCTTTTGTAGGTAATGGTATTTTTGCCGGCGTTTATTATTCGCTTCAGAGGCTTTGTAAAGCACGTATGTTTAGCGATACGCTTAGCCGAATCCATTTCTGGGGCTGGCAATTAATCATTCTTGCGGCTGCTATTACCCTTCCTTTGGGAATAACCACCAGCAAGGAATATGCAGAGCTTGAATGGCCTATTGATATTGCTATCGCCCTCATTTGGGTTGTTTTTGGCTGGAACATGTTTGGTACCATTCTTAAACGTCGCGTACAACATCTTTATGTAGCTATCTGGTTTTACATTGCCACATTTGTAACAGTTGCCGTTCTTCATATTGTCAACTCTTTCGCAATTCCTGTTTCTCTTTTTAAAAGTTACAGCTGGTACGCCGGTGTTCAGGATGCACTTGTGCAGTGGTGGTACGGACACAATGCAGTAGCATTCTTCCTCACTACGCCTTACCTCGGGCTGATGTATTATTTCGTTCCCAAAGCAGCAAATCGTCCCGTTTACTCTTACCGCTTGTCCATCATTCACTTCTGGGCACTCATTTTCCTTTATATCTGGGCCGGCCCTCACCATTTGCTTTATACCGCTTTGCCCGATTGGGCTCAATCGCTGGGTGTGGTATTCTCATTCATGCTTATTGCTCCCTCCTGGGGAGGGATGATCAATGGGTTACTTACCCTTCGCGGAGCCTGGGACAAAGTACGTGAAGACGTTGTGCTCAAGTTTATGGTTGTAGCCATAACAGCCTACGGTATGTCCACCTTTGAAGGACCTATGCTTTCGTTGAAAAATGTTAACGCGATTGCGCACTTCACCGACTGGATTATTGCTCACGTGCACGTAGGTGCTCTTGGCTGGAACGGTATGCTCACCTTTGGTATGCTTTACTGGTTGTTTCCAAGGTTTTACGGAGTAAAACTGTATTCAGGAAAACTCGCCAATTTCCACTTCTGGATTTCAACCTTGGGAATCATGTTTTATGCAATTCCATTGTATTGGGCAGGACTTACTCAATTCGAAATGTGGAGAGATTTCACAGAAGATGGTTTCCTTTTGTATCCCAATTTCCTTGAAACGGTTACCCAATTGATTCCTATGTATGCTCTCCGCTCTTTGGGTGGCACACTTTACCTGATCGGTTTCTTTGTAATGATTTACAATTTGTGGAAAACAGCAGTGGCAGGTAAGTTTATTGCGGGCGAAGCAGCCGAAGCAGCTCCTCTGCCTGTTGGTTTAACACCAAAAAGAGTTGCCGGCGAACACTGGCACCGGGTAATTGAGCGCCGCCCAACACAAATGCTTATTCTGTCTTTGGTGGTTATTCTAATAGGTGGTCTCGTTGAAATGATTCCTACTTTCCTCATTCAGAGCAATGTGCCTACAATAACGAACGTTCAACCGTATACTCCACTTGAATTACAAGGACGAGATATTTATATCCGCGAAGGTTGCTATACCTGCCACAGTCAAATGATCAGACCATTCAGGTTTGAAACCGAACGTTATGGCGAATATTCCAAAGCAGGCGAATTTGTTTATGATCATCCATTCCAGTGGGGCTCCAAACGAACAGGTCCGGATCTCCAACGAGTTGGAGGGAAATATCCTGACAGCTGGCATTACAACCATATGGACGAACCTACCAGTATGTCGCCGGGATCAATCATGCCTGCCTACCCCTGGTTACTTGAAGATGAACTAGATACCAGCTCAACCGCAGGAAAAATCAGAGCCATGCAAACGCTTGGTGTTCCTTATCCTGAAGGATTTGATGCCAGGGCGAATCAGCACCTTGTTGCACAGGAAAAAACCATTCAGGCCAACCTGCAAGCCTCAGGCATTGCCACTCCGCCCAACAAGGAAATTATTGCCCTGATTGCCTACATGCAGCGCCTTGGAATTGATATAAAAGGCGAACACAAAGTTAATTTTGGAACAGAAACAGCTGAAGTTCAGCCTAATAAATAATAGCCATGAAATTTATCAATTATCTGCAAAGTATTGCCGGCGTAGACATTTTTCCAATGATTTCGCTTCTGATATTCTTCATCTTTTTCGTTTTACTCATTTTCTACGTCTTCCTGTCAGACAAGAAGGAAATTCTCATCATGAAGAACCTTCCACTTGAACAAAACGAAGATTAATCCAATCCGGGTCATGAAAAACAAATCAAACTACACGACTATGACGAAGGCTAAACTTTGGATTGCACCGGCACTCGTTACAATTCCGTCAATCCTTGCTGCTCAGAATACACAAACAGCTCCGGCAGAGCGGGATCCTGTTTGGACCAATCCTGTGTTTTTGGTATTGCTAATTACAGCCATCGTTTTGCTGGTGGTTATTTCCAGCCTAACAGCCACCATGAAGAACCTTACCGCCAAGCGAAAAGATTCTTCAGAAAGCTCAAACATCCAGGCAATTCTGATCTTGTTTGGTCTGGGTGCAACCCTTCCGGCATCTGCCGCCAACAGCATGCCTCCTGCAACCCTAGGTGGACTTGACTCCTGGATATTCCTGCTTTTGGCATTGCTAATTTTGATTGAGTTTTGGGTGATTCTGGTGATCATCAAATCGGTGAAAAATCTGCTCATTGGTATGGGTTTCCAGAAAGAACCTGATCCTGCTGCCATAAAACCATTGGTAAATTGGAAATGGCTCGATCGCCAGCTCACCGATGCCGTTCCGTTGGAAAGAGAAGCTGAGGTAATGACTGATCACGATTATGACGGAATCAAAGAGCTGGATAATAATCTGCCACCTTGGTGGGTCTACGGTTTCTATTTTACAATCATATTCAGCGTTATTTATTTACTCGACTATCACGTATTCAGAACCAGTCCACTTCCTGCTCAGGAGTACCAGGAACAATTAGCCGAAGCAGAATTGTCCAAGAAGGAACGTCTCAAGGAAGTGGGTGCAAGCATTGACGAAACCAATGTGACCTACTTAACCGATGCCGGAGCTATTGCCTCAGGCATGGAAATATACAAAGGAAATTGCGCCAATTGTCACGGCGCAGCCGGTGACGGAGGGGTAGGCCCCAACCTTACAGATGCCTACTGGCTGCACGGAGGTGGCATTCAAAACGTGTTTAAAACAATTAAATACGGAGTGCCTGCAAAAGGTATGATTGCCTGGCAAACGCAATTGAAACCTGAAGCCATGCAAAAGGTATCAAGCTTTGTGCTTAGCCTTCAAGGAACAAATCCGGCCAATGCCAAGGCTCCGCAAGGCCCGGAATGGGTTGAGACTACAAATTCAACAGAAGCTGCAGGCGATTCTGCTGCTGCGATTCCCGCCGATACGCTGAAGTCTGCCATGGCTCAACAATAACGTTATGAAAAATCAAGAAGAACACCCCGATTTTGAGAGAGATGAATCGTTCCGCGATACCATAGGAACGATTGCTGAGGATGGTAAAAGAAACTGGCTGTTCCCGCAAAAACCCAAAGGCAATCTTTACAACAAGCGCACGATTGCCAGCATTGTTTATCTCGTTCTTTTCTTTTCAATTCCGTTCATTAAAATTAACGGCGATCCGCTCGTCCTGCTTAATATCGTTGAACGCAAGTTCATCATTTTTGGCATTGTGTTTTTTCCGCAGGATTTATTCCTTTTTGCAGTTGCAATGCTCACCTTCATGGTGTTTATTGTCTTATTTACTGCCATTTTTGGACGCTTATTCTGCGGATGGGCATGTCCGCAGACCATTTTTATGGAAATGGTGTTCCGCAAAATTGAATATTGGATTGATGGTGATGCCAATGCCCAACGCAAGCTGAAAGCCGCTCCCTGGAGTCGGGAAAAAATCTATAAACGGGCCTCCAAACATTTCATCTTCTTTGCCATCTCCTTTCTGATTGCGAATTTCTTCCTGGCGTACATCATTGGAATGGATGAACTCATTAAAATTGTGGTAGAGCCTATTAGTGAGCACACCGGTGGATTTATTGCCATTATGGCGTTTACCGGGGCTTTCTTTTTTGTTTACAGCTGGTTCAGAGAGCAGGTTTGTTTAGTGGTTTGCCCTTACGGGCGATTGCAGGGCGTACTTCTGGATAAGAATTCCATCGTTGTAGCCTACGATTACATCCGCGGGGAACCCCGCGGGAAACATAAAAAAGGACAGGACGAATCCAGTCTCGGCGACTGCATCGATTGCGGACTATGTGTTCGTGTTTGTCCGACTGGAATTGATATCCGCAACGGCACCCAGCTCGAATGCGTTAACTGCACAGCCTGTATTGATGCCTGCGACGGCATTATGGATCAGGTAAAAAAGCCCAGAGGTTTAATCAGGTACGATTCCGAAAACGGTATCGCGATTGGTCAGAAACTAAAAATTACTACCCGAATGATTGGTTATTCGCTTGTGTTGGTGGCACTTGTTACAGGACTTGGTTTTGGCATTGGTTCTCGAAGCTCCTCCGAAGTCACCATTCTAAGGGCACCAGGCCAGCTTTTTCAGGAAGTTGGTACAGACAGCATTTCCAACCTGTACAATTTCAAAATTGTAAACAAGTCTCGTGGAGAGCTTCCCGTTAGTATTGTTATTGACAACCTTCCGGCAACCATTAAGTCAATTGGCTCAGGTATTAACAACATCACGCTAAAGCGCGATGGAATGGCTGAAGGAACCTTCTTTGTGGTGATTCACAGAAAAGATCTGGAAGGCAGAAAAAACAAAGTCATTTTTAATGTGCTTTCCGACAAGAAGGTACTTGAAACGTATTCAACCACATTTTTGGCACCCGTAAAATAATTGATTATGAAATTTCAACCCAAATGGAACTGGGGAAGCGGCATTGCTCTTCTTTACATCACTTTTGCCGGGGCTATCATCGGAATGGTTGTTTATTCCTTCAGGCAAAAAATCGACCTGGTTACTCCCGAGTATTACGCCGAAGAATTGGCCTATCAATCGCAAATTGATAAAATGAACCGCGTCAAGGAATTGGAGAAAGCCATCGACTGGAAAGTGATGGCAGAGAGCATCCAATTTTTGTTTCCTGAAACCATGAAGGCCGGCGAAATAGCAGGCACCATTACCTTGTTTAAACCATCAGACAACACGGCCGATAAGCAATTTGAAATCCAGGTGGATTCAACAGGAAGCCAATGGATTGATGTAAGCAAGCTGGCCGGAGGAAAATACAAGCTGAAGCTCGACTGGTCCAACCAGGGTCAAACCTATTATCAGGAGGGCGTTGTTGTTTTAAATCTATAGGTCATGGAATTCCTAGTTGCAGCAATTACTTTAGGTGTTTTGGGAAGCTTCCACTGTGTGGGGATGTGTGGCCCAATCGCCTTGGCTTTGCCTGTTCATCACCTTACAACTTCAGGAAAAATTTCAGGTTTGATCTTGTATCATATTGGTAGAGCTCTCACCTACAGCCTTTTTGGTGCTTTTTTCGGGGTGCTCGGAATGGGTGTGGTTATAGCAGGCTACCAGCAGGCTCTTTCAATTGCTTTGGGTGTTATTATCTTACTGGGTCTGTTTTTACCTTCAAGCAGATTTTCTCGTTTTTTTTCAGCTCCCTTTGCAGGAGTTAACTTTAAAATAAAATCTGCTTTTTCGACACTGTTCAAAAAGCGATCACATACAGCTTTGTTTGCAACCGGCATGTTAAATGGCTTATTGCCCTGCGGCCTGGTTTATATGGCATTGGCCGGAGCTACTGCCACCGGCGATGTTACAAAAGGTGCACTGTTCATGGCAGTGTTCGGGTTGGGTACTTTACCTGCTATGTTCAGTGTCACCTTTTTTTCCGGTATCTCGGTTTCTTTCAGGACAAAGATTAGAAAATATATTCCAATGGTTGCAGGTGTGATGGCTTTTCTGCTCATTTTGCGTGGCCTTGGCCTTGGCATCCCCTATATCAGCCCTAAAATGTCAACTCAGGAAAACACCCAGCACGACTGTTGCCATAAACCTGCATCCGCCGAAGGCGAAGCTGCTTGCCATGAATAATAAGCTGCTCGAAAAATACACCGTGGCCGGTCCACGATACACAAGCTATCCTACTGTGCCTTACTGGGATGCGGAAAAACCAAGCCAGGAAGCCTGGAAAGCAAGAGCGAAGCAAACGTTTCACATGTTTAATGACACCGAAGGCCTAAGTCTTTACATTCATTTACCATACTGTGAAAGTTTATGCACCTATTGCGGTTGCAACACGCGAATCACCCGTAATCATCTGGTCGAAATGCCTTACATCATGCATCTGATTGATGAATGGTGCATGTACCTGGATTTGTTCGGCGAAACACCACGCATTGCAGAAATTCACCTGGGCGGTGGAACTCCCACTTTTTTTAGTCCCGGCAATCTGCAAATCCTGATGAATGCAATCATTTCCTCATCGGTTATGAAATCTGATGCACGACTAAGTTTTGAAGGGCATCCCGGTAATACAAGTCCGGAACACCTTCAAACCTTGTTTGACCTTGGTTTTAAGCGTGTTAGCTTTGGAATTCAGGATTTTGACTTCAAGGTGCAGGAAGCCATTCACAGGTTTCAGACGCTCGAAGAGGTGAGAACGGTTACCGAAACAGCACGTGCAATTGGATACACATCCGTCAATTATGACTTGGTGTATGGCTTGCCATTTCAAACCGAATCAAGCATTAAGCGCACCATTGAGCAGGTCATAGGCCTTAAGCCCGATAGAATTGCATTTTATTCATATGCACATGTACCCTGGCTCAAACCAGGCCAGCGAAAGTTTACCGAAATGGATCTGCCTTCGGCAGGACTGAAACGTACAATGTATGAAAGCAGTCGTACACTCTTTGAAAATGCAGGTTACGCAGAAGTTGGCATGGATCATTTTGCCCTTCCGGGCGATGAGTTGCTTATAGCGGCCGCACAAGGAAGCCTGCATCGCAATTTCATGGGCTATACAAGCGGAAAAACATCTCTGCTTATTGGTTTGGGAGCCTCTTCCATAAGCGATTGTGGTACAGCCTATATTCAAAACGAAAAGCAGGTGGAGGATTATTTTCGGACAGTAAAAACAGGAGAGTTCCCTTATTTCAAAGGGCATTTACTCGACCGTGAGGATTTAATCATTCGGAAGCATATTACCAAGCTGATGTGTACATTTCGAACCAGTTGGAAAAACGTAGACAATCAATGCGAAGCATTATTCGAAGGACTTGAAAAACTGGATGAGGCACAAATGGATGGTTTGCTGATTTTAAAATCTGATGGTATTGAAGTTCTGCCTGCCGGCAGGAATTTTATTCGCAACATTTGTATGGCGCTTGACGCACGCCTGCGGCGGAAACAACCACAAACACAAATTTTTAGTTCAACAGCCTGATTGGATAAAGTTTCAGCATCGGTAAACACTGCCTCCCGGAGTTTTAGTTAAAAATTACTTCCAGATTTTCTCCGAAAGGATAAAAACGCTGATCCTCGCCATCAGCTACCTGCCAACCAGGGATAAGCTGATACGTACCCGGTTTTTCCGGACCAACTACAACCATACGTTGTTTGATTACCGATTTCAAATCACTCATCAGAGGGGTTAAAAACTTGCCAATCTCTTTCTTGCCAGCCTGTTCCCACTGGTAGCCAATGCCAACTCTCCGTTTACGCATACCTGAATACAAAAGATATTCTTGCTTCCAGTTTAGCTCTATTTCCAGTATGTTCTTTTCATTCAGCCGCATATGTGGCATTTTATTTACCTTAAAATCGATAGATTCAATATGTTCTTGTTGGTATTCCTGCAATGAATCGGTATTTGCAATTCGCCAGCGGCCCTGTCCCAGATTTATGTACTTCGTGTTTATGGCTGATACAGGGGCCATCCATCCAAACGTGTAA